>Ga0315912_10005427_pt1 | contig 11747 bp, 9 predicted proteins | sample VfabasoilMG_FD_204469 | JGI IMG/M metagenome (GOLD analysis project Ga0315912, IMG submission 204469) | Garden soil microbial communities collected in Santa Monica, California, United States - V. faba soil | ecosystem: Environmental > Terrestrial > Soil > Garden | place: USA: California...
AGATTCATAAGACCCGCTGCATCTTCTGCGGCATGTGCGAGGAAGCGTGCCCGGTGTCCGCCATCTTCATGGGCAAGGACTACGAGCTCGCGGTGTACAGCAAAGACGACTTCGTGTGGGATAAGACTGATCTGCTCGTAGCGCCACCAACCAGATAGTGTGCTTCCGCCCTTCCTCGAAGCGCTCAACGAGCGCGTCCTCGTCTGCGATGGTGGGATGGGGACGATGCTCTACGCGCAGGGCGTCTTCATCAATCGATCGTTCGATTCCCTCAATCTGAGCGATCCTGCGCGCGTGCTGGCCGTGCACCAGGCCTACGCGCAGGCAGGCGCTGACGTCCTCGAGACCAACACGTTCGGGGCGAACCGCATCAAGCTGCGCGCGTTCGGTCTTGCCGAAAGCCTTGACGAGATCAACCGGGCAGGTGCTCGCCTGGCGCGCGAAGGTGCGCGCGGCGCAGCTTACGTCGCCGGCGCGATCGGGCCACTCGGTCTTCGCATCGAGCCGTGGGGCCGGATGGGGCGCGACGAGGCCGAGGAATACTTTCGCGAACACGCACAGGCACTCCTCGAGGGCGGCGTAGACCTCTTCATCCTCGAGACCTTTCGCGACCTGAACGAGATCCGCGCGGCGATTGCGGCCGTCCGCAGCGTGTGCGCGCTGCCGATCGTGGCGCAGATGACGATCGAAGACGATGGCAACACGCTCGATGGCACGGCGCCGGAGCAGTTCGCGCCGTCACTCCAGGAGTCGGGCGCCAATCTGATTGGTCTCAACTGCAGCATCGGCCCTGCGCACATGCTCGAAACGCTCGAGCGCATGACCGCGTCAACGACGGTGGGGCTGTCTGCGCAGCCCAATGCAGGGCGCCCGCGCGATGTGGAAGGGCGAACGATCTACCTGACGTCGCCCGAGTACATGGCGTCGTACGCGCGGCGTTTCGCCGAGCGGCGCGTTCGCCTTGTTGGTGGATGCTGCGGTACGACCGCTGATCACATCGCCCAGATCAAAGCGGCGCTGACGAAGAGCAGTGCAACGTCATCGATCAAGTCTCGTGGAGGAGAGTCACGTAGAGGCGGGTCTTTAGACCCGCCTTTGAGTCACGCCGTCGGAGACAATCCATCGGAGAAGTCGGCCCTCAGTCGCGCCTTTGCCACCCGGCGATTCGTTCGCATGATCGAAGTAGTGCCGCCGCGAGGTCACGATACGAAGACCGCGATCGACCAGGCGCTCCAGCTGCGCGCCAGGCGCGTGGACGCTGTTCACGTGCCCGATGGTGCGAGCGGCCCACGCCTGAGCCCGTTGTCGCTGGCGGTGTTGATTCGCCAGCAGGCCGGCATCGATGTCGTGCTGCAGTTCTCGTCACGCGACAAGCCGCTGATTGTCATGCAGTCCGAGTTGCTTGGAGCGCACGCGCTCGGTGTGCGCAACCTGCTGCCGGTCACCGGCGACGTCCGCGCTGTCGGCGATTACTCGGATGCGACCTCTGTCACAGATGTGGACTCCATCGGCCTCGTCAACGCGATGTCACATCTGAACAAGGGGCTGGACGTCGGCGGCCAGACGATCGGAAGTGCCACCGCGTTCCACATCGGGGTCACGGTGAACCCTGCGGCCGACGATCTGGATGAAGAGTTGCGCCGGTTCGAATGGAAAATCGCCGCGGGTGCGGAGTACGTGATCACGAGACCGGTGTTCGACGTCAGGGCTTTCGAGCAGATGCATCGCAGGCTCGAGTCCGCTGGTCTCCCGGTGATCCTGAGCGTCCGCCCGTTCGAGAACGTGCTCGATGCGGAGTATCTGGCGAACGAAGTCCCTGGTGTGCGGGTGCCGCCGGAGATGATCGAACGCATGCGACGTGCACAGAACGTTGAGGCCGCTGCTCAGGAAGGCGTCGCGATCGCGGTCGAGCTCGTGCACACACTCCGAAGCATCGTTCAGGGCGTCAATGTGATTCCACCATTGGGCCGTTTCGAACTGGGATTGGCCCTACTCGATGCATTCGCATGATCGCAAGCCGTACAGTTGCACCTTCGTTGGTTGTTCACCTCATGTAAACAGTGCTTGTCGGGATCGGGAAGGCCTTGTATAGTGCCGAACGGCAGTCCTCACGTGTCCTGTCGCGTGTCATGCCGCAAGTCGAGCGAGTCGAACAGGTTACGGGCTACGGTCCAGACGGAAGTGGCCCCCGTCAAGTCAGGATTGAGGCCCCGCACGGGCCCACAAGTGAGGAGCCACGATGGCCCTGTTCGAACGCGAAGACGATCTCCGACCCGATGCCTCCCGCGCTCTGTCGGTGACGGCCGTCGAGAACGACTTCGTTGAGAACGTCTACGAGAACCTCGCCAAAGTCTACGACCTGACATTCGGTCCGGCGCTTCATCCAGGGCGCCTTGTTGCGCTCGAGGGCATGGGTCTCAAGCCAGGTGATCGCGTCCTTGAAGTCGGCATCGGTACCGGGATCAACGCGCCACTCTATCCACGCAACTGCCACATCACGGGGATTGACTTCTCGGGGAAGATGCTCGCGAAAGCGCGCGAGCGCGTCGAGCGCAAAGGTCTTCGTAATGTGAGCCTGATGGAGATGGATGCGGCGAACCTCTCGTTCCCCGACAACTCCTTCGACGTCGTCTACGCGCCGTACGTGATCAGTGTGGTGCCCGATCCCGTTCAAGTAGTCGGTGAGATGCGACGCGTCTGCCGCCCCGGTGGCAAGATCATCGTCCTCAATCATTTCAAGAGCCCCAATCCACTACTCGCGAAAATCGAGCGCGCCATCTCGCCGTTCACGGTGCACATCGGGTTCAAGTCCGATCTCGATCTGCCTGGCTTCCTCGCGCAGGCGGCGCTCAAGCCCATCTCAGTTCAGAAGGTCAGCTTCCCGCGCATCTGGTCACTCGTCACCTTCATCAAAGACTAGGCTCGTCCCCCCGGTTCCCACCCCTCGACTAAGGCTCCCGACGGTCGAGGTCGATAAGCATTCCTGAGTCAGGCCCTAAAGGTCCATCGAGTCGTCCGTTGTCATACGGCCTTGCTCGATTCGAGCTGTGAGCCACAGGGCGAAGCTCCATTTGATCCCATAGATGCACAGAAATTCCCGAGGAATGGAGCCGGATGAATAGCCATCGAGGACGTCGATGTCTCGCTGCGTGCGGAGTGCTGGTGGCGCTCTGCATGGCGAAGCTTGGCGCCCAGGCACCGCCGGCGTTGCCCGAAACGCGAGCGTTGCTAGCGGGCCCTGCGTCGCTCTATCCGGTGCTCGCGCTGCGTGACGTCGGCACCGACTCCAACGTCTACAACGACGGCACCTCACCCAAGGAAGACTTCACATACACCTTCACGTCCCGGCTCCACGCGCTCGTTCCAATTGGAGGCACGCGGTTCGTGGGCTCGGGCACAGGCGACTTCATCGCCTACCGCACCTACAGCGATCAGTCATCGCTCAATGCGTTCTTCAGCGGCCGCTATGACGTTGTCGATGCGCGCATTCGTCCGTTCATCTCGACGACCCTCGCGACTCATCGCGAGCGCCAGGGCCTCGAGATCGACGCGCGTGCCCGCCAGACGCAGACGACGCTGATGCTTGGCAGCGACTTCGAACTCACCCCAGTGACGTCGCTGACCACCTGGGTGCGACGCGAAAACACGAACTGGGATCACGACGAGTACTACAACGGCGTCTCGCTTGCGAATCAGCTCAACTCGACGGCCGACTTCTTCGCCGCGGGCGCGCGATTTCGTTTCACGCCGTTTACGACCATGACCGCCGTGGCGGAGATCCAGCGCGATCGCTTCGAGACCTCGCCAGAGCGCGACGCAGACAGCCTGCGCATCGCGCCGACCGTGGAGTTCGACAACGGCGCGGCCATCACCGGACGCGCGCAGGGCGGCTATCGAGTGTTTCGTCCGCTCAGCGACGCGCTCGATGGCTACAGCGGGTTCGTCGCCTCCGCGGGTCTGCGGTATGCGTTCTCCGATGTCACTCGGGTCCACCTCGATGGTGGCCGCGATGTCCGCTACTCCTACGATCCACTCCAGCCGTACTACCTCGAGACCGGGCTGCGTGTTCGCGTCATTCAGAAGGTTGCCGGGCCGGTCGAAGGTATCGGCCTCATCGAGCGCTGGCAGGTGCAGCATCAACGTCTGGGTGGGCAAGGTTTCAATGGTCGCGAAGAGCACACAACGAGCATCGGTGGAGGAGTGGGATTCCGGATGTCACGCGAGATGGAACTGACGTTCACGATCGATCGCACGGAACGGACGTCCAGCGAGCCGGCCGGTCGCGGCTACGACCGGCGGCGGGTACTCGCGTCAATCAGCTACGGGTTGTAATCATGATTGCCACACTCGCCCTGTTGTTCGCCTTACTTTCCGCGCAAGCCGCGTCACTCGAGCCTGGCGAAGGCGCGAATTACATCGTTGGCCCGGAAGACGTCCTCACCGTGACGGTGTACAACGAGCCGCAACTCTCAGGGCGATTCCGTGTCGAGAAGGATGGCGATTTCAGCTATCCATTCCTGGGGCGCGTACGTGCCGGCGGCCGGACGCTTGCCGAGCTCGCCGACGTGATTAAGGCAAGGTTGGCTGACGGTTACTTGCGTCATCCGCAGGTGACCGTGGACGTCGATCAATTTCGCAGCCAGAACGTCTTCGTGATGGGAGACGTGCGCACGCCAGGCAAGTACGTGCTTTCGGGGCCGGTCACGCTGCTCGACGCACTCGCGCGCGCGGGATCGACCACCGACGCGGCCGGGGCAGACGTGTTGATTCTGCATCCCAAGGATCCGATCAAGGGAGCGCCGACACTTCCTGACCAGCGAGATGCGGAGGTCGTCACGGTCAACCTTCGTGAGATCCAGGAGGGCCGGCTGTCGCGCAATGTGACGATCAGGGACGGCGATACGATCTTCGTGACAAAGGCCGAGCGCTTCTTCGTGGTCGGTCTGGTTCGCAATGCCGGTTCCTACGTGCTCGAGCGCAACATGACCGTGCTGCAGGCGATCTCCACCGCTGGTGGCGTCGTCGAACGCGGGTCGAACAAGCGATTGCGCATCGTCAGAGTGGTTGGCGATACGCGCAAAGAGCTGGACGCCAAGCCGACCGACCTCGTTCAGCCAGGTGACACGATCGTCGTCCGTCAGCGAATTTTGTGAGCATTCTGTTTCTCTCGCCGACGGGCCAGATGGGCGGCGCGGAAGCGGCGTTGCACGAGATGATCGCCGGGCTGCGCGATGCGCACCCGTCGTGGTCGCTGGGCGTCGTCGTGGGTTCCGACGGACCGCTCGTCGAGAGGATCAAGACGCTCGGCGCGCGCGTCGAAGTGCTGCCGTTTCCACCGGCGCTGGCAAAGCTCGGTGACTGGAGCGTCGATGGTGCCGGCTCGCTGATTGCGTTGCTCGCGCGCTGTGCCGTCGCCGTTGGGCCGGCATTCATTTACCTTCGCCAACTCCGCCGCGTGCTACGTGCCTCTGCTCCGGACGTCATTCACACGAACGGCCTCAAGATGCATCTGCTTGGCGCGTGGGCGGCGCCGAAGGGCACGCCGGTGGTCTGGCATTTCCACGACTTCGCTGCCGGGCGCCGGCTCACATCGAGGCTCCTGCGGCGATCCGCCAGTCGTTGTGCGGCCGTGATCGCCAACTCCAGGAGCGTGGCTCAGGATGCCCGGTATGTGTGCGGCGACGCCACGTCGGTGTATCCGGTCTGGAACGCCGTCGATCTCGCACGTTTTGCGCCCACTGGCTCGCGAGCGGATCTCGACGCGCTTGCGCAGTTGCCTCCGGCATCACCCGATGTCGTTCGCGTCGGTCTCGTGGCGACGTTCGCGCGCTGGAAAGGACACGAGACGTTTCTCGAGGCGTTATCGCTCCTGCCATCTTCTGTCCCGGTTCGTGGCTACATCATCGGCGGTCCGCTCTATGAGACGGCGGGCAGTCAGGTGGCCTCACGCCACTTGAGAGAACGAGCGCAGGTGCTCGGGCTGGGCTCGCGTGTTGGTTTCACAGGCTTCGTCGCGGACTCGGCCGCGGCGATTCGTTCGCTCGACATTGTCGTGCACGCCAGCACCGACCCTGAGCCGTTCGGGCTTGTTATCGCCGAAGCGATGGCATGCGGCAGGGCAGTCGTCGCGAGCCGGGGCGGTGGCGCGATAGAAGTCACCGAGGCGTGCGCGGGCTCAGTAACCCACATGCCTGGTGATGCCCGGGGTCTCGCCGATCGAATCGAGGAGCTCGCCACCGACCCGGATCTTCGGGCGCGTCTCGGCGAAGCGGGCCGAGAGACAGCGGAGCGCTGCTTCACGAGAGCGCGCATGGCCGTTGAGCTCACACCTATCTACCAGGGTCTTGCCCACGTCCACTGATGCGCGTTCTCCACATTACCAGCGGGAATCTTTATGGGGGAGTCGAAGTGTTCCTCGCGACGCTTGTGCGCGAGGCGTCTGCGGCGCCCGGGATGGAACCCGACATCGCGGTGTGCTTCGAGGGGCGATTCAGCGCGGAGATCGCACGTCTGGGGCGCGTCCCGCACGTGCTGCCGTCGCCGCGATTGAGCCGGCCGCACTCGGTCTTGAACGCAAGACGTGCGCTGCGTGACTTGCTGCAGCGCGAGTCGTACGACGTGGTCGTGTGCCATCAGCCATGGACGTGCGTGATGTTCGCCTCTGTCATCCGCAGCGCCGGGTTTCCCGTCGTGATGTGGGTGCACATGGCTGGCGACGGACGGCACTGGCTCGAACGTCTCTGTCAGTTGACGCGACCGGATCTCGTGGTCTGCAACAGCCGATTCACGGCTGAACGTACTGCTGCGTGGCTCCCTCATTCGGCAATCGAGCATGCGTACTGCCCGGTGTCCGCGCCGAGGACCTCGTTCGGAGTCGAAGAGAGAGACGAGCTTAGGCGCTCGTTGCACACGCCGACCGATGACGTTGTCGTTGTGCAGGTGAGCCGGCTGGAGCCATTCAAGGGACAGCACGTATTAATCCACGCATTGACGATGCTCGGTGACTTGCCGCGATGGACGTGCTGGATCGTCGGAGGAGCGCAACGCCCGATCGAATTGGAATACCTCCAACGTCTTCAGGCAATGGCGCGCGAGCGTGGGATCGCGGATCGGATTCGATTCATCGGTGAGCGTGACGATGTCGAGCGAGTGCTGCGTGCGGCTGATGTCTATTGCCAGCCCAATTCAGCGCCTGAAGGGTTCGGCCTCACCTTCATCGAGGCGATGGGTGCCGGCCTGCCGGTTGTGACGAGTGCGATGGGCGGTGCTCGTGAAATCGTGAACGAGTCATGCGGAACGCTCGTCCAGCCTGGCGATGCCAACGCTGTGGCGCACGCGCTGCGTGGTCTCGTTTCGGATGCAAGCCTTCGGAATCGTCTCGCAGCCGAAGCCAGGCACCGAGCCTGGGTGTTGTGCGATCCCGTTCAGCAGATGCGTCAGATTCAGGCGCTGCTCAGCGGTGTGGTGGCCAACAGTCCGCGTCTCGAGCGCGCTCAAGTACTGAACGTCAAATGACTGTGCACTCGCGTCCTCTGCGGGTAGCGATGTTCAGCTATCGCTTGCCGGTCGATGGTGAACGCCGCGGGGGCATCGAACGCGCGGCGCATACGCTCGCCGATGGCCTGGCACGACGTGGTCACGAGGTGACGGTCTTTACGCACGATCCCAGGCCTGAGGGCGCACCCTACGACGTCAATCCGCTGCCGTGGAAATCGTTCGTCGATACATGGCTCGGACGGCGCCTCACGATGGGGTATCTCGGAAACATCCTTGGGATTCTGCCGGACTATCGCGACTTCGACGCCATCGTCATGCACGGCGACAGTTTGCTGGCGCCACTGACCGGCCGGCCGGTCCTTCGCGTGATGCACGGTAGCGCGCGTGGCGAGGCCCGTTCGGCGATGTCGATCGGGCGTTGGCTGCTTCAGCACGGTGTGTACGCACAGGAGCTTCTGACAGCGCTGTTGCAGCGATCGGTGGTTGGTGTCAGCGAAAGCACACGAGCCGACAATCCATTCGTCACGACGGTCGTGCCGCACGGCGTGGATCGAAGAATCTTTCGGCCCGATGCCCGCGCGCGATCGTCTGAGCCGTCGGTACTCTTCGTTGGATCGATCGACGGCCGCAAGCGCGGCCACTTCCTGCTCGATGGGTTTCTCGATCGCATTTGTTCGCAGCATCCCACGGCCACGCTGACGATCGTCGGTGCCGAGGGGCCGTCGCATCCAGGCGTCGAGTACCTCACCGGTGTCACGGACTCGCAGTTGGCAAATCTCTATCGGCGTTCATGGGTCTTTGCCTCGCCAAGCTCGTACGAAGGCTTCGGGCTGCCCTACCTCGAGGCGATGGCGTGCGGGACACCGGTCGTCGCCACACGTAATCCGGGAAGCGTCGAGGTCCTTGGTGATGGAGCCTACGGCCTGATGCCTCCTGACAGCGAGTTCGTGAGGACCGTAGCCGACCTGCTCGCAGACGAAACCCGGCGCGCCGTGCTGACAGCTGCGGGGCTGAAGCGCGCCGACGAGTACTCGCTCGAGCGAATGCTCGATGGCTACGAGCGGATGCTCATGGACATGTCCGCATTGCATGCACGTACAGTCGCATCCGCTTAACGCGTCGCCCTTCATTCGCAGTCGCGCCGTGGCCTTCGCGCCGGCGAGCCGCGACGAGCGCTGGGGCTGGGCGGAGATCTTCGTCGCGATTCAATTGCTCTGGGGCATCGCGCTGTTCGTGCCAGGCGCACAGGGATATCGCACCTACATCCGCGCGCTTCCCTATGTCATCAGCGTCGTATCGCTCGTGTACTACTTCCGGCGCGAAACTGGCGAGCCACTGGCTCGATGCGCGAAGTGGCTCCTCGTGAGCTGTGGTCTACTCCTTGTCAACCTGCTTCAGCCGACGACGCACATGCTGGCCGGAGTGGGCCAGATCGTCTTTCAAATCAGCATCGCGGCGCCGGCGTTCTGGATGGCTCGCGCCATTCGCAGCGAGCGTCGCCTCACGCTTGTCCTGTGGGTGCTCTTCGCGTCGGGCTTCATCGCGTCGGCAGTTGGCATCCTGCAGGTGTACTTCCCCGAGCGTTTCCTACCGCCTGAGTTCAGCGTCCTTGCACAAACACTCAACCCCGACGTCGTCAGCTCCCTCACGTACGTCGGTGCAGACGGTCGCCACATCGTCAGACCTCCAGGCCTGAGTGACATGCCGGGAGGTGCGGCAGTTGCCGCGATGATGACGATGGTCCTGGGGCTGACGCTCGCGATGCGGCGTGAGCAATCGTGGATCGCGCGCGCGGCATGCGTGGCCGGTGGAGCGGTGGGGATGACGACGCTCTTCCTGACTCAGGTTCGCTCGCTGTCGCTGCTTGCCGCGGGAGGAATTGCCGTGTGCGCGGTGCTCCAGTTCCGACAGGGACGACGAGCTCAGGGCGCGATCAGCGTGGCCGTTGGCATCGTGCTCATCGGCGGCGCGTATCTCTGGGCCGTGTCGGTGGGAGGGAGCGCCGTTGCCGATCGATTCCTCGGGCTCCTCAACGACGGCGTCCTCCGCACTTTCGAAGAGAGTCGCGGGCTCACCATCCGCTACACGATGGCCGAGATGCTCACGCAGTTCCCATTTGGCGCCGGACTTGGGCGCTGGGGAATGATGCAGACCCTCTTTGGCGATCCGACGATGTGGCAGGCGCCGCCGATCCATGTGGAGACACAGCCAACGGGTTGGTTGGTGGACGGAGGCGTCGCTCTGTTGTTCCTCTATGCCGGTGCACTCGCGATCGCACTTCGGTACACGTATCGCCTCGCTGTTGATTCACAACTCGGTCGGCTTCAAGACGCGGCGACGGTCCTTCTTTGCGTGCAGCTGACGATCGTAGGGCTCTGTCTCTCGGGGCCAGCCTTCAACAATCAGCTTGGCATCCAGTTCTGGGCGGTGACGGGTGCGCTGGCCGGAGCGGCGGGTCTTCGACGTGGCTGAGGGACGGGCACAACGCCTCATTGGCGGGTTGGGGCTCGGCTATCTCCACACGGTCGCCACTGTGCTCGTCGGCCTCTGGCTGACTCCGTTCCTGCTTCGTCAGCTCGGTTCGCATGACTACGGTCTGTGGTTGCTCGGCACGCAGGTGGTCTTCTACCTGGGCCTGATGGACCTGGGCATCGTCGCGTTGATTCCGCGTGAAGTCGCCAGCGCCTCGGGGCTTCCTGAATCCGATCGCGTCACCGCAATCGTGGATCGCGTCGGCCAGACTGCGCGCGTTGTGCTCTGGCAGCTCCCGGCGGTTGCGCTGGTTGGTGCGGCGGTGGTGTGGCTGCTGCCGCCCGAGTGGGCGCTGCTGCGAGGTCCAATCGGTCTCGTTGTCCTGGTCTTTGTCGCCGCGTTTCCGTTCAGGGTGTTCATCGCCGTCCTGCAGGGTCTGCAGGATCTCGCTTTTGTCGGGACGACGCAGTTGACCGCGTGGATAGCCGGCACGGTGGTGACGATTGCGGGTGTCTTCGCAGGACTCGGGTTGTACTCGCTCACGTTCGGGTGGGTCGCCACACAAATCGTGTCCGCAGGCATGGCCTGGGCTCGCCTCGTGCGCGCGTTTCCAGAGGTGCTCCCGCGACGGCTGCCGTCACTGACATTCGCGGCGCTACGACAGCAGATCGGCCGCGGCACATGGATCAGCGTGGGGCAACTCGCGCAGGTGCTGCTCTCGGGTACCGACTTCGTGGTGATTGGCAAGTTGCTCGGGCCCGAGGCAGTCGTGCCGTACGCGTGCACTGGAAAACTGATCACGATGCTCGCGAATCAGCCACAGATGTTCATGCAGACCGCGCTTCCGGCGCTCAGCGAGCTCCGAACATCGGCATCACGCGATCGCCTCTTCGAAGTCTCGAGAAGCATGACGCAGATGATGCTGCTCGCCAGCGGAGCAATTGTGGTCGTCGTCCTGGCCACGAACCAGGCATTCGTCAGCTGGTGGGTGGGAGACAAGCAATTCGCGGGTGTCGCGCTCACCGTGCTGCTGCTCGCCGGCATGCTGATCCGTCATGTGAATACGACCGCGGTCTATGCGCTCTTCTGCTTCGGCAACGAACGACGGCTGGCGCTCACCGCCATTGCGGAGGGTGTCTGCAGCACGGCGGCGATGTTTGTGCTCGTGCCGGTGCTTGGCTTGTACGGAGCAGCGCTGGGTCCTCTTGTGGCGGTGGCTCTGATCAGCCTGCCGAACAATTTGCGCGCGCTCGCGCGCGAAGAGGGCACGACGGCGCTCTCGCTGCTCGTGCCGCTCGCTCCGTGGACCACGCGCCTGTTCATTCTGCTTGCGTGCCTGGCGATGTTCCTTTCAGTCGTTGAAGTGAGTGGCGTGGTTGGACTCGTCGCGGTATCGGCCGCAGTCGCGGCTGCGTATCTCGCGATCATGATTCCCGTTCTTCGCCAGCCGCCATTGGGATCGATGCTCAGTTCGGCCGCCGTTCCGTTGGCGGGTCGTGCTCAAGCGCTCGTCAAGCGACTGGCTGGGCAGCCTGTCACCCTCGAGAGCTGATATGCGCGTCGTCCACCTCGTTCCTGCGTTGTTCGGACCATCAGGCGTCGTCGGAGGTGCTGAGCGATACGGTTACGAGCTTGCCCGTCACATGGCCGATGTCGTTCCGACGACGCTCGTCACGTTCGGCGACGAGTCGCGAGAGGAGCAGGCCGGACAGTTGCGGGTTCGAGTAATTGGAGAACCCTGGCTTGTCCGCGGACAGCGAGCAAACCCATTCAGCTTG
>Ga0315912_10005428_pt1 | contig 11747 bp, 13 predicted proteins | sample VfabasoilMG_FD_204469 | JGI IMG/M metagenome (GOLD analysis project Ga0315912, IMG submission 204469) | Garden soil microbial communities collected in Santa Monica, California, United States - V. faba soil | ecosystem: Environmental > Terrestrial > Soil > Garden | place: USA: California...
AAAACCGTTATTCCCCGGTTCAAATCCGGGTGGCGCCTCCAAGGTAAGTCACTGCATCCGCGCAGTTTGTAGTGGCAAGGTGCCCGTCTCCGGCTCACGCCGGGGGCGGGCACGCTCGTTTCTAGCTTCCGTTAGTTTACGGTTAGTTACGGCTGCTTCCGGTGGTGTGTCCTGGCACACCCTCCCAGGGAACGGTCCGTGTGCCACTTCCACGGGGCAGAGGGCAGCCCCATGGTGACTACGCTCCGAACCCCGCTGAAAGACCGACGCCCGGCCGGTGCCCGGGAAACCTTCGAGATCGTCGGCGTCGACCCGTCCAGCCTCACCGGCATCGCCAAGCTGCGTATCCTGGTCGACGGCCGGATCACCGTGCTCAACCTCAAGACGCTGGAGTTCCCCTCCATCGCCCGCCCCTCGACCGCCGGCATCAGCCTGGCCATCGCGGACATCGTCTCGGCCCTGGCTGAGTTCGTGGACGACTGTGACGCCTGCCCGGTCGGGATCGAGCAGCCGTTCGGTGGTGGCCACGACCTCGAAGGGTACGGCTGCCACATGCTGATCGTGGGCGGCCTCCAGACCATCCTCGCCGCCAAGGGCATCCGGACCGTCGCCGTCCAGCCCCAGCGGGCCAAGGTGGCGCTCACCGACGACAAGCACGCCTCCAAGGCCAAGATGATCGCCACCGCCCGGCTCCTGCCCAAGGCGGCCGAGCAGATGGACTGGCGGCGCAAGCCCCACCGGGAAGCCCAGGCCGACGCCATCGCCGTGGCCATTGCTGCGGCGCGCATCCTGAGGGCGGCGTGATGCGCGCGCGCCGGTTGAGAGTCGAGGAGCGCCGGCTGGAGCGGGCCCACCGCCGCCGGCAGAAGGCCAAGGAACGCCAGTCCGGAGTCGTCCGGGTGAGCCGCGGCCCCGTCGTCGAGATCCGTGAACGCGAGTGGACCCCCGGGCACGGCTATGGCCCATGGCGGACGTTCGACGCCTGGCCGGAGGACGACCAGTGACCCAGCGCACCCTCGACTGGCAGTTCGACACCTACCTGGTGTTCCACTACCCGGACGACTCAGCCGTCTTGGTCCTGCGAGGCGGCCAGCCCTGGATCATGGGGACGCCCGAGGATCTGGTCGACCTCCTCCTGGAGCACCTGCCCGGCGCCGCGCACTACCGGGTCCGGCCGACCGATAAGCTCTGGCCCACCACCAGCCGCGTCATGCGCCTGGTCACCGCCGCAGTGCAGTGGAAGGCCGGCCTGGCCCGCAGTCAGGCGGTCGCCTCATGACCCCCCGGAAGCGTCAATCCGTATCAACCCGGCGGGCCAACGCGCCCCGCCCCGACGCCCGGATCGCCTTCCTCGAGTTCGAGGCCATGGGGCACCTCGACATGGAGGGGGAACCCCGCACGCAGAAGTGGTTTGCCGAGAAGCACGACGTCTCCGAGGAGTCGCTCTCCCGCTGGAAAGGCGAGCCCGACTGGGACGAGCGGGTTGAGGCGCTCCGCTCGAAGCTCATGAAGTCCCTCGACCGGCGGATCTGGGCCAAGGTGGGGAAGGCCATCAACACCGCCTCGGACGCCACCCTCTTCTCCAAGCGGTTCGGCTTCATGGCCACCGAACCGGACACCCCAGCCGGCGGCACGGTGAACAACTTCCACATCCACGGCCCGGCCCTGATCGAGCAGCAGCGCGAGTTCTTCAAGAAGTCGACGGGAGTGAGTTCCGTGGACGAGGTATTCCATGACCCCGGCCGTCCTCGAACGGGCCGCCCCCGAGCGCGCAAAAAAGCCCAGTAGCCGGATCCCGCCGGACTGCATCCAGCTCGGCTACCGCCCGCTCGTCCTCCCCGCCCACATCGACCGCTGGGAGTACGAGGACCGGATGGATGCGGAGCTCTGGCTCCTGGACAACGCCCCCGACCGGGACCAGCGCCTCGAGCTCGAGCTCACCCGCTGCGCCGAGGACTTCTACTACTGGGCCCGCCGCTACGCCTTCATCGAATTCAAGGGGGCCGAGGGGGACGAGAACTCCGGCCGCCCGGCCCGCCTGGTCCCCAACCCTGCCCAGGTGCAGTACGAGCTGGCGCGGACGAACTGGAACATCGTGCTCAAGGGCCGGAAGCCCGGGTTCTCGACCTGGATCGACATGCGCTACCTCTGGCGCTGCATCTTCTACGGCCACACCCACGCCGTGGTCATGGCCGACGACGACGAGAACGCCGGCAAGCTGTTCGAGCGCGTCCGGTTCGCCTACGACCGCCTGCCGAAGTGGATGAAGCCGAGGACCCGCTACTCCAGCAAAAAGGAGCTCACGTTCCGGGACCTCCACTCGGACCTTCGCGTGCTCACCGCCGGCAACGTGAAGGGCGGCCGCGGCTCGGACGTCGACTGCCTCCACTGCTCGGAGGCCGCGTTCTACGCCAGCCTGCACTCCATCCGCGCCGGCGTCGGCATGGCGCGCCGGCCGGGGTCGTGGGAGGACGATGAGTCGACGGCCAACGGGTACGGGGATTTCCGGACCGACTACTTCAAGGCGAAGGAGGGCCGGATCCGGGCCACCCCGCACTTCTTCCCCTGGTGGGTGGATCCGACGCTGCGCCTGCCCGTCGTCGACCCGGGCCTGGAGAAGTGCGTCCTCGAGGCCGAGGAGAAGATCCTCCGGGACCTGCACGGCCTGACGCTCGAGCAGCTGCAGTGGCGGCGCACCCAGCGGGACGCCCTCGAGGAGAAGTTCCTGGCCGAGGCGCCCGAGGACGACGTCACCTGCTTCCGGATGTCCGGCTCGCCGAAGTACAACGTCGTCCACCTGGGGCAGCTGCTCCCGTACGTCGAGCGCCGGGTGAAGCGGCTGGATCCGGCCGTGGTGATCCCCCGCCAGGCGCGGTTCGCCAAGCTGCTCGCTGCCTCCCCGAAGCTCGACCTCTGGGTGCGGCCGAAGCCCGGGCATAAGTACGTGATCGGCGGGGACGTGGCCGAGGGTGTGACGACCGGACACTTCAGCTGCGCGGCCGTCCTCGACCGGACCGAGCTCGACAAACTCGACCAGGTGGGGGAGCTCTACGGTCACTGGACACCGGACCACTTCGGCGAGCTCATGGCCGCCCTCGGGTGGCTCTACAACGACGCCCTGTTGGCGCCCGAGCGCAACAACCATGGCCACGCGGCCATCCTCGCCATGAGGCGGTTCTCGGGCTACTGGAAGATCTATCGCCACAAGCAGCTGGGCCAGAAGGGGAAGGTGGAGAAGAAGTACGGGTTCCCCGCCACCCTCGGGACCAACAAGGAATCCCATGACCTGCTGGGTCGTTTTTTGACAAACGACGAAATGGTCGTACGGTCCAAGGAGTTTGTTCGGGAGGCGATGAGCTTCCCGGCCGGGGCAGAGGAAAAGGACGCGCGTGACGAGGCCGGCGGCCACTGGGACCGCGTGAGCGCCTGGGCGATCGCCGTCTACGTGGCCTTCAAGGGAGAAGCCTCTGTCCACTCGCAGGACGTTGAACCCGTTCGAGCGCCTGCTCCTGATGCTGTCGCCGGCGCTCCGTCGCGCCGTCTCCGGTAGCACGGCCAGCATTCAGTCCCGGTCGGTGGGCGGCACGTCCATCAAGGACGACGACACCTACGTCGCCGAGGCCTACCAGTCGATCGCCGCCCTCTACGCGGCCGTGTTCGCCATCGCCCACGCCGTGGCCCAGGTCCCCTTCGACGTCTACCGGGTCAGGAAGAGCGGCAAGCTCGAGGTGATCTCCGACCACGACATGACCCGGCTCCTGGACCCGGAGCTCGGCAACGCCAACCCGTTCTTCAGCGCCTACGACATCCACGAGGAGACGCAGTCCTTCCTCGAGCTCGCCGGCAACGCCTTCTGGCACCTGGCCGGCGGCCGGGCGAAGCAGGGCGGCGTGCCCACACAGATCTATTCCATCCCTCCCCACCGGATGAAGGTGGTCCCGATGGAGGGGAAGCCGGGCGAGGTGAACCGGCCGATCAGCCACTACGAGTACGACCTCGGCCAAGGCAAGAGCCAGCGCCTAGACATCCTCGAGATCGTCCACTTCCGCTACTTCAACCCGCTCTCCCAGATCATCGGGCAGTCGAGCGGCCAGCCGGTCCGGGAAGAGATCCTGATCGAGGTGTTCGCGAAGAGCATGAACAAGCTCTTCTTCAAGAACGGCGCCACGCTCTCCGGCGTCCTCGAGGTGGAAGACCCGATCGACAAGCCCGAGGCGCGGGCGCTGCTCGACAACTTCACCGACAACCACGCCGGATTCTGGAACGCCTTCAAGGTGCGGGTGCTGTCGGGCGGGGCGAAGTACAACGCCATCCAGCCGGTCCACAAGGACATGCTGTTCTACGAGGGCATGAAGTGGACCCGCGAGCAGGTCATGATGGCCGCGGGCGTGCCCCCGATCCTGCTCTGCATCCCGGACACCTCGACCTACAACAACGGCCGCGAGCAGAAGAAGCAATTCTGGGGCGGCACCATCGTGCCGAAGCTCCGGAAGAAGAGCGGGGCGATCAACAAGCAGCTCACCTACCGCTGGGGCCCGGGGCTCATCGCCAAGCCCAACCTGTCGGCGATCGAGGACCTCCAGGACAGCCTGTCCGACCTGATCGACCCCCTCCAGAAGCTGTTCCAGATGGCGGCGCTCTCGCCGAACGAGATCCGGGAATGGGTGGCCACCCGCCAGATGCCGGACCTGAAGCGCCTGCCGGACGGCGATCAGTACTACCTGCCGATCGGGATGCTGCCGGCCGACGACGAGCGGGAGGAGCCGGTCGTCACCCCGCCAGGCACGCCACCGGCCGAGGGGGAGGACCCGCCAGCCAGCGACAAGAAGGCCGTGGAGGGGTTCATCAAGGAGTGCGGGGCCGACGGGCGCCGCCTCGAGGACGAGCGCCGCCAGGCGCGCACCCGCGCGAAGGCGAAGGCCATGGAGCAGCGGATCCGGGCGCTGTCCCCGGTCTACGCCCGGGCCATGAAGACCGTGTTCAAGGCCCAGGAGGCGGTGCTCCTCGACAACGTGGAGCTGCTCGCCCGCTCGGCCGACGACTGGCTGAAGCGCGGGACGCTGCCCGACGCCGAGAACCGGGGGCTGGACGAGATCGACGATCTCCTGAAGGCCCTCCGCGCCGGCACGTCCAAGCGGATCGAGAAGGCGCTGTCCCACCTGGTCAAGGAGTTCGGCTCCTCGGCCCTCACCGACCTCGGCCTCGAGGCTACCGACATCGGGTTCAACATGGTGTCGGAGCGGGTGCTCGGCTACCTGGCCAACGGGTCGCTCTCGAAGCTCACCCTGATTGACGAGACCACGGCCGACACCGTCAAGGACCACATCCAGAAGGCCATGGTCCAGGCGCAGCTCGAGGGGTTGAACCTGGTGGACCAGGCCGGCGCCATCATGAAGGCCGGGATCGAGAGCGGCATGGACATCCGCCGTTCCCAGGCCAACCAGATCGCCCAGACCGAGACCACGGCCACCTTCAACTTCTCCGACCACGAAGCCTGGCTGCAGTCGGGCGTGGTGGAGACCCGCTTTTGGCGGACGCAGAAGGACGGCGTGGTGCGGCCGACGCACGCGGCGATCGAGGGGCAGGAGGTGAATCTCACCGTTCCGTTCAACGTGAACGGCGAGTCGCTGATGTACCCGGGAGACCCGGCCGGCTCGGCCGGCGAGGTCATCGGATGCCGCTGTTTCCAGGAGCCGGGCGAGTTCAAGAAGGGGTTCACGCCGAAGTGGGAGCGGGATCACCTCCGCGAAATTTGCGCTACATGGGGACTGACCCCATCCTGAGTTTCGTACCAGAGGGACGCGCTCACGCCGGGGCTGGCTGAGTCTCTCGTCGCCGGGTATCGACGAGAATGTCCGAACTTTCGCAAAGCGAAGTACTCACACGCCTCCGGGCCCTGATCCAGGACACCCAGGAGAAGCGCGAACCCGCGCTCGTCCAGGTCCGGGAGAACGGTGGCCTGGTTCTCGTCGGGGCGTACCAGGGCGGCTTCACCCGCTCGAACACGCTGTCGGACGAGGACTACAGCTGCGACGCCATCATCTCCACGAACATCGTCGACCGCTACAAGACGATCGTGGAGCCCTCGGGCGTGAAGCTCGAGAACTACCGGAAGGCCCCCCGCGTCTTCTGGGGCCACGAGGACTGGAAGCCGAACATCGGCACGTCCGAGTGGGAGAAGGTCCTCGACACCGGCATCCTGGCGCACCCGCGCCTGGCAGTCCGCGAGCGTGTCGCCGTGGCCGAGCTCTGGTCCCTCATGGTGGGCTTCGACCTCAACACCTGGTCGATCGGCTTCATGCCCATCCGGACCGAGCACCTGGACCCGGCCGAGTACAACGGCGCCTGGCTCCGCTTCATCGAGTGGGAGCTCCTCGAGTACTCGCTCGTCGGCGTCCCCGCCACCCCCAACGCCCTGACCCTGCAGTTCGCCCGCGCGATCGTGGCCGAGGCCGAGAAGCAGGGCCGCCGGATGCCGCAGAGCGAGCTCGAGGGCGAGTGGGCGGTCATGTCCCGGGCGGCCGCACTGATGGTCGAGACCCCCGAAAACCCGAAGCCGGCCGTCGAGGCCATCACCTTCGAGACGATCGAGAAGTTGCTCGCGCAGATGGAAGGGCGCGTGAGCGATGAGGACGAGCTGGAAGCGGCCTCCGAGGCCGTTCGGAAGACTCTGGAGCAAATGACTCTGGCCGGGGCGGAAATGAGGTCGTTGCGGTGACAGCAGCGACAGTGGCCATGGGCCAGGAGAGTGATCGAGATGACTGACCAGGTTGCCGAGCTCAAGCGGCTCACGGAAGGCCTCGCCAAGGTCTCCCACGACTTCATGGAGGAGGCGCGCAATACCATGCGCACCAACTCCGAGCGGATGGAGGTGGTGGAGCGGCTGATCGCCGAGGTCCAGGCGCAGCACGCGGCCGCCCCGTCGGTCGTTCAGTTCCCCAAGTTCGACCCCACCCTGCTCAAGTACGAGCCCACCCAGGCCGGCTACAACCGGATGCTGCGGTGCGACCCCGTCGGCCCCGAGTACGTCCGGGAGATGGTGCAGGAGGTCAAGAAGGCCAACGACGAGCTGTACCTGGTGCTGTCCATCATGGGCCTCGACCCGGCCCGCCGCGGCTCGCCGATGTCGCAGCCCGAGATGGAGAGCCTCAAGGTCTACAAGCGCTGGGACAAGGCCATCCGCGCGCTCAACACCCAGGTCGCTCTCGAGGGTGGCAACTGGGTGCCGGAGTCGATGTCCAACGACATCATGGCCTTCTTCCAGCTGGACCTGGCCCTGACCGGCCAGTTCCGCGAGGTCCAATGCTCGACCCAGCTCTGGAAGTACCCGTTCCGCACGGCCAAGCCGCGCGCCAACGTGTTCCCAGAGCGCTCCGGCTCGGCGGCCTACGACAACCCGTACACCCTGACCGCGGCTCTCGCGGCCTTTGGCACCAACAAGCCGGCCGAGAAGAAGGTCTTCGACAACGACAAGCGCATGCGTGCGTTCGAGGTCGCGTCGGACATCTTCGACGAGGACTCCATCGTGGCGGCCATCCCGATGCTGGCCGAGGACACCGCCTTCGCCATCCGTGACGGGTGGGGCCAGGCGATCCTGAACGGCGACACGGGCGTGGCGCACATCGACGACGACATCACGGAGGCCCCGACCGGGACCGCGCCGCAGGTGTTCGTCGACGGGCTGCGCAAGCACTACCTGTCGATCACGGGCACGCCGACCGTGGTCAACGTCACCGCCACCCCGAGCGTGGCCGACTACCGGAACCTGCGGGCCAAGATGATGCCGTACGGCGCCGACCTGGCGGCCCTGTTCTTCCTCGTGGGCGGGCTGGGTTCGGTGCACATCGCGTCGATCCCGCAGGTGATCACGCTCGACAAGCTGGGCTCCAACGCGACGATCCTGAAGGGGCAGCTCTTCGCCCTCGACATGATCCCCATCGTGCTGGATCCGGCGGTCCGCGAGGACCTGTCGGCCAACGGCAAGAACACCACGGCCGGCCCGAACGACAAGACGGCCACCTACCTGATCCACCGCCGGAAGTGGCTGAAGACCCGCCGCCTCGGCATGACGGTGGAATCGGATCGGTTCGTGACCACGGGCGAGACCATCGTCGTGGCCATGGATCGCGGTGATTTCGGCTACGTCGGCGTCACCGGCACCGGCGGCGACAAGGTCGTCGGCGCCATCCACGGGATTCCGAACACGGTCACCGTCCCCGCGGCCTGATCGGCCACGTGGATCTGAAGAACCTTTTCGACCGCCCCTCGGGGGTCCGCCAGATGAAGGCGGACCTCCAGGAGCGGGCGGACTTCATGAGGAAGGGAGCCATGCTCTACGAACTGGACAAGGTCATCAAAGCCGGCTGGTGCGAAGGCGGCCCGGGTGACCAGGTCGAACTCGACGAATTCCAGGCGGCGGCTCTGCGCCACCACCATGGCCACGACTGTATGCACGAAGTTTCCCCGGCGGCCGAGACGCCGCAGGACGCAGCCCCGGCCGCGGGGTCGGAGTCGCCGGGTAAGTCTTCCGACAGCGCGCCTGCGGGTGCGCCGCCCCTCGAGGAGGGGGAGGAAGAGGAGGCCGCCGAGGACGACCTCGACGGTGAAGACCGCTCTGCCGGCGGCACGGCCGGCACGGGCGAACCCCTCAACCGCATGGTGAGCCACTCCGGCCGCGGCGGTGGGGGGAAGAGCAAGGGAGGAAAGAAGAAGTGAAGCGGCTCGCTGTACTTGCCGCCATCCTGGCGGTCCTGATTCTGCCGACGGTGGGCCAGGCGGCCAGCCACACGGCGGCCACCATCGCCCAGGTGGGTACTCCGGTGGGCACGACCTTCTTCACGGACTGGTCGAGCCTCGCGGCCGCCAAGGCGGACACGGGCACCACCTACATCGACCTGAACGACCCGGCCTTCCGGAACGTGGTGTATTGGAACTCCTCGGGCGTGCCCCTCATTACGCTCGAGCTGTCGGCCACGTTCGCCGCCCTGATCGACTCGACACGGCTGGAGATCGCCAGCGGGAACACGCCGAGCGCGAGCGGGACGTGGATCACCGAGTACACCTTCACCGGTTCAACGGGGGGGGCCAACGCGACTCTGCTCACGGCCGCCATCCCGAAGAAGCGGATCACGTTCAGTCCGAGCCTGGTGGGCGCATTGCGCATCCGACAGCAGAACTGCGATGCCACCACCGCCGGTCTGATCGACCAGTTCATTACGGCCCTGCGCCGAACTCCCTGACGGGCTGAGGCGGGGCGGATGTCGGTCAACGCCAATTCATTTCTCACGCTCGACGAGGTCAAGATCTGGCTGGGTGTCGAAAAGGAGACCCAGGACGAGCGGGCCATCATCGAGCAGATCATCAACGGCGTGACCGAAGCGGTTGAAGGGGAGATTCGTCGCCCGGTAAAGGCGCGGGCCCGGACCGAGAGGCAGCATGGTCCGGGCTCTCGCCGTCTCTGGCTGGACGTCCGACCGATGTCCAACGTGACGCTCCTGCGGCTCCTCAACTACGACGGCACGGTCTACCGGACGTTCTCGCCGGCGGACTACTACATCGACGGCCAGACGGGCGTCGTTTTCCTGTTTCGGGAGACCTTCCCCGTGGGCATGTACAACGTCGAGGTGACCTACGACGCCGGGTGGCCCGCGGCCAGCATCCCCGAGTCCCTGAAGCTCGCGTGCCAGCTCTGGATGCGGAAGATCTGGAAGGACCGGGAGACCGAGCGGGACGAGATCGCCTCCATCACGGTGAACGGCACCACCACGACCCACGTGATCGGCCCGATGCCGCCCGCGGTGAAGTCGATGCTGGCGCCGTTTCGAGTGGCAGCCCAGGCATGACCGAGCCCCTGTTCAGCACCCGGGTCGTCCGGGCCGAAGAGTCGATCCAGGACGTCAAGAATCTGGAATCCGGGATCTCCAGGCGCACCACCCGGCGCATGTACACGGCCGGGCTGATCGTCACGCGCACCATCCGGCGCCTGGTTACCGGAACGCGGATCTTCAAGGGCACCGGCTTCCGGGTCCGGACGGGCAAGTTCGCCCAGGCCTGGCAGGCGCTGCCCGTGCGGTTCCGCGGGAAGGACATCCAGGCGGGCGCTTTCAGCAGCCACCCGGGGGCCGCGCTGCAGAACTTCGGCGGCGAGGTGAAGCCGAAGAACGCCAAGGCGCTCACGGTGCCGCTCGACGAACAGGCCTCCAAGGCGCGCGCGCGGGACTTCGACCTGATCCCGCAGATCTTCAAGCGGGAGACGGGCGGGGTGATCGGGCGCCTGGTCGAGAAGTCGGACCCGGAGAAGGCCCGCTATCTCCTGGTCAAGAAGGTGAAGGTGCCGTCCACGAACTACGTGACGCTCGCGCTCGCGGAAGCCGAGCCCGAGATCGTCGAGCAGATCGACCAGGGCGTGAAGGACGAGCTCGCGGCGTTCCAGGCAAGGAGCGCCTGATGGCACTCGCGGTCCTGGTCGAGAAGGCCCTCTGCGATGCGGTCGAGGCCGAGCTGCTCAAGGTGGACGGAACCGAGGGGGAGTGGCGGTTCGATCTGCGTGGCCACCTCCACGACTACTTCATCCTGAACCCGGACCAGCTGGCGAAGGAGAAGTCGCCCTGGGTGGTGGTCCTCCCCGGGGATTGGTCGACCGAGCCCGGCATGAGCCGGACGCGGAAAGGCCAGAGCGAGGTCCTGGTGGGCGTGATCATCCGGCCCGACCCGGTGCGCTTCCCGGACCCCGAGCGGCCGGGTGAGGGAAAGACGGTGAAGCAGCTCGCGCTGGAGTTCTCGGGCGAGCTGCGCAAGGCGCTCGGCAACATCCCGACGGTGTCGGCCGGCGCCGTGGGCTGCAATCGGCAGGGGGAAATCAAGGTCGACCTGGTGGTGGATCCGCTGGGGAAGTTCGCGACCCTCGGGGCGTCAGTCCCCTTCCATACACACGGACTCTTCGGGGCGTAGGAGAAGGACATGCCAGGAGCTGGATTCGACAACCTCATCGGGCTTGCCACGCAGGTGTCCGTGGGCACCCCCGTCTCCGTCCCGACGGGTGGCTGGAACCGCGTCCGGGCGGTCCGTTACGGCAACCGCTCGAGCCGGACCACCGGCAACCGGAACATGGGAAAGCGCACCCCCACGTGCAAGCGCGCCTACAACCTGCACTCTGAGGGCGGCGTCGACTTCGACATGTCCTACCAGGGGTGGGAGCACTGGAAGAAGCACCTCTTCGGCCTGTCGTCGGTGGTCACGACCATCCACGGCTCGCCGGACACGGGCGCCTTCACCAACGTCTACACGCTGAAGACGGCCCGCCAAGTGGCGGCCACGCTCGAGCACCTCTCCGGGATCACGAACGGGCGGCTTCCGTACCCCGACTGGAAGCCCACCGGGTGGCGCTGGGACTTCAAGAAGGAGAACCCGCTCTCGTTCTCCATCGACGGCATCGCCTCCATCATGGGCACCGCGGCTGCCATCCCGGGCTCGCCCACGGTCCTCGAGGAAGTCGACGCGGGGATCATGTGCATCGACCACGTGGACGGTGCCTCGGACGGGTTCAAGTTCTACGTCGGCACGGCCGGCGGCACGAGCTACGCCCAGGTGGGGATCGTCGAGGGGTTCGTGGCGGTCACCAACCCGCACACGAACAACCGCGGGAACCTGGGCGCCCGGAACATGGCCGAGGCCCTGCCGAACGACCTGACCGATGTCACGGGCGAGATCACCCGCGAGTACATCGACACCTCGTTCATCACCGACTT
>Ga0315912_10005429_pt1 | contig 11746 bp, 8 predicted proteins | sample VfabasoilMG_FD_204469 | JGI IMG/M metagenome (GOLD analysis project Ga0315912, IMG submission 204469) | Garden soil microbial communities collected in Santa Monica, California, United States - V. faba soil | ecosystem: Environmental > Terrestrial > Soil > Garden | place: USA: California...
TTCGGTCCTGGGGTCGACCCACCTCGGCTCATCGGTACCCCAGATCCGAGCGGCGATCCGGGCGACTGGAGGATCCACTGGTTCACGCCGGGCGAGGGGTACGTCGCAGCGCTCGCCGTCGCCTCGCCGGAGATGGACTGGCGCGTGATGGACGGTGCAGGCGGAGGCGCCACGCGCGACCGGATGTCGTAGGAGCGCGCGCCAGCGCGCGATTCGGGATCGCCTCGGGAATCGGCATCGCAGGGCAACCGCTTCCGTCGTCGAGGTCCATGCGGGTCCGTCGACCCCTCGGCGCCGTCGCATCGCGCGCTGGCGCGCGCTCCTACGACAGCGAAGAAGTCGCCTGCACGCGTCGCGCAGGAGCCGCGACGTCAGGCGCTCGCGGCCGCCTTCGCCTTCGTACCGCTGGACTTCACCGCGCCGGCGGCGGTCTTCGACTTCGCGACCGCAGGCTTCTTCGCGGCCGGCTTGCGTTTCGCCGTCGTCGTCTTCTTCGCAGGCTTGGCCTTGGCCGCAGGCCGGGCCTTCGCCTCCGGTTTCGCCTTCGCGGCAGCCGGCGTGGCCGACTCGGCCGCCTTCGGTGCTGCCTTCCTGCCCTTCGCCGCCGCCCCGGCCTTGCCGCCACGCGCATTGGCGGCGCCGTTGCGACCGCGTCCGCGTGCCGGACGAGCCGGCGCCTCGGCGAGCAGGGCCGCGCATTCGTCGCGCGTGAGCGACTTGGGATCGCGGTCCTTGGGGATGCGCGCGTTCTTCGCGTTGTCGGTAATGTAGGGACCGTACTTGCCGTTCAGCACCTGGATCGCGCCGTCGTCGAAGCTCTGGATCACCCGCGTGGCGATGGCGTGCTCCTTCTCCGCGATCAGCTCGAGCGCGCGGGGCAGCTCGATGGTGTACGCATCGTCGCCGTCCTTGAGCGAGGCGTAGGTCTTGCCGTGCTTCACGAACGGACCGAAGCGGCCGATCGCGGCGCTGATCTCCTGGCCGTCGGGCGCGGTGCCGAGCGTGCGCGGCAGCTTGAACAGTTCCAGCGATTCGGCGAGCGAGATCGTGTGCAGGCTCTGGCCGGGGCGCAAGGAGGCGTAGCGCGGCGTGTCGCCGTCCTCCTTCTGCCCGATCTGCGCGAACGGCCCGTAGCGGCCCAGGCGCACCGAGATGGTCTTGCCGGTGGCCGGGTCGTTGCCGAGCACGCGGTTCGCCTTCGCCTCGTCCAGGCTCACGGTCTCCATCTTGTCCGCGATCTGGGCCTTGAACGGGTCCCAGAACTTCTGCATCAGCGGCACCCAGTCCTCTTCGCCGCGGCTGACCGCGTCGAGCTCGTCCTCGAGCTTGGCGGTGAAGTCGTAGTCCACGTAGCGGGTGAAGTGGGTGGAAAGGAACTTCGCGACCACGCGGCCGACGTCGGTGGGCCGGAAGCGGCGCGCATCGAGCAGGACGTATTCGCGCGCGAGCAGGGTCTGGATGATGCTCGCGTAGGTCGAGGGCCGACCGATGCCGTACTCCTCCAGCGCCTTGACCAGGCTCGCCTCGGAGAAGCGCGGCGGCGGTTCGGTGAAATGCTGGTCGGCGGTGACGGCGGTGAGCGGCACGCGATCGCCCTTCTTCATCGCGGGCAGGCGCTTCGCCTCCTCGTCCTCGTCGCGCTTGGTGCTGTCGGTGCCCTCCTCGTAGACCGCGAGGAAGCCCGGCTCGACCACCGTGGTGCCCGAGACGCGGAACTGGTGCTCGGCGGTGCCGGCGGCGAGGTCGACCGAGACGGTATTCAGGAGCGCCGGCGCCATCTGGCAGGCGACCGTGCGCTTCCAGATCAGCTCGTACAGCTTCTGCTGGTCGGGATTGAGGTAGGCGGCGACCGATTCGGGCACGCGCGCGGACGAGGTGGGGCGGATCGCCTCGTGCGCCTCCTGGGCGTTCTTGCTCTTGGTCTTGTAGACCAGGGGATCGGCCGGCAGCGAGGCCTTGCCGTAGCGCTGCGTGATCACCTCGCGCAGTTCCTGCACGGCGTCCACCGAGAGCATGGTGGAATCGGTACGCATGTAGGAGATCAGGCCCACCTGGCCCTCGGCGCCGATGGGCACGCCCTCATAGAGCTGCTGCGCCAGGCGCATGGTGCGGCTGGTGGAGAAGCCGAGCTTGCGCGCCGCCTCCTGCTGCAGGGTGGAAGTGATGAACGGTGGCGCCGGACGGCGCTGGCGCTGCTTGGCGGTGACCTCGAGCACGGTGAGCGTGCCCTTCGCCGCCGCGAGCACGGTGCTGCGCGCGGACTCGGCCGTCTCGCCGTTGCGGAAGGTGAACTGCTCGACCTTCTCGCCGGCATAGCGCGTGAGGCGCGCATCGAAGCGCTGCTCGGGATGCGCGCAGTCGGCGTGCAGGGTCCAGTATTCCTCGGCGATGAAGCGCTCGATCTCCTCCTCGCGCTCCACGATCATGCGCAGCGCCGGCGACTGCACGCGGCCGGCGGAGAGGCCGGTCTGCACCTTGCGCCAGAGCACCGGGGACAGGTTGAAGCCCACCAGATAATCGAGCGCTCGGCGCGCCTGCTGCGCATCCACGAGCTCCTGGGATATCCGGCGCGGGTGCGCGACCGCTTCCAGGATCGCCTTGGGCGTGATCTCGCTGAACACGACGCGGTGCAGCGCCTTGTCCTTGAGCAGGCCGCGTTCGCGCAGGATCTCCGCGATGTGCCAACTGATCGCCTCGCCTTCGCGGTCCAAGTCGGTCGCGAGGTAGAGGGCGGTCGCGGACTTCGCGGCCTTGGCGATGGCGTCCACGTGGCGCTCGTTCTTCTCGATCACGTCGTAGCGCATGGCGAAGCCGCGCTCGGTGTCGACCGCGCCCTCGCGCGGCACCAGGTCGCGCACGTGGCCGTACGACGCCAGGACCGTGAAATCGGGTCCGAGATACTTGTTGATGGTCTTCGCCTTGGCAGGCGATTCCACGATGAGCAGGTTCTTGGACATGGGGTTCCGGGGCGTCGACGCGACGCAAACGCGGGGGCGCCGCGCGGGCGCTCCTTTTTTCAGTTGATGTGGTTTCGACTCGACATGTCAAGCGCCGGGATCGCGGGAATGGCCGCCAGACGGTCCCCGCCGCGATCGCCGGACGGGCTGCAGGGCATTGTTCGTGCTCGGTTTCCTGTCGATCACCGGGTGCCGCGGCGGTCCTCGGCGGCCATCCCACCCAGGCCCTGCGGGACGAGGCGCGGCGTGATTGTGCCGGCTCCGAACCCGAGCCCGCGCTCCAGTCGCCGCCGGTCCGGGCGGTGGCCCGGATCAGGTCCGCACGTAGCGGGATCCACCGAGCGACACCAGGGCGCCGGCCAGCTCGAGTTCGGTCAGCGCGGACGACAGCGCGCCCGCCGGCAGTCCCGTGCGCGCGGCGAGGTCGTCGAGGGTGACCGGATCGTGGCCGAGCGCGGCGAGCACGGGAGCGAGCCGGGGATCGATGCGCGCCGCCGGGGACTGCGCACGCATCGCCTGCGCCAGCGGGGGCGCGAGGCTCGCGCGCAGGTCCTGCAGTTGCGGGGCGAGCGCGTCGATCACGTCCTGCGCGGTCTCGACCAGGGTCGCGCCTTCGCGGATCAGGCGATGGCAGCCGCGCGCGAGCGGGTTGTGGATGGAGCCCGGCACGGCGAACACCTCGCGCCCGCGTTCGGCCGCGAGCCGGGCGGTGATCAGGGAACCCGAGCGCAGGCCGGCCTCGATCACCAGCGTGCCCAGCGCCAGGCCGGCGATGATGCGGTTGCGGCGCGGGAAGTGGTCGCCCCGGGCCGGCGTGCCGAGCGGAAACTCCGAGACCAGGGCGCCCTGCGCACGGATGCGGTCGGCCAGGTCGCGGTGCCGCTCGGGGTAGACCAGGTCGAGGCCGGTCGCACATACGGCGACGGTGCGGCCGCCCTCGTCGAGCGCGGTGCCATGGGCATGCGCGTCGACGCCGAGCGCGAGCCCGCTGACCACCGACAAGCCCCCCCGCACCAGGGCCGAGCTGAATGCCGTGGCGTTCGCGCAGCCCCCCGGGGAGGCGCTGCGGCTGCCGACGACGGCGATGCCGGGCAGCCACAGGGCATCGGCCGATCCGTCGATGAACAGGGCGAGTGGCGCGTCGGGGCTGGCGGCCAGCTGTGGCGGGTAGTCGGGCGAGCCGAGCGGGACGAAGCGGTGACCCTCCCGCTCCATCCAGGCCAGGTGCGCCTGCACGCGTTCGCGATCGGGGATGGCGAGCGCGGCGCGCGTCTCGGGTTCCAGGCCGAATTCCCGCGGGTGCGCCAGCGCCGCGCGCCGAGCCGCCTGCACGCCCCCGGTGCGCTCGAGCGCGGCGCGCAACCGCGACGCGCCGTAGCGCGGCGCGAGCAGCCACGCGAACCAGGATTCCAGGACCTCGACGTCGGACATGCCGCGACGATAGGACGCGCGCCTCGCGCCACGCGTCGGGCGGATCGCCCGGCGTCGGGTAGGAAATTTCGTACCCGACGGGACGCCCAGGTCCCGGCCGTGAGGTCCCGAAACGAGTCAGGGCGCCCCGAGGCGCCCCGACGGGTCGAACCGTGACGGGTCCGGTTCTACTCGGCGGCGCGTGCCACGTCGAGCAGGTGCACCGGCCGCACGCCGTCCATGATCAGCGCGTAGCAGACTTTGTCGAAGGTGCGGAACACCATCGCATGGGCCACGTACTCCTCGGGCAGCTGCACGTACGCCTTCTTGTTCGGGAAGATCGTGCGCACGTCGTCGCGCGGGTACTTCACGAAATCGCGCACCCGTTCGTTCGGCTGGTACAGGGCATACACCTGTCCGTTCGCGACACCGTCCTGGGCACCGCGCGACAGCGTGACCACCTGGTGCGGACCCACGGTCGCGAGCGCATCGCTGAACGCGATCACGCGCATGTTCGACGGCGTGCTCTTGGGCGAATGCGGCTGGAAGCTGAGGTCGAACGGGGGCGGCGGCGTGATCATCACGAGGTCGCCCTTGACGATCTCGCGGTCGCTGTACTTGATCAGCACCGTGCTCGGATCACCCGTGCGCAGCACCTCGGCGTTGCCGATCTCCTGTACCTCGTAGCCCAGCACGTCGACCCGGCGCTCGTAGTAGTGGTTCGTGCCCAGGGTCGCCTTCCACAGGTGCTCGATGCGCCAGCCCCGGGTGGTCTCGCTGTCCCACTCGCGCGTCTCCACGGTGCGCGGCACGCCGTCCCAGGGGAAGCGCTCGGGGATGTCGCGATAGACGATGGTGGGCCGCACGATGGCGACCTGCGCACCCGGCGCCAGGTCCTCGATGCCGCGCACGTACGCGACCTGGCCCTGGTTGCCGACGAGCTGGCTCTCCTCCAGGCCCACGACGTAGGGCGAGGACTTCATGTCCTCCTTCGTGAGCATGCGCGTGCTCAGCAGGAACGGACGCACCTCGGCGAGCGGCACCGCAGTGACCGCGCTGTCCAGCGGCTCCTCGCGCATGCGCGGCGACAGCCGGCCGTTCCCGGGCGGCTTGCCGGCGCCGGAATCGGAGGTTCGATTGGAGACCAACTGAGGCTTGCCATCCGTGTACACCAGCGTGAGCTGGTCTCCCGGATAGATCCAATGCGGATCCTTGACCTGCGGATTCGCATGCCAGATCTCGGGCCACAGCCAGGGCTTGCTCAGGAACTTTCCGGCAATGTCCCAGAGCGTGTCGCCCTTCTGCACCACGTAGCTGTCCGGATGGTCGCTGCGCAGTTCGACTTCCGCGGCAACCGCGACCCCAAGCACCAGCCCCGCCGCAACCGCAAGGAATTTTTTAAGCATGGCCGCCAAATTCCTGATTCCCCAAGCCCTTTCGGAGTGTATCGCAAAGGGTTGCAAGCGCAAACGTGCGCGGGTGCGGGTTTTTGGGAAGCAGGACTGAGGGCGGAGGGCTGAAACTTTGACGGACCGGGGCGCTGGCGACCGCCAGGGCTTCGAGGGGTGCGTCGGTGGTGGGGATTGCGAACAGTTCCGGCGACTTGCGAATCACTTGATCCACGTTCGCTTCCATGCACGAATGCAACGAAGCAGGAATCACGGCAGCACCCCCAAGCCCCGACCGTTTCAGCCCTCGGCCCTCGGCCCTCAGCCCTTCCGCCCTTCCGCCCCAGAACCGCCCCGCTACAATCCCCCCATGTCCCAGCTCCCCATCCTCGAGTTCCCCGATCCGCGCCTGCGCACGCGCGCCAAGCCGGTCACGGTGTTCGACGCCGCGCTCAAGCAGCTCGTGTCGGACATGTTCGAAACCATGTACGCCGCGCCCGGCATCGGGCTGGCGGCGACCCAGGTCGACCGGCACATCCAGCTCGTGGTGATCGACGTCTCCGAGCACAAGGACCAGCCGCTGACCTTGGTCAACCCGCAGATCATCGCGCGCGAGGGTGCCCAGACCTACCAGGAAGGGTGCCTGTCGGTGCCGGGCATCTATGCCGACGTGGAGCGCGCGGACCGGATCCGGGTCGCCGCGCAGGACGTGACCGGCACGCGCTTCGAGCTCGACGCCGACGGCCTGCTCGCCGTGTGCATCCAGCACGAACTCGACCACCTGCTGGGCAAGGTCTTCGTCGACTACCTCTCGCCGTTCAAGCGCGAGCAGGTGCGCAAGCGCCTGGACAAGGAGAAGCGCGATCGCGCCGCCGGGATCGTGCCCGCGCGCGAACGCGAACACGCGTTGTGAGCCGCGTGCCGGCACCCGGGTGAACGCTTTGCGGCTGGTCTTCGCCGGCACCCCGGAATTCGCCGTCGCCTCCCTCGATGCCGCGCATCGCAGCGGGCACGAGGTGGTTGCGGTCTACACCCAGCCCGATCGTCCGGCCGGCCGGGGGCGGCAGCCCAGCGCCAGCCCGGTCAAGCGGCGCGCGCTCGAGCTGGGCATCCCCGTGCTGCAACCGCCGTCCCTGCGGACGCGTGACGCGCGCCGGGAACTGGCGGCGCTGAAACCCGACCTGATGATCGTGGTGGCCTACGGCCTGATGATCCCGCCGCGCGTGCTCGCGCTGCCCCGGTTCGGCTGCTGGAACGTGCATGCCTCGCTGCTGCCGCGCTGGCGCGGCGCCGCGCCCATCCAGCGCGCGATCGAGGCCGGCGACCAGCAGACCGGCGTGTGTCTGATGCAGATGGATGCCGGGCTCGATACGGGCCCGGTACTGCTGTCGCAGTCGCTCGCGATCGGCGATGCCGAAACCGCGGGCGAACTGCACGACCGGCTCGCGCGCCTGGGTGCGCAGACCCTCGCGGACGGCCTGATCCTGCTCGCGGCGGGCATGCGTCCGGTCGCGCAGCCGCAATCCGACGTCGGCGCCTGCTATGCGCGCAAACTCGACAAGGCCGAAGCCGTGCTCGACCTGGGCCGGCCCGCCGTTCTGCTCGCGAACCAGGTGCGCGCGTTCGAACCCTGGCCGGTCGCCGAACTGGTCCTGGACGGCGAACGCGTACGCGTCCACGCCGCCGTCGCACTGCCCGCGGACGCGCAAGGCGCCGCACCGGGCACCGTCGTGGCAGCCGGACGCGAGGGCATCGACATCGCGACCGGCGAGGGCGTGCTGCGCCTCACCACGCTGCAGCGCGACGGCGGCAAGGCCATCACGGCGGCCGATTTCCTCAACGCGCGCCGCTCCGGATCCGCATCATGACCGCCGGCATCGGCGCCCGCGCGGAGGCGGCCCGTGCCCTGGCGCAGGTGCTGCACCGCGGGCGCTCCCTGCGCGACCTGCTGCCCGCGGCCGACTCGCGCCTGCCCGATTCGCGCGACCGCGCCCTGCTGCGTGCCCTGCTGCGCGCGACCCTGCGCACGGTCTATCGACAGCGCGCCGTGCTGGCGCGCCTGATGGAGAAGCCGCTGACGGCGCGCGCGGCCGAGACCGAAGCGGTACTGCTGGTCGGGTTCGCGCAGATCGAGGCCGCGATCGGTCCCGACTACGCGGCCGTCGCCGGCGCCGTGGACGCGGCGCGCGCACTGGGCCAGGTCCGCCACGCGGGGCTGGTGAACGCCGTGCTGCGGCGCTACCTGCGCGAGCGCGAGACCCTGCTTGCGGGCCTGCCCGACGACGAGCAGGTGCGGAGCAACCACCCGCGCTGGCTGCTCGAGACCCTGCGACGGGACTGGCCCGACCATTGGCGGGTCGTGCTGGAGGGCAACGATCGCGAGAGCCCGATCTGGCTGCGCGTGCGCGCGAACGACCCGGGCCGCGCCGCGTACCTCGACCGCCTGCGTTCCTCGGGCATCGAAGCGGAGCCGCATCCGGGCCTGCCCGACGCCCTGCGCCTGGACAGCGCGCTCGATCCCGGTTCGCTGCCGGGCGTCGCCGAAGGCCAGGTCCACGTGCAGGACGGTGCGGCGCAGCTTTGCGCCGACCTGCTCGCGCTCGCGCCGGGACTGCGCGTGCTCGATGCCTGCGCCGCGCCCGGCGGCAAGGCCCTGCACGCGATCGAACGCGAGCCGCGCCTCGAGCTCACGGCGCTGGAGCGCGATCCCGAGCGGGCCGGGCAGATGACGCGCCGGTTCGCGCGCATCGCACCCGCGATCGCCGTGCGCGCGGCGGACGCGACCGATCCGCGTGGGTGGTGGGACGGCGTGCCCTACGACCGCATCCTGCTCGACGCGCCGTGTTCGGCGACGGGCGTGATCCGTCGCCATCCCGAGATCCGCGTGCTGCGGCGGGCGGACGACCTGCCGGCCCAGGTGCAGGCGCAGGCGCGCCTGCTGGATGCGCTGTGGCCTATGCTGGCCCCGGGCGGGCGGCTAGTCTATGCGACCTGTTCCGTGCTGCGCGATGAGAACGACCGCCAAATCACCCGTTGGCTGGCTCGCACCGGCGACGCCCGCGCGCTCGACCTCCTGCCCGCGTGGTTCGGCGTGCCGCTGGCCGTGGGCCGGCAGAACCTCCCGGGCATGGGCGCGCTCGACGGCTTCTATTACGCGGTGGTGGAGAAGGCTCGCGCCTGAGGCGCACGTCGCGGCCGATCCGGCCACGACACGCACTTCCCCATCGCACCGCATCGGCGTGGCCGTGGTCGCCGCGCTCGCGCTTGCCGGCTGCGGCGAGCCCTCGGGCCATGCGCGCGTGCTGGCCGCGAGCGTGCAGCAGGAATCCACGCCCACGCTGGAGGCGCGCATCGACCTCGCGCTCTCGCCGACCATGCTCGAGGCGCTCGACCACGGCATCCCACTGACCCTGGCCGTGCGGCTGCGGCGCGAGGCGCCGGGCGCGGACCTGGACGTGCTGCGCCACCTCGAACTCTCCTACTCGCCGCTCGCCGATCGCTACCGGCTGCTCGACCTGGATACGGGCGTCGAACGCAGCTATGCGCACCGCGCGCTGCTGCTCGCCGCGTTCGACCGCGTGCGGCTGCCGCTCGATGCCGCCTGGCGCAGCGCGGCGGACCCGGGTCGGTTCAGGATGCGCGTGGTGCTCGAACGCGAACGCCTGCCGGCCGTGCTGCGCCTGCCCGCCTGGACCTCGCGCGAATGGCGCCTCGCCACCCCGGAATACGCGTGGACCGCAGGCGCCTGACCGCGCTGCTGGGCTGGCTGCTGCCCGGGCTCGCGCTCGTGGCGATGCTGGTGGTGGCGCTGCTGTTCGCGAGCGAGGCGCAGGCCGAACGCACGCGGCTGCTGAGCGCGGCGCCCTACCTGCTGGCCGGCGTGGTGCTCGCGGCGGTCGGGCTGGGCGTGGTGGTGGCGGCACGCCTGTGGCGGCTGTGGCGCGAGCGAGCGCGGCGCGTGCCCGGCGCGCGCCTGCGCTGGCGCTTGCTGGTCGCGCTGCTCGCGCTGGCGCTGCCTCCGCTGATCCTGCTGTACGGGTTCTCGCTGCGCTTCCTCACCGTGGGCATCGATTCGTGGTTCGACGTGCGCGTGGCCGAGGCCATGCGCGATGCGCGCGCGCTCGGGCAGCTGTACCTGGCCGATGCCGAAAGCCGCTACGACCAGCAGACGCGCACGCTCGCCGCGGAGCTGTCCCTGCTGCCGCCGGAACGGCGCGGGGAGGCGCTGGAGCCGGCGCTCGATCGGCTGCAGGCGCTGCGCCTGAGCGTGTTCGGCGCGCGCGGCGAGGTGCAGGCGCACGTGAGCGCGGACGTGCGCCTGGCGCTGCCCGAGGGGCCCGACAGCGCGCAGCGCGCGCGCCTGACCCAGCAGGAAAGCCTGTACGAACCCCTGCCGCTGGGCGATGGCCTCGCCGTGCGCGTGCTGGGCCGACTCGACGGCGGCGCGGTGCTCGATGCCGTGTATGCGCTGCCCGAGGCGGCGGCGCCGCTGACCCGACGGGTCGAGCAGAGCCTGAACGACTACGCACGCCTGTCCTACCTGCGCGGTGCGGTGCGCAGCTCCTTCGTGCTCGTGCTCACCCTGGTCGCCGTGATCGCGGCGCTGGTCGCGTTCGGCCTCGCCGACGCGCTCACCCGTCGCACCGTCGCCCCGGTGACCGCGCTCGCCACCGCCTCGGGCGAGATCGCGGACGGCCGCCTGGGCGCGCAGGTGCCCGCCGGCGGCGACGACGAACTGGGTTTCCTGGCCGAGGCGTTCAACCGCATGAGCCGCGGCCTGGCCGAGGCCGACAGCCGCGTGCGCGCGAGCCAGGCGGAGGTCGAACGCGAGCGCGGATACCTCGAAACCGTGCTCAGCCGATTGTCCTCGGGCGTGATCGGGTTCGACGCCGACGGCACGATACGCACGTGGAACGCCGCCGCCGCGGGGCTGCTCGGCGTGGCGCCGGGACAGGTCATCGGACGCACGCTTTCGCAGCTCGCCGAGCACGAGCCCGCGCTCGCCGACCTCGCGCGGCACTGCGCGGCGCGCGCCGGCGAAGGCGCGCCGGAGTGGCGCGAGGAACTGCGCATCGCGCGCGCGCAGGGCGAGCCGGCCGCGCCCCTGGTCGCGCTCGTGCGCGGCGCGCGGCTGGCGTCCGGCGGGTCGCAGGATCCCGGTTTCGTCGTGGTGTTCGACGATGCCGGCCAGCTCAACCAGGCGAACCGCGACGCCGCCTGGAGCGAGGTCGCGCGCCGGCTCGCGCACGAGGTGAAGAACCCGCTCACGCCGATCCAGCTCGCGGCCGAGCGGCTCGAGCGCCGGCTCGCCACGAAGCTCGGGCCCGAGGATCGCGAACTGCTCGAACGCCTGAGCCGGACCATCGTGGCCCAGGTCGACACCCTCAAGCAGCTGGTGAACGCGTTCGGCGACTACGCCAGGCCGCCGCGCCTCGCGCTCGTGCCGCTGGACCTCAACCGCCTCGTGGCCGAGACCCTGGACCTGTACGAGGACGGCGAGCGCGTGCGCGTGCAGCGCCAGCTCGCCGCCGACCTGCCCCCGATCCGCGCCGACGGCGTGCGCCTGCGCCAACTGCTGCACAACCTCATCAAGAACACGCAGGAGGCGGTGGGCGACGGCGGCGTGGTGGAGTTGCAGGTGGGCACGCGGCGCGATGCGGAAGGCAACGCCCTGGTGCTGGAATTCGCCGACAACGGACCGGGCCTGCCGGCGGGCTTCGACGAGACCTGGTTCGAGCCCTACACCACCACCAAGCCGCGCGGCACGGGCCTGGGCCTGGCGATCGTGAAGAAGGTCGCCGAGGAACATGGCGGGTCGGTGAGTGCACGGAATCGGCCAGACGGCGGAGCCCAGTTCCGCATCCGTCTTGCCCTGTCCTGATGTCGCATCGATGGCGCGGAGTGCGCCGCAGGCGCTCTCCGCGGCCTCGGAGCCGCAACGGATCCAGGGCGCCGCATAGCGCGCGCGGGCGCGCACTCCGGCCTACGACT
>Ga0315912_10005430_pt1 | contig 11745 bp, 12 predicted proteins | sample VfabasoilMG_FD_204469 | JGI IMG/M metagenome (GOLD analysis project Ga0315912, IMG submission 204469) | Garden soil microbial communities collected in Santa Monica, California, United States - V. faba soil | ecosystem: Environmental > Terrestrial > Soil > Garden | place: USA: California...
AGCCAAGTGCGTAGGCAAAGGTAGTGCGCATGTCAGGGTTGCCAAGCTGCGCCAGTACGCTTCCGTCGATATATTCCACCATCGAATGAATCACACTCTGCGGATGCACAATTACCTCGATTTGACTAGGTTTCGCATTGAATAGCCAGTACGCTTCAATCACTTCCAATCCTTTATTCATAAGCGTGGCTGAATCAATGGTAATTTTTGCTCCCATTACCCAATTAGGATGTTTTAAAGCCAGCGCAGGCGTAACTTGTGCGAGCTGTTCATCGGTGTAATTTCTAAAGGGCCCGCCAGAAGCGGTCAAAATAATTTTGCGTACACCACCATCAGCCAAATGCTCAAGTTGCTGTGGAGGCATCACCTGAAAAATCGCATTATGCTCGCTATCAATAGGTAATAGCGTTGCTCCACCTGCTTTTACTGCTTGCATAAACAAGCTACCAGCCATTACCAATGTTTCCTTATTCGCAAGCAGTATGCGTTTGCCTGCACGCGCGGCTGCCATGGCGGGTTTTAAACCGGCCGCACCGACAATGGCTGCCATTACGATATCCACTTCAACATCACTGGAAACTTGCTCTAGACCAGCCATACCAGAAACAACACTTGTGCTGCTTTGATGTGACTTCAGCTGTTTGGAAAGGTTCTCAGCTGCCGTTGCATCTAGCAAGACGGCAAATTTAGGCTTATATTTGACACATTGCTTGAGAAGCTCTTCCACATTTGTGTTTGCGGCAAGTGCATACAGACTGTAGTCTTGAGGATGCCGTGCAATCACATCCAGTGTTTGCTGGCCAATAGTCCCTGTACTGCCTAATATGGTGACGGTTTGCAATTAGCGCACTACCTGAAAATAGTTGTAAACGTAAATCATCATAATAGCGATAGGTAGACTTGGAATCAGTCCATCGATGCGATCTAAAATGCCGCCATGACCAGGTAATAAATCACCACTATCTTTAATATTGGCCTGACGCTTCATCAGTGACTCAAATAAATCGCCAATTACGCCAAAAACCGCCACCATCCATAACAAAGGAAATATAGCAAGGCTGTCTACTCTAAACCCAAAATACAAGACTCCTGCAAAAACAGTCACAGCAATCAACGCACCTAGTACACCCTCCCACGTTTTGCCCGGACTAATATTTGGAGAGAGCTTGTTTTTGCCAAAGTTCTTGCCCGCAAAGTAAGCCGCACTGTCTGCAATCCAGATAGTGGAAAGCAAAACTAACAACAGTTTCGGATCTGCGCCCTTTGCACAAATGAGCGCTAACCATAGTGGAGCCATTAACATCACTCCCAACAGAGACATTAGCGGCTTGCCAGCAAGAGTAAAGCGCTTCGCTAACCATATTGGGACAACAACAAGCCAAAACAAAGTAGTGATTAGAAACGCCAGTAATGATTTATAAAAAAACAGATGGAAACCATATTTCTCAATAAACATCACCACTGATATGCCTAAAGCCGCACAAATCGCGATGTATGCAAGACGTTCCGTTTGATTTAATTGAATCAACACACCCCATTCATATAGCGCTAGCAAAGATATCGCCAGCATAGCCACTGCCCATGCTTCATTAGAAAATATAAACAGAGCAGGAATGAATGCTGCAACAAGAATGAGTGCTGTAATAATGCGTGTTCTAAGCATAGTTACTTGTTGTCTAGGAGCTGATTTGCTCGCTGGTACGCCCAAATCGGCGCTCACGTTGCTGGTACGAACTAATCGCTGCATCAAAAGCTTGCTTATCAAAATCCGGCCACAAAGTGTCCGTAAAATAAAGCTCAGTATAAGCCAACTGCCAAAGCAGGAAATTGCTAATGCGCTTCTCGCCACCTGTGCGAATAAACAAATCTGGCTCCGGCGCATAATACATGGCAAGAAATGGTGTCAAATCCTCTTCAGTAAACTCTTCTTCCACATGTTTGCCTTTTTGTATTTCTTCTTCCTGTACCTGCTTTGACTTTAGCATGCGGTTAGCCGCTTGCAAGATGTCCCAGCGACCTCCATAATTCGCTGCAATCGTCAAGGTCAGCCCAGTGTTCTTTGCTGTGAGCTTCTCAGATTCATTAATTTTTTTTACCAGATCTTTTTTAAATCGACTGCGATCGCCAATTAGCTTCAAACGAATATTATTATCATGCAATTTGGTAACTTCGCGCTTTAGAGCATCCATAAAAAGTCCCATTAAAAACGAAACTTCATCATCAGGTCTGCGCCAATTCTCACTACTAAATGCAAAAAGCGTTAAATACTTCACATTCAATTCAGCACAATATTTTACTAAATCACGTACTGTTTCCACGCCGCTTTTGTGCCCTGCCACACGCGGCAGAAAGCGTTTGCGCGCCCAACGACCATTTCCATCCATAATCACTGCAATATGATTAGGAATCTCACCAGAGGCAGGAATGGTCTGGGTGGAGCTGGCAAACAAGCTTTTTGGAAATAAGCGCAAGACAAGCTCTGCTTAAACAGCCATTAAATCAGCTTCTTTGGATTGCAATAACTTATCCACTTCTGCTACGGCTTTGTCTGTCATTTTTTGCACTTCATCTTGTGCACGACGCTCATCATCTTCGCTAATTTCTTTATCTTTAATTAGTTTTTTAAGAGTGTCGTTAGCGTCGCGGCGCACATTACGGATAGAAACTTTGGCATTTTCACCCTCTGTTCTTACAATCTTGGTCAAATCACGACGACGCTCTTCAGTTAACATTGGCATAGGTACGCGAATCACATCACCGTTGGTAGCGGGATTCAAACCCAAGTCACTATCACGTATGGCTTTTTCCACCTTGCTAATCATGTTCTTTTCATAGGGTTGGACGTTGATGGTACGCGCATCACCCAAATTTACATTTGCGACTTGGTTTATCGCAACCATCGAACCATAATATTCCACCATCACATGATCCAAAAGCCCAGTATGAGCACGACCTGTACGCACTTTTGCCAAATCATTTTTAAGTGCGTCTAACGATTTTTGCATTTTTTGTTCTGCAATTTTTTTAATATCTTCTAACATTACTTTCTCCAACCAAGTCTAACTATTGAATCACTCTTGTGCCTTCATTCTCACCCATGATCACGCGTTTAAGTCCATCCTGTTTGAATATACTAAACACACAAATCGGTAAATTCTGATCGCGACACAAAGTCAAAGCTGTCGCATCCATCACTTTCAAATTTTTGCTAATCGCCTCATCAAAAGTCACCGTCTCATAGCGCTTGGCATTTTTATTTTTCTTCGGGTCATCCGTGTAGATACCATCTACTTTAGTGGCTTTCAACACGATTTCTGCATTGATTTCCATACCACGCAAAGCGGCTGCCGTATCCGTCGTAAAAAACGGGTTACCAGTGCCTGCACCAAATATGACGACACGACCTTCCTCCAAGTATCGAATCGCCTTACCGCGAATATACGGCTCTGCTACCTGCTCAATATTAAGTGCACTTTGCACGCGAGCGTTAAGTCCGATATTCTTCATTGCATCCTGCAATGCCATTGCATTCATCACTGTAGCGAGCATACCCATATAGTCTGCCGTGGCTCTATCCATGCCCGTTGCTGCAGATGCCATTCCACGGAAAATATTACCTCCACCAATTACCACCGCCACTTCCACCCCTAAATCTACAATCCCCTTAATTTGCCCGACAATATTGGTGATGGTTGTACGATTGATACCGTATGCATCATCACCCATTAGAGCTTCGCCAGAAAGTTTAAGGAGTATACGTTTATATGCGGGTTTAGCCATTAATTGCCTTAGTTTTTGAGTTTGCCTATTTTAATCATAAATGGTCACTTTAGGCCAAAAAAAATGGACTCAGCTATGCTGAATCCATTTTGTCTTCATCGCTGAAAGCTAGACCTTAGCTGCGGCGGCAACCTCTGCTGCGTAGTCCACTGCTACTTTTTCAATACCTTCGCCCACCGTGTACATGGTAAATGAGGCAACAGACGCACCTTTGGATTTAAGCAATTGTTCAATTGTCATTTTGTCGTCTTTTACAAATACTTGACTGAGCAAAGTCACTTCTTTCAGAAACTTAGCGACAGTGCCATCCGCAATCTTTTCCAACATCGCCTCTGGCTTGCCTGCTTCTTTAGCTTTTTCAATAGCTACGCGGCGCTCAGCTTCAATCAGACTTGCATCAACACCAGAAGCGTCCAAGGATTTTGGCTTAGCAGCAGCAATATGCATGGCTATATCTTTACCTAAAGTTTCATCGCCACCTACCAAGTCAACCAAAACACCAATTTTGCTACCGTGTACATAACTTACCAACTTACCTTGCGCTTGTGCGCGAACAAAGCGACGTGGAGTGATATTCTCACCAATTTTACCTACTAATTGTGCACGCGATTCTTCAGCTGTTGCGCCACGCATAGGCAATGCAGCAACCGCTTCGATATCAGCAGGATTATTCGTATTCACTACTTGCGCTAATTCACTCACATATTTCAAGAAGTCTTCATTTTTTGCACAGAAGTCTGTTTCAGAGTTCACTTCAATCAATGTGCCGGTTTTTCCATCAGCACTAATGCTAATACCTACGGTGCCTTCAGCTGCTACACGGCCGGCAGCCTTGCTGGCTTTGTTACCAAAACGTACACGTAAAATCTCTTCTGCTCGCGCCATGTCGCCTTCAGCTTCGCTAAGCGCTTTTTTACAGTCCATCATCGGCGCATCAGTGCGTTCACGTAATTCTTTTACCATACCTGCGGTAATTTCAGCCATTCTGGGCTCCTTAATTCTTAATAGTTAACTTTAAATAAAATCCATAATCTGTTAATTATAAATAATAAAAGGGGCTAGACAGCCCCCTTTTTGATGTCGCTTAATTATTCTGTAGCTTCTGCCACTTCTACAAATTCTTCAACCTCTGCAGCAGATTTCACAATTTCGGTAATTGCATTTGCACGACCATCTAAAACTGCATCTGCCATACCGCGCGCATATAAACGAATTGCGCGACTTGAGTCATCGTTGCCTGGAATCACATAAGCAATACCATCAGGCGAGTTGTTTGTATCTACCACACCAATCACTGGAATTCCCAGTTTTTGCGCTTCTGTCACTGCACCATGCTCATGGCCTACATCAATAATAAAAATCGCGTCTGGCAAGCCACCCATTTCCTTGATGCCGCCGATTGAACGCTCAAGTTTTTCTACTTCGCGTTTATAACCTAGCGCTTCTTTTTTACCGAATTTATCCAAGCTACCGTCTTGTAGCATAGTCTCGTAATCGGTTAAGCGCTTGATCGATTGCTTAACGGTTTTAAAATTGGTAAGCATACCGCCCAACCAGCGGTGATTCACATAAGCACAACCTGCGCGAACAGCTTCTTCTTTCATGATTTCGCGTGCTTGACGTTTAGTACCCACGAATAAAATACGGCCTTTATTAGCTGCCAATGTGCGCACATATTTTTGCGCCTCTTCAAATAATGGCAAGGTTTTTTCAAGGTTTACAATATGAATTTTGTTGCGGTCACCAAAAATGTACTCTGCCATTTTTGGGTTCCAGTAACGGGTTTGATGGCCAAAGTGAACACCGGCCTCCAGCATCTGACGCATAGTTACAGACATTTTAATACTCCATGTAAGGGTTAAAATTGCACACGCCCAACAACATCTACTTTTTGCTTTGAAAATAGACACCCTGTACGGGGCGATGCATTTATTTAAAAATAAATTGCTAAGTAATGGTTAAACACTTGCTTAGCGGCGCGTATAATAACAAATATTCGATATAGATTCAACAAAAACCTAATAATTTCAAAATATTATGGCCATAACGATTAACAACGCAGATGATATTGCAAAAATGCGCATTGCGGGCAAGTTAGCCTCTGAAGTGCTTGATTATATTACGCCTTTTGTTGTGCATGGTGTCACTACAGAAAAACTCGATCAGCTTTGCCATGACTATATTGTGAACGTGCAGCAAGCTATCCCTGCGCCTTTAAATTACGCACCGGATGGTCATACACCCTATCCTAAATCAATTTGCACTTCTGTAAATCATCAAATTTGTCATGGCGTTCCTAGCGAAAAGGTGCTTAAAAATGGCGATATTGTTAACATCGATATTACTGTGATTAAAAACGGCTATCACGGTGACACCTCGCGCATGTTTTTGGTGGGTGAAACCTCTATCCAGGCCAAAAGACTATGTGACATCACTTATCAAGCTATGTGGCTGGGTATTAATAAAGTGAAACCAGAAGCCACTTTGGGTGACGTTGGGCATGCAATACAGACTTTTGCAGAAAAAAATGGCTATAGCATCGTGCGCGAGTTTTGCGGCCATGGAATCAGCAAAAAGTTTCACGAGGAGCCACAAGTGCTGCACTACGGAAAGCCTGGCACCGGAGTTAAATTAAAGGCTGGCATGATTTTCACCATTGAACCTATGATTAATGCGGGTAAACGCGATATTAAGCAAATGCCAGATGGTTGGACCATTGTTACTAAAGACCGCAGCCTTTCTGCACAATGGGAACACACTGTTTTGGTCACGGAAACGGGTTTTGAAGTCATGACCTTATCTGCCGGCTCTCCTGCTGCGCCTCAGGTATAAATGCATATTAGCGAGGAAGCTATATCTAAACAGTTGGTTCAGACTTGGCGCAATGATCTTAAGTCTGGACAGCAAACTCTGGAAAAGTCTTTTCTTACGCATAAAAACGCAGCGCGGTTATTAAAAGCACATACGAAATTCATTGATAATCTGCTAAAAACCGTATGGCTGCAATCTAATATCCATAAGCATTGCAGCCTCATCGCTACGGGTGGGTACGGGCGTGGCGAGCTGTTCCCTCACTCGGATATTGACCTGTTAATATTGGTTCCAGAACATCTTTCTGACATTCAAAATCAAGAAATAGAAACACTCGTCGGCGTATTTTGGGACATCGGCCTTAATATTGGCCATAGCGTTCGCAACTTGCAAGAATGCATTAATGAAGCGCAACAAGACGTTTCTGTACAAACCAATTTACTGGAAGCACGTTTACTCAGTGGCAACAAGGCACAGTTTAAGAAATTCCTGACCGCAATCAATCTGGATTTAAGTCTGCAACTTTTTTTAGTGGCAAAAACACACGAACAGGATAACCGTCACGCCAAATTTAATGACACCGCCTATAGTCTGGAACCTAACATCAAAGAAAGTCCGGGCGGCTTGCGTGATTTACACACAATCTTGTGGCTCGCGCAAAGTCAAAATCTGGGCAAGAACTGGCAAGAGCTTGCAAGAAATATGGTGACTAGCGCATCTGAATTGCGTGAAATCAAACGTCACGAGCGTAACTTACAAACGCTACGTATTCGCCTGCATTACCTAGCAAAACGGCGCGAAGACAGGTTGTTGTTTGACTTTCAAAACGAGCTGGCCAATGACTTGGGTTATAAAAACACATTGCACAAACGCGCAAGTGAGCAACTTATGCAACGCTACTACCATAGCGCCAGGTATATCAGCCTAATCAATGAGATGCTGCTTAAATCACTAACTACAAACTTAGCCGAAAAAACAGAAATTGTCTCAATCAATGCACATTTTGAAGCGCAGCAAGGTTTAATCGAAGCAAAATCAGAAACTCTATTCCAAAATTATCCAAGTGCAATCTTGGAGTGTTTTTTGCTATTACAGAAGCAACCACAACTTGAAGGCTTAGGACCAAAACTGTTAAGACAGCTACAGACCGCAAAAAAACTGATCGGAAAAGAGTTTCGTCAAAATGAAGCTAACAAGCAGCTTTTTTTAAGCATTCTATCGCAACCAAACGGCGTTAATCATAGCTTAAGACGCATGAACCGTTATGGCATCCTAGAGCAATATATCCCCGCTTTTGGTAGAATTATTGGGCAAATGCAACATGATTTATTTCATGTTTATACAGTGGATGAACACATTCTAAACGTGCTGGGAAATCTGCGACGTTTTTCCAAGCCCGAACTTAAACATGAATTTCCATTGTGTAGCCAGTTATTTTCAACATTTGCAAAGCCTCATCTACTCTACATTGCAGCCCTGTTCCACGATATAGCCAAAGGTCGTGGCGGCGATCATTCCGTTTTGGGAGAAAAGGACGCAAAGCGCTTTTGTAAACTGCATGGGCTATCCAAGCCAGATAGTGACTTAGTTGTTTGGCTAGTGGCAGCACATTTGCTAATGTCGAAAACAGCTCAAAAATCAGATTTATCTGATCCTTACGTCATTGAAAAGTTTGCAGGATTTGTTAAAACCGAGACCCGTTTGATCGCCTTATATTTGCTTACTGTAGCAGATATTCGTGGCACCAGTCCTGTTGTCTGGAATGCATGGAAAGCGCGCCTGCTAGAAAGTCTATTCTTAGAAACGCGACGCGCATTGCAGAGTTCGGCACCCAGCATCAAGCAGGCGATTGAATCGCGCCAACAAGAAGCAACTGAAAAGCTCACCAAATATGGTTTGCAGCCTCAATCATATCTACCACTATGGCAAAACGTTGGTGAGGCTTATTTTACACGCTTTGACAGTGATGAAATTGCATGGCAAAGCCGCCTACTCACTCCACATGTGTTTTCGAGCAATCCAATCGTACGCGCACGCCTGAGTCCAAATGGCGACGGCATCCAAGTTATGATCTATACACCCGATCAAGATGACCTATTTGCGCGCATCTGTAACTTCTTTGACCGCATTACCTACAATATTGGACAAGCCAAGATTTACACCACTGAGCATGGATTTGCACTCAATACATTTATCGTTCTGGATCAATCCGGCAAGTCTGTGAGTTACAGCGGTTTATTGAAACATATTGAAACTGAGTTAACTGAAAAAATACAAGCGACAACGCCTTTGGAAGCACCGCTGCAAGGCCGTCTGAGCCGTCAGGTAAAACACATGCCTTTCAATACACAAATAAAAATCGAAGTTGAGGCGCAAAGTAACAACCATGCATTAGATATTGTGACGGGCGATCGCCCTGGTTTGCTTGCGAATATAGCGTTTATATTCTTGCAACATGGCGTTGATTTGCACAACGCCAAAATCAACACACTAGGTAACCGTGCCGAAGATAGCTTTTTAATCTCGGCCAAGAAAAACAAACCTCTCAGCGCTGCCCAAATTGACTCGTTACGGCAAAACTTAGCGAGTCTCTGATTTAAAATTAACTAAACTGATAATGCTTGCGTAGCGCTTTTCTAACATTCCAAGTACAAGATAAGCCGGCAGGAAATGTCACCAAATCACCCACGCCAAAATCCACAGGCTCACCACCATCTTTAGGTGTTACAGTTACCTCACCTTCCAATATGTAAGCAATTTCCTGTGAGTTATAGCTCCAAGGAAAGCTGGAAACTTCCTTTGACCAAGTAGGCCAGTTTGTAACCCCCATTGCTGCGAGTTTTGCTGCATTTGGTTTTTCAACGGTAATGTTCATCATGCGCTCCTTCAATCAATCGTGTGGACCAAGAAAAAAGCCTTGAAACATCAAGGCTTATTGTATTCCAAATGCAAGAAAATGCAATTACGAGTGTTTGTAATGTTTCTTAAGTTGTTTAACCACTTCCCAATTGCTTTTGAGACCTTTTGGGAACACAACAAAATCACCTGCCTTGATAACCACTTTTTCACCACCTTGGGGTGTCACATGAAACTCGCCTTCAAGCACATATGCACTTTCAGTCATTGTAAAATCCAGTGGAAACTTCGATGGAGGGCAATCCCATGTTTGCCAAGAAGTAACGCCAAGTTCTTTCAATTTTTCTTGTGTTGGATTGTGATCAATAATAATTTGGCTCATGTTTTTTCCTTAAGAAATTATATATAAAAAACAAATGCCGCTTCGTTGCAAGCGGCATTCAGTATGCTTGGCGGAAGAGGTGAGATTCGAACTCACGGTGGGCGTGAACCCACGACAGTTTTCAAGACTGTAGCATTAAACCGCTCTGCCACTCTTCCTAATTCAGAATTATTTCATTGCAATTGGCTATGCAACGAAGGCGGCATTATAGCAAACAATTAGTCGTCTTGAATATCTTGGCCTGGAAAAAGTACGTCGGTGAAGCCAAATTTACTTAAATCTGAGATGCGCATCGGGTACAAAATACCATCCAAGTGATCGCACTCATGTTGTACCACACGTGCGTGAAAGCCACTCACCATGCGATCAATGGGGTTACCGAACTGATCAAAACCCGTGTAGTGAATTCGTGAATAGCGCGGTACAACACCACGCATGCCAGGCACTGACAAGCAACCTTCCCAGCCTTCGTCCATTTTGTCGCCAACAAACGTAATGACTGGATTTATCAGCACGGTATAAGGCACTTGTTCAGCATCCGGATAGCGTGGGTTTTCTCCAACGCCAAAAATCACTACACGCAAACTCTCACCAATTTGCGGTGCAGCAATACCAGCGCCGTTCATATGTGCCATAGTATCGTTCATATCCTGAATCAAGGCATGCAATTCTGGCGTGTTAAATTGCGTAACAGGCTGTGCCTTCTCCAGCAATAATGGATCTCCCATACGCAGTACATTTTTAATAGCCATTGAGTCTAACTACCACCATTAATCTTCTTGGTAAATTTTTACCGTTTCTTCAATCGTCAGACGAACTTTCTGCATGGTAGTTTCCAGTTTCGCCATCATTGTCTCGTAACGAATGCCATGTGCGCTATCGCCGCGTCCAGCCGCATGATTCGCCACCGGACACAATGCCGCATAATGCAAACCTAGTTCACGCGCCAGAGCTGCCTCTGGCATACCTGTCATGCCCACTATAGTTGCGCCATCGTGTTCCAGCCGATTGATCTCAGCTGCCGTTTCCAGCCTTGGGCCTTGCACACACGCATACACACCGCCATCATTAAGCGGTTGGTTTATATTGCGCGCAGCTTGCTTACACATCTCGCGCATTTGGTTCGAATAAGGCTCGGTAAAATCAATATGCATTACAGGTAGCTCGATACCATCATGGTAGGTATTATTGCGACCGTGCGTGTAATCAATGATTTGATTAGGCAACACAATATCACCTGCAGCCAAGCCTTTCTTAATACATCCTACAGTAGCAATTGCAAGCAGGCTCTTAACGCCTACTGACTGCAATGCCCAGATGTTAGCGCGATAATTCACGGCATGTGGCGGAATAGTATGGCCGCTACCGTGGCGCGCCAAGAACACCACTTCACGCCCAGCCAGCTCACCAAACACAAGCGGCTGCGAGGCATCGCCATAAGGCGTACGCGCGATTTGCCGTCTTGTTATTTTTAAATTTTCCAACTGCGTAAGGCCAGTGCCACCTATTATTCCAAACATAACACTCCAAAAATAATTTTCATCTTTGTTTTATGTCCATTGTAGCGCAAGTTTCGTTTGTTTCTGGCGCCTTCAAGTTCAGAAACTGGGTATTTTATGGCATACTTCCACACATGGTCGCAAACCCAAATACAATAAACGTAGATACGCTAGACCCTCATGCAATAGATGCTATTGATGACACATTAGCCTTCACACAACAACACTACGAGAATTTTCCCGTAGCGTCGTTTGTGCTACCCCGGCATCTACGTCATCCTATTTCGCTCATTTACACATTTGCGCGTCAAGCAGATGATTTTGCTGACGAAGGTGAACATAAGCCGGAGAAACGGCTGGCTATGCTACAAGGATTTAAACATCAGCTTGATTTGATTAGAGATAACGCTCCCACTA
>Ga0315912_10005431_pt1 | contig 11743 bp, 8 predicted proteins | sample VfabasoilMG_FD_204469 | JGI IMG/M metagenome (GOLD analysis project Ga0315912, IMG submission 204469) | Garden soil microbial communities collected in Santa Monica, California, United States - V. faba soil | ecosystem: Environmental > Terrestrial > Soil > Garden | place: USA: California...
ACACGTGGGGGAAACGCGACACGCCCACGTGGGGGAAACGCGACACGCCCACGTGGGGGAAACGCGACACGCCCACGTGGGGGAAACGGAGCACTCCCACGTGGGCGCGAGCGTGCCTCGTGCGACACAGGCCATCCCGCCGGCGCTCAGGCGTCGGGTGTTACGCAGGGACGGCGGGTGTTGCCGGGTGCCGGGGTGCCAACAGGCGGTCTTCGTCGATGTGCATCACTTGGAGCTTCGCTCCGAGCGCGGAGGGAACACGCTCGAGAATCTCGTGACGCTGTGCGGGGCGCATCATCGGGCCACCCATCGCGGACAGCTTTTCGTGGAAGGGTTGGCGTCGGGAGTCCTCATTTTCCGACACGCGGACGGCACGCCGTACGGTGCTTTGCCCGCTCCGCACAGCGTCGAGACTTTTGCGAAAGTGTTCCGCGCGCTGACTCAGATGGGCTTCCGCGAGACGGAGACGAAGCGGGCGCTCGCTCGAGTGCCCGAGAGCTCGAACATGAGTCTCGATCAGCTCCTTCGGCTAACCCTGCGCGAGCTCGTGCCAGGCTCGGAAGGCCCCAACGGCTCGGGCGGCGGGGCGGTGGTCGACAAGGTGAAATGGCGGCGCCCCCGGTGAGCGCATGGCCCTGCTGAGGACCACGCCGCCCGCTCCGCTCGCAATCGCCAGAACGCGCCCGCGGCGTGGTTCGGGACAAGCTAACCGCCTCGCCCATCTTGGCCGGCCGAAGTCGCACCCCCGCGGGCGTGGTCTGGACGACCAACCTCCGCACCCGGTTCAACCGCGACGGTTTTCGCCCATCCCGCCCCGCGACGTCGCGCCCCCGCGGCGGCGAAGCCGACGCTTGGGTGCGCCCGCGCGCGCAGGCCGATGGCCGAGCACGCGGGACACGCGGTGCGCACCCCCGCGGCGGCACCCATCAATTTTCAATCGAGAAGGTGTGGTGTGGCCGCGTCGGGCGCGCCCGGGCGCGAGCGCGGCGCCTTCGAATCGAAATGCGTTGCCACCGCCGAGCGGCTTCGTTAGGCGTTTAGTGAGGAGGTTCTTGCCATGCGCATTCCTTTCCGTGACTTGTTCAAGCTCACCAGCGCCGCCGGGCTCGTCGCTTTCGCCTGCGGAGACACGACCGCGGAGGAGAAGGCGCGCGCGGGAATCGCGAGTGCCTGCACGCTGAACTCCGACTGCAACCAGCCGCTCGTGTGCGCGTTCCGGCTCTGCCACGTGGAATGCGAGGAAACCCGCGACTGCCCCGACGGCCAGCGCTGTGTCGCCGGCGAAGACGGCAAGAACGTATGCCAGCTCCCGCAGGAAAAGGCCTGCGCGGCGACGTCGAGCTGCAAGGGCGACCAGGTGTGCGCCGAGGACAAGGAGTGCCGCGATGCCTGTGCTCGCAGCACGGCCTGCATCGGCGATCAGGTGTGCTCGACGTCCGGCGCCTGCGCGGAGCCGGACGAGGTCGACGACGACGGGAACATCACTGGCTCCGGCGGCAGCTCGGGCAAGGGCGGCAGCGCCGGCAAGGGCGGCAGCTCGGGCAACGGCGGCAGCGCCGGCAAGGGCAGCGCCGGCAAGGGTGGCAGCGTGAGCTCGGGCGGGACGAGCGGTACCTCCGACGGCGGCATGTCGGGCGACGACGGCACCGGCGGGACGAGCTCGGGTGCGAGCGGTGGCACGGGTGGGAGCGGCACGGGTGGGAGCGGCAACGTCGGCAATGCGGGTGAGGGCGGTGAGAGCACGGGACAGGGGGGAACGGGCGGCAGCGCAGGCTCGGGCGCCGGCAAGGGTGGCGGGGGGAGCGGTGGCTGCATCACGTCCACCCCGGGCCGCTACACGCTCCGCGACGACCATCTCCTGCTCTTCCAGGACACGGGCGAGCAGCGAGCGATCCTCGACGCGGCGGATGCGCACCCGCTCAGCAACGTCACGAGCGTCCTCGATAACTCCTATCACGGCTGCGCGGCGCGCGCGGACGGCACCGTCAACTGCTGGCCCTTGAACTCGAACGGCAACGCGAACGGACAGCTCGGCGACGGCACGCTGACGGCGGGAGCGCTCTACCGGGGTGTCAAGGTGAAGACCGGTGCCTCGACCTACCTCGAGAACGTGACCAGCGTCGCCGAGGGCAGCATGCTCTACTACGGCTTCTCGAGCTGCGCGGTCGCACAGGGAACGGTGTGGTGCTGGGGCGACTCCTCGAACCTGTTCGACAACGGCGTCACGGGCAACAGCCTGTACGCGAAGCAGGTCACGACCAACGGTACCGATCCGCTCACGAACGTCATCTCCATCGCCATGGGCTGGCAAGGCGCTTGCGCGCTCGTGGATGCCGGCAGCACGAACGAGGTGTGGTGCTGGGGTGCCAACACGGAGGGAGAAGCGGGCACCGGAGTCACCGGCAGGGTCCAGTACCCGACGAAGGTGGTCGGCCTCACGAACCCGACCCAGATCCGTATGATGGCGCTCGCCGCGGTCGCGCTCGACGAAGGGAAGGTCAAATGCTGGGGCAGGAACGCGTACCGCGAATGCGGCACCACCCAGGTGACCCCGCGCGTGCTGTCCCCGACGTTCGTGAAGTATCAGAACGGTGACGCGCTCGATGGTGTCACCGACCTCGGCAGCACGGGCGCCGGCATCTGCGCGATCCGGACGGACCAATCGCTCTGGTGCTGGGGCAACAACTTCGGGCGCGAGTACGCCGCCAGCTACCCGATCGACGGTACCCCGCAGACAGGCGTCACCCTGGTCGGCTACGCCGAGACCCCCGTCTTCCTCACGAGTGACGGGGAGTACCACCTGGGTGCCACCGCGCGCACCCCGAACTGCGGCAGCCTCGAATAGCCGCGTCGCGCGGCGGGCGGTGGGCGAGCGGAGAGTGCTTCGCCCACGCCGTCCGCCCTTCACCTCACTCGACGAAGATATCGACCGTCGGGCGCAGGCGCGCGCAGGCCGCGAGCACCGTGTGCACCGCGTGCGTCTTGAAGGCCGGGACGAGCTTCGCGTCGAGCGGCTTCTTCTCGTCGAGATCGACGTAGCCCTGCTGCGTGATGTTGTAGTCGAAGCGCGGGGCCCAGCGGCGCGCGCCGAGGCGAGCCGTCGTCGAGCAGTTGTCGATCATGTACGAGACCCCGCGGGCGTGCATGTACGGGTTCAGGGAGTCCGTGCATTCGATCACGCTCTCGTTTGCGATCTCCGAGCCCGGGTGCTCGTGGGCGTAGAGCACGTCGACCTGCGCCATCATGGTCGCGATGTAAACGCCGGCCGTGAAGGGGTGGACCGGGATCTTGGCTTCGTTGCGCTTCTTCCGCACCTCGGCGCCGACCTTCCAGGTTTCGGTGCCGTCGATCTTGCCCATCGGGCGCTGCTTCAGCCGCTCGCCCGCGAGCACCACGCCGCGGATCTCGTTGCCGCTCGAGACCTCGTCGTAGATCTCCTCCATCACCTCGCGCGCGGCGGGGTAGGTGGCGGCGTAGGCTTGCTCGAACGTCTGCTTGCCGGCCGCGTCGAGGCCCTCGTACACGGCAAGGATGCCCTGCTTGGAGATCGTCTTCGAGATCGGCCCGGTGATCGACTCGCTCGAGTTCAAGAACGCGTCCTCGCGGCTCATGCCCTGGCTCACGAAGCGGCGGTAGAGTGACTCGATGACGCCGTGCACGGCGCCGAGCAGGATGCCGCGCTCGCCGTAGATGTCCGACTTGTACTCGCTCTCGAGCGTGGTCTGGAACGTGTAGGGGGAGCCGAGCGCCACCGACCAGCCGAGCGCGATGTCCGTCGCGCGGCCGTCGATGTCCTGCTCGACGGCGAAACTTGCGTTGATGCCGGCGCCGTTCACCTCCTTGCCCTGCACGTACAGGCGCCGAACGCTCGGTCCCATGCCCTTCGGGCACACGCCGACGACGTTGATGTTCGCGGGGAATTTGGCGCCCACGTTCTTCAGGTGGCCGAGCAGGAAGCCGTGCGAGAGGCCGAGCGTCGTGCCCGGGCGCATCAGCTCGAACACCTTGCCGAAGAGCTCGGCCTGGGCGGCGTCGGAGATGAGGAGCAGCACGAGGTCGCTCTCCTTCACGACGTCGAACTGGTCGCCGAGCGTGCCGTTCGCCTGGCTGAAGCCCGCTTGCTCCGCCTGCTTGGCGGACGCCGAGCCCGGCCGCAGGCCGACCTTCACCTTGATGTCCGTGCCCGCGAGCGACTCGCGCAGGTTCTGCGCCTGCGCCGGGCCCTGCGAGCCCCAGCCGATGACGCCGATCTGCTTGATGCCGGCGAACGCCTTCGGGAGCAGCGGGAACAGGTTCCTGCCACCCTTGACGACCTGCTCGCTTTCCTTCCCGAACTCGAGGCGCTCGACGCTGAAAATCTTGGACGTGAAAGTGAGAGGCTTCGACATGGCTGTTTCTCCCGTGGGGAAAGCGCAGCCTAGCTCGCGGCCAATGTTGCGCCAAGTGACATGATCAGTATATTGTGTTGCATAGATAGCAACAGCAAGAAAAGCCTGGAAATCGGAGAGATCGAGCATGGACTACGAAGAATTACGCCTGTTCTTGCACCTCTCCCGCTCGCTCCACTTCGGCAAGACTTCCCGCGAAAACCACGTGAGCCCTTCGGCCCTGTCGCGCACGATCCAGCGACTGGAAAGCGAGGTCGGGCAGCCGCTCTTCACGCGGGACCGTCGCAGCGTGGAGCTCCTGCCGGCGGGAGAAGCCCTGAAGGCACACGCCGCCGAGACGCTCGCCCACTTCGACGCCCTCAAGGTGCGCCTCGAGGAGGGCACGGAGCGCCTGACCGGCACGCTCGGTATCTTCGCTTCGGTGACGGCGTGCCAGACCTTCTTGCCTGACGCGCTGGCGAGCTTTCGGCGCCGCCACCCCGACATCCACATCCGCCTCGAGACGGGCTACGCGACGGACGCCCTCGGTATGCTGGCGCGCGGAGCGGTCGACGTGGCGATCGCGGCGCTGCCCGCGCGCACGCCGCCCGGTCTGGTCTCGCGCGTGCTGTTCGTCACGCCGCTCGCGATGGTCGTGCCGGCGAGCGATTGCGAGGTGAGCCGACTCGTGGGCGAGCGCACGGTTCCGTGGGAGCGCGTGCCCGTCGTGCTGCCGACGATGGGCGCAGGCCGTGCCGCCATCGAGCGCTTCTTTCGCCGGCGCCGGACCAAGCCGCTCGTGTACGGCGAGATGCCGGGCAACGAGGCAATTTTGTCGCTCGTGAGCCTGGGCTGCGGTGTGGCGGTGGTGCCGAAGATCGTGATGGAAAAGAGCCCGCTGCGCCCCGCCCTGCGCGGGCTCGAGCTCGACGACGATCTGGGTGAGCTCGAGGTGGGCGTGTGCGCCGAGAAGACCAAGGCCAGAAACGCCGTCGTGCGCGCCTTCTTCGCCTCGCTCGAGCAGGGTGCGCTCGCGTAGCGTCCCGGCTATAATTGACCGATGCGCTTCGTGCTTCGCATGCTGGCGGTGGGGCTCGCCGCGTCCGCGCTCGCCGTGGCCTGCAGCGGCTCGGACTTCTCGTCGGAGAACGCGCCGCGGGGCAAAGGGGGCGCTGCCGGCTCACCCACGACGGGCGGAACGGGCGGAAGCCGCGGCGGCAGCGACTCGGGAGCCGCGGGGGACAGCTCGCTCGCCGGTACGCTGGGCGCGGCGGGGACCGAGCCCGGCTCGGGGGGCTCGGGCACGGGCGCGATGGGTGGCACGGCCGGCGGTGGCACGACGCTCTGCTCCGAGGCGAAGGATTGCGACGACCAGAAGCCCTGCACGCTCGACACCTGCCTCGAGAGCGGCATCTGCGACAATTCACCCAAGTGTGGCGGCGCCACGCCCGCCTGCTGCAACGGCGTCTGCAGCCAGTGCTGCGGCACCGGCGACTGCGACGACGGCCTCGAGTGCACCGACAACGCCTGCTTCGCCGGCGTCTGCAACTACCAGCCTTCGGAACGCTGCGACCCCGGCTTCTACTGCTCGACCGATCCCGCGAACGCGCCGAGCGGCTGCCTCCCGGTCGAGGACTGCGCCACGAATGCGGATTGCGCCGACCCCGACCCGTGCACGGTCGACAGCTGCGTCGACCACAAGTGCACCCACCCGACCTGCCCCAACGGCGGAAGCTGCTGTCCCGGTCTCGGCTGTGGCACCTGCTGCGGTGATTCGCAGTGCCCGCAAGACGCGTGCAATCCGAGCACGTGCACGGCAGAGCTCGAATGCGAGAGGACCTCGCTCTGCGCCGAAGGGGACCGCTGCTGCGAGAGCCCCGACGGCCAGTCCGCCCAATGTGGCTCCTGCTGCGAGTCCACGGATTGTGCGGACGACGGCGTCGGATGCACGGACGAGAAGTGCAAGGCCTCTGCGGGAGGCTTCCTCTCGTGCCTGCACGAGCCGAACCCCGACAACTGCCCCATGGGGCAAGCCTGCGACCCGCGCAGCGACTGCACCGCCAACGAATGCAAGGAGCCCGGCGACTGCGACGCGCCGCCCGCCTGCAAGACGGTGTCGTGCGACTCGGGCACCTGCCGGCTCGGCGACGTGAGCTGCAGCCACAGCCAGAAGTGCTGCGCCCTCACGGGTCAGTGCCAGGGCTGCTGCGCCAACAAGGACTGTCAGGAGAGCGGGCTGGCTCGTTGCTGCATGCCCGCGGGGACGTGCGCCCAGTGCTGCGACAACAGTGACTGCGAGCTGAACATGCCGCTCGGCGGCTCGCTGCCGCAGGCGATCGTGGGCGGAGTGGGTGGTGGGGACGTGCTGTGCCCCGGCCCGCCGCTCTGCAAGGTGGGTATGTGTGTGGACAACTCCCAGACCTGCACGTCGCTCCAGAAATGCTGCCCCGGGGTCGGCTGCGTTCCCTTGACGCAGCTCGGTTGCCCCGTCACCCAGTAGAGAAAATTCGCCGCCTGAAACTTCCGTGGGCGACGGGCGTCCAATAGCTCGTTCCCGCCACGGAGGAAGTCATGATCCCGAGCTCTTCGCCCGGGCGCACCCGTCGTGCGCCCTCGTTTCGGCCGTTTTCCGCGCTCACAGCCAGCCTGCTGCTCGCCGTCGCGTGCTCGCATGCGGGCTCGCCCGAGGAGGCACGGCTTTCCAAGCCGGCGACCACGACGTCGCCCGCGCCGGGCGTTGCGTCGCCGCTCGCGCCTCCAGCGGATCGAGAGGGCGGCACCGGAACGCGCGCGAAGGGTGAGATGGGTGCGCTCGGTCGCGAGGCGGCGCCGATGGCCCGCGCCGACGCACCGATGGAGGTCAAGCCCTCCGCACCGGCACCGGCCAAGCGCTCCGCGGCGGACACGAAGAGCACCGGCTCCGGGGCGGGGCTCGCCCTGTCGGGAACCCGCGCGTCGGGAATATCGGCGCACGCGTCGCAAGCTCCGGCGTCCGGCGTGGTGGGAAACCGGCTGCGAATGGCCGCACCGCAGGCAGGGCTTTTGCGTGCCGAGCCCGAGTTCAACACGGAGGCCTACGCGCCGCTCGGCGAGAACCCCTTCGTCTCGGTCAAGGAGCAGCCGCTCTCCACGTTCTCTTCCGACGTCGACACGGCGTCGTACAGCAACGCGCGTCGCTTCCTGAGCGAGGGCACGCTGCCGCCGAAGGACAGCATTCGCGTGGAGGAGTGGCTCAACTACTTCTCGTACGCCTACGCGCCGCCCACGGGTGACGCGCCCGTGGCCATTCACACGGAAGTCTCGGAATGCCCCTGGCAGCCCGCGCATCGCCTCGTGCGCATCGGCATCAAGGCGCGACCCATCGAGCAGGCCGCGGTTCCGGCGCGGAACCTCGTGTTCCTGGTCGACGTCTCCGGCTCGATGATGTTTCCGAACAAGCTGCCGCTGCTCAAGAACGGCCTCGCCATGCTGACGCGCACGCTCCGGCCGCAGGATCAGGTGGCCCTGGTCGCTTACGCGGGCTCGTCGGGGCTCGTGCTGCCGGTGACGCCGGGCTCGAAGCAGAACGAGATCCTGACGGCGCTCGCGGCGCTCGAGGCGGGGGGCTCGACCAACGGCGGCGAAGGCATCCAGCTTGCGTATCGCGTCGCCCAGGAGCACTTCATCAAGGGCGGTATCAATCGCGTCGTGCTCGCCACCGACGGCGATTTCAACGTCGGCACGACGAGCGAGGGCGAGCTCGTGCGGTTGATCGAGGAGAAGCGCAAAACCGGCGTTTTCCTGACCGTCCTCGGCTTCGGCGACGGCAACCTGAAGGACTCGACGATGGAGCTTCTGGCCGACAAGGGCAACGGCAACTACGCGTACATCGACTCGGCCGCGGAGGCGCGCAAGGTCCTGGTGCGCGAGGCGGGCTCGACGCTGTTCACCGTGGCCAAGGACGTGAAGCTCCAGGTCGAGTTCAACCCGACGCGCGTGCAGAGCCATCGCCTCGTCGGCTACGAGGACCGGCTGCTCGCCGCCCGGGACTTCAACGACGACAAGAAGGACGCCGGCGACATGGGCGCCGGTCACTCCGTGACGGCCCTGTACGAGGTCGTGCCGGTCGGCGCGCCGGTGCCCGCCGGGCAAGCGCCGGGGGTGAGTCCCCTCAAGTACCAGGCGGACACGGCACTTGCGCCCGCGGCGTCGCGCGCGGAGCTCCTCACGGTGAGCGTGCGCTACAAGGCTCCCGAGGGAAATGTGAGCCGGAAACTCTCCGAGATCGTCGTGGACCAGCCCGAGCCGTTCGCGAGCGCGAGCGCCGACCATCGCTTCGCGGCGGCGGTCGCGGAGTTCGCGCAGATCCTACGCGGGTCGCCCGCCGTCGCGGGCCAGTCGCTCGAGAGCGCGAAGAAGATGGCGGCTGCGGCACTGACGGCCGATGCGAGTGGCGACCGGCGTGAGCTCGTGGCGCTCATCGAAAAAGCGCGTGGGCTCGGCAACGGGCCGCTCAGCCGCGCGGAGTGAGGCGAGCGCGGCGGGGGGCACGGCTCCGAGCCAGGCCTCAAGCTCGATCCGGCGCGAACGCCCGATCTGGTGGCTCCGTACTCCCGCTCTCGGCAGAGTGTCATTTATTACCAAGGCACGCGCTACGCGATCGGTCCCGAGCAGGCTCCCGAGCTCCGGGTCACGGCGCGGCGCCCGAGCTGCCAGCCCGCCCGCGGTGAGCTCGCTCCGCTCGCGGAAACGCGGGGATCCCACGCTCCTGCAGCGTCGAGCGAAACCTTCTCGGCGCCGCTCGGCGACGTACGCGCCGAGGGCGACGTCCTGTACTTCCCCAACACGCGTGCGGTGCGCACGAGTGAGATCCAGCGCGCGGAGCTCCGTCTCCCCGGCGATGGCCTCGTTCCCCTGCCGAACTCCGCCGACGAGAAGTCGCGCCCCCTGTCCGCGCGCGATAACTTCCTCGGCGCTCAGTTCGGGGGCTCGGGCATCGTTCAGGGCGTGTACCGCCGTCGCCTCTACGGTCCGCTGTTGTTCGACATCGGGCTCCTCGCCGTGCCGGCGCCGGTGTTCCACGGTAGCGCCGGGCTGGTTCTCGAGCTGCCCACCTCGGCGCGTTGGTCCATCTACACGGGCGGCGGGGGCGGCGCCTGTTTTGTCGCGGGCGGTGGCGAGGGCTGCCCGAGCGACTCCGAGCCGTGGCCGGCCGTGCTGCGGCGGACGCTCTTGCGACGGGTGGAGTCGGGATGGGTCGTGGCGGGCCACGCTCTTGGGACGGGCTGAGTCGGGATGGGTCTAGGCGAGCCACGCCGCGGGAGCGTTGTGGCGATGGAGAGCAAGGGGGCGGCCCCGCGGGATGGGTCTTGGCGGGCCACGCCGCGCGAGCGTTGTGTCGATGGAGAGCGGAGTGGGCGGCGTGGTGCTCGGCAGCGGGGCTATGGGCTCGATGGGGACGTCGCCGCGGCCCATTGTTGACCACCAGCCCCGCCGCCCGAGCCGTAGGGGCAAAGCCAAGACTGAAGGGGTTTGGCGGAAGGATGGGTGTGTTCGAATCTCGAGAGGGACGTCGGATTTGATGGACAGCTTTCGCGCTGACGACGCGACCGGGCGTGCGGTCGTGACCAGGATGCCGCTGTCCTGCTCAGCACGGGGAGCGAGCGCGGCGTTCGTGAGGCCGGAGGACTTGAAAGTCGAATGGGTGCGAAAAACGCTCTCCGCGTGGCGAGGGTGAGGGCGAAAAAGTGCGTGTTAGGAGGGTGGATGCGAATCGACTGATTCGCGGTTCAAGGGAGGTCGAGATGAGCGAGGCGGCAGTCGCTGGGTTTTGGGAAGAGCTCGGAAAAGAGCTCGGGGAAGAGAAAGCGTGGGGCGCCACTGCGCTGTGGCACCGAGCCCACGAAGAGCTCGTTCGGCTGGCGGCGACGCGCGCCGGGCTCGACTACGAGGAGGGGCAGTGGCTCTTGCGGGCTGAGCGGTCGGGCGTTCACCTGCGGCTCGGGTATGGGTCGTTTCGCGAGTACGTGGAGAGGCTGTTCGGCTACAGCCCCCGGCTCGTCCAGGAAAAGCTCCGGGTCGCAGACGCGCTCGAGGGACTGCCGGTGCTCTCAGCCGAGCTCGAGCACGGGAGGCTGAGCTTCTCCGCGGTGGGGGAGCTAAGCCGCGTGGCGACCCCGGCGACCGAGCGAGCCTGGCTCGAGGCAGCTCGGGGCCTGAGCATCCGGGAAATCGAAAGCTGGTCTCCGGTCAGAAGCCAGGGAACCTGCCGGAGGATGCTCCGGACGCAGGCGCCCAGCGGCACGTGCTCCGGCTCGAGGTGTCGGGGGAAGTGCTTGCGACGTTTCGAGAAGCGATGGCAAAAATGCGGCGCGAGGCGGGGGAAGCGCTCGATGACGACGCGGCTGTCTTGCTGCTCTGCCGGCGAGCGCTCGAAGGGCCGCGGGACGATGGGCGGTCGAGCTATCAGGTGGCGCTAACGGTCTGCGAGCACTGCCGGCGCGGGATGCAACAGGGGCGGGGCGAGCTCGTCGAGGTCTCCGCGGAGATCATCGAGATGGCCGAATGCGACGGCCAGAACCTGGGGCACGTGGGGGAAACGGAACACGCCCACGTGGGGGAAACGGAGCACGCCCACGTGGGCGCGGCCTTGCCCCGTGCGAAACAGACCATCCCGCCGGCGCGCCGGCGTCAGGTGATGCGCAGGGATGGCGGGCGTCGCCGTGTGCCGGGGTGCCAGCAGGCGGTCTTCGTCGATGTGCATCACTTGGAGCTTCGCTCCGAGGGCGGAGGGAATACGCTCGAGAATCTCGTGACACTGTGCACGGCGCACCATCGGGCCGCCCATCGTGGACAGCTCGTCGTGGAGGGGTCGGCGTCGGGTGGGCTCGTGTTCCGACACGCGGACGGAACGCCGTACGGTGCCTTGGCGGCTCCGCACAGCGCGGAGACTTTTGCGAAAGTGTTCCGCGCGCTGACTCTGATGGGCTTCCGCGAGACGGAGACCAAGCGGGCGCTCGCGCGAGTGCCTGAGAGCTCGACCGCAAGTCTCGAGCAGCTCATGCGGCTGACGCTCCGCGAGCTCGTACCAGGCTCGGAAGGCCCCCACGGCTCGGGCGGCGGGGCGGTCGTCGACAAGGTGAAATAGCGGCGCTCCCGGTGAGCGCATAGCCCCGCTGCCGAGCACCACGCCGCCCACCACTCTCTCAAGCGGCAGAACGCGCGCGCGGCGTGGTCCGGAACGACCTGACTTCCTCGCCTGTTTTCCGTCGCTCGCGCTCGCACCTACTCGGCGTGGTCCCGGGACGAACCCAACCGCCTCGCCCATCTCCGCCTGTCCCCGTCGCGCCCCCGCGACCGCGAAGCGGGCGCTTGGCGGGCGCCCGCGCGCGCAGGCC
>Ga0315912_10005432_pt1 | contig 11743 bp, 10 predicted proteins | sample VfabasoilMG_FD_204469 | JGI IMG/M metagenome (GOLD analysis project Ga0315912, IMG submission 204469) | Garden soil microbial communities collected in Santa Monica, California, United States - V. faba soil | ecosystem: Environmental > Terrestrial > Soil > Garden | place: USA: California...
AGTCGGTATTTCGTTCTTCTCTGTGCAACCTCTGTGTTCTCTGTTTCTCCGTGGTTCACGATCTGTTAGAAAATCACCGCAGAGGCACAGAGCACACAGAGGTTACACAGAGAAAAAGTCGAGTAAATGACTTTTGGGGCAAAGCCTCGACTATTGTGTTGCCTTCTGCTCCACAGTAACTTCGGGCACCGCCGCGACTTGTGGCTTGGGTTCTTCGTGTTTCGCGTACTTATCGAGACCGAGGCCGAGGAAGATCGTCGCTACAATAAAAACCGACGCGAAGAAATAGGGCGACGAGACTCCGAGCGTGTCGAAGGACCAGCCGAAGAAGAGCGGCGCAATGATCCTCGCCACGCCTCCATACGTCTGTTGCATGCCCATGTAGAGCCCGCGTTCCAGCGGTGAGATGACGCGCGATAACAACGATGTAACGCAGGGGAATGTGAATGCTGTCCCCAGCGGGATCAACGCCACCGCGATTCCGAGCATCCACAGGTTCTTCGCCAGCGGCATGCCGACAACGCCACTCGCCAGCAACACGAGCCCGAGACGCGAGAGTTTCGCCTCACCCAACCAGTCGACCATCCGTCCGAGCAACAAGACGCGCGTGAAGACAGAGATCGATCCGATATACATGAAGAAGTAACCGATCGTCTGTTCAGTTACCTGAAAGCGAGCGTTCAGAAAGAGCGCGAGGACTGAGAAGCTTCCCTGAAATGCGCCGATGGCGATCGCGTAAGTCCAGATCAAACGCGACGCCGGTTCGCCGGAGTGCGAGATCACACGCCAGATGACTTCGCGGGACCTTCGCCGTGGCTGTCCGGCGGCTGATTCGTGTTCACTCGGATCGCGCGATTCGGTCAGGTAACGCGCGGCGAACGCGATATTTATTAAACATAGTCCGGCAGCGATGATGCCCGGCGCCGCCTGGCCCATCTGCCACGTTGCGGGTCCGGGAACGATGTCGTACTTGCCTAACGTGATGGCGAAAGAACCGAGTACCGGCCCGAGTGCGACGCCAAGATTTGTCGTCGCCGAGAGCCAGCCGAGCGCGCGCGCACGATTCTGCGGCTCAGTGGAATCCGCGACGTAAGCCTGGATCACGCCAACAGTTCCGCCGCCCGCGCCCTGCACGATACGCGAGATAAACAACAGCAACAGCGAGTCGGCGAAGCCGAAAATCAGGTAAGCAATCGCAGCGGCCGTTAACGCGATCAGCAACGTCGGCCGCCGGCCTACGCGGTCCGAAAATCTTCCCCACAAGGGCGCGCTCAACAACTGCGCGACCGTAAAAGCAGCGATGATGAACCCGACGATAATGCCGATGCCGAAGTGAAATCCCAGAATGTTGACGCCGTCGCCGCCGAGTGATTTCACATAAAACGGTAGCAGCGGAATGATCATCAGCAGGCCCACCATGTCCATAAACGCAGTGGCCATGAGGACGAGCAGTTTCGCCGGAATCTTCCGCACTTCGCGCCAAAGGATGTAGAGAAGCCCGATCGCGATCGCGACGAGCAGGACGCGCAGAACTGGTGATTGGAACGAATGAGCGATGTTTTGCTGGATGATCATCCGGATTGCCGGCACTCATCATACACCAGTGCCGCTGCGTGCGGCTTTGTCATAGACGTGTGACAGGTGCCGTGTATGCTATCGGGCAAAATTTTAGCTACGGAGAGAGGACAGATGAAACTGACAGAGTTTTTTCGCGCAGAACTCGATCGGGAAGTGGAACGCTCGCGCAAAGCCCTCGAACAAGTCCCGGAAGGCAAATACGATTGGAAACCGCACGATAAATCGATGATCTTCGGCTACCTCGTGGATATGGTGGCGACGATCCCGATGTGGATCACGATGGAGATCGACCGCGACGAGTTGGACATTGCGCCCGCGGAAGGTCAAGGCATGAAACAGGAGCGCAAAGAGACGAAGGAAGCACTGCTGCAAGCGCTCGACAAGACTGCGGCGGACGCGCGTGCGGCGCTCGAAAAGACCACCGACGAGCATTTGATGACCAAGTGGAAACTGCTCGCTCACGGAAACGTCGTTTGGGAAGGCACGCGTGAAGAGATAATTCAGGACACGATCAATCACTGGACGCACCACCGCGGGCAAATGACGGTCTATTTGCGGTTGATGGATGCGAAGGTGCCGGCGCTCTATGGCCCATCGGCGGACGACAACAGTTTCTAAACGGCGCGGGCGATTAAGTAGGTAACGGATCGCTGGTCGTTGCCTTTTAGTCGCTTGGCCCATGAGGTTTCGAACTCGGACCATTGTTCGGCTGACAGGATTCCGTATTCGAAAACCTCGAAGCCCGCCGATTGATACCGCGATATGAGCTTAGCGAGATAGTCGGACGTGAGTGCGGGCAGTTCGAGACGTTCGATCTCTGTTTGATCGCGGGCCGGATCGATCGCGATTACGACTTCCAATAGCGCTTCGCGCGCGCAGATACGATGCAGGTTTCGCAACACCGCGATATCTCCGGTCACCACGGCGCGTAACAAGCTGCCCCACGGAAAGTGGACGTGTACTTCGTCGGCTACACCGTCCAACTCCGCCGGAAGATCCTCAACCGCCGACTGAATAAACAGTACGTTAGGCGCGCCGCCCTTCGCGGGTTTCCGATGGATCTTCTCCGAGATCTTCTCCAACGGTTTCACGTTGGGATCGATCCCGATGTAGAACTTGTTCGGATTCTGCCGCGCAGACTGGTATACAAAGCGCCCGTCGCCCGTCCCGATATCCACGATCACTCCCTCTCCGGTAAGGGGCGATGAGTTTTTCCAAGGCGTCTCTGTCGAGTTATCAGATGGTACTGCCACGAATCGATTTGATCATGATTGTCTTCCTTCTACAACAACGAACGGATCCATCCGCCGTCGACTTGAATTGACGTTCCCGTAATATAACTTGCCCGATCCGAGACCAAAAACGCGGCAAGCGCCGCAAACTCGCGCGGTTCGCCCAGCCGGCGCATCGGGATCTCCTGTTCCCACTTCGCGCGAAACTCCACCGGGCTGATTCCCTGTTTATCGGCCATCATCTGCGCCAGATCTTCAAGACGTTCCGTGCGCGTGTAACCCGGCAGGATGTTGTTGACAGTTACTCCATAAGCCGCGACTTCGTTTGCAAGCGTGCGCGCGAACCCCGTGAGGCCTGCGCGCAAACTGTTCGACAACATCAGGTTCTCGACCGGCTGCTTGACGGCGATCGACGTGATGTTGAGTATTCGTCCCCAACGTCTCTCCTTCATGCCGGGCAATACCTGGCGCGCTAACTCGATTGCGCTGAATAGCGTCAACCGCGTCGCCTGCTCCCATTGTTCGCGACTCAGTTGATCAAACTGGCCCGCCGGTGGACCACCGGCGTTCGTGACGAGGATATCGACTCGTCCGAATCGCTCATCAGCCGATTGGACCAGACGACCGATTTGCTCCATGTCAGTGACGTCGCAAGGCACCGCCAGCACATGCGCGCCGGTAGCGTCTGCGATCGCCGCCGCAGTCTCCGCAAGCGTGGCCGGATTGCGCGCGCAAAGCACCAGCGACGCGCCTTCAGCCGCCAACTCCTCTGCTACAGCGCGTCCCAACCCTTGGCTCGCAGCAGCGACGAGCGCGACTCTGTCTTTCAGTCCGAGATCCATCTTTATTTGCGCAGGTAATCGTCAGTCTTATTGAGCCAATCCTCACGCGGCGGACTGAACACGTCGACGTCGAGCGTGTCTTCGAGCGCTTCCGCCTTGTGATAGACCATGGACGGAATGTGCAACACGTCACCGGCAAGTACGTCGATCATTTGCGATTCGTCTTCGCCGATCCAGAAGCGTAGCCCGCCCTCGAGGATATAAGTTATCTGCTCGTTCTCGTGACAATGCCGCGGAACGATCGAGCCTTTCTTGAGATAGACGTGCGAGATCATGATACGGTCGCCTGTGATCAGCCGGCGATCGAGCGTGTCGCTCACCTTCTCTTTCGGCATGTCTTCCCAGCGATAGAATGTAACGTTCCGTTCGTCCATCGGTTGTCTCCGTGAAATCGGTGTCGGCAAATAAAAACGCATTATGCAATCTATGACTGCATAATGCGAGAAGGAATTTAGAAGATGGATTTGATTTAATTCGGTGAGGGCGTATTACGCGACCTGAGAATCTTTCTCAGTTTCATGCGCGCCTTATGTAATTGCGACTTCGACGTTCCGACTGCCACGCCGAGCATCCTCGCGATCTCTTCGTGCTCGTGACCTTCGATGTCGTGCAACACGAACACCGTGCGATATCCCGGCGGCAACTGCTCCAATGCGTTATCGAGCGCGATGCGATCCATTACCGGCATCGCGTTCGGGTTTTCGGTGCCACGTACGATCTGGACCGGAGTCTCACCTTCCTCGGTCGTTTTCTCCAGCTTGACGCTTCGTTTACGGAAGTGCATCAAGCACTGGTTGACCGTCAGCCGGTGCAGCCAGGTGGTAAAAGCCGACTCCCCACGGAAGCTCCCTATCTTGCGAAACAGTTGGATGAAAGCTTCTTGAGCGAGATCCTCCGCTTCCGCGGCGTTTTGCGTCATACGCAGACACAACGAATACACGCGCCGGTTGTGTCGTTCGTACAACTGCTCGAACGCGCCCATGTCACCTTTTCCGGCAGCGATCGCCAGCGCATGATCCGAATTCGGCGCCGGCTCTGTTTTAGTTTTGGCGGCCGAGCCGCTCTGCCAAATTGGGAAGACTTCTGTGTTTGTCATAGTGTCGGTAATAGTGCAAACGTGGGGCCACTAAACAGGCCCGAAAAACCGCCCCTTTTCGCGTTTTCTGGGGAATTTTCCGCAGGGTGATGGACGAAAACGGGTCTTAGGCAACCAAACCGTATACAGATCTGACGAAGAGTTGCCCGCTGAAAAACCACGCTACATAACTTTAACAATGTTGTGAATTACGCCTCGTTGAATAGAGGAACAGGTCTTCACCCTAAGAAGCCCGAACGAGTGAAGACCTGCGTTTCAAATCCTCCAAATTTACGGACGCACTGGGGTACTGCTCGTCGTGGTTGTACCCGATTGGATCAAACCACGATTGATAATCATCTTTACTTCCACCCGACGGTTCTGTTGCCGTCCTGCCGACGTTGTGTTGTCGGCAACTGACTCCGTTTTGCCGTAACCCATCGGGGTCACAAAGCGACGCAGCGGGATCTTGTGCTGCACTGCCAGATACTGCACGACGGCATCGGCACGTTGCCGGCTCAGGCGCAGGTTCTTGGCTTCACCGCCAGTGGAATCAGTGTGACCCGCAACTTCGATCATAAACGCGCGCGCGCCTTGCGTCTTCGCGGCGAGCTCGTCGAGTTGCACTTTGGCTTCAGGTGACAATACTGCGCTGTTCGTTCTGAACGTCACCGCAACATTCTCCTGCACGTCATAGTCGTCAAGAGCCGAAACGCGCTCGTTCACCGCTCTCACTTCCGCGCGAGCTTCGGCAGCCACGGCATAAAGCTCATCCATCTGGCCCGCCATGCGTTCCTGGTTTGCTTCGACCGGGCTCACACGCGTATCGCTGGTGATCGCCGCACGCATATCCGACTCGTTGAAGCGAATCTTCTCCGCCACGAGTGTGCCCTGGTTATCGCCGCGTCCTTCAACTTCGACGATCAAGCCGCGCAGGATGTCGGTTACGGGATACTTTTTGCCGCTGCGGAAGAAGCCGCCGTGAGTCTTGATACTGGTATTGTCAGTTATTAGAACCTGATAGTCCGCACGACTGCGGTCGCGAATCGTAAACGTATCGCCTTCGCGACTGATAACCACGCCTCTGAACTTCATCTTCGAGCCACTGGGAACAGAACGGATGCTGGTGCTGCGTTCTCTCGTGGAAACGGTCGTGGTGGTGGTTTGTGTCACTTGGCCCAGGACCAGCGGTGCAGCCGACAGCGCGAAGGCAAGCATGCAACCGACGGTGAATGGGCGAACCTTGTTAAAGCTCATAGTTTGCTCCTTCAATCCTTCATCGGGAATGCACTGCGCACACTCCCTGGATACTCCTTATGTCGGGGCGATGTAAATCGGTGGGGGGGTAACGACAGGTTAGCAAATGAAGGAGAGGATGCAAAGCAGGTTAGGCCGCGGAATATTGCGTTAATCTTGCATTCCTACGCAATCTCTGTGGTATCCGCGGCCGTTGCCTGTAAAGCTTAACTTGAGGGTGGTTTTAGTCCAATCATACGCATGTAAGTGATCATGTTTCCGTAGTGCAAACTGGTGTGGCCCACGTTACCCATGAGTGGTCCAAACTGGGCGTTGGCCGCGCCGTAAGCAGCGTTGCAACGACCGATTGCTTCTTTCAATTTGGGAAGGACAGTCTCTTTGTCGGTGTTTCCCTTTTCGACCGGATCAGCCCATTCAACTTTATTGCCGGCGCCTCGCGCGCAGAAATAGTTGTACGAGTCAGTGATGTGCGCGACGAGTTGACCGAAGGTGCGCACTGTATCCACAGGCTTGTAGTTGTACTTGTCGGCCGGCACCATTTCAGCGGACTTGAGCACCCATTCGTTGACCTCGTTGAAGCCTTTACGAACTTCTTCGTTTGGTGATGGCGTCTGGGCCATGACCGCGCTTGCGAACAGGAAAGTGCAACAGAAGAGCGTGATGAGTTTCATAGGTATTCTCCTTGGCAACGCTTTTAGAACACGGATTTGACGAATACAAGGCTCCGTACGTGAACGGTATCAAATATGACACGAACGGGCTTAGAAGAGTGATCGCTGTCGGGGTTTGTAATCGTCGAACACGGAACGGCCATCGAGTGACGGAGAGATCTCGTGTTCGTGCTTGATCACCGCGTCGAAATCGGCGCGTGGTTCGAGTTTGGTTTCAACGGCGCGCACAAATCCTTCGAGACGCCGAAACCCGTCGATCTTTTCGCGGTCGCCCACCTTTGCAGCGTCGAGCGAGCGGCGCAGGAAGTTAAGTGACTCGTCGTAAGTCTTCAGCGGGACCGGAAACGGATGACCATCTTTGCCGCCGTGCGCGAACGAGAAACGCGCCGGATCGTTGAAGCGACTCGGAGCGCCATGGACCACTTCCGCCACCAGCGCCAGCGACTGAAGCGTGCGTGGCCCAAGATTCTCCAGCAGCAACAGTTCCGCGAAATCGCGCAAGTCGCGTTCGTAAGCAACCGCGAGAACGGCGCCAAGGCGTTTCAGATCGACGTTCTTCGCGCGCACTTCATGATGCGCAGGTAGCTTCAGATGACGAGCGACGCTCAAGGTCTTGTCAGGTTGTTGCTGCGCGATCTCGAGCAACGCCGTTTGCGCGGGACGCGCGGCAGCAGCGACGAGATTCATGATCGTACCCTGGTTCTCGCCGACGATTCCCGTATGCGGTTCAGCAACAAAGTCGCTCACGGCTGGAGAGTGCCAGTGATAACGTCGCGCCAGACCGCTGCTGTCGTTGAGTCCTTGTTGAACCACCGCCCACTCGCCATCGGCCGAGACGACAAAGCTGTGCAGGTAGATCTGAAAACCGTCGGCAATCGCGTTGTTGTCGATGCGCGCGGTCAGGCGGCTGGTGCGAACCAAGGCTTCTCCGTCGAAACCGCGGCGATCGGCGAGCGAGCGCAGTTCGGACGGTGTGTTTCTGGAAAAACGGCCGCGGCCGCCGCAGATGTAGAGCCCTAGTTCGTCGGCGCGCGGCGCAAGTCCTCGTTTCAAAGCGCCCATCACGGAAGTGGTGATGCCGGACGAGTGCCAGTCCATTCCCATCACCGCGCCAAAAGCCTGAAACCAAAAGGGATCGCTGAGACGTGAGAGAAAAGCGGAAGTGCCGTAGTCGTGGACAATGTTCTCTGTAATTGCGGTGCCGAGCTTCGTCATGCGCTCGGCCAGCCACGCAGGGACGCGCCCACCGTGAAGAGGAAGATCTGCAAAACCCGATCTTTTCATCCGTGTCTACTTCAATGGTGTCGTGGTGGGGGCGTCATTCACTTTAAACCAATCGCCGCGTCCATCGTTAGTCCGCAACATCCTGACCATCTCGTCGAGTGTAAACGGCCGGGCGCCGCGACGGCCAAAGACTGAAACCTGGTTGCCGCTTTCGTCGACCGCACGATCGCGATCGAGCCCTTTAGAAACGGCGAGCGCCTCGCCTTTCGTCTTGAACGTCGCGATCAACTCGGGACGTGGCCGCGGGCTGAAACCGGCGTACTCCGCCATCGTCTCGGGTGACGTCAGTTGCAGAATGCGCAGGCCGTTTTTTCCGTCGGCGACGTAGGCAAACAAACTCGCGTTTGTCATCGCGATCTTGACTTGATGCACGTCGTTGAGCGCGCCACCGGCATCGTAAGTCTGATCGAGTCGCGGGCGCTCCGGCTGCTCAACGTCGACGATGGCGACGCCGTGTTTTCCGTTGGCGACGTAAGCATAGGTGCGCGCGACGTAGACGTCATGCGCGTCTTCCAGCGCAACAAATGCGCCGTCAACTAAGCGCGCCTGCTCCGGCGCAGTAACGTCAACAACTTTCAGGCCTTCTTCATCAACCACGAACCCGTAACGAAACTGGATCGCAATCGCGTGCGGATGTTTGAAAGAGATCCGCTTAACAATCCGCGGATTCAGCGGATCGTTTATGTTCACGATCACTAATTCTTTCTCGGTCGTGATGTAAGCATAAGTCCCTGCGATCGTGATGTTATTGGCACCGGTGAGTGCTCCATCTGGATTGAACGCCGGACGCGCGCGTTTCAAATAATTATTCAGCGGATCGCCATCGAGCAGCGTTGCGGCATTCACGAGGATCAGACCTTCGTAGTTGTCCGCGATGTACAGGTAGCCGTAAAGCGGATGGATCGGCTGCTCTTCGTTCTCCGGTCGCCGCGTGCGCGCAGGATCGACAGCGAGCGTCGTCGGCGCCGCGACCGCCGTCGCATACTTCGTCTTGACCCAGAACTTCTGCCCGAAACGAGACACCGGCGCAGTCACGATCCGTTCCGAAAAACCCTTCTGATCGATCTGCGCGACGTCATAGACACGCAGCCCGCCTTCACCCGCCGCCACATACGCATACTCGCCACGCAACTGCACCTGCAACACGCGCGGGTTTCCAACATGCTCGTAAAAAGTCTTCAACTCGCGCCCGTCACGCACAAAGCTCTCATAGTTCGACGGATACGCGATCTTTTGCAACGTGCTACCGATCACGGCTTGCGGCTCGCTCTGTTCCGTGGCAACGACGACATCCAAACTATGGCCCGCCGCGACATAAACATAGCGGCCCATGAAATTCACAAAGTTCGTTCCCTGCAACAACAACTGCGCCAACCACGCGTTATTGTCGTTCTTCGCTGAAACGTGACAGTCGCTGCATTGTTTCGTCTCCGTCGAGCGGACGGTATGCGGCACGTGCGTATTGAACGCCTGTCCGGCGAAACCCTCCGCGGACGTGGTCTGTTGCTGCGAATAGATCCACTCGCGATTCTGGTTTTGTGAACTGACGAGCACCGCCGATGACGAACGCACCGGCGCGACGCGCTTGCCCGTCACCGTGCCATCGCGGCCGAGCATGAAAACGTCGTCGCGCAGGACCTGGAAGTTGTATTGCGTGTAGTTCCGCGTGTCGCCGCCTTCGTTGTGACGATTCGGCATCTTGCGATTCGCCTGCATCGAGAGATGACAACCAAAACAGCTCGTCATCCACGACGAATGACACGAGACGCACGTCATGTCGTTGTCGCGATGGGCCAACTGATTTGCATCCGACGGAACGTCGCCCCACGTCGTGTTGTCTTTGCGAATCGTCTTCGCGTAACGCGACTTTTCGTTGTAATCCCGAGCGTTGGGGGTAACGGTGTCGAGCGTTTGCGGCACGCGCCACCAGCGGCCGGGCACGACCATCGAGTTTTGCATGACGTCGCCGCTCTTCAGATCGACGTCGCGTCCCTGCTCGTCTTTGCGTTTGCGATCGCGCGTCACGCGTTGGAAAAGCGGAATGCGAGCGCCATCCTGATCGCGAACACGAATACGCGTCAGGTCCTGGCCCAACAATGGCTGGTTCTGGTTCTTGCGTCGTTCGGCAGCGGCGCCGGTCACTGCCGCCGCAGCGGGACCGGAAGTGAATAGCGTCGCCTTGCGTTGGATCGTGCCGTGGCAATCTTCACACGCGATCTCGATCGATGCGCGCGGCTCGTTGTAGAGATTGCCGTCGCCGTGCGAGTCCTGCCTGAAATGACAATCGACGCAGTGCATGCCGCGTTCGAGATGGATGTCGTTGAGATGAACGGCTTTGTCAAACTTTTGCGGATCGTCGCCCGCAACAACGTTTCCCTCAGCGTCAAGCAAGTTGCCTTTGCGGTCGCGTTTGAAGACTTTGCGAAACAGCCAGCCGTGGCCGTGCGCATCGGCGAACTGCGTGTTCTTCAACAGCGCGTTGAACTCCGGAGTTCCGGTCCGTTGCAGGAAATCAAAGTCAGACCACAAGCCGCGCAGACTCGAACCTTCAGGATTTCGATTCAACTTCAGTTGCTCTTCATCCTGACTCGGATTGTGTTGCTTCGCCGGATACAGCTTCGTGCCGTCGCTCTCATTGTCCCACCACGTCAGGCCCATGTAACTGGCGACCATGTTCGTGCCCGGATGCATGTGACAGACCATGCACTGCGAACTCGGAATCTGGCTCGTGAACTGGTGTTTGATCGGACGGCCCGACTCGTTTTTGGGAATAGTCGTGTCGGCCGTTTGCGAGCGGCCGAGATTTCCGGCCTGGTGATAGAAAGCCGAGTGGGCTGGATCGCGATCGTTTGCGTAGATAACGTGACACGCCGAACAACCCGACGAACGATAGTCGCCCGGATGATCGTTCGTGCCGAGATGATTCAACGTCGGATCGAGGAGCCGCGTCTTTTGCAGACCGAGAAATACGGGATCGGTGCGATTGGCCGTGCCGAAACCACGCGCGCTCAAGCCTTTATCCGGCTTGCCGGGTTCCTCTTCTTTGTCAGGCAGTCCGACTTCGAGCCGGCGCTTGCCGCCACGCTCAAACACGCGCAACACGTTGCCCGGTTGTGAGATCTCCCAACGCGGAATCGGATCGATCAAACTCAGAAAGCCTTTGACGCGACGCTCTTCGTCTGTAGCCGCTTGTAACAGCGTTTGCGGTTTGCCGTCTTCGCTGTAGCTCTCGCCGAAGCGGGGATCTTTCAGATGGAAACTGCCGTTGTTGTAAAGTGCGGCGCCCCAGAGCATCGCACCGTGCGTCATCATGCTGCGCGGGACGTTCTTCGACTCGATCTCATGACAACTGCCACACGTCGTGGCGGCAACGCGGAGATCGCCCGGATTTACGAAGCGTACAAATTCCCAACTCTCGCGGTTCCATAACGTGTTGGATTTTTGAGGAAACTTCGGTTGCACGTGCGCTTCATCCTTGAGCTTCGAAGCGGGATTGCCGCCATGACACGCAGTGCAACTCAAGCCGACGGCATCTTTTCCGTCTTTGAGCTTATCGAGCGTCTCCGTGGTCCCATACTTGTGCATCGGCTCGATCAAGCCGTGACACGAGACGCAACCCTCGACCTTCGGCTGCGGCGCAGGCGTCTGCACGAACGCCATCAACAGAAACACTTGAATGAAGATCTGTGTCATTAGAAAACTAACTTGACCTGCGCAAACAGAGAGTACAGAAGCTTATTCGGACTGATCACATCCGGCTGACAAAAGTCTTCAACGCCCGGCGGACAATTGCGATTCGCATCA
>Ga0315912_10005433_pt1 | contig 11737 bp, 7 predicted proteins | sample VfabasoilMG_FD_204469 | JGI IMG/M metagenome (GOLD analysis project Ga0315912, IMG submission 204469) | Garden soil microbial communities collected in Santa Monica, California, United States - V. faba soil | ecosystem: Environmental > Terrestrial > Soil > Garden | place: USA: California...
CGGCTGCAGGGGCAGCGCAGTGAACACCGCATCGGCGCGCCGCACCCCGATCCGCACCGACTCGTCGGCCCCGAGGTCCTGAACCCCCTCGCGGTCCGTCTCGGGCACCTCGAGATGGAACTCCGGAACGCCGATACGCACGGCGACATGGTGGGGCTCGTTCACGACGTGCGCCTCGATCCTGCCCCAGGCGTCTCCGATGGCGACGCCCTCCACCGTGATGGGGAGCTTGTGGTTTTTCGCGATCACCACCGCGGTGTCGAGCCGGTGAAAGGCGAGGTGCTCGTCGATTTCGATGCGAGCATTCCCCTGCAGCTGGCCCGTGACCCCGTTCGCGCGCAGGTCGGCGATCACGATCGCGGACGGCTGAACGTCGATGCGCGCCGAAATCGCCTCGAAGCGCTGGCCGACGGCGGGGATTTGCACCACACCGTCGGCGAGCCGCCCGCTGCCGGACAGGCTCACGTTCGAGCCCTCCACACGAGCTCCCAGGTCGGCGTCCAGATGGCCGTCGAGCTCGCTGACCTGCCCGCTCACCACGGGAGAAAGCCCCGCCAAGCGAAAGCGCCGGGCCGAGAGCTTGGCAACGGTGTCGCCGCTGATGCTCGGCACGCCGCGCGCGGGCCACGCGAGCCCTGAAGCCACGCTCGCCCGGAGTGACCCGCTCTGACCGTCGACGTCGACCGCGCCACGCAGGTGACCGGGGGCTGCATCCACGGCCACGTTCAAGCGATCGAAGGTCGCCGGTCCCGCGCGCAAGGGGTGGGCGACGAGGTTGGCCCTCACAGCCCGCTTTTCCGGCCCGTAGTCGAGGTCGAGCGTGCCCGACAGCACTCCCTCGAGCTGGCGATTCTTGAGCGCCGGAACGGTATCGAGGTCGAACCGATCGATCACGGCACGAGCCTTGACGACCAGGTTCGCGCGAGCCTCCTCCTCGGCGGCCGCGCGCAACGCGTCGCCCGACCAGGTCAGCTCGACATCGAGCGCGCGCGAGCGCTTGGCATCCGCAATCACGGCCAGCTTGCCGCCCAGCTTTGCGTACTCGACGTGCCCGAGCACGGTCAGGCGTGGCTTCACTTCCCCCTCGACGCGCGCGCCGCCTGCCGCGCTGAGACGCGACGCTCGAACGTCGACGACCAGGTGGGGATCAGCGAGCGAGCCCTGGAACGCGGCGTCGGCCGCTACGGTACCGCGCAGGGACAAGGGACGCAGGGGCGGCGGCAGCTGCGCGAGCTTGCGTGGGGGCATCACGGCGCGCACCTCCAACGGGATCTCGGACAGCCGAGCGAGCACGGCGGCAGGGGTGCCCGGGAGCCAAGGTCCGGCGGCAGCGTCAACGGTGAGCAGCTCGGCGCGGTCGTCGTAGACGCCCAGGTGAGCGGTCAACCGGCGCGCGGCGGCATCGAGGGCGAGATCCACTCCGAAGTCGATGCCGCGGTAGACGGACGGCGCGGCCTCGATGGCTGCGTCACGCGACGCGACCTCCGACCGCACCTGGCGCTTGCCCACGACCTCGAGATCGTGCGTGCGGACGCGGCCGCTCAGGGTCGGAAGCGCCGTGACGCCATCCTTTCGATAGTCGAGCTCGAGGTCGACCCTACCCTTGGCGTGCTCCACGGGAACCGCGGGAAAAGCGGCAAGCAGCGCTGTCATGGCTCCGAAATCCAACGTGCCGGCAGCGTGGAGCTCGCCCTCGGGCAACGCGATCTCCGGCTCGGCCAGTCGCCGGGCGTGAAACTCGTGAAGGGTCACGTCGAGTCGAGCTCCTGGCACGAGCTCCGTCATCACCGTTCCGGACCAGGCATCCGCCCGTCCCTCGAGCTCGAGCCGCGCCTTGCCTCCGTCCACCGTTCCGTAGCTGATGCCGTCGAGATGCCCGCGAATGCTCCCGTCGAGGGTTCGTGCCTGCGCTACCTCCAGGGCCAACGTCGCCTGCGCGCGACGCACGGGAGTCTTCACCCCCGCCACCTGAGCCAGGCGCACCAGGTCGAGTCGCTCCGTCTGCGCCGAGACACGAAAGCGCGAGCCTTCGAGCGCGAAGGAGCCGCGCGCCTCTCCGGCGCCGCTCAACGCAACCCCCTCCACTTCGACGCGTGCGCTGCCGAAGCTCGCCCTCGTCACCGAAAGGTGGAGCAGGCCACGCTCGTCGCGAAACCGGAGCTTCGTGTCGGAGAGCACCACGTCATCGACGCCCCTCGCCAGTTCGGTCTTGAGCACCACCTGCTCGCCGCGCGGCGTCGATGCAGACATCTCAACATGCGCACGCCGAACGCTCCCGACAACCCCCACGACGAGCCCGGAGATATCGCGGCCTTGCACGTGCGCGCTCGAGGCGAGCAACGAGGCCTGGATGCGCGGGTCGGCGGCGGGCCCTTCGAGCTCGAGCCGGACGTGCGTCTCGCCCAGTCGGTCGGGGTTGCGCTCGACGCCTTCGAGCCGAGCCTCGACGACGGCGCCCAGCACTGAATCGGGAAAGCCGAGCCGAGCTCGGGCTGTCGCCCTACCCCGAGCCCGAATTCCCGCCAGCGCGAAGAGGCGAGGCGGGTCCTTCGCCTCGAGCCGGAGGTCCGCCTCCACGCTTCCCTGCTCACCCGCGAGCCGCACGGCATAGGTCCCGTCCGCGCGCAGCCCTGGTTCCTCCGCGCGCACGCTGCCGTCGAGACTCAATCTCGAAGACACGATGCGGAGCTCCCCCCCGGTCGTCACGCTCGGCAGCGCCTCGCGCGCGACGCGGGGACGCTGGACCGCGAGGTCATAGTGACCGCGCACGTCCTCTTCGGTGACCGAAAGCGCGACAGTGGCGTCGAAGTCGAGGCTCGTTTCGGGCGAGCTCGGCACCAGCGCCGACGCATCCCAGCGCTTACCCGTCGTCGTGAGCTCGAGGTGCAAGGGCGGCCCCGTGGAGAGCCGACCGTGCGAGCGCAGCTCCCCGGCGTCACCGTCTGCGTTCAGCGTGAGAGCGAGCTCGCGGAGCGTCCCTTCGGCGCGTGCCTCGATGCGCAGGCTGCCGCGCAGTGCGAGCTCGGGGCTGAACCGCCGCACGGTGCGCTCATTCACGCTCGGCAGCTCTGCTCGGGCGCTGAGCTTCTCGCCGGCGAGCGTCACCTGGGCGGTCACCGCGGTTTCGGCAACGGCGCCCCTGAAGGTGGCGTGCGTGGTGAGGGATTGGGGGCCGAGCGGCACACGCAGCGTGCCGGCGAGCGCACCCTCGGGGTTCAGCGCGTACGGCTCGAGTCGCGTGACGACGCGCGCTTCCTCGAGCTCGACGTGGAACGCCGCGCGTTCGAGGCCGAGCGTTGCACGAGCCCGCTTGAGCTCCGCGTCCACGAGCGGGGCGGACCCCATCTGGCCGTGCACCCAGACATGGTCGATGCGGAGCCTCGACACCTTCACGGTGGGCGGCGGCGTGGAGGGTCCGGGAGCAGGGGGGGAGCTCGTGCGTGGGTCGAAAGCGTGGGCGATGGTGGGCGTACCATCCCCCTCGTCGACGAGCGCGACCTCGGCGTGGGGGATCCACACCTCGTCGAGGTCGATCGCGCTCGGCAGTCCGCCGCCTTGCACTACGCGCACGAGGAGCTTCGGAACGTTGACGCGAACCGTGACGCTCTGAAATCGAGCCACCACGCGGCCGGCGGGATCGAGCACGCTTCCGGTGACGCGTACGCCGCCGAGATCGAGGCGCTCGAGGGCGGTGAAGCGAAGGCGACCGCGAAACAGCGACGCGAGGCCGGAGTCGAGCTGCCGCGCCACGAACGCGCGCGGAGCGTCGAAGCGCAGAGCGATGAGCAGCGCGGGCGGAAGCGCCAGGATGACGAGCACGAGCATCAGCGCGATGCGACCCGCGCGCCCGATGAACTTGCGAAAGCGGCTCCTGCCTCGTCGCGGGGGTCGAGCGGTGCCGTGCATCAGAAGGCCTCCCCGATGCCGAAGGAGACGGCGAGCGGTGCGCCGAACGTGGTCTGGGGCGTGCCTTCGTCCGGCGCAGCGGGTGCCTGGAGGTGCGGGATGCGGTAGCCCACATCGAGGCGGATGGGCCCCACCGGCGTGTCGTAGCGAAAGCCGAGGCCGGCGCTCAGGTGCGGCCGGCCGAAGCGAAACTGCACCTGCCCGGGCGCCACGTCCGCGGCATCGGTGAACACGGCGCCGGAGAAGGCGCCGGCGATGGGAAAGCGCAGCTCGAGGCTCGCTTCCCAGAGCGTGAACCCGCCGAGCGGCAGATCGCACGTGCTCGGTGTGCCCGCGGTGAGGGTCGCGCACTCGGCGTCGAGCCCACTCGACGTGACGCCGGGAGCGTAGAACGGGACGATGCCGTGGGGACCGATTTCGCGCTGCGCATAGCCGCGATTGGAGCCAGGACCGCCGGCGAACAGCCCCCGCAAGGACATCAACTCCGAGTCGCGCACCCATTCCTGGCGCGAGGTGCCGGGGTTGCCCGTGAGCGCGACCGGCTCGACGGTCTCGCCGTAGTTGAAGGGAAAGAGCAGGCCGACGCTCGCCCGCGTGGCCAGCGTGAGCTTGCGCCCGAGCGGCACGTAGGTGCGAAAATCGGTCGCAACCTTGACGTCGCGCGCGTCGCCCCCGACACCGGCGGCCTGCAAGCTGTTCCGCAGCGAGATGCCCTCGTGCGGTTTCACGGGCTTGTCCGTGAGCTCGAGAGCGAGAGCGAGCTCCGGGTAGGACACCAGGACCGGAACCAGATCCGGATCGAGGGCGCCCACGTACGTGAAGGGGGTATTTTGTTGGACCGTGTGGGCGAGGCTCGTGTTGAGCGGACCGAAGGCGCGCTCGAGCCCGGCGCTCCCGCGAAGCTCGCGATAGCCGAGCACCGGCGCATCGTCGGGCAAGTCGTTGCTGAGGAGCAGTGGGTAGATGCTGCCTTGGGCCCGCAAGACGCCGGTCGTCCGCGCCTCGATGAAGCCCGGCTGGCGGAATTCGGAGCGCAGGCGCCCCTGCGGCAGCAGGCGGCGGGGCGCTTCGAGCGTCGGGAGCCTCGTCGGGTAGAGCACGACGCCGGGCACGGCCTCGATCAAGAAGCTGCGAAAACCGCCGAGGAAGTTGCGATCCTCCCAGCCGCCCGTGAGATGCACGTCCGCCTTCAAGCTGTCGAGCTCGACGCCCCCTCCGAGGCGGACGCTTCGAAGCTTGGTCACCTCGACTTTGACGCGCAGCGGGACGACCGCCGCTTGCGCCGCCTGGGGCGACAGATCCGGCTCGATCGTCACGGAGCTGAACACGCCGAGATCGAGCACGGCTTGCCGTGCGGCCTCCAGTCGCTCGAGCGAGTACGGCTCGCCGGGTGTCAGATCGAGCGCGCGTGCGACCGGGCCTTCCGGGATTTTCCCGAGACCCTCGATGCGAATGGAACCGAGGCGAGCAAGCCGGCCCGGTTCGATCCAGAAGCCCACGGCTGCCAAGCCTTTCGGCAGATCGACGTCGGCGCCGCTCTTCACCTCCGCGAACGCGTAGCCGTGCGCGCCCAGCAATCGAACGAGCTTCTCTTCGAGCGCGTGCATCCGCTCTTCCTCGAAGGGGCGTTCGAGGCGCATGCCCCTCCGGACCAGTCGCGCAGCCTTGGCCCGGAGCTCGGGCGGCGAGGCCTCGAGCCCGTGCACGTCGACGCGACGCACGAGCACCGGAGGGCCCTCGTCGATCACGATCTGGACCTTTACGTGTCGTCCATCGCGAGACACGCGCGCGGCGTGGGCCCGCGCCCGGTAGTACCCCTTGGACCGATAGTAGCGTTCGATGCGCTCGACGTCGCGCTCCAGCACGTAGCGATCGAACACCTGATAGTCGTCCAGAACCCCGGGGAAGAGCCCCAGGAAGCGCGGTGTCTCCTGGCTTGCGATGTGATCTTCGAGCTCGCCGTCGTCGAGGACCTCGTTGCCCTCGAACTCGATGCGGTCGAGGGCATAGCGCTGATGCGGGATGCTCGCGCACGCGACGAGCGACGACGCGAGGGCTGGCGCGAGGAAGAGTGACCAGAAGCTTCTGCGGCGAACGCAAGCATGCACACCTCGGCGACTGCAATCGGCGCGCCAGACGAGCCCACGCGCGCTCCGCGCGCGTCAAACCCCCTGGTACGGGTCCTGCTGGGTGCCGGCTGGTGGCAAGAAGTAGCCTCGTTTTCGCCCTGATCGCTCTCGGCTGTGGTGCCACACTGCCGCAGCCTTCCCAAAGCGCCCCACCTCCCGACGCCTTCGTCGAAGTTCCCTATCCGCCGCCGGCCGCGCTCTCGGAGCTCGTGCCGCCGCAGCCGGAGCGGGCGGGAGTCGTGTTCCAGGATGGCGGTTGGGCGTGGCGAGGCCGCTACTACGTCTGGCAGCGCGGGGGTTGGGTCGCACCGGCACCCGGCGCGCGCCTGGCGCGCTGGGAGCTCCGGTACACGCGTGACGGGCGCGCCTTCTTCTCGGAGAATCGCTGGGTCGACAGCCGGGGGCAGCTCGTACGCTCGCCGCGCCTCATCGTTCCAGCCGTCACGCCACCGAACGAAGTGACCGCCGAATTCCAGACCGGTCGCTAGGCGCGCGTGCCTCGCGTACGAAAGTCCGGGGCCGCGCGCCTCGCCGGATGACGGGGAGGCCCAACTGCGCCGGCGGGGCAACAAGTCCCAACGAAACCAGCGAACGCGGCCTCAGCGCCACCCGCCGCAGCGGCACGCCGGTTGCACGGTTCGAGACACACCACGGCGGATGGGTTTCCCAACCACCGTCATCACGTCGAAGGAGTGACACATGTTGTACTGGGCAGCCGTATTTTTCGTGATCGCCCTCCTGGCGGGACTGTTCGGGTTCTGGGGACTCGCGGCCGGCGCGGCCGGGATCGCCAAGATCCTGTTCTTCGTATTCCTGGTGCTCGCAGTCGTCGCCCTGCTCTTCGGCAGGCGCGCACCGATCTAGGAGGATGTCATGCGGAGCATCGAGCTTTACGAGGACGACGACGATCTCAGCGCATCGACGCGCAGCGTCCTCGAAGGCGCCCCACTGGCGCCGAGTGAGCGCAGGAGCTTGCGACGCCGCCGACTCCTCGCTCACGCCCTGGGCTGGTCGGGGGTACTGTTCACGGTCGCCCTGGCCTGGCTCGCGTTCGGCAAGCGAGCGGTGGAGCTCGTGACCGTGCCCCCGCCGGCGCCCGGCACGCTCGCGCCGGTGGTCTCCGCGCTCACACCGCTCGTCTCCGCGCTCACGCCCACAGCCCGGGTCCCCGCACCCGCACCTCCCCCGCCCCCTCGGGACTCCGCCTCTGCCTCCGTCGAGGCGCCACTCCCCCCGGTGCCCACGCGAGCGGCTACCCCCGAAGTTCACGCGGAGCGCGCGACCGCATCGGTACCCCCTCCTGCGTCTGCGCCGCTTCTCGCGTTCGAACCCCCACCCGCACCGCGCGCCCGCAACGTGGAGCCACCCCTGACACCCGCGGAGATCCAGGCGCGCAAGGAACGCTACGCGCGCTGGCTCTCGGAACAGGGCCTCTCCCATGCCGAAGACCCCGAGCCCAACGCCACACCGTAGGAGCAAGCCATGAAAGACAAGCACGTCGAGAAGGAGCTCCTCGAGCTCGAGCGCCAATACTGGCAAGCCATGCAAGATCGAAACATCGAGGCGGCGGTGAAGCTCACCGAGTTTCCCTGTATCGTCGCCGGCGCCAGCGGCACGATGCGCGTCGAGCGCCCCGCCTTCGAGAAGATGATGCTCGACTCGAGCTATCGCATCCAGAAGATCGAGCTCGATCCCAAGGCCGAAGTGCGGTTGCTCACCGACGACGTCGCCGTCGTCGCCTACAAGCTGACCGAGGAGGTCACGGTAGGCGGCGAGAGGTTGAAGGTCGAAGCGGCTGACGCCTCCACCTGGGTACGCCGCAAGGGCCAATGGCGCTGCGCGGTCCACACCGAATCGATCCAGGGCGATCCCTTCGGTCGCGACCGCAGGCCGGCAGCCCCGGCCTAGGGCGCACCCCGTTGTTCCGCCGTGGGAGGGGCGCTCGAGCCGCTCCCCTCACGGCGGGCTATTTCCCGAGCCTCCTGCGTCCATCCCCCTCAGGTCCGAAGTCGCGGTGCTCGGGGTGGATCGGCAACGATACCATCGTGCTCGTCGATCGTGCTCGTCGACGACGAACGCGATCACCGGCGTCGGGCAAAACACGAGACCTTGCGTTGCGGGTGAGATCGATCACACCCCCTGCACTCGACTCGCATTCTCGCGTCGCGCCGACGGACATCACTCCCTGACTGGGACATGCACACGCGACCCTTTCGCTTGATCCAGCAGTAGCGAAAGCTATACTCGTCGTCTCATCTTCACTTGAGTCCATGAACCTTCGACTCTCTCTTTTCGCGGCGACAGCGCTCGCTACGGTTGGCCTCTCGCCCCTCTTGAGCTGCAGCAGCGACCCACCCACCGAGACCGGCGCAACCGGCGGCGGCAACACGACCCAGGGTGGCTCGAGCGGCCAGGGTGGCTCGAGCGGGCAGAGCACCAGTGGCGGCACGGGTGGTGGTTCCGGACGGACGGCCACGGCAGGTACCGGCGGCGGCAGCGGCTCAGGCCAAGCCGGAAAGGGCGCAGCGGGAGAGGACCCTTGCCCGAACGCCGGCGGCATGCCCTCCGTGGGAGGCGTGGGATCCGGCGGTTTAGGCGCAGCAGGGATGGCGACGGGCGGCGCGGGCCTGTCGGCCGGCGGCCAGAGCGGCGGCACCCCGAGCGGCGGCGGCCTCAGCGGCATGGGCGGCAACGGCGCGGGCGGTCGAAACGCGGGCGGTCGAAGCGCAGGCGGTCGAAGCGCGGGCGGCATGAGCGGCACGAGCGCGGTCGGCATGGGCACCGCGGGCGCTGGGATGGCGGGCACCGGTACCGCGGGCACCGGTACCGCGGGCACCGGTAGCGCGGATCCCTTCCCTCCCACGTTCGAGAACTTGAAGTTCGTCCTGACGGCACCGAACCCGGCCTGCACCGCGTCCGACTGCCACGGCGTCAACGGCCCGAACACCTTCCAGATGACGACGCGCGACGATGACTTCCTCTACGAGTCGCTCACGACGCACTACTCGGTGAACTGCGGCATGACGGTCGTCGTCCCCGGGCACCCGGAGCAGAGCGCGCTCGTCAAGATCGTCAAGGGGGAGTGCGTGGGACCGTGCAAGACCACGGGACGCATGCCCAAGGACTGCACGCCGGAGCTGGAAACCTGCCTCCCCGACGAGATGATCAGCTCGATCGAAAAGTGGATCCTCGCCGGCGCACCGCGCTGAGCACGAAGCTCTTCTCACGACCCGCTGCGCAGGTCGTGCCCGACTATTTGCCGGCTTCTCCGGCCTGGCCCGCTGGGCCGGCGCTGCCACCCTGGCTCGTCTTCGCGGTGGCGTAGGCGGCGTAGCCGACGCCGGCCACGTCCGCGCTGGTCTCGAAGCTAAAGCTGGCAGCCGGCGGGAGCTCCACCGCGCCGGTGCCTGTCACCATCCCGAGCGGCCGCCCGACGCCATTGACCGGGAAGATGACGACGCTGGGATTCTCGACCGTGACGTCGAGCTCGTTGACGAGCCTGCCGGCGTACGAAGTCCCGACGGCGCTCGTGGCCGCCACGACATGACTCACGGTCAAGCTACCGATCTGCTCGACCTCGATGCCGAAGTACGGATTCCGATAGACAGCGAAGCCGAGATCCTCGAGCACGAGGCTCAGCGGCAGATCGAGCATCGAGGCCATGGTCACTTCACCGGGGCCCACGCAAGCCGCAACGTTGCCGAGCCCATCCCCACCCGTGATCCGGTAGAGGTGCTGGGTGAGCAGTCCGCCGATGCCCGCCGCCACGGATTGTCCGTCCTTGTCGTAGAGCTCGATGGTCAGCGCCGCGTCGCACACGGGCCGGTCGCCGACGTTCTTCAGCGCGGCGTACATCTCGGTGTGGGTCGCGCCCTTGCGGATCGTGACTGCAAACATCTCCAGGATCCCGTGCCCGCCGGGCAGGCCCATCACGCTGATGCTCGCGGGCCAGACCCATGCCTCGTCCGGGCCGACGTTGCCGACCCCCGCCATCCCAGCGCCGCCCGCGGCACCGCCAGGGCTACCCGCTCGACCGCCGCTGCCTGTCCCCGCGGCGTTTCGACCTGAGCTCTGTCCCGCGGCCCCGCCCGGCCCGGGTGCTGCGCCGCTGCCGCCCGCTCCGTTGCCGCGCGTGCCGTCGTTCGAGCACGCTGCCGCGGCGAGCAACGCGATGGCCTGGAAGACGCGCAAGACCGAGTGCGGTTCTAGCTGCCCGCTTTGAGCTGGGTGAACTCACCCGGGTTGCCGATGTTCGCAGCCTTCGTCCCACCGTGGACGAAGTCTTCGGTCTTGTCGTACATGCCGTACTTCGTGACTTCGGCCGTGCCGCCCATCGCCGGGAAGCCGTCCGCGCCCGCCTTGACGCCCAGGGAGTTCATCAGGTTGCAGAAGTACTTGTTGATCGGCGCGTTGGCGAGCTTCGAGTCGGTGCCGGTGCCCTGATTGATACCGTTGGCGTTGCCACCGTTGACGCACTGCGACTCGCTGTTGCCCTGGGAGAGGTCGGCGGCGCCCGTATCGACGTTCACCGACCAGCCCTGCTTGAAGTACCCGCCCATGCCGCCGGCCTGGAGGAGCGGCAGATTGTTCAGGTTGTGGGCGTTGCCGTCCGACATCTCGTTCATGTAAACGCAGGCGCTGTTGTCGAGCACCGTCGTGCCGTCGCCTTCGCTCACCGAGTTCAGCATGTCGACGAGGTGGGCGAACTTCGCCATGTAGTAGTCGTCGATCTGCTTGAGCATGCCGAGCACGCCATCCACGCAGGGACCGGTCATGTCCGCGTCGTCGAGGCGATGCGAGAGCGAGTGAGCGTCGATGTCGAAGCCCATGCCCCGGAACAGGTAGCTGCCCGGGTACTTGAGCACGGTGATCGGGTTCGCGTTGCAGATGGCGGCCAGCGCCGCGACGTTCGAATAGACGTCCGCACCGTCGAGCGTGTCGGTGATCTTCTGCATGAGCACGTCGGTACCGAGCGCCGTCTTCACCGCGTCGACGTTCATCTTCGTCGCGCCGATGGCCATGCCCGTCTCCTCGCTGCATTGCGCGGTGGCAACCACCCCGCCGGTGTCCATGAGGAGCGCCTTCCAGGCCTCGAGCTTGTCCTTGTCCGCCTGGCTCATGTCCATGCGTTCGAGGGTCTCGAGGTCGGCCTTGACGAGATCGAGGACACCCTTGCCGCGCAGCGACTGGTAGGTGTCCTGGTTCATCGGCATGCCGCTCGTGAACAGACCCGTGAGGGAGCTGTACACCTGGGTCGGAGTGCCGAGCCCCGGGAACGCCGTCGTCGCAGCCTTGTAGGAGATACCCGACTGCGGGCTGTCGTTGCCGTTGCCGACGCGGATGAACAGCGGCTCGCCGTTCGGGCTCAGCTGCTTGGCGATGACGTGATCCAACGACGGCCCGACGGGCTTGGCGTTGAACTTGGTCGCCGTGTCGAAGCTGAACGGATCGTCGCTGTTCGGAGTGACCGGCTGGCAGGTGAGAGCCGACCCGGCCACCTGCGTATGCGGATCGTTACCCTGCCCGCGCAGCATGCCCGAGGTCCACTCGTTCATGGCGCGGACGCCGCGAACGATGAGGAGCTTGTCCACGAACGGGGCGAGCGGCTTGAGCGTGGTGGCTTCCAGGTCCGCCGCGGTGAGGGCACCGTGCGAGACCTTGGGGAACCACTTCGTCGTCAGACACCCGTAGTGGGTGAACTG
>Ga0315912_10005434_pt1 | contig 11734 bp, 5 predicted proteins | sample VfabasoilMG_FD_204469 | JGI IMG/M metagenome (GOLD analysis project Ga0315912, IMG submission 204469) | Garden soil microbial communities collected in Santa Monica, California, United States - V. faba soil | ecosystem: Environmental > Terrestrial > Soil > Garden | place: USA: California...
TCATGGGAACGGGTGGGGACGTCCCCAGCTTGCTTTGATGTTCGGAAGCAAACAGGTGATGGTGCGCCGGTTTGAACCCGCGTTGGTACTGGCACAAATCGAAAAACATCGAGCCACCCACGTCTGTATGGTGCCGACGATGGTGAATGCGATTCTCAGCTGCCCTGATCTGTCTACTAGAGACGTTTCCAGCTTGAATCAAATCATAATTGGTGGCGCGGCAACGTCGCCGGAGCTGATCGAAAGAGTGGAGTCAGCATTTGGCTGTGAGTGCCTTGTCGGGTACGGGCTCACCGAGACGGCGCCAACCGCGACGGTAAGCCGCCGGAAGAACACGATCACCTACGCGAACAATCAGGAACGTTATCGACGCCAGGCCATGGCGGGTTGGACCGTGCCGGGAATGATGGCGCGTGTTGTCGATGCAACCGGAGACGATGTTCCGCGTGACGGTAAGACGATGGGCGAGGTGATCCTGATGGGTGACCACGTCATGGACGGTTACTACAAAGAACCCGAACAAACTGCGGCAGTGATGGAAGGTGGCTGGCTGCACACCGGGGACATTGCCGTATGGGATGAAGACGGGTATCTCAAGATTGTGGATCGCAAGAAGGAAATCATTGTCAGCGGGGGAGAGAACATTTCTTCCATCGAAGTGGAGAGAGCGATTGCCGCGCATCCGGCGGTGTTTGAAGTTGCGGTGGTAGCTGCGCCGGATGAGAAGTGGGGCGAGGTTCCTGCTGCTGTTGTCGTTCTCAAAGAAGGAGCGGCCACCTCCTCAGACGAGCTAAAGGAATTTGCTGCGGAGAAAATTGGTCGCTTCAAATTGCCCAGGATCATTGAGTTTTCCGAAGATCCGTTGCCGAAAACCGGGACGGGGAAGATTCGAAAAATGTTGATCAAAGAGCGCTTCTGGTTAGGACACGATAAACGCGTAAAGGGTTAATTATTGTTCGACCGGTTCGACGCGGACTTCGACCTGAACTTTTTGATCACCGCCGCCGAGCGCGATTCCTTTCACGGGTGTGACGTCTCCATAATCGCGTCCCCAGGCCAAAGTGATATGACCCTCCGATGGAATCACGTTGTTAGTGGGATCAAGATGAAGCCAGCCATAAGCCGGAATAAAAACGGCAACCCAGGCGTGTGAAGCTTCTGCTCCTTGAAACTCGGTTCCGCTTTTGAGGTATCCGCTGACGTAGCGCGCGGCCAGACCCTTGGCACGCAGCACACCAATCATAATGTGGGCAAAGTCCTGACAGACGCCTCTGCGCTGCTCCAGCACCTTCAATAAAGGAATGTCGATGTCGGTTGAGTTCGGTTGATATTTGAATTCCTTGTGAATGCGTGTCGAGAGTTCGATTGCTGCATCGGCGAGGGAGCGGTTGTCGGCGAAGCACGAATTCCCGTACTGAGCCAGGCGCGGGTGTGCTTCTACAAAGGGCGAATCGAACGCAAATTCGTAGGCCTCCAGCGATTCCTCATCCGGGTGTCGGATGAGAAGCTCGCGGACTTGATTCCAGGAGATGTCCGGTAGCGCCGCATCGTTCCGCGGTGCCACCTCGACGAGGCTTGTTGCCGTCGTTGTGAAGCGGTCATGCATCTGGAACACGCCAAACGTGGTCACCTGATTGCCGAAATAATCTACGCGTTGTTCACGGGTTGTAGGCGGCGGGTCGACAGTAATGTTCGATTCATGAACCACCTGGGTTGCAAAAGAACGCGGTGTCAGGTGTACCTCGCTGAGGCATTGCGAGACAGGAGCTTCATACAGGTAGCGGGTTACGTGAGTGGCGTGATAGAGCATTTAGGACGGGTTCAGGCGGGCAGTATGAAGATGACTGAAGTGGCGTGCCGCGATGGCGTCGGAAATGTCGTGGAGGTTGCCGGTGAAGCTGGCAAGGAAAGTGTCGAGAGATGCCAGATTCCCTTCGAAATCGCGGGCCGCGAGATCTTCGCTGGTGTTGGATCGTATGGCCGCCAAAGCAGCTTCCGCAAGTCGCTGATGCGCGGCCGGGCCTGTTGTTTTCGGGTCGCGCGGCAGGTGCGAGAGGTGCTCCAGCACGGCAGCGATTTGAAAGCTCAAGGACCTTGGGTTGGCTGCATCGCCCACCAGCAGATCCAGTACGTACTCTGTTTGAAACGTTGTGAAGTAACGCGTGCGGTAAGTGATGGAGCTGTCGGTCACTTGCAGCAGAGTGCCGAGCAACGGCTCATCGTCGAAAGGCGCACGGGACAATCCGGCGCGCAATAGCTCCGATAATTGAAGCGCTCTCTCAAGCCGTTTTCCCAACTCAAGAAAGCGCCAACCCATGCCGCGCGTGGTGCTTTCGGCCAGCAGTCCGGCAAATGCCGAAAGAATCACGACGGCACGGTCCAGCGCAGTGGCGGCTGTGATCATACGGGCTTCCGGATTTGACGGAGCCGGTTGTGAAAAAACATCTTCCAATTGTTGCAATACGTGCCAGGAATCCTGTGAAAGCCGCTCCTTCAACTGCCATGCCACGCGCCGAAGATGTTTCAAATTCCAACCGATGCTGGAGGTGCGGGCAGGGTCGAACACAAGGCTCGACAACAGGCTCTCTAATTGTCGGCGGCGCTGTTGGAGCGATGCCGAACGCAGTTCTTCGGGAAGGTAGCTGAGTTCGGTGAGCAGGTGTGTGGCACCTTCAAGAGAAACCGTGCTGCCGTAATCTTCTTCGCCCGAGAGCGCAGGAAGAAGTGCGCGCACGAGGCGCGAACCAGACTCGACGCGTTCGGTGTAGCGTCCCAACCAAAAGAGATTATCGGCGAGACGGCTGGGCAGCGCAGCTGCACTGCGTGGCGCTCCCGGAGTGATGATGCCGGCGCGATGGGCAACGCCGAATTCACCATCTCCTGAGAGAACCCAAGTATCTTTGCTGCCGCCGCCCATTTGCATCGAAACCACTGGCGAGCTCGCCTCGGTAGATGCGCGCGTTAAGCCGCCAGGCATTACCGCGTAAGTCTTACCGTCCCATGCTGCGAAAACACGCAGCACAATGTGACGAGCCACTGGACCACTCTCGGTATAAACAGGAGCGGTGGATAGCGACACCTGTTCCTGCGCGACAAACTGTTCTGGATGAGCCTTGATGCGTTCGCGCAGCTCTGCGCGTTTTTCCGAATTTAGCGACGAGGGGAAAACCGTATTCTGACCAAATCGATGGAATGCCGGTTTGATGATCAGTTCATCGAGATGGTCTAAAACGTATTGCAGCGGACCCGCTTGTCCACACCACCAGGTGGCTACCGAGGGCATCCGCAGATCTTCTCCCAGAAGATCTTTGCAGAGACCCGGAAGAAATCCCATGTGAGTAGAAGTTTCTAACATGCCGCTCCCCAGCGCATTGGCCACTACAACGTTGCCGGAACGTACGGCCTGGGTGAAGCTCGGAATCCCTAGCAGCGAATCGCCGCGAAGCTCCAAAGGATCGCAGAAGTTGTCGTCCATCCTGCGCAACACAATATCAATTGGCTCCAGACCCGCGAGGGTTTTGAGGAAGACACGGTTGTCTCGAACGGTGAGGTCGGCACCTTCGACAAGTGGAATGCCCCAATGGCGAGCCAGGAAGGAATGCTCAAAAAAAGTTTCGTTGTTCGGGCCAGGCGTAAGCAGCACCATGCGCGGATTGGATTTTCCGTTTGGCGCAAGCTCCAACAGTGCGTCGCGGCTGGCTTCGAAAAACGTTGCCAGTTGCCGGACATGGCATTGATTGAAAACCGAAGGTAGAGTGCGCGCACTGACCATCCGGTTTTCCAATGCATAACCGATACCTGATGGAGCTTGCGTGCGGTCCGCAATCACCCACCATTTGCCATCTCCCGACCGCGCCAGATCGGCAGCGTAATTGTGAAGATGAATTCCCTGTGGCGGGACAATCCCGGTACACGGACGCAGAAAATTCGGATTAGCGAATAGCAATTCCGGGGGCAGCGCGCGCCGGTGAATCAACTGCCGTTCGCCATAGAGGTCGGCGAGGATCGAATTGAGAAGCGTGGCACGTTGCGTAATGGCCGCAGCGATACCGTCCCATTCCTTGTCGTCGATCACAAGCGGCAACGGGTCCATCACCCACGGACGTTCCATGCCGTGAGGATCGCCGTAGACGTTATAGGTGATGCCGTTCGAGCGAATGAGTTGTTGGCCAACCTGCCAGCGTCGACTCAGTTGGTCCGCACCAAGGCGGCGCAACGCTACCGCTAACTGCCGCCAATGACGCCTGGGGACTCCGGGAGACGCGATGGCCTCATCCCAAATTTCCGGATCGGGAACATAGCGCAACGCCGACGGCGAGGCTTGATCCGGAGCTATTGTTTTCGACTTCAACTTCTTACTTTCTTGCGCTTGTCCGCCTTAGATCCAAAGTGCCGGGGAATTCCGGATTCGTCTCCATAGTAGGAACGATCATCACGCCCGGGGTATGTCCGTACGGAAAAAATCGAGATCTGCGTCGAGCCTCTGCTTCATTTGAGTTTACCGGAAACGTGTCGTAGGTTCGACCGCCGGGATGAGCGACGGTATAAGTGCAACCGCCGATCGAACGAGAGCTCGCAAGATCGACAAGATCGAAAACAAGCGGAGTGTGAACAGGAATGGTTGGATGCAGACATCGTGGCGGTTGCCATGCGCGATACCGAACTCCGCAAACGTACTCGCCGTGCGTTCCTGTTGGCTGAAGCGGCAAACGATATCCGTTGCAAGTGATGGTGTGACGCTCGGAGATCAGCCCGGTGACATGCACCTGCAAGCGTTCGACAGAGGAATCGACAAACCGCGCAGTGCCACCGGGTCCGGCTTCTTCGCCCAACACATACCAAGGTTCAATGGCCTGTCGCAATTCGATTTCCACGCCGTCATAACAAACACGTCCGTACAGAGGGAAACGGAATTCCACGTGCGGAGCAAACCATTCTGCTTCCATCGGATATCCTGCGCGCCGGAGATCAGCAATGACAGCCTTGAAATCGCGCTCTACAAAAGCGGGCAACAAGAATTGATCGTGCAGCCGAGTGCCCCACCGAATCGGCGCCGTCTCATATGGCTGCCGCCAAAACCAGGCAACAGCCGTGCGCACCAGCAATTGCTGCGCAAGGCTCATGCGCTCATGCGGCGGCATTTCGAACGCTCGCATTTCCAAAAGGCCAAGCCTTCCGGTAGCGCTATCGGGCGAATACAATTTATCGATGCAGAACTCTGCGCGATGTGTGTTTCCCGTGACATCCACAAGCAGATGGCGAAAGATCCGATCAACAAGCCACGGCGGACATTCGTTCTGAGCCCCGCGAATCAGGCTGAACGCAATCTCCAGTTCGTACACCGCGTCGGCACGTGTTTCATCCACCCGCGGAGCCTGGCTGGTTGGACCAATGAATACGCCGGAAAAAAGATACGACAGCGAAGGATGATTCAGCCAATAGCCTAGAAAACTTTTCAGCAGATCAGGCCGCCGCAGGAACGGACTGTCCGGCGGCGTGGGACCACCCAGGACAACGTGATTGCCTCCGCCCGTGCCCGTGTGGCGTCCATCCAACATGAACTTTTCCGTGCCAAGGCGGCAAGATCGAGCGGTCTCGTAGAGGTTCGTTGTATTGGTTACTAACTCGGGCCAACAGCGTGCCGGATGCACGTTGACTTCAATCACACCGGGGTCCGGCGTGACTTTCAATTGCCGCAAGCGAGGGTCGAACGGTGGCGGATAACCTTCCACCATAACGGGCATTTTTAGAGAAGCCGCAGTATCTTCGATAGCCGCGAGCAGGTCAATGAAATCCTCAGTGGATTCAACTGGAGGAAGAAACACGTACATCTGTCCTTTGCGTGGCTCCACCGTAATCGCGGTACGAACCACGGGACTATCCGCCGCTTTTGCGTTAGGCCTTCTGAGAACGCCTTCGTGTGCCACCTGACGCTGCGGCACAGGCAGCGGCGCAAGATCCTGCATCGGATCGTCCGGCCAAATTTTCTGAACTACGCTAGCCGGTTCCCAGTACAAGCTTTGCAACGGAAGTCGAAATCCAACCGGAGAATCTCCAGGCAGCAGGAACAATAAGCGTGATCGCAACATCCACAAACCCGTCTGCCAAACAGGACCACTCTTGCCGACGCCGCGTTGCACGGGCAACACGTAACCAACAGGTTGCCCTAAGCCTCGCGAAAACACGCTGCGCATGCGCTCACGCTCTTCTGGATCATCCAATTTGTTATCCGTTGGATCGACATTAACAGGAAGCTCGCGCTCCTTGTGAACGTACGACAGCGGGTCTTCATACGCGGCAATCAGGTATTCCCCGTTGATTCCCAAACGCTTGGAAAGCCCCTGTGCATAGGCCTCCGCCTGCTTGGGACCAAAACCATAATCGCGATCCGGTTCGGCTGTCCATTTGGGTTCGTGCCACAGCGGGTGTCCGTCATCGCGCCAGTAACACGTGAGTGCCCATCGCGGTAACGATTCACCGGGATACCATTTCCCTTGACCGAAATGCATCAACCCGCCGGGACCGTACTTCGACCGAATGCGTTCCAACAATTCACTAGCAAGGCGTTTTTTATTGGGACCCTGCGCGTCTGTGTTCCACTCCGCACCGTCCATGTCATCAATAGACACAAACGTTGGTTCACCACCCATCGTAAGCCGGACGTCTCCGCGCGTTAGCTCTTCGTCAATCTGCTTTCCAAGCGCATCAATCTGCTGCCACTGTTCATCGGAATACGGCTTGGTGACACGCGGATCTTCATGGATGCGAGTGATCGTCATCTCATGTTCGAAAGTAACCTCACACTGATCCACGCTGCCGGAAATAGGCGCTGCCGATTGTGGTTCAGGGCTTGCGGCCACCGGAATATGGCCCTCTCCGGCTAACAGTCCCGACGTCGGATCCAAGCCAACCCAACCTGCTCCTGGTAGATATACTTCGGTCCACGCATGAAGATCGGTGAAGTCATCCCCCGGCCCCTCTGGACCTTCAATGGGCTTCAAATCCGGCTTCAACTGAATCAGATATCCCGATACAAATCGCGCAGCCAATCCAAGATGACGAAGTGCCTGCACCAGCAACCACGCAGAGTCCCGACAAGAACCACTGCATAACCGTAGCGTCTCATCAGGAGTTTGTACGCCAGGCTCCATGCGAATGACATACCGGATCTTTTCCTGAATCTGCCGATTCAGATCCACCAAAAAGTCAATGGTTGTCGTTTCCGTTTTACTAAACGTGTCAACGAACTCAGGTAGCAGCGTCGCTCCCGGAGCCAGAACAAGAAACGGACTCAACTCCCGCCGCTGCATTTCCTCATACGTGAAAGGGATGGTCCTGGCACGCGGCTCCAGGAAAAAATCGAACGGATTGATGACCGTCATCTCCGCCACCAGATCCACTTCCACAGTGAACTGCTTTGTCTGTTCTGGAAATACCAACCGCGCAAGAAAATTCCCCTGCGGATCCTGCTGCCAGTTGATGAAATGCACCGTAGGCTCTATCCGAAGAGAGTAACTAAGGATCGGCGTCCGACAATGCGGAGCAGGCCGCAAGCGCACAGTTTGCGGAGCCAGATTCACAAGTCGGTCGTAAACGTAAGTGGTCTTATGGTGAAGCGCGACGCGAATTGCCATTAACTGTCGACCGTTCCCATCGTCTGCAACTGGGACTGTTTAGCCGTATATCCGGCGAAGAAATCCTTCGCTAGCTCCCCGCCGATCGTGTTCATCTTTGCCTGTAAGTCGTCCAGGTATTCGTGCAAACCTGTGCGCAAGATATCTTCCACCGGTGTCTCATCAAGTGACCGCTGCAGTACGCGCATACGCTGCTCAGAAGGATACGCAACGTCCACACCAGAAACGCCAATGATTGCCGCAAGCGATTCGCTGGCAGTCCGAATGCAAAAGTGAATCGACCGTGGAAAGTCCTGATCCATCACAAGAAAATCGACAATGTCAGGTGGATTGATGCGTCCATATTTGCGACGGTACATTTCAAACCCACCAACCGAAGTCAATACTGCCGACCAGTGAATGTCGTCGTAAGGCGTGCCTACATAGCTGGCTGAGGGAAGCAGCATGAAGTACTTCACATCCAAAATTCTCGACGTCTGATCCGCGCGTTCCAACTTCCTTCCCAAGCGAACAAAATGCCAAGCCTCGTTATGCGTCATGGTCGCATCGGTCACACCTTGAAAAAGATGACAGCCCATGCGGATCTCCTGGAACTCCTCAACAGGCCACTCTTTACGCACCGCGCCCTTGAGCGCAAGGCTCCGCAAATACATTCCGTTAACCTGCTCCCACATAGACGGAGTGATCGCCTCACGCACCGAGCGCGCATTTTCACGCGCAGCCCGCAGACACGAAAACATCGAATTCGGATTCTCTTCGTCGTGCGTCAGAAACTCCAACACGTCGGCTTGCGTCGAGCTGTCGTAACGTTCATCAAAACGTTCGGTGTCTCCGGTAATACTGATGAGCGGTCGCCATTGATGCGCCGGATCCATAGGCAGATCCAGTTGAAGATTCAGATTGACCGTAATGTAACGCGCAATATTTTCGGCGCGCTCCATATAGCGAGCCATCCAGTACACCGACTCCGCGACTCTGCTCAACAAGGGAAGGGAATTCATGCCAGCGACTCTGATTCCAGGACCCACGTGTCTTTGCTCCCGCCTCCCTGGGAGGAATTCACCACCAGCGATCCCTTGCGCAGAGCCACCCGCGTCAGTCCGCCAGGCAATACCTGAATCTCGTCGCCATAGAGCACATAAGGACGCAGGTCCACGTGTCTGCCCTCCAGCCGTTCGCCCACCAGAGTGGGGACCCGTGACAGCGCCAGCGTCGGCTGCGCAATGTAGTTGCGCGGGTGCGCTTCAATCTTTGCGGCGAATTCTTCGCGCTGTTCGGTCGTGGATTGCGGACCCACCAACATGCCATAGCCGCCCGCTTCGTTCGCTGCCTTCACAACCAGTTTCTCCAGATTCTCCTGCACATATTGGCGGTCTTCATCACGCCAGCACAGGTAAGTCGGCACGTTCGGAAGGGTGGCATCTTCACCCATGTAGTACTTGATCATAGCGGGCACATAGGCGTAAACCACTTTATCGTCGGCGACACCATTTCCCGGGGCGTTGGCGAGTGCGACGTTGCCTTTTCTGTATGCGTCAACGATTCCAGGAACCCCCAGCATGGAATCCTTGCGAAAGACAGTAGGATCCAGAAAATCGTCGTCGATCCGGCGATAGATTACATCGACACGCCGGAGGCCGCGGGTGGTCTGCATATAGACGCGGTCGTTCTCGACAATGAGATCTCGGCCTTCTACCAGCGGAATACCCATTTTGCGAGCCAGCAAGCTGTGCTCGAAATATGCCGAGTTGTATAGCCCCGGAGTCAACAGCACAACCTGAGGTCGGCTCCTGGCGCCCGCTGGCGCTATCGACTCAAGCATGTTCAAAAGATTACTTGGATAGTCGTCGACAGGCCGGACTCGCAAACCTTCAAACACCTGCGGAAAGGTGCGTTTCATCAGATCCCGGTTTTCCAGAACGTACGATACCCCGGAAGGAACGCGCAAATTGTCCTCAAGAACGTAATAGTTGCCGTCGCCGTGACGCACTAGGTCCGTTCCGGTAATGTGGCACCAGACGCCTCGCGGCGGATGGATTCCTGCGCATTGCGGACGGTAAAAGGTGGCCGAACGAATCACTTCCGCCGGAACTACCTTGTCTTTTAGTATTTTCTGGTCATGATAGATGTCATCAATAAACGCGTTGAGCGCGAAGATCCGCTGCTTCAGCCCCGCCTCAATCCGTGACCACTCGCCCGCCGGGATAATCCGCGGGATGAGATCGAACGGAAAGACCCGCTCGGTTCCCGCGGAGTCGCCATACACATTGAAAGTTATTCCAAGTTGCAGCAGCAGGCGGTCTGCCGCCCGCTGGCACCGCTGCAGCTGTCCTTCGGGGAGAGACTCGATGGTCTCCAACAGAAGTTGCGCCTCTGGGCGAGCTTCGCCATTCGAGTCAAACATCTCATCGTGAAATCCATCTGTCTCGTAGGTGCCGAACTGCATCGATGTACCCCTCGTGGTCTTGCGCGCGACAGGATCAAGCCGCGTCCGGGGCGCTTTGTGGATTGTAGTCGTTTTCGCAGGGTGCATGTTCGTTGTCCTTATGCCTGACTGCTGGAAACAGTGTTTCGCATCTCGCTGGATGTGCCTCCAGCCGCAGGTACATAACACTGCAACGTGTAGTTCATGACCATTCGGTTCGCGTTAAAGCGCCATCCCAGAGTCCGTATCGTTCGCTTCATGCGCTTAATCCATTCCGACGGCAGCCCGTCGTCGTTTCGACGGTAGTAAAGAGGAATGACTTCATCGCGCATCACGCGGTATAGATCTTCTCCGTCCCTCTGATCGTGAATTTCCATGTTGGAATGGGTCCTTCCATTTCCAATCGCAAAACCATTCAGGCCATCATAGGCCTCGGCCCACCATCCATCCAGCACAGAAAGGTTGAGTCCCCCATTCAAGACCACCTTCTGGCCACTGGTACCGGATGCCTCAAGCGGACGTCGAGGATTGTTCAGCCAAACATCAACTCCTTGCACAAGGTGCCTTCCGACATTGATGTCGTAATCCTCCACGAAGGCGAACCGGTCCCGGAACTGACTGTCCCGCGTCATGTGTGCGATCTGTTGCAGAACACGCTTGCCCGGCTCGTCATGTGGGTGCGCTTTACCCGCAAACACAAATTGCACCGGACGTTTCGGATCGTTCACCATCGCTGCCAATCGCTCCATGTCCGCGAGAATCAATCCCGCACGTTTGTAAGTCGCAAAGCGGCGTCCAAAGCCTATGGTTAGCGCATCCGGACTCAACACCTGCGCCAAGTGCCGCAGAACTTCTTCAGACTCCCCGCGTCTCTCTCCTTGGTCTACCGCGCGTCGCCGAACAAACTCCAGTAGCCGAGCCTTCAAGCTAAGATGTGTTTCCCAAAGCTCACCATCGTCGATGTTTTCAATTCCCTCCCACGTGTTTGGCTCGCCGCTCCGCTCATGCCAGCCAGGTCCCAAGTGTCGATCATATAACCGGAACATCGCCGGAGCCAGCCAAGTCGGCACGTGAACCCCGTTCGTAATATGCCCAATCGGAACTTCGTTCTCCGTGCGACCCGGATACAATCCCGTCCACATCGCGCGCGACACCTGACCGTGCAACGAAGAAACAGCATTCGCCCGACCAGCCAAACGCAATCCAAGAACCGTCATGCAAAACTGCTCATGCGAATTTTCAGGATGCTCCCGACCCAATGACATCAGATCGTCGTGGCTCAAACCAAGATCCTCACGCAAAGGCCCAAGATGTTCATCAATCAATTCGCCGCTGAAACGATCATGCCCAGCCGGTACCGGAGTATGTGTCGTAAACACAAGCTCTCGCGACACACGAGCAGCAGCCTCATTGAATCCGACACCCTCTTCCGCAGCGCGCGCTCGAATCGCTTCCAATACCGCAAAGCCACTGTGTCCTTCATTCAGATGAAGAACACCCGGCGTGATACCCATCGCACCCAATGCGCGAAAACCACCAACACCCAACAATAACTCCTGCCGAATACGAACGCGACCGTCACCGCCATAAAGTCGAGACGTGAGCTCGCGATCCTCCGGAGCATTGCCTTCGACATTCGAATCCAGCAGCAGCAAATCACAACGGCCAACTTTGA
>Ga0315912_10005435_pt1 | contig 11731 bp, 12 predicted proteins | sample VfabasoilMG_FD_204469 | JGI IMG/M metagenome (GOLD analysis project Ga0315912, IMG submission 204469) | Garden soil microbial communities collected in Santa Monica, California, United States - V. faba soil | ecosystem: Environmental > Terrestrial > Soil > Garden | place: USA: California...
GACCGCACCAAGCACGGCGAGATCCTCGGCACGCCGCGCTACATGAGCCCGGAGCAGGTGCGCGGTTCGGCGCTCGACCTGCGCACCGATATCTACAGCGCGGGCGTGCTGCTGTTCCAGATGCTGACCGGCACGCACCTGTTCGAGGGCGAGACCGCGGTCGAGGTCGCCCTGCACCACCTGAATACGCAGCCGCCGGAACTGCCCGAGCAGCTGGCGCCCTACCAGCGCCTGATGGATAAGCTGATCGAGAAGGATCGCGACGCGCGCTTTCGCAACGCCGACGAGGTCATCGGCTTCCTGTCGCGCAAGTTCTACCAGGGCGCCGGCGCCATCGGCGCCGACAGGACCGTGAAGATGTAGCTGGGGCAGGGCGACTCTTGAAAGCGTTGCCTCAAGGCAACGCGTGCCAGATGGCGCGCAGCTGGTCCGGCAGTTCCTTCGGCGAGAACGGCTTGGAAATCGTGCCGACCGCGCCCATGGCGCGCAGGTCGTCCAGGTCGCGCTGCGAGGCCTTGGCGGTGATGAACACCACCGGCAGTTCCTTGATTTCGTCGATCTCGCGCATTTTCGCGAACAACGCCGGGCCATCCAATCCGGGCATCATCCAGTCGAGCATGACCAGTTGCGGCTTGAAGGCGCGGATGCGCTCGATCGCCACCAGCGGGTCGCCGACCACCTCGACCGTCATTTTTCCGACGCGTTCGAGCGACATGCGCACGATGCGCTGGATGTCCTCGTCGTCCTCTACGTAGCAAATCCGGTCCAGCGCTTGCGCGGGCATGGTGAGGGGCTCAGTGGTGCGTCGGCAGCTCGAACCAGAACGTGGTGCCGCCGCCGCTGCGGTCCGAAAAGCCGATTTTACCGTCCATCATCTCGATCAGGCGCTTGCAGATCGACAGGCCCAGGCCGGTGCCGCCCTTTTGCCGCGTATACGACATATCGGCCTGCGCGAAGCGCCCGAATATGCGGTTGCGGAAGCTCTCCGGGATGCCGGGGCCGTTGTCGCCGACGCCGACGCGCACCGCACCGTCGGCCATCTCCATGCTCACCTGCACCGTGGAGCCTTCGGGAGAGAATTTGGCGGCGTTGGACAGCAGGTTGGTCATGACCTGCAGCAGGCGCTTGCGGTCGGCGTTCACCTTGACGGGCGGCAGCTCGCCGGTGGCCGCCAGGCGCACCTTGAAGCGGTCGGCGAAGCCGCGGTTGAGGGCGAGGGATTCGGTCACCATGTCCGCGAGCAGCATGGGTTCCGAAAAAAGCGCCAGCTTGCCGGACTCGATTTTCTCGATGTCCAGGATGTCGTTGATCAGGTCGAGCAGGCGCTGGCCGTTGCGCTCGGCGATGGTGGTCAGCTCGAGCACGTCCTTGTCGATGTCGCCGAGCACGCCGGAGTTGATCAGCTGCAGCGATCCGATGATCGAGGTCAGGGGCGTGCGCAATTCGTGGCTCAGCGTCGAGGTGAACTCCTGCTTCATGCGCTCGGCTTCCAGCTGCTGCGTGATGTCGCGTCCCTGCACGATCACCGAGAGCACCCGGTTCTCGGCATTGACCAGGGGAGTCAGGCTCCACTCGCAGGTGATGGGGACGCCGTCGCGGCGCGTGGCCTCGGCCCGCAGGCCGAAGAGAGGTTCGCGCTTGCGGATGAGGTCGCCCCAGCGCTCGCCGACCAAGCTCTGGTCGGAGGACGTGAACAGGGTTTCGGTGCCGGTGCGGCCGATCAGTTCTGCCGCGCTGTAGCCGAACAGGGTCTCGGCCGCCGGGTTGGCGCTGAGGATGGATCCCTGGGCGTCGAATTCGAACACCGCGATCGGCGAGCGTTCCGCGAACAACGCCAGCTTGCGGCCCGAGGCCTCGACCTGGCGGCGCGCCTCGTCCAGTTCGACGAGCTGGCGCTCCAGGCGCTGATTGAGAGCGCTGTAGTCGTCGGTCAGCTTGCCGTAGGCGTGGCGCAGCCGGTAGCCCGAGTTGAACACGCGGTTCAGCCGGTAGGCGATGCCCACGTTGATGACGTAGAACACGGGCACGATGAATGCGATCTCGGCGAACAGGCGGTTGCCGAAGGTCGCGAGCACGTAGTTGAAGGGAAACAGGATGCCGGCCGCGTAGAGCGCGTAGATCGGCCAGGACACCGCATAGATCGCGATGCCGCCGCCCACCAGCACGGCCAGCAGGAAGGCGATGAATACCTGCTGCTGGTCCGCGTGCGAGGGGAAGAACACCGCCGCGGCGAAACCCCAGGTGGCGCCCGCGGCGAGCGCGCTGATTCCCAGCCAGCGCAGCCACTGGGCCGCCTCGGCGACCTTGTCGGCGCTGCGCCGGTAACCGAAGTACAGGACGGTGCGCATCAGGGTGAGCATCACCACCAGGCCGCCCCAGAACCACAGGATCTCGATGTAGCGGCCTTCGCGCAATTCGTAGGCGGCGAGCGCGCTGACGACGAAGGTCGAGATGATCGCCGTCGGCATCTGGCTGTACAGCTGCCGGACGCGGTCGGCGAGCACCAGGCGCGGGTCGGCGGATTGCCGCAAGCTGATCCGTGCGGATGCGCTGCTCTGGTCCATCAAAGTGCGAGGGAAGTCATCGGCGGGCGTGAATTTAAGGCCCGGCAATTATAGGCGCAGCCCCGGCGATCAAGGGCGTGCGCGAGGACGAGTTTACAGATTCTTGCCGCTGCGGATCACGCCCACCGCGATGCCTTCGATGGTCATCTCGTCACGGCGCAAGTCGAGCTCGATCGGCGCGAAATCCGGGTTCTCGGGCAGCAGCTGCACCGCATGACCGCGACGTTTCAGGCGCTTCACGGTGACTTCGTCGGCGATGCGCGCGACCACCACCTGGCCGCTCTGTGCTTCCTGCGTGCGGTGCACCGCGAGCAGGTCACCTTCGAGGATGCCCGCGTCGCGCATCGACAGGCCGCGCACTTTCAGCAGGTAGTCGGCGCGCGGGGTGAAAAGATGGGGGTCGAGCTGGTAGCGGGCCGTGACGTGCTCCTCGGCGAGGATCGGCGAGCCGGCCGCGACGCGGCCGATCACGGGCAGCTCCAGCAGCCGTCCGACCTTCGGGCCGCCGCGCTCGCGCACCTTGATGCCGCGCGAAGAGCCGGCCGAGATCTCCAGCGCGCCCTTGCGTTCCAGCGCGCGCAGGTGCTGCTCGGCGGCGTTCACCGAGCGGAAGCCCATGCGGTCGGCGATCTCGGCCCGCGTCGGCGGGAAGCCCGATACCTCGGTGAGTTCCTTGATCAGCTTGAGGATTTCGGTCTGGCGGTCGGTCAGCGCTTCGCTCATGGCGGTCCCCCGGGGCGGCCTACTGTGCCCTTGTTCAGTGCTGGCATTATATCCAGTAGCCGGGGCGGCGGCAAATCAGCTGTCCTCGGGCTCGAGCAGGGCGGGGAGATCGTTGCGTGCGTTGTTGACCGCCTGGCTGACGCGGCGGATGTCGATGGCTGAGCTGGAGCAGGCGAGCAATGGGATGTCGTGGCCCGCGAGCCAGGTCGAATATTCCGCCGGCGCCAGGATGACCGGCATGCGGTCGGCGACGGAGGCCATTTTTTCATTGGCGTCGGTCGTGATGACGGTGCAGCTCTGCAGGTCATTCCACTGCTCCCACAGGCCCGCGAACGCAAACAGCGTGTCACTCGGGGGATGGATGTAGTAGGGCCGTTTCCTCGCGCCTTCCATCTTCCACTCGTAAAAGCCGTTGGCCGGGATCAGACAGCGGCGCTTGCGGTAGGCATCCCGGAATGCGGGTCTCTCGGCAATCGTCTCCGCGCGGGCGTTCTTCATCCTCACGCCGATCGACGGATCCTTGGCCCAGCGCGGCACCAGGCCCCAGCGCACCATGACTGCTTCATTGTTGCGGACGATCAGGACCTGCGAGGTCGGGGCGATGTTGTAGCGCGGCTGGTAGGCGGGAACCTCCGACAAGCCGAACATCAGTGCGACGACCTCCGGGTTGCTGTGGAGCGCGTATCGACCGCACATCGCGGGATTATCGCAGCCCGCAGGTAGAATCGCCGCATGATCATCGAGTCGCTGCTCGACACCGACCTGTACAAGTTCACGATGATGCAGGTGGTGCTGCACCATTTCCCGGGCGCGCAGGTCGAGTACGTGTTCAAGTGCCGCACCGAGGGCGTGGACCTCGCGCCGCATGCCGACGACATCCGCGCCGGCATCGCCGACCTTTGCAAGCTGCGCTTCCGCGAGGAGGAACTCGCCTACCTGCGCAGCCTGCGTTTCATGAAGTCGGATTTTGTCGATTTTCTCGGCCTGTTCCAGTTCAACGAGAAGTACATCGACGTCAAGCGCGTGCCGGGTGGGCCGGGCCTCGACATATCGATACGGGGCCCCTGGCTGCACACCATCATGTACGAGATCCCGGTGCTGGCGATCGTCTCCGAAGTCTATTTCCGCCGCACGCAGCCGAATCCGGACCTGGCCGAAGGACGGCGGCGCCTGGACGCGAAGATCGGCCAGGTGCGCGCGCTCGAGCCGGGGTTCACCTTCCGTGTTTCGGACTACGGCACGCGCCGGCGCTTCGCGCGCGCCTGGCACGACGAGGTGATCGGCAGCTTCAAGCGCGAGATTCCCGAGCGCTTCGCCGGCACGTCGAACGTCTGGCTGGCGATGCGGCACGGCGTGACGCCGCTGGGCACCATGGCGCACGAATACATGCAGGCCTGCCAGGCGCTCGGGCCGCGGCTGCGCGACTCGCAGATCTTCGCTTTCGACGTCTGGGCGAAGGAGTATCGCGGCGACCTCGGCATCGCGATATCCGACACGTACGGGACAGACGCATTCCTGCGCGATTTCGACATGTACTTCTGCAAGCTGTTCGACGGCGCGCGCCACGATTCGGCCGACCCGTTCGCCTGGGGCGAGCGCATGATCGAGCACTACCGCCGCAATCGCGTCGACCCGCGCGCGAAGACGCTGATCTTCTCCGACCAGCTCACGGTGCCGGTGGCGATCGAGATCGCGCGCCGCTTCCAGGGCCGGGCGCTGACCTCCTTCGGCATCGGCACCAACCTGACCAACGACCTGGGCTATGAGCCGATCAACATCGTCATCAAGATGACCGAGTGCAACGGCCAGCCGGTGGCCAAGGTGTCGGACGCGCCGGGCAAGACCGTGAGCAAGGATCCGGGCTATCTCGCCTACCTGCGTCAGGTATTCGGCCTGGAGAAGACGGACGTGCATTGAATACCGCGGTTGCGGTGCTGGCGGTCTGCTTCGTCCTCAATATGCTCGGCCGCGGGCTGGGGGACTCCTACGCGGTGTTCCTGCTGCCGCTGGAGCGCGAGTACGGCTGGACGCGCTACCAGCTCACCAGTGTCTACTCGGTGTTCCTGCTGGTGAGCGGATTCGCCGCGCCGCTGATCGGCATGCTGTTCGACCGGGTGGGGCCGCGCCTGGTCTACAGCGCGGGCATCGCCTGCATCGGCGGCGCCTACCTTGCCGCCAGTTCGCTCGACCGGCTCTGGCAGTTCTACCTGCTGATCGGCGCGACGGTGGGCGTGGGCGTGGCGATGACCGGCATGGTGCCGGCCTCGGCGATGCTGTCGCGCTGGTATCACGCGCGCCTGTCGCGCGCCATCGGCATCGCGTTCTCCGCGACCGGGGTGGGGATCATCGTGTTCGTCCCGATTGCCCAGTTCCTGGTGGACGGCTACGGGTGGCGGAACGCCTACCGGGTGTTGGGCACCGGCATGCTCGTGATCGCGCCGCTGGTGCTGCTCGTGCTGCCCTGGCGCCGTTTTGCCGCCGGCCGGCCGGCCGAGCGCGCGAGCCATCTGCCGGCGGCGGGCGCCGAGTGGACGCTGCGCCGGGCGATGGGCACGCGCATCTACTGGGGCATGGTGCAGGCGTTCTTCTTTACCGCCGTGGGGATGTTCTCGATCTTCGTGCAGCTGGTGGCCTTGCTGGTGGATGCCGGCTTCTCCGCGCTTGCCGCGGCGACCGCGTTCGGCGTGTGCGGCATGCTGTCGGCCGGTAGCGTGATGGGCAGCGGCTTCCTGACCGAACGCTTCGGCGCGCGGCAGACCGTAAGCGTGAGTTTCGTCGGCACCATCACGGGCATGCTGATCCTGCTGGCGATGACGCGCTACCCCTCGACACCGCTGCTGGTCGCATTCGTGCTGACGTTCGGCGCATCCCTGGGCGTGCGCGGACCCATCATCTCGTCGATCTGCACACGCCATTTCGCCGGGCCGCGCGTGGCGACCATCTACGGCACGGTGTTCGCTTCGAATTCCCTGGGTGCCGCGCTCGGTTCGCTCATGGGCGGCGTGCTGCACGACCTGTCCGGCGGCTATGCGACCGTGCTGGCTTTCTCGCTGTGCGCGATCGGGCTCGCTTCGATGCCGTTCTGGATGGTGCCCGCGCTGAGGAACTACCGCTAGGAAGGGGTACGGAGGAAGCTGGGTTCCCCTGTTCCTACGTCGGGACGTTGATTCCCTTGACGTTGTGCTTGGCGATCAGCTGCGCGACCAGCCCGGAGGACTTGATGTCGGCGACGAACTCGGCCAGGTAAGCCGCCGCCGCGGTGCGCGCCTTGGGCGTGCCGATGGCCTGCTGGATGGCGGTGAATTTCCCCTCCAGGATGCGCGCGCCGGGCAGGCGGGTCACGTCCGCGGCCAGGCGGGGCAGCAGCCCGGACAGGGCGTCGAGCTTTTCGTTTACGAACAGGTCGTAGGAGGCCGGGATGCCTTCCGCGCGCACCAGCTGCGCGTGCTGGAGGCTGCGGCTGAGAAAAAGATCGTAGGCACTGCGCGCCGCGGTGGCGATTCGCACGCCCGGGCGATCTACTTCCCCGACGCTGCGAATGGGAGACCCGGCCGGCACAAGGTAAGTGGCGGGGATTTCCAGGTAGGCGAGGCTGAATTCGATCACGGCCGCGCGCTGCGGTTCGGCGCCGATGAAGCCGACGTCCCATGTGCCGGCGCTGGCCGCGTCGGCGACCTGGCCTGCGCCGGGGTAGGCGACCAGTTCGGCGGTGGTACCCAGGCGCCGTGCCAACTCTGCAGCGAGATCCGGCACGACGCCGCGCAGCTCGCCCGTGGCGGGATCCTTGTTGACGAGGAGGAAATTGCCAAGGTTGACGCCGACACGCAGCTTGCCCTGGGGGGTCAGTTCTTCTTTTGCTTTTTGAGGAATTTTATTTTTCATCCGCAAAATTCAATTCAAAATGGAAATGGCTGCCAATCGGCGCATGCGTTCATTCAGGGTACAGCCTCGCAGGTCCGCGGCGCCGCGCTCGGTGACAATGACGCCAGCTTCACTGCGCGGCGTCGACACCGGCCCCGAAAGCGCCCTGACGATACGCGCGGCGGGCAGCACCAGCAGCGATACCCCGCCCGGGGAGTAGCTGGCGGCGCGAATGAAGTCAAGCGCGCCGCCGACCGCGCCAAGATAGCTGCCTTTGGCGACCTCCGCGTTGACCTGGCCGGTGAGATCCACTTCGACCGCCGAATTGATGGCCACGAACTTCTGCAGCGCACCGAGCACGCGCGGATCGTGCGTGAATTCGGTGGAGCGCAGGCGAATGGCGGGATTCTCGCGCGCATGGTCGAACAGCGTGCGCGTGCCGATCAGCATCGCGCAATCCGCGGTGCTCACCGCACCTGCCTTCATCAGCTCCGCGACGCCGTCGCCGATGGTGCCCGAATGCACCTTCAGGGATTTTCGTCCGGCCAGGGCGGCGCAGACGGCATCGGGCAGGATGCCGAGGCCGAATTCCAGCGTCGCGCCGTCCGGGATGAAGCCTGCAGCATGGCGCGCGATCGCTGCCTCGGCCTCGCCCGAGCGCATGGGTGGCGCGGCTGCGGGCTCGCGCGAGGATTCCACCAGCAGCGCGAAGTCCTCCTTGCGAAAGAGTTTTTCCGTGTGCGTCCAGGGCACGCGGTCGTTCACTTCGGCCAGAACCGCGCGGGCCGACTGCAGCGCGGGAAGCAGGTAATCCACCGCCAGGCCCATGCTGTACTCGCCGCGCGCGTTGGGCGGGCTCACCTGGATGAGCACTACATCGCTGGGAATTGTTTTGTTTCTTAATAACGAACCAAGTCTTGAATACGGATGCGGATGGATATCGAGGACGCCCGCGTCGGCGAGTGCGCGGTTGTGGCCGGCGCCGCAGTAGGAAGACAGGCGCAGATGATCGGCGTGTGCGGGCTTGACGATGCCCGCGTAGTTGACGCCGAGGAAGACGCTGGCGCCCGCATACGACGCGCGCTGCGCGACCAGTGCTTCCATCAGCGTCAGCGGCTCTGCGCAGGCCTGGCCCGCGACGATGCCGTCACCGGGGCGGATGAAGCGCGCGAGATCGGCAGGCATGCGGCGATGCTAACATTTGCATTCGACTTTTCCCCGGAGACGCACATGCTCGATGCGAAATCGCAGGACCTCATTTTCCGCAATGCCCGTACGCACAATGCGTTCTCCGGGCCTGTCACCGATGCGCAGCTGCGCGAGCTCTACGATCTGCTGAAGTGGGGCCCGACCACGATGAACACGCAGCCCGCGCGCATCGTGTTCGTGCGTACGGCCGAGGGCAAGGAAAAACTGCGTCCCGCGCTCAGCCCGGGCAACCTTGACAAGACCATGGCGGCGCCCGTCACGGCGATCATCGCGTACGACCTCGATTTCTACGAGAACCTGCCCAAGGTATTCCCGCACCGTCCGGATGCGATCAAGGGATTCCAGGGCGAGGACAAGAAGGCGGGCAACCAGACGGTCGCGTTTCGCAACGGTTCCCTGCAGGGCGCCTATTTCATCATCGCCGCGCGCGCGCTGGACCTCGATACCGGGCCGATGTCGGGATTCGACAACGCCAAGGTGGACGCGGCCTTCTTTCCGGACGGCCGCTGGAAATCGAATTTCCTGTGCAATCTCGGCAAGGGCGACCCTGCGAAAATATTCGGCCGCAGCCCGCGGCTTACTTTCGAGGAGGCCTGTCGCCTCGCCTGACCTGGCGCGCGCCCTGCTCGTCGAATTCGTAGAGCAGGATCAGCTGGTCCTTCACCGGGGCGGCAAGGCGCAGTTTCACCGCCCATTCGCCCAGCATCTCGAGGTCGAGCGTCGCCTCGTACTCGCCCGGCGCCTTGCCTGCCTTTGCCTTCACCGGCTTGACGTTGTGCGCCATCGGCATGGACGGCATGTCGGCACCGACAGTGATCTGCGCGCCGGACAGCGGTTCGCCATTGCGCGCCAGCTTGACTGTGCAGTTGTAGATGAAGTCGGTCCTGGTGGGTTTGCAGTCCAGCTCGCCCTGCAGGCGTTGGGCGAAAGCCGGCAATGAAACCAAGGCAAGAACTAGGCAAAACGCCGCTTTAGCCAATGGACTGTCCTTTCATCAAGCAGGCCGCGGGGTCTGAGGATCAGCAATAGTGCCACCAGCCCGCCGAAAACGATCATGCGGTAGCCCTGGAACACCCGGCTGCCTTCCAGCACGCCGATGTCGACCAGTACCCCGAGCAGCGGCCCGAACACCGTGCCCAGGCCGCCGATCAGCGCGTATGCGAGGCTGTGGACCCCGAGCATGATGTCGAAGTTGCGCGGCTCGATGTAGGTATTGTGGTGCGCATACAGCGCGCCGCCCAGCGCGGCGAGCGCGCCTGCGACGGCGGCTACGCCGAGTTTGAAGCGCTCGACGTGGATGCCGAGCAGGCGGGCGAGTTCCGGGTCCTCGCCGAGCATGCGCAGGGTGGCGCCCAGCCTGGACCTTTCCACCAGAAGGAACAGGACGATCACGGCCGCGAGCATGCCCCAGACCAGGGCAAGGAAGCCCTCCGGCTCCACCCCGTTTTCGAATACCCAGCGGATGCCGCGAAAGCCCTGCGTGCCGTCGGGTCCCACGGGCTCGCCGTCGATGTCGCGCTGGAAATGGAGCAGTTCAAAAACGATGCGGAACATCTCGGCCGCAGCGAGCGTGGCCATGGCGAAATACAGCCCGCGCAGGCGCAGCGTGGGCAAGCCGACCAGGAATGCGGCCGTAGCGCCGGCGCCCATGGCCAGCACGGCGGCCACGGGCAGCGGAATGCCGTACATCGCGGTGGCCACGCCGGCCGTGTAGGCGCCCACGCCAAAAAACCCCTGCTGGCCGAACGACATCTCCCCGGCGATGATCAGCAGGTAAGCCGACAGCGCGATGAACGAGATCAGGCCGATGTTGGTCAGGATGCCGACTGTGTAGTCATCCATCGCGGCCGCCAGGCGAGCAGGACAAAGAGCAGCAGGTAGGCGATCAGGTCCCGGGCCTGCGGGCCGAGGAACCATTGGCTGTGGGCTTCCACCAGGCCGAGGGCGACGCCGCCCACGACGGCGCCGCGCAGGGAGCCCAGGCCGCCGATCATCATGGCCAGCAGGCCCTTGAGGGTCGACCACATGCCGAGCATCGGCGTCACCTGCGTGTAGGTGGAAACGATGAGCCAGCCGGCGAGGCCGCCGACCGCGGAGGCGAGCAGGAAAACCAGCAGCAGGACGCGCGGCACGTTGATCCCGGCGAGCTGCGCGGCAATCGGCGCATCGATCACGGCGCGCACCGCGAGTCCGAAACGCGTTCGGGCAAGCAGGAACTGCAGTGCCGCGCAGATGACGATGGCGCAGGCGAGCATGACCAGCGCTTCAGGTCGCAGGAGCAATGGCCCGACGGCGAGCGGCCCGCCTTCGAACATCGGCGGGAAGTCGTACAGGTGCTTGGGCATCACCAGCGTGACCGCCTCCTCGAACTGCATCCACAGCGCGAAGCTCGCCACCATTGCCGCGATGGCCGAGCCCTGCCTGTGCGGGGCGAAGCAGAGTTTTTCGACGTACGCGCCCGCAAGCACGGACCCCAGGATGGTGACGCCGAGCAGAATGACGATGTTCGAATGAAAGGCGACCGACACCCAGGTCGCGGCATAGCAGCCGACCATGATCGCCGGTCCGTACGAGAGGTTGACCCGGCGCAGGACCCCGAACACCAGCGTGAAGCCTACAGCCAGCAGGGCGTAGGCAGCGCCCATGGCAAGGCCGTCGAAGCTGTTCTGGATCAGGTCAAGGATCATGCCTTGGCGGAGCCGAGATAGGCCCGCCGTATGACCTCGTCCTCCGCCAGTGCGCCGGGCGTGCCGCTGAAGGTCACCTTGCCCTGTTCCATCAGGTAGAAATGCTGCGCCACCTTGAGCGCCATGTGCGCGTTCTGCTCGACCAGGAAGATGCTCACGCCGTCCTGGTGCAGCTGCGCAATGATGCGGAAAATTTCCTCCACCACCAGCGGGGCGAGGCCGAGCGAGGGCTCGTCCATCAGCAGGAGTTTCGGCCGGCTCATCAGCGCGCGCGCCACCGCGAGCATCTGCTGTTCGCCGCCCGAGAGGGTGCCGGCAAGCTGGGTGGAGCGCTCCTTGAGCCTGGGAAAGCGGGTGAAAAGACGCTCGATATCAGCAGCGAAATCGTCTTTCCTCTGATAGGCCCCCGCGTGCAGGTTGTCGAGCACGGTCATGTTCGGGAACACGAGGCGGTTCTCCGGCACCAGCGCGATGCCGCCGGCGACGATGGCATGCGGCGGCCGGCCGGCGATCTCCGCGCCGGCGAAGCGGATGGAGCCGCTCCGGGGTTGCAGGATTCCCGCCGCGGTCATCATCAGCGTGGTCTTGCCAGCGCCATTGGGTCCGAGCAGGCAGGTGATCGAGCCCTGCTGCACTTCCAGGCTGACGCCTTTGAGCGCCTCGATCTTGCCGTAGGCGGTCACCAGG
>Ga0315912_10005436_pt1 | contig 11731 bp, 10 predicted proteins | sample VfabasoilMG_FD_204469 | JGI IMG/M metagenome (GOLD analysis project Ga0315912, IMG submission 204469) | Garden soil microbial communities collected in Santa Monica, California, United States - V. faba soil | ecosystem: Environmental > Terrestrial > Soil > Garden | place: USA: California...
TTCTTTGAGGTTATTGAGCAATTAGTGGAGTTAGAGCGGGAGTATGACCCCGAGGCAACCCGGGAGTTCCTATTGATCAAAATCAATCAAGAATGGGATAAGGAAATAGGTCGATAACCTTATATTCAACCAGTTTAGCCTTTTTACCTATGGGCGGTTGGCTATTTGGGGGGTTTTGTTATAAAATTCAACCACATGGACGATACCCCCCTCACCAAGAGACCATGGTTTTATATTGCCACCTGGCTGGCTATATTGCTGGTGCTGTACGGTTGGCAGATTCTACGTATTGGGGGCATACAAGCAAGTCTTATTTATATTCTGATTGATCTGGCTTGCCTTTTCCCTGCACTTCTTGTGGTGTGCATCGCCTTCTTTGCCCAATTTGTTTTGCCTGTGAGGACTTTACGTGATCGGCAAAAGATATTTGACCGCCTGATTACCTATCTTTCTGGCGGGCATGGTCCCGCCATGTTTATTGAGAATGGGGTTATCAAGGAACATTCCGGCGAACGTTTCAAAAAAGGACCTGGTGTCGTTTGGCTTGACTCTGCCAGTGCCGCTGTAACACGTACCGCTGTGAAAATCAAACAGACCATGGGACCTGGCGTGCATTTTCTGGATAATGGTGAGTTCATTGCCGGCACCGTTGACCTACACATCCAATCTCAAGGCATAGGTCCCAGAGAAACCGACCGACCCTTTGATACCCAAAGTGACGACCTCGATGATAGTGAATATCAGCAGATCCAGGATCGTCGTAAACAAGTCAGCGCGTGGACACGAGATGGAATTGAGGTTGTTCCCAATATTTCAGTCTCATTTAGGGTGGATACAGGCTTCCCAAAAGAAAGTCAACCAGGCTCTCGTTTTGGTTTTCAAATTGGTATTACTAAGAAAGATAAGGAAAAAGAAGGGCAAGACAAACTGGCAATCCAGAAAGCAATTTTGGGCGAGGGAATCAACCCCAATATAAGTTCCGATTCGCCACGTCATCGGGTGGCTTGGAATCAGGTGCCAGCTCTGTTGGCCGTCGATATTTGGCGCGAATATGTAGCCAAGTTCACACTCGACGAATTATTTAAACCAGATCAAGTTGTTCCATCACCATTACCGCAGATTCCAGAACCTGTTGAGGAAGAGATTGATCCGCTTAGCCAGCCACTTCAAATAAGTGGAACCCAAAGTGCCATTCAACGAGGAAATCTCTCCACGCTAAGAGAAATCAACAAATTGATGGATAGAGCTATCAAATGGCTGGAAAAAACAGATCAAGCAGAACAAAAAAGACCCACGCCTGCTTTTACCCCCGCTCCAGCATCTCATTCAAAAGGCGAGCCACAAAAGAAGACAGCTCTTCAAGTGATTAACGACATGATCAAGGCACGCTTGACTCAAGCTGAAGTGGATATTCTTGATGACCACGGCGTGCGCCGGGACGGCACCACTCCCAGTCCCGAGTTTGCCTTACTGCAAAAACGCGGATTAAAAGTACTTAGCGTTGGCGTCAGTAACTTTCGACTTAATCCAATGATCGAAGATACAGTCATTAATAAATGGTCTGGCACCTGGCTAAACACCGCCAAAGAAGAAAACAAGCAAATCGATAGAAAGCGCAATATCATAGAAGCCGCGGGACAAGAGCAGGCGATTCGTCAATATGCAGAAAAGTTAAGCATTGAGCTGCTGCGAAAAAAACCGCAGGGCTATCAAGAGACTCTTAAAACGCTTATTATGCGTACACGCGGAATTATCATCGAAAATGAACAATTACGTCAACGCATGAATGAAGAACAGGAAGTGCTGGAGGAAATCATTAAGTGGATGGAGGTGAACGGTTCATGAACAACACATCCCAACCATCTCCTCAAGAAGTTCTTCAAAAGGAACAACTCCTGTTTAGGGAATTATTCGATCGCTTCATTAACGCGCTCCTAAATAAAGTATTTGACTTACGCCCTCAGAAAGCCGCACGGCGTATGCAATATCTTATTCTCATATTCTTACTTACTGGAGTCTTGATTACGCTCTACCATTATCCTCTGATCCTCTGGGCACAGAGTTTGCAGGAAGTCTTCTTATACTTACTCAACGCATCCTATGCTGCCACCTATGTTGGAGACCCATTCGCAAAACTCTTGGATCTCTTAAAGCAAGCGTTGACCAACCCGCATATTCTCCAATATTTTCCAATATTCCTGGCACCGATTTTCATTGCAATACATCTTGCGGCGCTCTATCTTGCCGATATTTTTGAACTGGAAGATGTGTCTGTAGCACGTAGCTTTGTCTGGGAGGTGGCGCTTTCGGGAAGTGATGGGACTATCCGCATTACACAGGGTAAAGTTGCTGAACAGCATTTGGAATCGCCCAACTATTTGATCGGTGGCCCCGGAAAAGTAATGGTAGATTTGGACTCTGTGGCATTGTTCGAGAGGGCAGATGGAACACCCCATGTGATTGGACCCACGGGTAAAGAACCCGGCGGCAAAGCGACCATAGATGGATTTGAACGTTTCCGTCAGGCAATCGACATCCGTGATCACCATGTGGAATTACGCGATCAGGATAGCAAATCTCCCTCTGTAAAAGGCCGTAGCCGCGATGGCATTCCGATCACGGCCACAGACGTGCGCTTGATGTTCAGTGTCTATCGCGGAGAAAATGCACAGCCTTCGCCAGAATCGCCCTATCCCTTCAGTAAAGATGCGATCGAGAGGATTGTTTATAAGTCAGTCTCCAGAGTTACACCTGATCAGGTAAATCCATCGGCTTATGAATTTTCATGGATTAATAATATGATCGGTTTGATTCGCGGTCGGCTGGGTGGGTTCATGAGTGAACGTAATCTGACAGAATATCTGGCAAGCACTGGCACACCTGAATTTGAGAAATTAAAACAGCGTGAGGAAATGATCGCTGAACAGGTACGCCGATTAACCCAGCCGACGGACGAAGCAGCCAAAACAAAAACGGTAAAGCCGCCGCCAGAATTCACAGCCCGTTATAAGATCACGAACTTATTCTCTCAATTTACAGAAGAGTTTACCAAGAGCGCCCGCAACAACGGCGTGGAATTGCATTGGATCGGCGTCGGTACTTGGAAGACCCCGCCGGAGATCGATATCGTTTCTGAAAAACATTTGGAAGCTTGGAAACTCAGCCAGGATAATATGAAGACTGGCAGCCAGGAAGCGATGAACAAGGCTGAAGGTGAAGCTATTCTAGGGAAGATGGCATCCCTAATTCAAAGTGTGCCGATTGAAGCTTATCAAGACATTGTTGGTTCATCAAAAAAGCAGTTCGGCAAAAAACAAATCGTCAGAAAACAGGATCACAAATCGAAAGATAGAGATTTCGATGATGAGCCACTCTTTGACGATGATGATACGATTGAATTGCTCAGTCAGAACTTAATGATCTCCGACTTAACTAAACGCTTTAATGACAGAATCTCTGCAGCCGCCGAGCAAAAACTTAAAGACTCAGAGAGAGATGCAGACCATCGTGACGGAATGCGAGCGCTCTTATTGGAATATCGTAAGGAATTGTTGGAAGCTGTGCAATTTATGAAAGCCAAGGATGAAACCGTCCCACCTATTATTGAAGAGGCAATAAAATATATCAACGCTCAAATGGGCTTCAGACATTGGGCAGGAAGTTCCTAAATATCAAACAATATTTAACCGAGAATATTTACTGAATGGATCACACAATCATATATTCAAACGAAATCAAAGAGGGGTTGAAAATCGGCAAACCTATCGTGGCTCTTGAATCGACCGTTCTGACACACGGCTTGCCACGCCCCCAAAACCTACAACTCGCTCATGACATGGAACAAGCTGTTCGTGATGAAGGCGCAACCCCTGCCACGATCGGCTTGTTAGATGGCTCGCTCCACACAGGCTTGAATGATGCAGAGCTGGAACGACTCGCCAATGCAGACAACGTCTATAAAGTGGGACCGCGTGACTTTGCAACAGTGATCGCGAAAAAAGCTTGTGGCGGAACCACTGTCGCTGGGACTATGCTCGCTTGCAAGCACGCGAATCTCAAAGTCTTTGCCACAGGTGGGATTGGTGGTGTCCATCGCGATGCGCCGTTTGATATTTCAGCAGATTTACAAGCACTTGCATCCATCCCAATGATTGTGGTCTGCGCTGGCGCAAAAGCCATTCTCGATCTACCTGCCACACTCGAATATTTAGAGACAATGAGCGTGCCCGTAGTGGGTTATGGCACCGATGAGTTTCCTGCGTTCTATTCGCGCGAAAGCGGACTAGATGTGAGCGCGCGTTTAAATACGCCACAGGAGATCATTGATTTTGCCCGCGCCCATTGGGATGCTGGTTTGCACAGTGCGGTCTTAGTGACGAATCCGGTTCCTGAAACCGAAGCAATTTCAAGGTCCGAAATGGAACCGTATATCGAGCAGGCAAATCGCGAGGCGCACGAACAAAATATCCACGGTAAGGCGTTGACTCCCTTTCTACTTCCACGTATCAGCGAATTGACTGGTGGCAAATCCATGCGGGCGAATTTGGCGTTGTTATTGAATAATGCACGGTTGGCGGCGCAAATTGCTCGCGTGCTGTACTCTAACGAGAAAAGAAAGCTGGCATAACATGAAAAACGGATTCAAGCTTTCAGCAGTCATTCCCGCCACGCCAGCCGATATTTACAAAGACTGGCTCAGCACGAAAGGTCATTCGGCAATGACAGGCAATGTGGCAAAAGTGAATGGGAAGGTCGGCGGGAAATTTACAGCCTGGGATGGATATATCTTCGGCAAGACGCTGGAGTTCGAACCGGACTCGCGCATCGTTCAAGCCTGGCGGACGTCTGAATTCCCCGACGAGGCGCCTGATTCGCGGCTGGAAGTTGTTCTCAAAGCTACCAAGGGCGGAACAAAAATGACCCTCACCCACACAGAGATGCCCGCAGGACAAGCGGATTCGTATCGGCAAGGCTGGGAAGATTTTTACTTCAAGCCGATGAAGGCATATTTCGGAAGCTAACCTAAACTCGTAATACGCTACATCTTGACAAATTAGAACATGCGTTCTAAAATACTTCTATTGTCACCCATTCGACAAAGGAGATCGAGATGACCACATACCGTAAAAATTCTGGTGATGGCTTACGCGCTCTGTTCCGCGACATGACCCGTGGACGCCGTTTCAACCGTGGCGCCGCCTGGGGCCTGATGATCATTGGCGCTTTGCTAGCTTTTGAAATATTCAACTTTAGTACAACCCAATTTGCCCTGCTCGACGTACTTGGCAACTTGGAATTTGCCGGCATGCGCTGGGCAACCATTCTTGCCATCGCATTTTGTGGCATGGATTTTGCCGGTATTGCTCGCATTTTCACACCGGAACAAGGCGCAGACGAACCTAAAGAGGTTTACTATCTCTTTGGCGCCTGGTTACTGGCAGCGGCATTCAATGCAATGCTCACCTGGTGGGGCGTGGCAGTCGCGATCGTTAATCATGCCAGCCAATCGGGTGGTGCAGTGGTCAGCAATCAGACCCTCACAACAGTTGTGCCAATCTTTGTCGCTGCGATGATCCTGTTGATCCGTGTGTTGATCATTGGCACCTTCTCTCTGGCTGGTGACCGCATGTTCACAACTCAGAATCAGCAAACCTACACCAACAACCCCCGCCCTGCTCAACAGCAGACCTATCGCCCGGTTCAACATCAACAACAGCCCATATTGCGACCTGCCTCTAGTCTGAACCGCCCGCAAAACATGCATGCCCAAGGTGCGCAAACGAATAATTTCCGCACCATGCCTAACCCAGCCCCCAAGCCAACGATGCAACAATCATCTTTTGTGCGCCAGGAACCTACTTACCATCCATATAGTGGACAAAATAACGATCGTTCGTTAGATGCCTAAATTTGCTGGGGCAAGTCCCCAGTAATCCATAACTCCGAACTCATTTCGAGCTCGGGTCCCTATACTTGATAAAGGAACCCACTTATGCCCCGCGCTCGCTCTCAAATACAAGCTGACTGGCAGACAGCCGCGCCCGATGAAAACGGAAGCGGCTGTTTGTCTCTTTACTCACTTTCCATACTCTCTGTATTTCTAATTGTCGGTTTCATCACGGCACTGGCTTTTTATGCCCCTATCAATGCATCTGTATCAGCTGCATCCAGCACAACGACTTCGAGTCACATTTCCCCGATTTTCACACAGGAAGTACAACACTGGGCAACTGACATTACCAGATGGGCAAACGCTTCTGCCCTTGACCCTAATCTGGTCGCGGTTATTCTGCAAATTGAATCTTGCGGAGATCCATCTGCTCGTTCAGGCGCGGGAGCCATGGGCTTATTTCAAGTGATGCCTTTCCATTTTCACTTTGGTGAAAATCCCTTCAACCCTGAAACTAACGCCCTCCGCGGATTAAATTATCTTACCCGCTCTCTACAAGCCGCCAACGGTGATGCGCGCCTCGCTCTTGCAGGCTATAACGGTGGCATCGGTGTGATCACTCGTAGCGAATGGACATGGCATGCCGAAACCAAGCGCTATGTTTATTATGGGGCGCCAATCTATGCGGATGCGCGCAGTGGTGCAACTGCTAGTCCGATGTTGGATGAGTGGTATCGAAGATATGGGGCAGGCTTATGCCGCGATGCGAGCCAAAAGCTGGGGATAAACAATTAATCTGGAATTCATAAGCAAGTTGATGGGCACCAAATGCTCGGACAGCTTGCTGCCCGATTCCAGAATTAGAGCAATGGCAACCAGATTGCGAAGGTAGTACCTTGTCCCTCTTTTGAATTCACTTCAATTCGCCCGCCGTGATGCTCCACGATCCATTTGGTGATGGAAAGCCCCAAACCAAAACCTGTGCTTTTGCCACGTGTACGAGATTTCTCAGCCCGATAAAAACGCTCAAAGATGTGCGGCAAGTCTTCGGCTGTAATACCCGGTCCAGTATCTCGACAAACGATACGTGCTTGTCCTGCAACCTTTGCCAAACTAAGAAACACATCGCCATTTTGAGGCGTATATTGAATCGCATTGGCAACCAGGTTAATCAACACTTGCTTCAAACGATCACGGTCTCCATTTACCGACATTTGATCAATCTCATTCAAATATACGCGCACTTTATCACCTGAAATGACCCGCATTTCTTGAAACACTTCGGTAATCAAGATATCCAACTCAACCGGTCGAAAGGTAAGCGGTAACTTGCCGGATTCAGCTTGTGCCAGCAACAATAAGCCGCCCACCAAGCGCGTAAGACGACCTGCTTCCTGATCAATCGTTGTCAGCGACTCTTTGTCAAACTGCTTCATACGCCGCATGAGATCAACATTTCCCTTGATAGCGGTCAAGGGAGTACGCAACTCATGGCTCACATCTGCAAGAAAACGCTGTTGCGATGTAAAAAGAACTTCGAGTCTCTCCAAAGTCTTATTGAATGTACCGATCAAACTACCAATCTCATCCTCTTCCAAACCCAGTTGAGGAATACGCCGTGAAAGATCATCAGCACGGTTAATGTTTTCAGCCGTCTCTACAATCGACTTTAAAGGTTCAAGTGCCTGTCCCAGCGTGAACCACGAAGCGATCCCTGCGATGATGACACCATAGATCCAAACTACTACCAACACAGACAATAAATATGTACGCGCTGAGGCGACTGCATCCAGACTTGTGGCAATTTGCATAACTGCCACACGCTTCTGATTATGTAAGAGGGGAATATTTAACACCCGCAGATGTACATTATTGATATTCGTCTCACGATAACTTGTATCTGCCGTACGTTTATTTAAAGGGTCGAAGGCATATGTACTTGGTCCCAGCGGACCATAACTAGCCTGCAACTTATCATCCAGCCCCCATACCTGCACGCTTATCTCTGTGCCTACCTTTGGCGGCACAGAGATAAAGTTCACCTCTTCCAACTGATTCACAGTCGTCAATTTGACAAAATCATCAGAAACATCTGCCAGCATCGTATCCACCCTACTAAGCAGGACGTTATTCACCAACATATACGCTGCGCCACCAAAAATCAACAACACCCCTCCCATCAGGAGGGAGTACAACAAAGTCAGGCGCAAACGCAACGACATAAATTACAGCTATGAACTAGAACAAGGCTTACGGATTCTCACGTAACACGTACCCGACACCACGCACCGTATGAAGCAAACGAACCTCACCTTCCCCTTCAAGCTTTTGTCTCAAATAGCGAATATACACTTCTAACACATTACTCTCACCGCCAAAATCATAACCCCACACCCGGTCGAAGATCACTTCACGTGTCAACACCTGTTTGGGGTGACGCAAAAATAACTCAAGCAACTCATATTCTTTCGCAGTCAGCGAAATCGAGCGATTACCGCGTGTTGCCTGACGTGAACCTGTATCCAGCGAAAGATCAGCGAACTTCAAAACCGGGATGCGTTCGGGTTGTGTTCTACGCAACAAAGCGCGCACACGTGCCAACATCTCATCCAAATTGAATGGCTTGATCATGTAATCGTCAGCACCTGCATCCAACCCTTGAATACGATCTTGCACAGTATCCTTAGCCGTCAGCATCAAGATTGGGATGGAGCCGCCCGTGCGCAAACGATGGCAGACCTCTAAACCATCCATGCCAGGTAACATCCAATCCAAAATTACAAGATCAGGGGTATGGTCACGCGCCAAAATCAAACCCATACGCCCATCCATCGCCGCGTCCACCGTATAACCTTCATAGGATAATCCGCGTTGGAGCAGTTTCAGAATCTGCTGGTCATCTTCGATAATTAAAATACGCTCGTTCATGATTAACTCCTGACCAAAATATACCACAACTTAATGCTTCATTTATTGGATGAAATTCATCGCCTCCGACTCAGCTGAAGTCTGCTCCTTATTTATAGAATTTATTCCAGCTTTTGATTGATTCTATTTTCTTACTGCAACCTCAGCTTTTCCCTCAGCCAAGCTTTTCGATCAGTAGTTGCAGCCTCGTTCAATCTATGCCCAGATTCATAAATCCTCATCGCTTTGGGCTCACGCGCAGAATCAAAAAACTCCTGCGCCCGCTCCTGAGAGACATGGTAATCGTCATTACCAAATTGGAAGAATATCGACGCGGGTGCAATATTTGGGGCGTGCGTAATCGGGTCAATCTCAGTCATTTCTCTGATAAAAGTTTCACGCGCCTCATCCTCAAGCTTTGGTGAATACAAATACCAATCTGGGAAGCGCGGTGTCGCTGCCATAATGACATAATGATTTGGGCGTTGATCCAAGCTCCCAGCCAACACGCCATACATCCCACCAAAATCATGACCAACAAAGGCAAAACGCTCAAAGTCAATATTTGACTGGGATAGCAACAAATCTATCGCACGGCGAATATTCACAACTTCCTCCATCGAATTTTGCATATCATCCGCTTGTGTGCGCTTCATAAAGAAATCTGGATCAGACCAGAGCGTTTCAATCAATAAACAGACCGTTCCATCACGTGCCAACTCCTTCGCCTCTTCCACGAATTGGCTGCGATTCGAATCCGGCGATTCAGGCTCATACCAATGGACATATAAAATTGCGGCAAGCGCCTCGCCATTTTCAGGGCGAAACATTTCTGCAATACGCCGATACCCAAAAGGAGTTTGTATCACCAGCAGCTGACTTTCAAGTCCATCCTGCGTTCTTTTGGCGATCACCCGTACATCGTTTATATTCAAAACTTCATAATCCCGCATTTTGGATAACATAGCAACTCCTGAAACTCTGAGATGCAATCATTATATCGGTTTGTATTCGCTTGACACCCTTCTCTGGAAGTGTATAATCATCATCAATAAGACAGCGCGAAGACAAGTACCTGTAAACTTATTCAGAGAGCCGTCGGTCAGTGCGAGGCGGTTAAGCGAACAGCGAAATCCACTTCACCACGTCATTCTCGCAGAAGTAGCTTGCTACTATAAGAGAATCGGGAATCGCCCGTTATAGCGCATCCAAGGCAACAATAGACAATATGATTGTTGCAAAAGCAGGTGGCACCACGAGACGCCCCTCGTCCTGCAAGGACCGGGGCGTATTTTATTTCTCTCAGCACACGGAGGTGCAACCATGTTAGATATCAATTTGATTCGCGAAAAGCCGGGTATTGTCCGCACGGCACTTAAAAACCGTCAGATGGATTCGTCACCCGTTGACGATATTCTCAGGCTGGATGAAAAGCGCCGCGTTCTGCTCACTGAAGTTGAACAATTCAAGGCAGAACGCAACACCGTCTCTAAAGAGATCGGCAAAATGAAAGACGCGGCTGAACGCGAACAGAAAATCGTCGCGATGCGCGAAGTGGGCGATAAGATCGCGGCGCTTGATAAAGAAGTAGCAGACGTCGAGGCAGAGTTAAGCTCATTAACCGCCGCCCTACCCAACATCCCGGATGAACGCACGCCGATAGGCGTATCTGAAGATGACAATATTGTCCTGCGTACTGAAGGTCAACTCCCTGAATTTGATTTTGAACCCAAAGCGCATTGGGATTTGGGTCCTGCGCTCGGCGTCATTGATTTTGAACGCGGTACCAAGATCACGGGATCACGTTTCTATATCTTGAGTGGAGCGGGCGCGCGTTTACAACGAGCTTTGATCGCCTTTATGCTCGACCTGCATATTCGCCAGGGCTACACCGAAAAATATTTGCCGTTCATGGTGAAGTACGACACGGTATATGGCGCAGGGCAATTACCCAAATTTGCTGACAACTTATATAAAGATCACGAAGAAGATTTATATTTTGTGCCGACTGCTGAAGTGCCCCTGACTGGATTGCATATGGGCGAAATTTTGGATGAAGCCCAATTGCCCTTGCTCTATACTGGCTATACGCCCTGCTTCCGCCGCGAAAAAATGAGCGCAGGGCGCGATGTACGTGGCATCAAACGTGGACATCAATTTGATAAAGTTGAGATGTACATGTACGCCAAGCCGGAAGAGTCAGATGACTTGCTTGAAAAGATGCGTGCCGATTCAGAAGCCACTTGTGCCGCGCTAGGACTCACCTACCGCGTAAAACAACTTTGTACAGCCGATATTGGCTTTGGCTCAGCCATTACCTACGATATTGAAGTTTGGGCTGCCGGCTGTAACGAGTGGCTGGAAGTATCATCGGTCTCGAATGTTCGCGACTTTCAGGCGCGTCGTGCGAATATAAAGTATAGACCTGCTGATGGCGGCAAGGCACGCTTCGTCCATACCCTGAATGGTTCAGGGTTAGGCTTGCCCCGCACGTTGATCGCTGTGATCGAAAATAATCAGCAAGATGATGGTTCGATCGTCGTCCCCGAAGTGCTCCGTCCGTGGATGGGCGGTGTAGATGTGATCAAACCATAACTCCATGTTCCTATGTGGGCTAAGCCCGCGTAGGAACTAGATAAGGTGTAAACATGCCAACCTGGGTTCCTTTTCTATTACAGATCGCGCTAGAGACCTTTACCCTCTTTGTTTTGCTAGTGGGGTTGTTTGGCTTGGTTGTGCCAGTCTTCCCGGGTCTGACAATCATGTGGCTCGCTACATTGGTTTACGCATTGATCCAAAATGCTGCAGATAAAATGACTGGTTGGGATTGGTTTGCCTTCGTGGTTATCACCCTCCTGATGATCGGCGGCAATATCGCAGATAACATCATCATCGCACGAAAAATGCGCGACCAATACATTCCATGGAGTTCCA
>Ga0315912_10005437_pt1 | contig 11728 bp, 9 predicted proteins | sample VfabasoilMG_FD_204469 | JGI IMG/M metagenome (GOLD analysis project Ga0315912, IMG submission 204469) | Garden soil microbial communities collected in Santa Monica, California, United States - V. faba soil | ecosystem: Environmental > Terrestrial > Soil > Garden | place: USA: California...
TCTTGGCCGTCACGCTGAGCTGCACGACGGCGATCAACGTCGGCGTGCTATCGCTCGCGCTGGCACTGATCGTCGGCGTCGGCCTCGCGGGCATGTCGATGGCCGAGGTGCTCGACGGCTTTCCCGTGGATCTGCTCGTCACGCTCGTCGGCGTGACGCTGCTGTTCGCGATCGCCGAGGTCAACGGCACGCTCGCGCGGTTCACGGAGCGCGCCGTGCGCTTGTGCCGCGGCCACGCGGGCGTGCTTCCGGTGATGTTCTTCGTGATCGGTTTCGTTCTCGCGACGATCGGCGCCGGCGCAACGCCGGCGGCCGCGCTGCTCGCACCGCCCGCCATGGCCGTCGCGGCGCGCGCCGGCATACCGCCGTTCTTGATGGCGATCATGGCCGGCAACGGTGCCCTGGCCGGCACGCTGTCGCCGTTCGCGCCGACGGGCGTCGTGTCGACGCGCGTCATGGCCGAGATCGGGCTCGGCGGCGTCGAATGGTTGACGTTCGCCTATAACGCCGCCGCGCACACGCTCGTCGGGGTCGGCGGGTTCCTGCTGTTCGGCGGGTGGAGGCTGTTCCGCCGCTCGGCTGCGCGCGCCAATGCAGCCGACGTCGAGACCGCCGAGCCGATGGGCCTGCCGCATTGGCTGACCGCGGCCGGCATCCTCGCCGTCGTCGTCGCCGTAGTCGGCTTGGAAGCCGCCGGCTTCGAGCCGCACGTCGGCATGGCCGCGCTGATCGTTGCCACCGTCTTGGTGCTGTTGCGCACCGTCGACGAGTCGAAGGCCATCGCGCGCATGCCGTGGGGCGTCGTCCTCATGGTCACGGGCGTCACCGTGCTGATCGCGTTGCTGCAGAAGACCGAGGGGCTTGCGCTGATCACGTCCGGCATCGCGAGCTTGTCGAGTCCGACGACGATCGAGCCGATCGTGGGTTTCGGCGTCGGGCTGGTCTCGGTCTATAGCAGCACGTCCGGCGTCGTGTTACCGGCGTTTCTGCCGATGGCACCTGACCTCGCGCAGCGGCTCGGCGGGCTCGATCCTTTGCCGATCGCGTGGTCGATGAACGTTGCGGCGAGCCTCGTCGACCTGTCGTCGCTGTCGACGGTCGGGGCGCTGTTCATCGTCGGCGCGAGCGGCACGGGCGACACGCGCAAGCTGTTCAACGCGCTGCTCGCGTGGGGCATGTCGATGACGCTCGTCGGCGCCGTGCTCTGCTACCTGCTGTTCGGCTAGCGGATTACGCGGTGGCTTGCGCGCCGAGTGCGCGGCGCTCGTGCTCGAGCAGCCAGCGCTTGCGCGCGACGCCGCCCGCGTAGCCGACGAGCTCGCCGTTCGCGCCGATCACACGGTGGCACGGGATCACGATCGCGAGCTGGTTCGCGCCGTTGGCCGTGCCCACCGCGCGCACGGCTTTCGGCTTGCCGACCGTGCGCGCGAGCCGCGCGTAGCTCCACGTTTCGCCGGGCGGGATCGTCAGCAGCGCGTCCCAGACGGCGTTTTGAAACGGCGAGCCCGCGGGTGCGAGCGGCGTCTTGAACGTGAGCGAGCGTCCGGCGAAGTACTCGCCGAGCTCACGCTCGATCGCGACGATCGGCGCTGTGCGCCCCGGCGCGATGCCGGCCTTCTGACGCTGGCGCATCCGCTCGATCTCGCGCTCGAGGCCGCGGCGGTCGACGAACTCGAGCAGGTGCAGCGCGTGCTCGTCCGCGATCGCCGTCATCGGGCCGAGCGGAGTGTCGAGCCACGCGGCGTGCAGCACACGCGTCGCCTTGTTCGCCGGCGGCGCGCCCATGATGCGTGTGAATGCATCGCGGAAGCCGCTCGCGCTCTCGAACCCTGCGTCGAGCTGCGCGTCGATGACGCGCTCGCCCGAGCGGATTGCTTTGAACGCCGAGCCGAGGCGCCGCGCGCGCGCGTACTCGACGAACGTCATGCCGAAGCGCTTCTGAAACTGGCGCCGCGCCGTCGAGGAGTGCACGGCCAGAGCATCGAAGTCGGCATCGCGCCAACGGCGGTGTGGGTCCCGTTCGACGGCTTCGACGAGGCGGCGGATAACGTCCGAGGTCTCGTTTGGAGGCGACAACGGGCGGCAGCGCGCGCAAGGCCGGTACGACGCGAGCAGCGCAGCCTGCGCGTCCGCAAAGAACTCGCAGTTCTCGCGTTTCGGCTTCCTAGCCGGGCACGTCGGCCGGCAGAAGATCCCGGTCGTTCGCACGCCGACGTAGAAAACGCCGTCGTAGTCCGCGTCGCGGCCGAGCAGCGCCGCGTAGCACCGGTCCTGATCGAAGGGTAGTTGATGCTGTTCCATGGTGGCCATTCTACGGCGGCCCCGCAGGGCCGCAGCCGAAATTCGAGCGTCGAATTCCCGAGCGCACGGGCTAGAATCCGCGCATGCGCATAGCGATTCTCGACGACATTCACGGCGCCTGGGAAGGCACGAACGGCGTGCGGCGCCTGCGCGAGCGCGCCGAGGTCAAGATCTTCACGGGGCCGTTCGGCTCGCCGGCCGCGTTGCGGCGGTTCGACGCGCTCGTCGCGAACCGCGAGCGCACGAAGTTCACGCGCGCGCTGTTCGAGCAGCTTCCGGACGTTCGCATCATTGCGCAGACCGGTAACCACGCCGCGCACATGGATTTCGCGGCCGCGCACGATCACGGCGTCGTGGTCGCGCAAGCGTCCGGCGGCTATTCGATCGGCGCGGCCGAGCTCACGATCGGGCTTGCGATGTCTGTGATGCGGCGGATTCCGCACTACGACGCCGCCGTGCGCCGCGGCGATTGGCAGACGCCGCTGACGCCCGTGCTGTATGGCAAGGCGTTCGGCGCGGTCGGGTTGGGGCGCGTCGGCGGGCACGCCGCGCGCATCGCGAAAGCGTGCGGCATGCGGGTGCTCGCCTGGAGCCCGCGGCTGACGGACGAGGCGGCGGCCGCCGCCGGCGCCGAGCGGCGCGAGCTCGACGCGTTGCTCGCGGAGGCCGACGTCGTGTCGATCCACGTGTCGCTCACACCTACGTCGCGCGGTTTGATCGACGAGCGGCGCCTCGCGCTGATGAAGCCTTCGGCGTATCTCGTCAACACGGCGCGCGGGCCGATCGTCGACGAGCGCGCGCTCGTGGCGGCGCTCGCCGCGCGGCGCATCGCGGGCGCGGGGCTCGATGTCTTCGACGAGGAACCGTTGCCGGCGGGCCATCCGCTCACGAAGCTCGACAACGTCGTGCTGGCGCCGCACCTCGGCTGGACGACCGACGACGGCTACCGCAAGTTCGCCGAGTCCGCCGCCGACGTGCTGCTCGCCTACCTCGACGGCCGCGAAGTGCCGCGGTTCAAAGGGCATTGAGCAGCTGCGCGGCTAGCGGCGGGCTCTCTTGGCCTTCGATTTTTTGGCTTTCGGTTTCTTCGCAGGCGCGCGCTTTTTGCGCCGCGCGGGCTTGCGCTTGCCGCGCTTCGGCGCTCGCTTTTTCTTCTTTTTCGGCTTGGGCTTAGTCCTGGGTTTTGCCGCTGCGTTGCCCGCGGCCAGAATCGCCGCGAGCGCCCACGTCGCGAGCTCGCCCGGATCCTCGAGCACTTCGAGCGGCACGCGCCAGTACGACATGGTCACCGGTCTAGAAGCGACGGGGCGAAACGGCTCGCTGCCGGCGGCTTCGTACACGGTGCGGTTCGTGTGGTCGACTTTGAAGAAGAGCTCGTCGGCCGCGACGATTCCGAAGAAGCAGTCGGCCGAATAGAGCCCGATGCCGCCGAACATCGCCTTGGAACGAAGCTGCGGCACGCGCGCGAGCTGATCCAGCACGAAGTCGCGAAACGCCGGCGTGACGCGCAGCGAGCGAAACTTGATCGGCGGGCGCGTCACGCTCGTGCGCGCGGGACTCGCACGCCGGCGAGCACGGTCTCGCTCGGGAACAAGCGCTGCCGTCCTTTGATCGTGTTCTCGTAGTTGTCGAGGAACGTGAACTCGCCTTCGCGGAGCTCAAGCACCGCGACGTCGGCTGGCGCGCCCACGTTCAGCGTGCCTCGATCGCGGAACACGCTGAACGTGCGCGCTGCGTTCACGGTCGCGCAGGCGATGGCCTCCGGCACCGACATGCCGTAACCGAACAGCTTCGACATGCAATTCGGAAAGTCGACGACGCCTGTCGTGCTGCTCATGACGTTCCAATCCGTCGAGAACGTGTCGGGCCAGAAGCCCTGGCCTAAGACTCGCTCGACGATGTCCCAGCGGATGTGGTCGCGCACTCCGTTGCCGACGTCGAACACGATGCCGCGACGGCGCGCGGCGAGCACCTCGGGCAAGAGGCGGCCTGCATCGTCGACGATCGCGTTCGGCGGCGGCGCGAACATGTGCGTGACGATGTCGCCGGTCTTCAGGAGCGGCAAGAGCTCACGCAGCGGCGACGGCGTTTGGCCCATGTGAATCATGACGGGCAAGCCGAACGGTTCGGCGACCTGCTGGGTGCGCCGCAGAACCTCGACGTCGTTCTTGCCGACCACGTTTTCGGAGAGGCGCGCTTTGAGCCCCACGATGTAGTCGCGGTGTCGCTCGATCGCTGCGCGTGCGGCGCCGACGTCGGCGAGCGCGAGGTCCTTCGTATCGCCGTCGGGCAGGATGCCGCCACGGCCGATGTTCACGAGCACGCGGCCCGTTTGCCTCGAGGCCTTCGCGATCGCGACAACCGGGTCCACGTTGTCGGCGCCGCCGGAGCCAGCGTCGATCCACCCCGTGACGCCGTCGAGCAGGCAGAGCCCGGGGCCGGCCGGGTCACGCGCGGCATGCGTATGAATGTCGATCAAGCCGGGCACGACGAGCTTGCCTCGGGCATCGAGGGTGTCGGCCGCGCCAGCCGCGATCGAAGGCTCGACTGCGGCGATACGCCCGCCCGAGATCGCGACGTCGCGGACGGCGTCGAGCCGCAGCGACGGGTCGATGACGCGCCCGCCTTTGATGACGAGGTCGTACCGCGTGGCTTGTGCCGCTAGCCCGCCGCTGCGCGCGAGCAGCGCGGCGCTAACGGCCGTAGCCAAGAACGTGCGTCGGTTCACTGCCTCTACCCCCCCCTCGGCCTACGGCGAGCTTAGCCAAGCCGCCGCCTTTGGCAAAGCGAGAAGCAGGCCGCAGCGGCGCAGGGCGCCATCGGGCTAGATTTCAGCCACTTTTCGAGCCAAGGGTGGTAACGACGATGAAAAGCTTCGTGCTGATGGTCGCGGCAGCGGCGTTCGCGGGCTCCGGTTTCGCCGCGGAGACCGTGCCTACGAGCACCTACTTCGAAGAGGTCAAGATCACCGTCAATGCGCGCGCGCACGCCGACGGCTTCATGCGCGTGCGCGTGTTGCCGCAGAACGGCGCCGCGCTCGAGGCGACTTTCCCGATCGAGAAGCGCATGCACGAGAACGAGCTCGCGCGCGGCATCGCGGACAGCTTGACCGCGGTCTTAGGCCCGAACTACGAGGCCGACAAGGACGGCGGGGAGCACGTCAAGATTCGCAAGACCAAGCGCGACGTGCCGAACTTCTCGGTCGAAATCACGTTCAACGCGCCGGGGTTCTCGGTCATCCTCGACAACTGAGGCGGCTCGCCCCGCGGTCACGCCGCCGTACGCGCCGAGCTCCAGTCGCGCACGCGCTGCAGCGCGAGCTCCATCAAGTGGGCTTCGCCTTTCGGGTCCGGCATCACGCAGGGCGGGTGGCGGCGCAGCCTGTTCCAATCGCCGTTCTGAATCACGGTGGAGAGGAACGTCAGGTTCTTGCGGATGAAGCGAATGTAGGGGCTGCGGCCGCGCTCGAAGAACGCTTCGAAGTAGCGGTAAACGCGATTGAAGTTGTTCTCGAGCCGCAAGCGCGCCGAGGTTTGGTAGAACGATAGCGTCTTGCCGAGCAGGTCCTCCGCCGAGTGGTACAGGACCTTGCCGGTCGCGCGATCGTCGATCGCGACGCCGCCGAGCACGAATTCAGGGTAAAGGCGATCGCGGCACTTCTCGAGATAGCAGCGGTCCGCGAGCTGAGCGACGAGATCGGCCGTGCCGAGCAGGTGGCCGACCACGCTGTCCTTCGGATTCTCGAGCTCGATCTGGTCGACGTTGAGCTCGTAGCCCGTGAAATGCACGATGCGGCCCACGACCGGCACGAACTGCTCGAGGCCGATGCGCGGTAAATATCGCTCGAGATAGTGACCGCTGCGCGTCACGTGCACGCGCGTGAACACGGCGCCGTTGACGGCCGCGTGGTCGCGTTCTTTGTGCCGCAGGTAGCCGACGTCGTGAAACAGCGCGCTGACGATCGCGAGCTCGGCGCGATCGGGGCCCAAGCGGTCGCCGGGCTCGACGCTCGTCTCGTGGCCCGCGATCAAGCGCGAGAGCGCGAGCGTCATGTCGAGCGTGTGCTGCATGTCGTGATAGGTGGTGTCGACGCCGTGGTAGTTCGGGTCGAGTCCCGCGAACACGCGCTCGAAATCGTGGAACGCCATCCAGACCGAGTCGAAGGCGCTCTGCGGGTACAGCGCGGCAAAGAGATCGGCCACGGCCGTCCGCACGTGCCGCGCGGAGCTCACCTGCACGGTGTTCGTGACGTCGTAGTCGTTGCGCCGGTCTTGTAGGTCGTCTTCTATCGGCATGGGGGACTCTTTCCAGGCCGATAAGTCTAAGAGATTCTGCGGGTTAGCCATATCGCCCATGTCACATAACGGCTATGGGCATTCGAATTCTGCGACGACCGGCACGTGGTCGGAAGGGCGCTCCCAGCCCCGCGGCTCCTTGTCGATACGGCATCCCTTGCACTTTTGACTTAACGCATCGGACGCCAGCACCAGGTCGATTCGAAGCCCCTGATTGCGGCGAAACGCGCCCGCGCGGTAGTCCCACCAGCTGAAGACTTTCTCGGGCTGCGCAAACAAGCGAAACGTGTCGCGGAGGCCCAAGCCGTAGAGGCTCTCGAGCGCCGCACGCTCGGGCGGCGAGCACATGACCTTGCCTTCCCACGCGGCGGGATTATGAACGTCGCGCTCGTCGGGCGCGATGTTGAAGTCGCCGACGATCATGAGGTGCGGATGACGCGCAAGCTCCGCGGCGAGCAGCTCGCGAAGCGCCGCGAGCCATTCGAGCTTGTACCGATACTTGTCGGACTCGACGCTCTGGCCGTTCGGCACGTAGAGACTGAAGAACCGCAGCGGCCCGAACGTTGCGCCGAGCACGCGCCGCTGCTCGTCGACGTAGAGGTCGCCGAGCCCCATCGACACCGCCGTCGCCGGTGCGCGCGACAGGATCGCGACGCCGTTGTAGGCCGATTGACCGCTGAACGTGACGGCATAGCCGTACTGCGCGAACGCGTCGGCCGGAAACTCCTCGTCTTTGAGCTTCGTCTCTTGCAGAGCCAAGAGATCGGGCTGCTCGCGTTCGAGCCACTTCAAGACGTGCGGCAACCGCACCCGAAGGCTGTTCACGTTCCAGGTTGCGACTTTCAGAGCTAGTGCCGTTCTGCGATGCCGGACTGTTTGAGCAGCGCGTCGAGCGAAGGCTGGCGCCCGCGAAACTCGACGAACGCGTCGAGCGCCTTGCGGCTGCCGCCCGACGACAGCACCGCGCGCCGGAAACGTTCCGCCGTCGCACGGTCGAACACGCCGGCCTCCTCGAACGCCGCGAACGCGTCGGCGGCCAGCACCTCGGCCCACTTGTAGCTGTAGTAGCCGGCCGCGTAGCCGCCGCCGAAGATGTGGCTGAACGAGTGTGCGAAGCGGTTGAACGGCGGCGGGTCGATCACGGCGACCTCGCGACGTACCTCGCCCAAGATCGCCTGAACGCGCGAGCCGCGCTGCGGCGTGTATTCCTCGTGCAGGCGGAAGTCGAACAGCGCGAACTCGATCTGCCGCACCATCGCGAGCCCGGCCAGGAACGTGCGCGAGCGCTGCAGCGTGTCGATCTTGTCACGCGGAAGCGGCGCGCCCGTCTCGAAGTGCCGACCGATCTCGGCGAGCATCTCGGGCCGCCACGCGAAGTTCTCGAGAAACTGGCTCGGCAGCTCGACAGCGTCCCAAGCCACGCCGTTGATGCCGGCGAGCGACGGGTAGTCGACCTCCGTCAGCAAATGATGCAGCGCGTGCCCGAACTCGTGGAACAGCGTCACGACCTCGTTGTGCGTGAGAAGAGACGGCCGGTGGCCGGCCGGCGCGCTGAAGTTGCAGACGAGGTAGGCGACCGGGGCTTGGGCGTGGCCTTCCAGGTGCGCACGGCTCACGGCGCCGCCCATCCAAGCGCCGCCGCGTTTGTTCGGCCGTGCAAAGAGGTCCGTGAAGAAGCTGCCGATCAACGTCCCGTCGCGGCGCTTGAGCTCGTAGTAGCGCACGCTCTCGTGCCAGGTATCGGGCGGCGCAGCTTCGGCCACGGTGATGTCGAAGAGCTTGCCGCAGAGCGCGAACAAGCCGTCGAGGACGCGCGGCAGAGCGAAGTAGGGCCGCAGCTCTTCCTCGGCGAGCCCGAGCTTCTCCTGCCGTAGGCGCTCCGAGTAGTACGCAACGTCCCACGCGTCGAGCGCACGCCCGGCGTACTTCGTCAGCATCGCGAGCTCGTCGCGCGCGACGCCGCGGCTTCGCATACCGAGATCGCGCAGGAACTCGATGACGCGCGCCGGCGACTCGGCCATCTTGGTGGCCAGCGAGAACTCGGCGAACGTCTTGAAGCCGACGAGCTGCGCCGTCTCGTGCCGCAGCGCCAGGATCTCGTCGATGAGCGCGCTGTTGTCCCACTGGCCTGCGTGCGGGCCTTGATCCGACGCGCGGCTGGTCCACGCGCGGTAGTACTTCTCGCGCAGCTCCGCCGATTGCGCGTGCGAGAGCACGGCCTGATACGTCGGCGGGTCGAGCCGCAGGACGAAGCCTTCGACGCCGCGCTCGGCCGCCAGCGCGGCGGCGCGCTCGACGACGAACTCGGGCAGGCCGGCGAGCGCGGCACGGTCCGTCTCGCGTTGCTCGAACGCGTCCGTGGCGTCCATGACGTTCTGCTCGAACTTCGCCTGCTGCGCGGCGAGCTGCTGGACGACGTCGCGAAAACGCTGCCGGGCCTCGCCCGCGAGCGTGACGCCGCCCAAGCGAAAATCCCGCAGTGCGTTCGCAATGAGCTGCCGCTCGACGGGGTTCGCGGCGGCGGTATTGGCCTGCAAAGTATTGAAGTGCCGGTAGAGCCGCTCGTTCTGGCCGATCTCCGTGCCGAACTCGGTCACGAGCGGAAGACAGCGATTGAACGCCTCGCGAAGCTGCGGGCTCGAAAGCACGGAGTTCAGGTGCGACACGGGGCCCCACACGCGGTCGAGCTCCGTGCTGATCCGCTCGAGGCTGCGGAGCCACTCGAGGTCGGGCGTTGCGGCGTTCTCGGCCGCAACGAGCGCGCGCCGTTGCTCGGCCAGCACTTCTCGCACGGCGGGCTCGACGTGCTCCGGCTTCACGGCCGAGTAGGCCGGCAGCACGCGCGACGCGAGCAGCGGATTCGACGACAGCTCCAACGTTTCGCTCATGGACTCACTCTAGCGTCAAGGCTCGGGCGAAATCCAATCTCCGGTCAACTGCTGTACTCTCTCTCGCGGAAAGCGGAACGGCGAAAGGAAACGCACCGTGCGGCAGTTCGATTTGTTGGTCGTGGGCGGCGGCAGCGGAGGGCTCGCGGCAGCGCAGCGCGCCGTCGAATACGGCGCGAAGGTCGCGCTGTTCGAGCCGGCACGCCTCGGCGGCACGTGCGTCAACGTCGGCTGCGTGCCGAAGAAGGTCATGTGGAACGCGGCCGAGCTCAAGGCCGCGCTCGCGCATGCGCCGTACTACGGCTTCGACGTGAGCACCGGCGGTCACGATTGGCAGAAGCTCAAGCGCGGCCGTGATGCTTACGTCGAGCGCTTGAACGGCATCTACGCCCGCAACCTCGACAAGAAGGGCATCGTGACCGTGCGCGCCGCGGCGACGCTCACGAGCGCGACCGAAATCGTGACCGACGCGGGCGAGCGGTTCTCCGCGCCGCATATCGTGATCGCGACGGGCGGTGCGCCCATGATCCCTGCATTGCCCGGCGCCGAGCTCGCGATCACCTCGGACGGTTTTTTCGAGCTCGAGCGTCTACCGAAGCGCGTCGCGATCGTCGGCAGCGGCTACATCGCCGTGGAGCTCGCGGGCGTGCTGCAGAGTCTTGGCAGCGACGTGCATCTCTTGATCCGCCACGATCGCGTGCTACGCCATTTCGACGCGCTGCTCGGCGAGAAGCTCATGACGGCCATGCGCGCGAGCGGCACGCGCATCGAGACCGGCGTCGTGACCGCCGCGCTCGCGCGCCGGCACGGCGGCGACACGATCGGTGTCGAGGCCGCCGACGGCCGGCGGTTCGAGGGTTTCGACGAGGTGCTGTTCGCGATCGGCCGCGCGCCGTCGACGCGAGGGCTCGGGCTCGAGACGGCCGGAGTGACTTGCTCGAGCGCCGGGCACGTCGTCGTCGATCGCTACCAGAACACGAGCACGCCCGGCATCTACGCCGTCGGCGACGTCACGGGGCAAGCGGAGCTGACGCCCGTCGCGATCGCCGCGGGGCGGCGCCTCGCAGATCGCGTGTTCGGCGGAATGGCGGAGCGGCACCTGCGCTACGACTTGATCCCGACGGTCGTGTTCTCGCACCCGCCGATCGGCACGGTCGGGCTCACGGAAGAGCAGGCGCGCGAGCGCTACGCGAATGAGCCCGTCAAGATCTACAAGTCCGAGTTCGTGTCGATGTTCTACGCGCTGACGGAGGTCAAGCCGCAGACGGCGATGAAGCTCGTCTGTGTAGGCGCCGACGAGCGTGTCGTCGGCTGTCACGTGATCGGCCTCGGCGCCGACGAGATGATTCAGGGTTTTGGCGTCGCCGTGACGATGGGTGCGCGCAAGCGCGACTTCGACGACACGATCGCGATTCACCCAACGAGCGCCGAAGAGCTCGTGACGATGCGCTGATGGCTTCGGCCGCCGTCGAACCTCCGAGCGAACAACCGAGGCCCGCGATGCGCGGCGGCGCGGGCGCATTCTTCGTCGGTCTCGGAATCTTCTCGAGCCGCATCGTCGGCTTGGTGCGCGAGCGCGTGCTCGCGACGTACTTCGGCACCGGGCTGCACGCGGACGTTTTCAGCGCCGGCTTGCGCCTGCCGAACGTGCTGCAAAACCTGCTCGGTGAAGGCACGCTCTCGGCGTCGTTCATCCCCGCGTACTCGGCGCTGCTCGGCAAAGGACGCACGGAGGAAGCCGGCCGCGTCGCGGGCGCCGCGTTCGCACTGCTGCTCGCCGTCGCGGGCGCAATCTCGCTGCTCGGCGTGCTGCTCGCGCCGCTGATCGTGAGCGTATTCACGCCGGGCTTCACGGGCGAGCGCCGCGAGCTGTTGATCACCGTCGTGCGCATCGTGTTCCCGATGACGGGCGTGCTCGTGCTGTCCGCGTGGGCGCTCGGCATCCTGAACAGCCACCGCAAGTTCTTCCTGCCGTACTTCGCGCCGGTTCTCTGGAACGCGGCCATCATCGGCACGTTCGTCGCGTTCGCTTCGCGGCTTTCGCTCGATGCGCTCGTCGTCGCAGGCGCTTGGGGGGCGTTGCTCGGCGGTGCGCTGCAGTTGTTGGTGCAGCTGCCGGCCGTGCTCAAGCTCGACCGGCAGATTCGGTTGAATACAGGGCGCCGCGAGCCCGCGTTCCGCGAGGCCGTGCGCAAAGCCGGGCCCGCGATCATGGGCCGCGGTGTCGTGCAGCTCTCGGGCTAT
>Ga0315912_10005438_pt1 | contig 11725 bp, 9 predicted proteins | sample VfabasoilMG_FD_204469 | JGI IMG/M metagenome (GOLD analysis project Ga0315912, IMG submission 204469) | Garden soil microbial communities collected in Santa Monica, California, United States - V. faba soil | ecosystem: Environmental > Terrestrial > Soil > Garden | place: USA: California...
CCCCCGCGGAAGCGGTCGGCCAGCCGATCACGCTGATCATCCCCGAGGAGCGCCTCGGCGAAGAGCGGGAGATCCTGGCCCGCCTGCGGCGGGGCGAGGCCATCGAGCACTTCGAGACGGAGCGGCGGCGAAAGGACGGCCGGCTCATCTCCGCGTCGCTCAGCATCTCGCCCATCCGCGACGCGCGGGGCCGGGTGATCGGCGCCTCCAAGATCCTGCGGGACATGACGGAGCGGCGCCTGGTGGAGGGTCGCCTCAAGGGGTCGATCCAGAACCTGGAGGCGCTCTACCGACTCGTGGACGCGGTCGGCCGCGCGCGGAGCCGGAAGGACGTGTGCGACGCGGGGGCGCAGGCGATCCTCTCCGTGGGCCGGGCCGACCGGGCGAGCGTCCTCGTGTTCGACGACCAGGGCGTGATGCGGTTCACCTCCTCGGTGGGGCTGTCCGACGCCTACCGGGCCGCCACCGACGGGCACTCGCCCTGGACCGCGAACACACCGGATCCCCAGCCGCTCCTCATCGAGGACGTCGCCGGAGCGAGCGCCCTGGGAGCGCTCCGCGACGTCATCGTCCGCGAGGGGATCGTCTCCATGGGCTTCTTCCCCCTCACCCACCAGGGGAGGCTCCTGGGCAAGTTCATGCTGTACTACGACACCCCTCACGCCTTCTCCCCCGAGGAGCTGCGCCTCGCCGCCACCGCGGCCCAGCACATCAGCCAGGGCCTTTCACGCATCCTCACCGAGGAGGCGATGGGACGGCTGCTGCAAAGGGAGCAGACGGCTCGCCACGAAGCGGAAGAGGCGCGCGCCGAGGCCGTGCGCGTGAACCGCCACAAGGACGAGTTCCTGGCCATGCTCGCCCACGAGCTGCGCAACCCGGTGGGGGTCATCGTCAACGCGATCTCCCTGATCGAGGCGCGGAAGGACCAGAGCCTCACCGAGGTGCGGGCGGGGGCGATGATCCGCCGGCAGTCCGCGCACCTGGGCCGGCTCCTCGACGACCTCCTCGACGTGTCCCGCATCACGGGCGGGCGCATCCAGATGAACCGCGAAGCCGCCGACCTCGGCGCGGTCCTCGACCTCGCGGTCGAAGGCCAGCGCCACCAGGTCGAGGGCAAGCGGCAGGCCCTGACCATCGACAAGGGCGCTTTGGCGGTCACCGTGCTCGGGGATCCGGTGCGTCTCCAGCAGGTGTTCGGCAACCTGCTGAACAACGCCTCCAAGTACTCGAAGTCCGGGGGGGCGATCGCGCTCCGCTTGTCCGTCGAGGGCCGGGAGGCCGTGCTGCGCGTTCGGGACGACGGCGTGGGCATCCCCCAGGACAAGCTGGAGACGATCTTCGAGCTGTTCGCCCAGGCCAACCCCGGCCTCGCCCGGACGGAAGGCGGCCTCGGCATCGGCCTCACCCTCGTGAAGCGCATCGTGGAGCTGCACGACGGGAGGGTGGAGGCGCGCAGCGAAGGTCTCGGGCGCGGGTCGGAGTTCACCGTGCGCCTTCCCCTCGTGCCGCAGCCCCTCGCCGCGCCGCCGCCGGCCCCCGCCCAACGGAAGGCGGCCGCTCGTCGCATCCTCGTGATCGAAGACCACCCGGACGGCCGCGAGGCGCTGGCCGCGCTCCTCTCCGTCCAGGGCCATCAGGTCCTGAGCGCGGCGACGGGCGAGCAGGGGATGGATGTGGCTCTCGTCACGGAACCCGACGTCGTACTGGTGGACATCGGACTTCCCGACATCGACGGATACGAAGTGGCGCGTCGCCTGCGTGCCCGCCTCGGCGGGGGGACCCGCCTCGTGGCCGTCACCGGCTACGGCCAGCCCGAGGACCGCGCCCTGGCCAAAGACGCGGGCTTCGACGCCCACCTGGTGAAGCCGGTCGAGCCCGCGAGGCTCGCGGAGGCCCTCGAGGCGCTCTCGCCGGTTGCGGGGGGCTAGCCGGGTGGCGCGCCGATGGGGGGCGGCGCTCCTGGCGCTCGCCGCCTGGGGATGCAGCGGCGACGGCACACCCGTCGATCCCAATCCCCCCCCGTCGGGGGAGCCCCTGGCCATCGCCGTGTTCGACGGCGTGACCGGCCGCAGCCTCACCGCCGCCGGACCCCTGACCGGCACGCCCGGAACCCCGGCGACTTTTTCCTCCCCGGGCTACGTGGACCGGTCCACGCTCCTCCCCGCCGACGGTCGCGTCTACCTGTGGCCCATCACCGTGGACGAGAGCTACCTGCGGCGGATCGTCTATGAGACGTGGTCGTTCGGCGGCGTGCAGCGTCTGTTCCGATGGGAGAAGAACGTCCTCAGCGTCACCCCCGGCACCTGGCTGCCCGCGCGAGAGGAGATCGCGTCCACCGGCGCCGTGACCTTCGTCGAGTCCACGCAGCCCGACGTCGAGGTCGTGGTCGACCCCAGCGACCCCGACCTCGTGGGCTTCCAGGGGTTCACCCGGTGCACGACGCGCGGGTTCGCCATCGAGCATTGCCGGGTCGTGGTGCGCAGCGCGACGGTGGCCGCGTCCCCGCTCCTGACCCACGAGCTCGGCCACACCCTGGGCCTGGGCCACAGCCTGCGCGCGCAGGACGTGATGTTTCCCCAGGCCCGCATCCCCACCTTCACGAGCGACGAGCGCGTGCTCGTGGCCATGATGTACGGCCGCCGTCGGCCGGGAAACGCCCCTCCCGACGACGACCGCGCCCTGTCCGCTCTGTCCGACCGCAGCTACATCCTGATGATCCGCGACTGAGGGCTAGCGGCCACTCAAGATGAGGATGCCGGCGACGATCGCGAGCACGGAGACGAGGGGAGAGATGGGGGCCACCAGGGGCAGGTAGGGCAGGACGCCCACCGCGACCAGGTAGATCCCGAGGAGAGTGGTTCCGAGACGGCCGCCGGTCTTCATGACATCGCCTCCTTTTGCCGTTCGCGGGAGCGATTATGGAGCGAGGCCGGCCTTCGCACACGCGCCCCGAGAATGGCCTATGCTTCGCTAGCGGCCGACCGGCGTCGGTGGAGGTTCGAATGACTCGTTCGTTCGTCGTGGCTCTCGGACTCGTGGCGTCCGCCGCCTCGGCGCAGGAGTTCAAGATCAGCAAGGGTCCCGAGGTCAAGGTCGACCAGGCCGAGGACACGGACTTCAAGGCGTTCAAGACCTTTGCCTGGCTGGAGACGCAGGAGCCCGTGGACAACCCGGCGAACCACGTGCGCATCACCTACGCCGTGGAGCGCGAGCTCGTGAAGAAGGGGCTCAAGAAGCTGGCCACCGACGGAACACCCGACCTGCGCGTGCGCTACTTCGGGAAGATCGAGAAGAGGGTCAAGGGCTCCTCCCGCGTGACCGACGCCTATGCCCCCACCCCGGACGTGAAGACCACGGTCGACTTCAGCCGCGTCACCGAGGGCACGCTGATCCTCGAGCTGATGAGCGACAAGTCGCGCCTCATCGTCTGGCGGGCGGTGGCCAGCGAGCCCATGGGCCCGCCCGACGAAGCTGAAGCGCAGATCTACCGCCTGGTGAAGGCGATGGTCGCGCGCTACCCGCCCAAGCCCTGACCACCGACAGCTTCCCCGACGTCACGCGGCGCGACAACGCGGCCGTCCTGGCCGCCACCGCCATCGTGGCGACGCTCATCGCGCAGCAGGTCGCGGGCAAGGCTGCCCGGGACGCGCTGTTCCTTTCCGCCTTCTCGGTGGCGTCGCTGCCCGTCATGATGGGCGCCTCCGCTGCTCTCTCCGCCGCGGGCGCCCTCGGCTTCTCCGCCCTCATGAGGCGCTGGTCGCCGCTGCGGTGCCTCGCCGCGAGCCTCGTCGCCTTCGCGACCCTCTCCCTGGTCACGGCCTCCGTGAGCGGCGCCTGGCCGCGCACCGCCGCCGCCGCCTTCTACCTCCTGATGGCGGTCTTCGGCGCCGTGCTGTTGTCGGGGTTCTGGTCCGTGGTCAACGAGCGCTTCGACCCCTACACGGCCCGGCGGGCCATGGGGCGCATCGGCCTCGGGGCCACCGTGGGCGGCGTGGTGGGCGGTGGCCTCGCGTACCTCGTGGCCCGCGTCTTCGCGGTGAACGTGGCCCTCGCCGCCCTCGCCGGCACGTCCCTCCTCTGCGTGGTGGCGCTGCGCTGGCTGCGGGACGCGGGGGCGGGTGCTCTCCCGAGCCCCGAGCCGGAGACCGAGTCGCTGGCCTCCGGCTTCGGCCTCTTGCGCCGGACCACCTACCTGCGCGACCTCGCCCTCCTCGTCCTCCTTCTCGCCGTCATCGACGCGGTGCTCGACTACGTCCTCAAGTGGGAGGCCGCCGGCCGCTACACGGGCCGCGAGGCGCTCTTCGAGTTCTTCGCCACCTATGCGGCCATCCTCGGCCTCGCCACCTTCCTCTGCCAGCTCCTCCTGGCCCGGCCCGCCCTCCTGCGCCTGGGCCTCGGCGGCACCGTCGCCGTCCAGCCCGGGGCGACCTTCGTGCTCGCGGTATTGAGCTTCCTCGACCCCACCCTCCTGACCGTGGCCCTCACCCGCGGCGGATCCTCCGCGTTCCGCGACTCCCTGATGCGCTCGGGATACGAGCTGCTCTACACCCCGTTGCCGCCGCTCCTGAAGCGGCAGGCCAAGGCCGTGGTGGACGTGGCCGTCGACCGTCTGGGGACCATCCTCGGCAGCGCCGTGGTCCTGGCCGTGGCCGCCATCCCGTTCCGGCCCACGCAGGGGCTCATCGCCCTGGCCGCGGCCCTCGCCCTTCTCGCCTTGTCCGTCTGCCGGCGGCTCCACCAGGGCTACGTGCGGGCCCTCGAGTCGAACCTGCGCTCGGGCGCGGTCAAGCTCGAGGCGGAGGAGCTTCTCGACGGGACCACCCTCGCCATCTCCCGCGCCACCCTCGGCATCGACCGGGCGACGCTCCTCGAGAGCCTGCGCACGCGGGGCGAGGGCGTCGTGGACGACCCCGTGGCCCTGGCCGTGGCCGACCTGCGGTCGGGATCGCCCTTCCGCGTCCGCGCCATCCTCGCGCGCCCGGGCGGCCTCGACCCCACGCTGGCTTCCCAGGCGATTCCCCTTCTCGCCCAGCGCGACCTCGCCGCGGACGTGATCCGCGCGCTGCGGCCGCTCGCCCCCCGCATCACCGGCCAGCTCGTCGACGCCCTGGTGGACCACAACTGCGAGGCCTCGGTGAGGCGGCGCGTCGTGCGGATCCTGAAGGTGGCCCCGGGCCGGCGGACGGTGGAGGGACTCCTGCTCGGCCTCTCCGATCCGGTCCTGAGCGTGCGCGTGGAATGCGGAAAGACGCTCGCCGCCCTGCGCGGCTCGGAGCCGTCGCTCCGGATCCCCGTGGAGCCCGTCGAGGCGGCCGTCCTCGCGGAGCTCGGCGCCGCGAAGGCGGGGTCGCTCGACCCCGCGGCCATGGACCACGTGTTCGCGCTGCTCTCGCTCGTCCTCGACGCCGAGCCGGTGCTGATCTCGCTGCAGGCCCTGCGGGGAGCCAACCCGCGCCTGCGGGGCACGGCGCTCGAGTACCTCGAGAACGTCCTGTCGCGGGACGTGCGCGAGGCCCTGTGGCCGACACTCGGCATCGCCCCGCCGGCCGGCGTGGCGCGGCGGGCCCCCGAGGAGATGGAGGACGAGCTTCTCCAGTCCTCGGCGAGCCGAAGCGCCGCTCTACTTCGACGCGCCCTTCTTCGTCCGCGCCGTCCCGACCGCGGCTGAGCGCGCCCGCGCGAGCTTCTTCCCGCCGGGCTTGTCCTCGGCCTCCAGGATGGCTTTCGAGGCGGCGAGCTCGCGGCGCTGCGCCGGCGTCACGTCGGGGAAGGCCAGCTTCAGCTTCTCCAGCGTCTCGATGACGGCGGCGGCCACCACGAGGCGGGTAAACCACTTGTGGTCGGCGGGGACGACGTACCAGGGCGCGTGCTTCGTGGCGGTGTGCTGGATCATGTCCTCGTAGGCCGCCATGTACTCCTTCCAGTGCTGGCGCTCCATGGCGTCGGCGGCGGCGAACTTCCAGTTTTTCGCCGGCTGCTCGATGCGCTCCAGGAACCGCTTCTTCTGCTCCTTGCGGGAGACGCAGAGGAAGAACTTGCACACCGCGATGCCGTTCCGGGTCAGGTACCGCTCGTAGGCGTTGATGTCCTCGAAGCGCTCCTCCCAGATGTTCTTGCTCACCACGGCCGGAGGCAGCGTCTGGCCGGCGAGGAACTCGGGGTGCACCCGCACCACGAGCACCTCCTCGTAGTAGGACCGGTTGAAGACCCCGATGCGGCCCCGCTCGGGGACGCACTTCATCGTCCGCCAGAGAAAGTCGTGGTCGAGCTCCTCCTTGGAGGGGCTCTTGAATGAGTAGACCTGGCAGCCCTGGGGGTTCAAGCCCGACATCACGTGCTTGATCGTGCTGTCCTTGCCCGCGGCGTCCATGGCCTGGAAGACCAGGAGGAGGGCCCACTGGTTCTGGGCGTAGAGCTTCTCCTGAAGCTCGGCCATCCTCTCGACTCCGCGCTGCAGCAGCGCTTGCGCCTTCTCCTTGGAGTCGATGCCCAGCGTGTCCTCGGGATCGATGTCCTTCAGGCGGAAGCCCTTCCCCTTCGTGACCTCGAACGGCCGGGTGAGATCCCTGGTCTTCTTCATGAGGCGGCCTCGCTTTCGGGATGGCGCTTGGCGGCGATTATAGCGACGGGCTTTCTGCCTGGGGGCGTCCACCGTCGGCCGGAGCCGGCTCGCCGCGGCGGGGTCGAGCAGCCACAGCGTGCGGCACCGCTGCGCGACGAGGGCCGCCGGCAGCGCCGACCTCTCGTCCTCGAGGGCCTCCCGGACGACCTCGGCCTTCGCCTCGCCGAACGCGGCTACGACCACCAGGCCCGCGGCTTCGAGGACGGGCAGGGTCAGGGTCAGGCGCCGGGCCGGCGGCTTGGGCGAGTCGTCGATCGCCACTACGAAGCGCTCGCGTTCCACGAGCGACGCGTGGCCGGGGAAGAGCGAGCAGACGTGGCCGTCGGGGCCGATGCCGAGCAAGACGATGTCGAGGCGCGGCGGCGCGCCTTGGGCCGCGACCAGCTCCCGCTCGTGTTCGAGCGCGGCCTCCGCGAGGTTGGCCGCATCCGCCGGCATCCGGTGCACGCGCTCCAGGGGCACGCCCGCCGGCTCGAGCAGCAGCCTGCGCGCCAGCGCGAAGTTCGAGTCGGGGTGGTCGGGCGCGACCGCGCGCTCGTCCCCCCAGTAGTAGTCGGTGTCGGTTCCCCGGAGCGCTTCGGCCAGCGCCGGGAAGAAGGTCTCGGCGGCCGATCCTCCGGGCAGGGCGAGCGAAAGCCGGCCCTGCGCGCCCCGGACGTCACGCACCGCAGCGAGCAGGGCCGAGGTCAGGGTCGTGACGTCGCCGACGACGGTCCGGGGACTCATGCTCGGGCCCGCGAGTATATCCGCGCGGCCTCCGCTATTCCTCCGCGTCGATCTGGCAGCCCGTGGTCCTGAAGACGACGTTCGTCGACGCCGTTTCCTCGACCGGACTGAAATTGCCGAGGAGCAGGTCGTACTTGCCGCCGTTCAGCCAGTAGGTCGACCCCACCAGGGGCTTCGGCGGGGGGAACAGGTTCAGCAGGACGTTGCACTTGTCGGCCTGGAACTGCTCGACGGAGCAGGGCGCCTGCGCGAGCGTCAGGCTGACGATGTTCGTGGTCAGCATCCAGTCCAGCGTCACGTCGAGCCGCCCCGGCTGGGGCAGCGTGATCGACTGCACGACGAAGGTGTCGGCCGGGATCCGGCTCTGGCCGCCGAACGTCAGCTCCTCGCAGGGACCCGTGGTGGGCCCCGCCGGGCTCGAGCAGCTGGCCATGGGGCTGAGGGCGAGGGCGCACAGGGCAACGAGCGGTCGCCGCCATGAACGGGTCATGGTGTGCCTCCTATCGAGCCGAGTTGAGCGCAAAGTACACCCGCAGCCGCGGGTTGTGCTGGTCGATGCTCTGGAAGCCCGGCGCCGAGTAACGGCTCTTGCGCTTGAAGGCGAAGTAGTCGGCGCCCAGACCCAGCCTCCCACGGATCGGGAGGAAGCCGCGTACGAGCCAGTATTGGATGTAGTGGTTGGCGTTGGAGCCCTCGCCGGACTGGCCCTGGCTGTAGAGCGAGCCGTTGGCCACGTTGATCCATTGCCAGCGGTAGGAGGCGCTCACGAGAGGCCTGCGGTTGACGAGCAGGTGGGCCCAGGCATCGACACCCGCGCCGGGTCCGTAGTCGTATTCCCGGAGGCGCTCGCGGTTGGCCACCTGGGCGATGTTGGCGTAGTCGGAATTCACCGCTCCCAGGCTCAGCAGCAACGTGGACACGCGTGACGTCACGTCGACCTTGTCCGAGAGACGGAAGCGCGAATAGAGGGTGGGCGCCAGCGACTGCCCCCCGAACTCGACCGTGTTGTTGATCATGTAGTCGTAGAACAGGTTGAGCGCGAAGACGTGCTTCGGGTTCGCCTGGTCCCCGAGCGGCTTTTCCCAGACGTCGCCGCGGATCCGCAGGATGCTGATGGGCTGCTTCTCGCCCGGAGTGAGCTGGAGGTTCATTTCCGCGTAGTCGAACGGCTTGCGGCGGGTGTTGTCCCAGGGGCTGCCGTAGGCGTGATCGAGGAACAGGTTCGCGTAGGTGCTCGTGTCCGTGGCGAGCGAATCCTGGCCGATGATCCGCACGCCCACGCCGAGCAGCGTGGAGCCGTGGGGTGGACGCCAGTCCATGGGGTCCGTGGGGTTCTCGTCCGAGGCGGTGCTGCGGCCCGAGATGAGGCGGTTGAGCCCACGGATGGGATCGACGAAGAAGGCCCCGAGCTCCCGGAAGAAGCGGCTCTTGCCCGTGTCCCGGTTGTCCAGGATCTCGGACGAGAGACGGTACATCATCTCCCCCATGGTGATTCCACCCACGGTCGTCGAGATCAGGTCGTTGTAGGACATCGGGTGCGTCTCGCCGGCGACTTCCCACATGGAGGCGCCGAACGCCGCGTAGCCGGCCGAGGTCCAGAATCCGAGGCCGTTCGACCGGGCGGAGTTGTAGTAGACGTTGCCGTTGTACGAGTGGATGAACTGGTTCGTGCGGAAGTCGTTGTCGTCGTACGTGAAGCCCTCCTGGAGGTTCCGCCACCAGCTCCGCGGGCTGGTCTGGGTGAAGTTGCCGTTCCTCACGTACTCGTTGGAGGCGCCGGCGACCCAGTTGACCGCCATCACCTGCGCCGCGGCCCAGCCGTAGTTCCTCGACACGCCCCAGGCGTCGCGGGGTCCGTCGTCCGCCACGCGCTCCCGGGGTCCCGAGGGATAGCCGTTGTCGGGATGCCAGCGCAGGCCGAAGCGGCCCCCCCACGTCGAACCCGAGCCCGCCGGTGGAAGTCCGACCGGACTGAGGTCGTACTCGCCGACGTCGAATCCGGTGAACGACGCCGACAGGTCGATGGCGACCGAGCGGCTGAGGTTCCACTCGACGCCCGGGACGACGCCGAAGCTCCACCCGTTCGCGGGCCTCGTCGAGCTGCCGCCGAGCACGTAGCCCTCGGGGAGGGGGCTCTGGTCGAAGAGGTGGCTGCGCGGATGGAGCCGCGCCAGGCCGCCCCGCACCTGGAGGTAGGGGCGGAGGCGTCCCTCCGCGCGCAGCATCCGCGTCGCGGACAGGTAGGTCTGCTGGAAGCCCCACTCCAGCCCGTTGTCGTACGTGCCCCTCATGCCGAAGGACCCGAAGCTGACGCCCAGGCCGAAGCGCCACGGACCGTGGGTGCGGAACAGGTTCATCTCCCCGGAGATCGGCGAGTCGAGGAGCGAGCTCAGGTCGCCTCTGGCGGCATGCGCTCCGACGTTCACGCTCACGCCCCATCGGGAGGGACGCGGCGCCTCGATCTCCGGTGCCGGCGTCCCGGTGCCGTCGACCGGGGTCTGCGCAAGCGCAGTGAGCGGGCAGGCGGCAAGCACCGCCCCGACCAGCGCTCTCCTCATGACTCGAGCTCCAGCGCCCCCGGGGGCGCGGTTGCGCCACGGTCGGGCTTGGCGCAGTATACGCGGCCTGGAATCATGAAGATCGCATTGGGCTCCGATCATGCGGGGTTCGAGCTCAAGGAAGAGATCGCGGCCGCCCTCACGGCCTCGGGGCACGAGGTGCTGGACCTCGGGACCGACTCGAAAGCGCCGGTCGACTATCCCGACTTCGCCGAGAAGGTGGGCCGGGCGGTGGTGGAGGGCCGGGCCCCGCGGGGCGTCCTCATCTGCGGCAGCGGTGTGGGGGCGTCGGTGGCCGCCAACAAGATTCCCGGGGTGAGGGCCGCCATCTGCCACGACACCTATTCCGCCCACCAGGGGGTCGAGCACGACGACATGAACGTGCTCGTCCTGGGCGGGCGGGTGGTGGGGCCGGCCCTGGCGCTCGACCTGGTCCGGGCCTTCGTGGCAGCATCGTATTCGGGGGAGGACCGCCACGCCCGCCGGCTGGCCAAGGTCAAGGCCCTCGAGAGCCGCTATCATTCCTAAGCCCAAGTCCCGCTGGACCGTTCAGGAGAGAGTCATGAGCCAAGCATCATCGCGCCCGTCCGCTATCGCCAACCCCCTCGCCGCGCTGCCCGACCTCGGTCAGTCGGTGTGGCTGGACTTCATCAAGCGCAGCCTCATCAAGGACGGCGAGCTGCGCCGACTGGTCGAGGAGGACCGCCTGGGCGGGATGACTTCGAACCCCGCGATCTTCGAGAAGGCGATCGCGGGCAGCGACGAGTACGTTTCCTCGATCGCCGCCGCCGCGGGGCAGGGGCTCTCGGCGAAGCAGATCTACGAGCGTCTCGCGATCGAGGACATCCAGGCCGCGGCCGACGTGCTGCGCGTCGTCTACGACCGGACCAAGGCCCACGACGGCTACGTGAGCCTCGAGGTCTCCCCCGAGCTGGCCAAGGACACGGACGGGACGATCACCGAGGCCCGCCAGCTCTGGGCCGCGGTGGCCCGCCCCAACGTGATGATCAAGGTCCCGGCCACCCCCGAGGGTATCCCGGCCATCCGCACCCTGATCTCCGAAGGCATCAACGTCAACATCACCCTGCTCTTCGCCCGATCGGCCTACGAGGCCGTGGCCTGGGCCTACATCGAGGGGCTCGAAGCGCGGGCGAAGGCCGGGCAGCCCCTGGGCACGGTGGCGAGCGTCGCCAGCTTCTTCGTGTCGCGGATCGACACCCTGGTCGACGCGTGGATCGCGGAGAAGGTGAAGACGGCGCCCGAGGCGGACAAGGCTCGGCTCAATGCGCTCCTCGGCAAGGTGGCGATCGCGAACGCGAAGCTCGCCTACCAGAGCTACAAGCAGATCTTCTCCGGCCCCCGCTGGGAGGCGCTTCTCGCCAAGGGAGCGATGGTGCAGCGCGTGCTGTGGGCCTCGACCGGGACCAAGAACCCCGCCTACTCCGACGTGCTCTACCTCGACAACCTCATCGGCAAGGACACGGTGAACACCGTGCCTCCGGACACCCTGGCCGCCTTCCGCGACCACGGCCAGCCCAAGCCCACGCTCGAAACCGGTCTCGAGGAGGCCAAGGCCACGCTCGAGAACCTGGCCGCCGCCGGCATCTCGCTGGACAAGGCCACGGACGAGCTGCTGGTGGACGCGATCAAGAAGTTCGTGGAGCCGTTCACCAAGCTCCTCCAGGCCGTGGAGCGTCGGGCGGGAGAGGCCAAGGCGCGGTGACCGGGGCGCAAAGCCGCACCCTGCCCGCGGCCCTCGAGGCCGACGTCGCCCGGAAGCTCCAGGAGCTGCAGGCGCGGGGCGGCACGCGCGCCCTCT
>Ga0315912_10005439_pt1 | contig 11724 bp, 11 predicted proteins | sample VfabasoilMG_FD_204469 | JGI IMG/M metagenome (GOLD analysis project Ga0315912, IMG submission 204469) | Garden soil microbial communities collected in Santa Monica, California, United States - V. faba soil | ecosystem: Environmental > Terrestrial > Soil > Garden | place: USA: California...
GCCGAGGCGCAGCCGTAGCACGACGCATGACCGACCGACGACTCGTTCGCCGACCGCACCGCACCACACCACTCCCGGGGTCACCGCATGCTTCCTGAACTGGGTCAGATCGCGTTGATACTCGCGCTGCTCACCGCGCTGTGCCAGACCGTGCTGCCCATGGTGGGCGCGGCGCGCAACGACAGCCGCCTGATCGCGCTCGCGCGCCCGGCCGCATACGGCCAGGCCGCGTTCGTGGCACTCGCGTTCGCGCTGCTGACCGCCGCGTTCGTGACGCAGGATTTCTCGGTCGCCTACGTGGCGCAGCACTCGAACCGGCTCCTGCCGCTGCACTACCGCTTCACCGCGGTGTGGGGCGCGCACGAGGGTTCGATCCTGCTCTGGTCGTTCATCCTCGCGCTGTGGACGGTCGCGCTCGCGCGCTTTTCGCATGCGCTGCCGGAACGTTTCGTCGCGCAGGCGCTGGCGGTGATGGGATTCATCGCGGTCGGCTTCCTCGCCTTCCTGCTGTTCCCCTCGAACCCCTTCCTCCGCCACCTGCCCGCGCTCACCGACGGCAACGACCTTAATCCGCTGCTGCAGGACCCGGGCATGATCATGCATCCGCCCATGCTCTACATCGGCTATGTCGGGTTCTCGGTCGCGTTCGCGTTCTCCATCGCCGCCCTGCTCGACGGCCGCACGGAAACCGACTGGGTGCGCTGGGCGAGGCGCTGGACGCTCGTGGCCTGGGCCTTTCTCACGCTCGGCATCACGCTCGGATCGTGGTGGGCGTACTACGAACTGGGCTGGGGCGGCTGGTGGTTCTGGGATCCCGTCGAGAACGCCTCGTTCATGCCCTGGCTGGTGGGCACGGCACTGATCCACTCGCAGGCGGTGAGCGACAAGCGCGGGAGCTTCCGCGGCTGGACCCTGCTGCTCGCGATCTTCGCCTTCTCGCTCTCCCTGCTCGGCACGTTCCTGGTGCGCTCGGGCGTGCTCACCTCGGTACATGCTTTCGCGTCCGATCCCGCACGCGGCGCGTTCATCCTCGTCTTCCTTGCCGTGATGACCGGCAGTGCATTGCTGCTGTACGCGATCCGCATGCCGAAACTGGGCACGGGCCAGCATGCGTTCAGCGCGCTCTCGCGCGAGACGCTGCTGCTGCTCAACAATCTGCTGCTCGCGAGCGCCTGCGCCATGGTGCTGCTCGGCACCCTCTATCCGCTGATCGCCGAGGCCCTGGGCTGGGGCAAGATCTCGGTCGGGCCGCCCTATTTCGGCACCCTGTTCATCCTGCTGATGGGTCCGCTCGCGCTGCTGCTGCCGCTCGGACCCTTCGCGCGCTGGCAGCGCGAATACGGCGGAACCCTGGTCGCGCATCTGCGCCTCCCGGCCGCCGCGGCGCTCGTGCTCGCGCTGCTGGTCTGGCTGAATTCGTCGGGGCTCCCGTTCCGCGCGCTCGCCGGCACCATCGGCGCGTCCTGGGTGGTGTTCGGCACGCTCGCGTGGATGGTGCACGAGTTCCGCGACCCCGCCCGGCGCCAGCGCTTCACGGCTGAGCGCGCGGGCATGGCGATCGCGCACCTGGGCATGGGCGTGTTCGTGCTGGGCGCCCTCGTGGTCGAGGCCACGGGCGTGGAGAAGGACCTCCGCATGAAGCCCGGTGAAACGACGGAGCTCGGCGCGTACTCGGTCACCTTCGAGAAGATGAGCCACTACGACGGCCCGAACTACAAGGCCGACCGCGGTGATTTCGTCCTGCGCCGGACCGGCTCGGACGACGTGCTCGCGCGCCTGGCGCCGGAAAAGCGGTTGTACACGGGCGGCGGCCAGATCATGACCGAGAGCGCGATCGCGCCGAGCATCCCGCGCGACGTGTACCTCGCGCTTGGCGAACCGCTGGGCGACGACGGCGCCTGGGCCGTGCGCGTGTACCTCAAGCCCTATGTGCGCTGCGTCTGGCTCGGTGGCCTGTTGATGATGCTCGGTGGCCTGGTGGCCGCCGGCGACCGTCGCCTGTCCGCCTGGCGCGAACGCAAGGCGGCCGCGCCCGCGGGAGCCGTCGCGGCATGAACTGGCGCATGCTGTTCCCGCTCGGCGTGTTCCTCGTGCTCGCCGCGGTGCTCGCCAGCGGACTGGGCAAGGATCCGCGCAAGGTGCCCTCGCCGCTGATCGGCAAGCCCGCGCCGCAGTTCGACCTGCCCGCATTGAAGGTGCCCGAGCGCCGCGTCACCAGCCTTGCCTACGCCGGCAAGCCCTACCTCGTGAACGTGTGGGGCAGCTGGTGCGTGGCCTGCCGCGAGGAGCACGAGACGCTCATGAACCTCTCCCGCAGCGGACTGCTGCCGATCGTCGGCCTGAACTGGAAGGATGCGCGCGACGACGCGCTGCGCTGGCTCGAACTGTTCGGCGATCCGTACAACGACATCGCCGTGGACGCCGATGGCCGCATGGCGATCGACTTCGGCGTGTACGGCGCGCCCGAAAGCTTCCTCATCGACGGTACCGGCACGATCCGCCACAAGTTCATCGGGCCGATCACGCCGAAGCTGGTCGAGGACGAACTCAAGCCACGCCTCGCCGCCATGACCCGGGGTAAGCCATGAACCGCTCCCTGCGCACGTTCGCCTTTGCCGGCCTGCTCGCGGCCGGCATGGCCGCGCACGCCATCGACCCGCTTCCGTTCAAGGACCTCGCCGAGGAGCATCGCTACCAGGCGCTCGCGCGCGAACTGCGCTGCCTGGTGTGCCAGAACCAGAACCTGGCCGATTCCGATGCCGGCCTCGCGCGCGACCTCCGGCAGGAGGTGTTCGACCTCATGCGGCAGGGCAAGAGCGACGAGGAGATCAAGACCTTCCTCACCGCGCGCTACGGCGATTTCGTGCTGTACAGGCCACCGGTCCAGGCCAACACCTGGGTGCTCTGGTTCGGCCCGCTGGTCGTGCTCGTGCTCGGTGCCGTCGTCGTCGTCAGGATCGTCAGGAGTCGGGCGGCTCCCGCCACTGCCATCGCAACCGCCCCGCCCCCGGAGGACGCATGACCTTTGCATTCTGGGCGATCACCGCAGGCCTGATCGCCGCGGCGCTCGCCATCCTGATCCGCCCGCTGCTCGGCCAGGGTTCGGACCGCGAACTGGGGCGCAAGCTCAAGGTGCTGCGCATCGCGCACGAGGCTGGCGTGCTCGGCGACGAGGAATTCGACGCGAAGGTGAAGGCGCTCGCCGGCACCGGCGGCGAAGTGCCGGCGCCGTCGCGCAAGCTCGCCATCGCGCTCGCCGTGCTGGTGCCCCTCGTCGTGGTCGCCGGCTACCAGCATGTGGGCAATCCGCTCGCGCTCGAGGTGGGCAACCTCGTCGCGCCCGCGCAAACGGGCAACCCGCATGCGGGCGGCACCGGCGATACCAGCGGCCCCGAGATGGAGAAGGCCGTCCAGGGACTCGCCGATCGCATGAAGAGCGATCCGAACGACCTCGCCGGCTGGCAGCTGCTCGGGCGTGCCTACCTGTCCATGCAGCGCTTCGCCGACTCGCGCGATGCCTTCAAGCGTGCGCACGACCTCGCACCCGAGGATCCCGACAGCGCGATCGAGTACGCCGAGGCACTCGCGCTCGCCAAGCCCGACCGCCGCATCGACGGCGAGGCGCGCACGCTGATCGAACGCACGCTGGCGGGCAACCCCAGGCACCAGCGCGCGCTGTGGCTGCTCGGCATCTCCGAGGCGCAGTCCGAGCGCTATGCCGAAGCGGCGAAGGCCTGGCAGCTCCTGCTCGCGGAGCTGCCACCGGATGCGGAGATCACCCAGTCGGTGCGCGCACAGCTGTCCGAGGCGCGCACGCGCGCCGGCCTGCCGCCACTGGAAGGCGCGCCAGCGACCGCCGCGAACAGCGCGCCGGTACCGCCCGCGCAGGCGCCGCCATCGGCAACCCCGGCGCCCGCGGCTGCCGGTGGACCGCGCTTCGTCGTACAGGTGTCGCTGGCTCCCGAGTTGCAGGCACGCGTGTCGCCCGGCGACGCCGTGTTCGTGTTCGCGCGCTCGAGTTCGGGCCCGGCAATGCCCTTGGCCGTGCAGCGTCTCGTGGCAGGCAACCTGCCCGCCACGGTCGAACTGACCGATGGCATGGGCATGACGCCGCAGATGAACCTGTCCAGCGCCGAGCAGGTCGTCGTGGGCGCACGCATCTCCAAGACCGGCAACGCCATCGCCTCGAGCGGCGACCTGCAGGTGTTTTCCAAGCCGATGGCGACCAAGCCGGGCGGCACGGTGACGCTCACCATCAGCGACGTGGTGCCCTGACGGGCGTACGCGCGTCTCGCGCGCGTCGCTCGAGCGCGCGACGCGCGCCGTCGCGACGGTCGGGCATGTCGCACGTGCCGTGCGCTTTCCGTGCGCGTTCCCGTCGAGCATGACCATCCGCACCCGCCAGCTCGAACCCCATCCCCGCCTCGCCCTGGCGGTGCGCAAGCATCTGTCGACGCTGAACCTCGCACCGATCCCCGATCACACGCGCGAGGCGTTCGAGCAGACCTGCGGGTTGCGCGGGGACGACCGGAGTCCCCTGTGCCTCGATTCCGGTTGCGGGACCGGCGAATCGACGTTCGCGCTTTCCAGGCGCATGCCCGGCCATCTCGTCATCGGCATCGATCGTTCCGCGCATCGTCTCGCGGCGCGCCTGGGCGATCGCCCCGCGATCCGCGAGGGCAACACGATCCTCGTCCGCGCCGAACTGGCATCGTTCTGGCGCCTGGCCGTGGCGGCAGGCTGGCGCCTGTCGCGCCACTACCTGCTTTATCCGAACCCCGAACCGAAGGCCGTCCACTATCTCCGACGCTGGCACGCGCATCCGGCATTCGCCGACCTGCTCGCGCTGGGCGGCGGGATCGAGATGCGCACGAACTGGCGGGTGTATGCGGAGGAGTTTCGCGATGCACTCGCGATCGCCGGATACACGGCGAACCTGCAGACCGTCCAACCCGACATCGCGCATCCGTGCTCGCCATTCGAACGCAAGTACGCAGCGCGCGGCGAGGGGCTCTGGTCCGTACGATCCCGCCTTTGGATGGATACCGCGGCGCCCCGACCGTAGGAGCGCGCGCATGCGCGCGATCGGGGCTTCGTCAGGCGGAAACGTCGCCGGAGTGCTTCGCGCGCTCACGCGCGCTCCCACGACTGAACCGTCGCGGGATCGAAACGCAACCCTTCCCGATCGGGACATGGAAGCGCAGGATCGCGATACACGCCATCCTACGCGCGTTCGAGTTCCTGCAGCGTGTAGCGGGAGTGCCCGCGTTCCTCGAGATACTCGAGCCACTTGCCGAGGAAGCTCGACATGCGCAGGCGGTGGTCCATCACGGTACGCACGGTCGGGAAGCGCCCGAGTGCGTCCTCGAGGCGCGAACCGACGTAACAAGTTGTGACCTCGGCCACGCGCGCGTCGCGGTACAGGCGCACGTGCGCGGAGGGATCGGGCTGGCCGGAACTCGAATCGGTGAACAGGTAGCTCAGCCGCAGGTCGATCGTGTAGCGGTGCAACTCGAGCACGTCGAACGAGAGATCGAGTCCATCGCCCACGCTCGAGCGGTATTGCGCCACCGAAAGCCGCTCGGGCCCGAACACGCGCGTCAGCCGCCAGTAGTTCTCGGCATACAGTCCCATGAGGTACGCGAAGCGTCCCGGCAGGATGCGTGTGCGAGTGGCGACGGATCGAAGCATGACCCGATCATGGCGGAATCGATGGGATCGCGGAAGGCTCGCGCGGCAGGCATTGCTTGCGTAGAATGAGGGTTCCCCGGGCTTGCGCCCGGTGCGGATCCGGGCCCGGCCCCGAGGTCCTCGCGGCAAGCCCGCCTCGCCCCTCCCCGCCTCAGAAGAGATGCCGCTCGATGCCCAGCGCGTCGAGGATCTTGCTGCCGATCTCCTCGATCGAGGTGTGCGTGGTGCTGAGCATCGCGATGCCTTCGCGCTTCATCAGCTTCTCCGCGGTGGCGACCTCCCACCGGCACTGTTCCACCGTCGCGTAGCGGCTGCCGGGGCGGCGCGCTTCGCGCACCTGGGTCAGGCGGATGGGATCGATGGTCAATCCGTAGATCTTGTTCCGGTGCGGATCCAGGCGCGCGGGCAGTTCCGAGTTCTCCAGGTCGTCGGGCGTGAGCGGATAGTTCGCCGCGCGGATGCCGAAGTGCAGCGCCAGGTACAGGCACGTCGGCGTCTTGCCCGAACGCGAGACGCCGACCAGGATCACCTCGGCGTCGGAATAGTTCACGTCCACGCCGTCGTCGTGGCTGAGCGCGTAATTGGTCGCGTTGATGCGCTGCTCGTACTCCGCGTAGTTGGTCAGGCCATGCGCCTTGCCCACGCGCGGCTGGCGCTTGGTGCCCAGTTCGATCTCGAGCGGCGCGATGAAGGGTGCGAACACGTCCAGCATCAACGCCCCGCTGCCGGCCAGGATCGCGGTCAGCGCCGGATCGACCACGGTGTTGACGACGATCGGACGCAGCCCCGCACGCGCGGCCTCGAGCTGGATACGCTCGACCGCGGCCTCCGCCTTCGACGGCGAATCCACGAACGGGATGCGCAGGGTCTCGAACTCCACGCCGGAGAACTGCGTGAGCACGCTGTGGCCGATGGTTTCCGCGGTGATGCCGGTGCCGTCGGAGATGTAGAAGACGATGCGCATGGTCGGGGGTCGCGCCAGGGAAGGGTCGAGGTCGACGGTCGTCGTTCCCTAGCGTACCGGGAACCTCGTCGCCGGCGCGGGACCGGGCGGCGGACGACCTCGCGTGTACTGGCGCACCGACCCGCCCCGTGCGCCGGACCAAGATTGTTTCCCCTACCCAAACCGACGATCATTCGCCGCCCCCCGGGCTGGCGCGACGAATCCGGAGTTCCCTGATGACAGAACACGTGCTGTGGCTCGACCACCTGCGACTTTCCGACCTCGCGCAGGTGGGCGGAAAGAACGCCTCGCTCGGGGAAATGATCGGGCACCTGGCTGCGCTCGGCGTCTCGGTCCCGGGCGGTTACGCCACCACCGCCGATGCGTTCCAGGAATTCATCGCGCAAAGCGGCCTGGCCACGCGTATCCAGGCGCGCCTGGCGGAACTCGACATCGATGACGTGGAAGCGCTCGCGCGCGCCGGCGCCGAACTCAGGTCCTGGATCATCGAGACGCCGCTGATCCCCGCGCTCGACGAAGCGGTGCGCGCGGGCTACCGCAAGCTGTGCGCCGATGCCGGAGGCGAGGTCGCGGTCGCCGTGCGCTCCTCCGCCACCGCCGAGGACTTGCCCGACGCCTCGTTCGCGGGCCAGCAGGAGACCTACCTGAACGTGGTCGGCGAAGACGACGTGGTGCACAAGATCAAGGAGGTGTTCGCCTCGCTCTACAACGATCGCGCCATCGCCTATCGCGTGCACCATGGCTTCCGCCACGAGGACGTTTCGCTCTCCGCCGGCGTGCAGCTCATGGTGCGCTCGGACGTCGGCGCCTCGGGCGTGCTGTTCACGCTCGACACCGAATCGGGCTTCCGCGACGCCGTGTTCATCACCGCGAGCTACGGCCTGGGCGAGATGGTGGTCCAGGGCGCGGTGAATCCCGACGAGTTCTACGTGTACAAGCCCACGCTGCTCGCCGGCAGGCCCGCGATCCTGCGTCGCCAGCTCGGTTCCAAGCAGCAGCGCATGGTGCATTCGGACGTGCCGGGCGAACGCGTGCGCATCGAGCCCACGCCGGACGCGGACCAGTCCCGTTTCTGCATCAGCGACGAGGACGTGCACGAGCTTGCGCGCCAGGCGCTCACCATCGAGCGCCACTACGACCGTCCCATGGACGTCGAATGGGGCAAGGACGGCCACACCGGCAAGCTCTACATCCTGCAGGCGCGCCCCGAGACGGTGAAGTCGCGCCTGCGCGCCACGCAGATCGAGCGCTACCACCTGAAGGAACGCGGACCGGTGCTGTGCGAGGGTCGTTCCATCGGCCACAAGATCGGCGCCGGCACGGCGCGGGTGGTGCGCACCATCGCCGATATGCACCAGGTCCAGCCCGGCGACGTGCTGGTCGCGGACATGACCGACCCGGACTGGGAACCGGTGATGAAGCGCGCCGCCGCGATCGTCACCAACCGCGGCGGCCGCACTTGCCACGCGGCGATCATCGCGCGCGAACTGGGCGTGCCCGCGGTCGTCGGTTGCGGCAACGCGCTGGAGCGCATCCCCGACGGCTTGCCCGTGACCGTGTCGTGCGCCGAGGGCGATACGGGCAGCATCTACCAGGGCCTGCTCGCGTTCGATCGCATCACGGCCGACCTCGTGAACATGCCGCCGGCGCCGCTCAAGATCATGATGAACGTGGCGAATCCCGAGCGCGCCTTCGATTTCGCGCAGCTGCCGAACGCGGGCGTCGGGCTCGCGCGCCTGGAGATGATCATCGCCAGCCACATCGGCGTGCATCCCAAGGCGCTGCTCGAGTACGCGCAGCAGGATGCCGCCACGCGCAAGCGCATCGATGCGCGCATGGCAGGCTATGCAGATCCGGTCTCGTTCTACGTCGAGCGGCTCGCCGAGGGCATCGCCACGATCACGGCGGCGTTCGCGCCCAATCCGGTCATCGTGCGGCTTTCCGACTTCAAGTCGAACGAGTACGCGAACCTGATCGGTGGCAAGCGCTACGAACCGCACGAAGAGAACCCGATGATCGGGTTCCGCGGCGCCTCGCGCTACGTCGATCCGAGCTTCGCCGACTGTTTCGCGCTGGAGTGTCGCGCCATGCGTCGCGTACGCGACGAGATGGGCCTGACGAATGCCTGGGTGATGATCCCGTTCGTGCGTACCGTGCCCGAGGCGCGCCGCGTGATCGAGGTGCTGGCCGCCAATGGCCTGCGCCAGGGCGAGAACGGGCTCAAGGTGATCATGATGTGCGAGGTGCCCTCGAACGCGCTGCTCGCCGACGAATTCCTCGACATCTTCGACGGCTTCTCGATCGGCTCGAACGACCTCACCCAGCTCACGCTCGGCCTCGACCGGGACTCCGCCATCGTCGCGAACCTGTTCGACGAGCGCGACCCGGCCGTGAAGAAGATGCTCGCCATGGCGATCTCCGCCGCCCGTCGCAAGGGCAAGTACATCGGCATTTGCGGCCAGGGGCCGTCGGACCACCCGGACCTCGCCGAATGGCTGATGGACCAGGGCATCGAATCGGTGTCGCTGAATCCCGATACGGTGGTCGATACCTGGTTGCGACTGGCGAAGCACCGCGCCGCCCGGTAATCGCCGACCCCTCCCTACCTTTCTAGGAGCGCGCTTCAGCGCGCGATCTTTCCGTGCTCAAGAATGTCGCGCTGCGTGAAAAGATCGCGCGCTGAAGCGCGCTCCTACAAGGGTAGGCGTTGCTTCTACGGTGGCGAGGTGTCCCAGGGCGTGCCGTCCTTGTGCACGAGCTTCCGTCCGGTACCGTCGCGCTCCCACGCCACGTCGTCGTCGGGATAGTGCGCGCGGTCCTCGGGATCGCGCGATCCGATCTCCAGGTATTGCGCCGGCGCGGCGCTCGCGTTCTCCAGGCAATGTGCGTCCTGGCTGCCGGCCGGGAATCCGGCGCAATCACCCGCGCGCAGGACCTGCGCGCCGGCATCGGTGTGCAGCAGGAGCTCTCCCGACAGCACGTACACGAACTCGTCCTCGTGATCGTGCCAATGCCTCAGCGCGGAGCGGTCACCGGGCTGCAGCGTCACCAGGTTCACGCCGAACTGCTGCAGGCCCGTGGCGTCGCCCAGCGCCTGCTTCGCGCGATTGCGCGCGCGCGAGCGGAACGGTTCGGGCGCGCTCCAGCCCAGCCTGGCCGCGACGCCTACGGGATCCAGCGCCGGCAACCTGAGCCGGGTGTCTGGGGGATTCGTCATCGGGAGGCTCCTTCGGCATCACGCGAGGGCGCCGCGGGCAACGCGCCCTCGCCGCCCAGCCGGCCCATGAACTGGCGGAAGTAGCGCAGCTCCGCGATCGAATCGCGTGCGTCGCTGAGCGCGGTGTGGGCCGAATCCTTGGTGAACCCGCGCGCGACGTCGGGTGCCCAGCGTCGACACAGTTCCTTGACCGTGGACACGTCGAGGTTGCGGTAGTGGAAGTGCCGCTCCAGCCCGGGCATCAGGCGCGCGAGGAAGCGGCGATCCTGGCAGATCGAGTTTCCGCACATCGGCGATTTCCCGGCGGGCACGTGCTGCGCGAGGAAGGCGAGCGTCGCGGCTTCGGCCGATGCCATCGTGGCGGTCGACTCGATCACGCGCTGCCAGAGACCCGATTTCCGGTGCTGGGTGCGATTCCATTCGTCCATCGCCTCGAGCCGCGCGAGCGGATGCGCGATCGCGAACTCCGGACCTTCGGCGACCACGTTCAGGTCCTTGTCGGTCACTACCGTGGCGATCTCCAGGATGGAGTCGTTCACGGTGTCGAGGCCGGTCATTTCCAGGTCGATCCAGATCAGGCGGTCGTCGTTGGACACGCATCGCACTCCCGTGGCTGCGGGCGATCTTAGCCGACGCGGCGCAACCGCTACACTGCGCACCGATCCGGGAGCCGCGCCATGCCATTCGACACCGCGAACACGCATTATCCAATGCTCACCGCCATGCTGGCGCCGGCCTTGTTCCTCACCGCGACCGGTTCGCTGCTGTTGAACGCGAACAATCGGCTCGCGCGCATCAGCGACCGCCTGCGCCAGGAGCTCACGCACCTGTACACGCCAGGCGAAGCCGGTCCGCCGGTGAGCGCGGCGCGCAACGACCTCCTGCGCGTGCGTGCGCACACCGTGCTCGCCGCGATCCGACTGCTGCACCTGGCGATGTGCTCTTTCGTCGCGACCAGCCTGATGATCGGCCTCGACGCCGTGCTGGGCTCGCGCTATCCGCTGGTGCCCAGCGGGCTCGCCGTGCTCGGCGTCACCCTCATGCTCGGCGGCGGCGTGCAGCTGTGGCGCGAGGCGAACATGGCGGTGAAATCGCTGGACCTGATGCTGCTGGAGTTCGACGAGCATGGGAAGCCGGTCAAGTAGCCGGACGGCAGCTCGCCACCGCGTTTCCGGTCGACTCCACCCGCCCCGGTACGCGGTTGCAGGAGCTCCCGCCAGGGCGCGATGCAAGCTGGCGACCACGGTCGGACGAGGCGACGCCTATCGCGCGCTGGCGTGCGCTCCTACGACGCTTGGAGTCGCGATCCCGGTCAGCGGGCGCCCGATGGCGCACGGGCAGTGCCGCGCTTCGCCCTGAAGTAGCTTCTCAGCAGGGTCCCCGCCTCGTCTCCCAGCACGCCGCCCACGACTTCGATCCGGTGGTTGTGCCGATCCGAGACCAGGATGTCGAAGACGCTGCCGGCCGCGCCGGTCTTGGGATCCGTTGCCGCATAGACCACGCGTGAGACGCGGGCGTGGATGAGCGCCATCGCGCACATGGCGCAGGGTTCCAGGGTGACGTAGAGCGTCGCGCCTGGCAGGCGATGGTTGCCGAGCCTTCGGCCGGCACGACGCATCGCGACGACCTCCGCATGCGCGGTGGGGTCGTGCAGCGTGATGTTGCGGTTCCAGCCCTCGGCGAGCTTCACGCCGTCCTGCACGAGGACCGCGCCAACCGGCACTTCGTCCTCGCGGTCGCGACCCCGCTCCGCCAGCAGCAGGGCACGGCGCATCCAGCGTTCGTCGGTCAAGGGGTCCATCGAGGTAGGCATTCCGGCGTAGGGTGCGTCTCGGACGCACCGGACCTGGTC
>Ga0315912_10005440_pt1 | contig 11722 bp, 9 predicted proteins | sample VfabasoilMG_FD_204469 | JGI IMG/M metagenome (GOLD analysis project Ga0315912, IMG submission 204469) | Garden soil microbial communities collected in Santa Monica, California, United States - V. faba soil | ecosystem: Environmental > Terrestrial > Soil > Garden | place: USA: California...
CATCGCGAGCCGGAATCTGCCGGCGAGTTTCGCGAGCCGCGTCATGGGCGTGCTCGGCCTCATCAGTTTCGGCTTCCTGTTGTTCACCGTTGCCACGTCGAATCCCTTCGAGCGCATCATTCCCGCTCCGGCCGATGGTCGTGACCTGAATCCGGTGCTGCAGGATCCGGCGCTGGCCATTCATCCGCCAATGCTCTATTTCGGCTACGTCGGCTTCGCCGTGGCGTTCTCGTTCGCCTGCGCCGCCATGCTCGAGGGCAAGCTCGACCAGGTGTGGGCGAAATGGACCCGGCCCTGGACGACGATCGCGTGGGCGTTCCTGTCGGTCGGCATCGCACTCGGCAGCTGGTGGGCGTACTACGAACTCGGCTGGGGCGGCTACTGGTTCTGGGATCCCGTGGAAAACGCCTCGTTCATGCCGTGGCTGGTGGGCACCGCGCTCATCCATTCACTCGCGGCCACGGAAAAGCGGGGTGTCTTCAAGAGCTGGACGCTGCTGCTGGCCATACTTGCGTTCTCACTGAGCTTGTTAGGCACGTTCCTCGTGCGCTCGGGCGTGTTGACGTCGGTTCATTCGTTCGCGGCAGATCCGACGCGCGGACTGTTCATCCTTGGCTTCCTGGTCATCGTGGTCGGGGGTGCGCTCACGCTGTATGCCTGGCGCGCGCCGATGCTGAAATCGCCGGCGGGTTTCGAGCCCACGGCTCGTGAAGCGTTTCTCCTCTATAACAACATCCTGCTGGTGGCCGCCGCTGCGCTGGTGCTCGTGGGCACGCTGGCGCCGCTGATCGCCGATGCCACGGGCATGGCCCCGATTTCCGTGGGCTCTCCTTATTACGATCTGATGTTCCCGCTGCCGATGGTGCCGCTCTTCGTGCTGGTGGCCATCGGCATCCACGCGTCGTGGAAGCGGGGGCAACTCGGCAACAATCGCCGGCGCATCTACGTGGGCCTGGCCATCGCGGCGTTGATAGGCCTGTCGATCGTGTACGGAGCCTACGGTCCGGCGAAGTGGCTGACACCTTTCGGCGTCGTCTTCGGCCTCTGGATCATCGTCTCGTCACTGTTCGATCCCATCGATCGCCTGCGGCGCCGCCTGACGTTGTCACGAGCCATCGTCGGCATGACAGTCGCGCATATCGGTCTCGGAGTCTGCGTGCTCGCCATCTCGACGGTCGAGTCGTACACCATGGAGCGTGATGCGGCGATCGCGCCCGGCGAGACGCTGGCTTTCGGACGCTACGCCTATCGATTCGACAGCATCGGCGAGATCGAGGGGCCTAACTACGATGGATTGCGCGCTGTCGTGACGGTGTTGCGTGATGGTGCGCCAGTGGCCGTCCTGCATCCCGAACGCCGCAACTACTGGGTTCAGCGATCGACGCTGACCGAGGCTGGCATCGCCAGTCGCTGGAACACGGACATGTTCGTGGCCGTGCGCGAGCACCTCGGAAACAATCGCTGGAGCGTCCGTGTGCAGATGAGGCCGCTCATCGACTGGGTGTGGCTGGCGGCCGGGCTCATGGCGTTGGGGGGCGTGCTTGCCGCCACGGATCGTCGTTACCGTACGCGTGAAGCGGCGAAGGAATCGGTCGCGACGCAAGGATCGGCGGCAGCGACGTGACACGCTTCATTCTTCCAGCCGCGATCTTCATCGCGCTCGCGGGTGTGTTGTACGTCGGCGTCGTCCATTCGCCCAACAAGAGCACCATGCAGTCGGCGTTGCTGGGCAAGCCTGTGCCGACATTCGATCTGCCGATACTCGGTAGTCCCGGCATGAAGCTCACGAATACGCAACTCGCCGGCCGTCCGTGGGTCCTGAATGTCTGGGGCACCTGGTGCGTGGCCTGCCGCGATGAACACGAAGCGCTGCTCGCCATCTCGAAGCAGAACGCGCTGCCCCTGGTGGGCCTGAACTGGAAAGACGAAGACGATGCTGCCATCGACTGGCTGAAGCAGCTGGGAAATCCGTACACCGTCGTCGCGGTGGACAGCGACGGGCGCACCGCCATCGACTTCGGTGTCTACGGCGCGCCGGAAACCTTTTTCATCGACGCGGATGGGCGAGTGCAATACCGACACGTGGGGCCCATGACGGACGAAGTGTGGCAACGCGAATTCCTGTCGCGGATCCCGCGCGGGGCGCTGCCATGAAGTTGCGCGCCGCTTTCCTGAGCCTCGCGAGCGTCCTGTTGCTCGGTCTCGCAAGCGCCGCATTCGCGGTGGACGTCGAACCCTTGCCGACGCCGGAGATGCAGCAGCGCTTCGACGATCTCACGCATGAGTTCCGATGCATGCAATGCCAGAACCAGAGCATTGCCGACTCGGCCGTGGGTCTCGCCTCGGACCTGCGCCGCGACGTGCGTGAACAGATCGTCGCTGGAAAGACCGACGCCGAAATTCGCGCATCGATGGTGGCGCGTTACGGCAACGTCATCCTGTTCCGTCCGCCGTTCGAAAAATCGACGGCCTGGGTGTGGGTGCTGCCCGTGCTGTTGCTTCTCGTCGGTGTGTACGTGGCGTTCCGTGTCGTACGCCAGCGCGCCGGCATGGTGGCCACGGATGACAGTGTCGTCGACCAGGACGAAGTCAAACCATGATGCTCGCATTCGTATTGATTGCGGGTTCGCTCGCGACTGCGTCGGCTGTCCTGCTGTTGCTGCCTCTCGTGCGACAACGCACGGATTCAAAGCCGGCGGCGAGTGTTGCCGCGATCGGCGTGTTGTTCGCGTTGTTGTTAGGCGGGGCCGGCCTGTATGCCGGGTTCAGCAACTACTCCTGGGTGGAAATGCCCGACGTTGCCCAGACGCCCGCGGCGATGACGGCCAAACTCGCCAAGCGCCTCTCGCTCGAGCCGAATGATCTCGAGGGATGGCTGCTGCTCGGTCGCAGCTACCAGCAACTCGAGCAGTTTCCGCTCGCGGTGCGTGCCTACCAGCGCGCCGATCGCCTGGCCAACGGACAGAACGCCGAGGCCATCGTCGGCACTGCCGAGATGTTGCTCGCCCAGGATTTCGAGGAGATTCGCGGCGCCGCCGGCCACCTTTTCGACCGCGCGCTGCAGATCGAGCCCGACAATCCGAAGGCGCTGCTGTACAGCGGCTTCGCCGCACTGAGTCGCGGGGAACAACCCGTCGCGCGTGAACGGTTCGAGCGATTGCTCACGCTGAATCCGCCGCCGCAGATCCAGGACATCATCCGGAAGCAGTTGCTGGCGCTGGGAGGCGAAGGCGTCGGGCCGGCCCAGGAATCGGCACCGGGGCAGGGCGCGAAGATCGCAGTGCACGTCACGCTTGCGCCCTCGCTGGCTTCCAAGGTGCCCGCGGGCGCGGCGTTGTTCGTCGCAGCGCGTGATCCGAAGGCGCCCGGCCCGCCGTTCGCGGTCAAACGACTGCCTGCGACGTTTCCGGTCGACGTGGAATTGTCGGCGGCCGATGCGATGCTCGAATCGCGTCGCATCTCGGACGGTCAGCAGCTCGAAGTCGTCGCGCGTGTCGCCCTTGGGGGAACGCCGACCGCAACCACCGGCGACCCGTTCGGACAAGTTAGCTATCATGTCGGCCAAGACAAGAAGCTGAACATCGTCATCGACCGAATCGCGCCGTAAGCCGCGATCGGGAATCGGGGTACCCATGCAGGCCAAGCATTCGCTCGAGTTCGCGCGCGCGCCGGCAGTCTGGTCGATGTATCCCAAGATCATGGTGTCGCGGAAGCCTTCGCTGGTGCCGGAAGGTGGCGAAGTGCCGCGCATCGAATCACGACTGGCCAAGGTCGTCATCGACCGCAAACATCTCGCGCAGTATTCGGAAATCTGCGGAGCCGCTGCCGGCGCCACGTTGCCCATCGCATACCCGCACATCCTGGCGATGCCGCTGCACCTGGCCATGCTCGGCGCCGAGGCATTCCCCGTGAAGTTGTTCGGGCTCGTGCACGTGCAGAATCGCATCGCGATGCGTGAGCCACTGTCGGCCGACGAAGCCGCCGAGATCCGCTGCTGGATCGAAGGTCATCGCGAAACGGATCGCGGCCAGGAATTCGAACTGCACACGGAGTACGTGGTCGGTGGCCAACCTCGCTGGGACGAGACCTGCACGTTCCTCGCGCGCAGACGTCCGCCTGCCGGCGCCGGCAAGACGACAACCATCAGCCGCGCCGTGGAGAACGGAGCCGACGGCGTCACCATCAAGTCGAGCAGCTTCCGCGCGCCGGCCGGTCTCGGTCGCCGCTATGGATTCATCTCCGGTGACGTGAATCCCATCCACATGAGCGACCTGACGGCCCGGGCCTTCGGCTTTCCCAAGGCGATTGCGCACGGCATGTGGTCGCTCGGTCGCCTCGCGTCCGACTTCGAAGCATCGCAGTTCGACGGCGGTTGCGAGCTCAATGTCAGTTTCAAGCTTCCTATCTACATGCCTGCCTGGCTGATGCTGCAACGCTGGGGTATCGAGAACGGTTCGGCATTCGCGCTGCGTGACGCACAAGGCGAGAAGCCCCATCTCACGGGAACGCTGAAGTCGCTTCGATGACCGTCCCGCCCGGCCGGGAGGAGCGCCGCGCACTGCTGATGGCGGCCGCTGGCTTCTTCTGCCTCATGTGCGGCTACTACACGCTGCGTCCGATGCGCGAGGCGCTGGCGCTCCAGGTCGGCGTGGACAGGAACTCCATTCTGTTCACCGTGGTGCTGGTGTGTTCGGTCGCGCTGCTTCCGTTGTACTGGTGGCTGGTCGGTCGAACGCCTCGCGGCCGGCTTCTCTGGTACGTGTGTACGCCGTTTGCCCTGGTCTTCATCGCGCTGGGAGTGGGTCTCCATTTCCATCCGGGCGACAAGACACTCGCGTTCATCTACTTCGTGTCGCTCACCTCGGCGAATCTCTACGTCATCTCGGTGTTCTGGAGCGCCATGGCCGACGTGTGGCGGCCGGATCTCGCGAAACGCTTCTATGGCTACATCGCCGCGGGCGGCAGCGCCGGCGCGTTGCTGGGTCCTTTCATCGTGACCTCGCTGGTGCGCACCGTCGGACCGACACCACTCATCATCTTTGCCTGTGTCGCGATCATGGCGACGGCGGCTCTCGTATCAGCGGCGCGTGAGTCCCTGCGGCACGCGCCCGGTGGCCACGCTGTGCCCGACAGCGCGATACCGGTCGGCGGACGGGCGATCGACGATCTCGGACGCATGATCCGCACTCCCTATCTACTCGGGATCGCCGGCGTGATCATCGCCGGGCAGACGATCGGTGCGTTCATGTACAACGAGCAGGGCAAGTACGTGTCGGCCACGTACTCGGCCGTGGCCGACCGCGCCGCGATCTTCGCGAACATGGAGATCGCCGTGAACCTGCTGTCCATGTTTTTCCAGGCGGTCGTAGTCACCTGGCTTACGCGGCGGGGCAGCGTGGCGCTCAGCCTGTCCGCCATGCCTGCGCTCATCGGCGGCAGTTTCATCCTGCTGGCGTTGTTCCCGGTGGGCAGCGTGCTGCTCGTGACCCAGGTCCTGCGGCGCGCGGCGGACTATGGGCTGGGCAAGCCACCCCGTGAAATGTTGTTCACCGTGTTGAACCCGGAGAGCAAGTTCAAGAGCAAGAGTCTCATCGATACCGTCCTTCAACGCGGCGCAGATTCGGCTTCGCAATGGCTGTACGTCCTCATCGCGGGTATCGGGCTCGCGGGCATCGCGTGGGCTTGCGCGGGAATCTGTGTATTGCTGCTGGCGGCCACTCGCACTTTGGGTCGCGCGTTCGAAGTGCGACAGCACTCCGAGGTGCCTGCGTCACAGGCATCGGCCGCAAAGCCGGCATGAACGCCGCCACGCCTTTGCTCCCGGCGCAACGCATCGACGCGTCGGGTAAACCGCACGTCAGGTTCGGCGAGGTGTTTCGACTGGCGGCGCCGCTCATGGTCACGAACGCGGTGCAGGCGCTTCTCAATCTCACCGACCTCTGGTTCATCGGGCGTCTGTCGACCGATGCCGTGGCGGCGCTCGGCGCTATCTACTGGATCATGACCTGCGCCATCCTGCTGTTCGGAGGCGTGGGCCTCGCAGTGCAGACGTTTGTCGCGCAGGCGTATGGCAGCCGGCGCGGCGCCTATGCGTCGCGCGCGTTGTGGAATGCGCTGTGGGCCTCCCTTGCGTTGGTGCCGGTCTTCCTCGCTCTCGCATTCGCCGGCCCCGCGCTGCTGCATCCCTTTGGACTGGATCCGCACGTCGAGGCGCTGGCACTCGAGTACTGGATGCCGCGCATGGGCGGCGCGTTCATTGGTTCGATGACCTGGGCCGCGCTGGGTTTTTTCAATGGCATCTCGGCCGTGCGTTACACCATGCTCGTCGTGGTCACGACGACGGTGGCCAACGCGATCCTGAACCAGGTCTTCATCTTCGAGTTCGGAATGGGCATGAAGGGATCCGCGTGGGCCACCAACGCCGCGCAGATCGTCGGCGTGGCGGTCTCGATGACGCTGTTCCTGGGCGGTGACGTCGGACGCCGATACCGATCGAAACTGATGTGGCGTCCGCAATGGTCCGTGATCCTGGCGCAGCTGAAGATAGGCATGCCGATTGGTGTCATGTACGGCGCGGACGTCCTCGGACTCGCGCTGTCGCAGATGATGATCGCCCAGACGAGCGCCGTGGGAGCCGCTGCCACCCAGATCGTCATGGCGCTCACCTCGATGGCCTACATGCCCACGATAGGCATCGCGCTTGCGGGCACCACGCTGGTCGGCCAATCCATTGGCGCGGGCGATCGCGAGTGGGCGAACCGGCTCGGCAACGTGATTATCGCCATGTGCGCAGCATTGATGGCGGTCATCGCCATCCTGTTGCTCGTGGTCGGTCCGTGGGTTCTGCCGTGGTTCGTGAGCAGCGGAGGTCCGGCGGCGGCCGACGTGGTTGCGCTCGGCGTCACGCTGCTCTGGCCTGCGGCTGCCTACCAGATATTCGATGGACTCTACTGCGGCTCCGGCTTCTGCCTGCGCGGTGCGGGCGACACGCGTATACCCGCGGTCACTGCGCTGTGCCTGTCGTGGTTCTTCTTCGTTCCGCTGGCGCACACACTGGTGTTCGCGCCGGGCCAGGGCTGGATAGACGGCCTGTCGCAGTACGGTCTCGGTGCCAAGGGCGGGTGGCTTGCCCTCATGACGTATTGCACGTTGTTAGGCTGCAGCATGTTCTGGCGCTGGCGCCACGGGGCTTGGCGGCGCGTCAAACTGTAGACGTCACGTTGAGGGTGTTGCTGATCGACTCGCGCGCGCCGGCGTGCTTATGATCGGCCCATGACGGCCATCCGCTACAAAGTCGACAAGGGCATCGCGTGGCTCGCGATGAACAATCCACCGCTGAACGCACTCTCGCACGAACTGCGACAGGGCATCGTGAATGCGCTCGATCGCGCGCTCGCCGATGACAAGGTGCGTGCAGTCATCATCATCGGCAATGAACGCGCCTTCTCGAGCGGCGCCGACATCAAGGAATTCGCCGGCAGCGCATTCTACTCCGACCCGTTTCTCCCCGCGGTCGTGGACACCGTCGAAGCAGCCGACAAACCGGTCGTGGCGGCCATCGGCGGCGCCTGCATGGGAGGCGGCCTGGAACTTGCGCTGGGATGCCACTACCGCGTGGCGCTCACGAGCGCAAAAATTTCATTTCCCGAAGTGAAGCTCGGCCTCATTCCCGGCGCTGGGGGCACGCAACGCTTTCCTCGCCTCGTAGGCCTCGAGGCTGCGGCGAACATGATCGTGTCGGGCGCCACGGTGCCGGCATCAACCTTCGAAGGCGCGGCGCTGTTCGACGTGTTGACGAACGACTCGCTGGAAGACGCCGCCCGGGATTTCGCGCTTCAACTCATCAAGGAGGCGAAATCCATCCGTCGCGTCCGCGACCTGCCTTGCAAACATCCCCAGGCCGAAGCTTTCCTGCAGTTCGCGAAGACGGGCGTCGCGTCGGTGTCGCGTGGCCTGGCCGCGCCCCTGAAGGCGCTCGAGGCGGTGGGCGCGAGCGTCTCGCAGAAGTTCGACGCGGGTATTGCGACCGAGCAGAAAGTCTTCGCCGAACTCATGGTGAGCGACGAATCGAAAGCACTCCGCCACGCGTTTTTTGCCGAGCGCGCAGCATCGAAAGTAGATGGGCTCGGCGAGAAGACGCCTCAGCGGAAGGTTGCCAGTGTCGCGGTGATCGGCGCCGGCACCATGGGCGGCGGCATCGCGATGAACTTTGCGAATGCCGGCATTCCGGTGACCCTCATCGAGGCGAAGCAGGAAGCGCTGGATCGCGGCGTTGCCGGCATCCGGAAACAATACGAAGGCCAGGTGGCGAAGGGGAAGCTCAAGGCAGACGAGGCCACGAAGCGCGGTGGACTAATCACGCCATCGCTCGACTATGCCGCGGCATCGAAGGCGGATCTCGTCATCGAAGCGGTGTTCGAGGATATCGCCGTCAAGAAGGCCGTGTTCCAGGCGCTCGACAAGGTCATGAAGCGTGGCGCGATCCTCGCCACCAATACCTCGACACTCGACGTGGACAAGATTGCCGCCTTCACACGCCGGCCTGGCGACGTCGTTGGCATGCACTTCTTCAGCCCCGCGAACATCATGAAGCTGCTGGAAGTCATCAACGCCAGGAAGACGCGGCCCGACGTTCTCGCGACGGCGTTGTCGGTGGCGAAGAAGATCGGCAAGACGGCCGTGGTTTCCGGCGTCTGCGACGGCTTCATCGGCAATCGCATGATCAACAAGTACTCCGAGCAGGCGCTCCTGCTGCTGGAGGAGGGGGCGTCGCCGAAACAGGTCGACGCCGCCATCGAGAAGTTTGGATTTGCGATGGGTCCGTTCCGCATGTCGGATCTCGCGGGCAATGACATCAGCTGGCACATCCGGCAGCGGCATTACGCCGAGCATCCGAAACAGCGGAAGGCGCGTATTGCCGATCGCGTCTGTGAGCTCGGTCGTTTCGGACAGAAGTCCGGCCTCGGCTGGTATCGATACGAGCCCGGCAAGCGGGACGCGATTCCGGATCCCGTGGTCGACAAGATCATCGACGAGGAGCGCAAGGCGCTGAAGGTCACGCCGCGCGCCATTTCCGATGCCGAGATCGTCGACCGCTTGCTCTACGCGCTGGTTAACGAAGGTGCGCACATTCTCGAGGAAGGCATCGCGCAGCGCGCTTCCGACATCGACGTGGTGTACCTCTGGGGCTACGGATTCCCCGCGCAGCTCGGCGGCCCGATGTTCTACGCGAGCCGAAAGGGGCTCGGGTCAGTGGTTAGACGCATGAAGCAGTTCGGGTGGAGGCCGGCCAGGTTGCTGGCGGACCTCGCCGCGGCGGGGAAGACGTTCGACGATCCGCCGCCCACGAGAAAGAAGGTCAAGAAGAAGGAGAGTCGCCGTGGTTGATGCCGTCATCGTTTCCACGGCGCGCACCGCGCTCGCGAAGTCCTGGCGCGGTGCGTTCAATCTCACGCACGGCGCCACGCTGGGTGCGCATGCGGTCAAACACGCCATGGAGCGCGCGAAGCTCGACCTGGCCGCGGTCGAGGACGTGCTCATGGGTTGCGCGAACCCCGAAGGCGCCACCGGTTTCAACATCGCACGCCAGATCGCGTTGCGAGCGGGGTGCCCCGTCACCACCTCGGGAATGACGGTCAACCGTTACTGCTCGTCGGGTCTTCAGACCATCGCGTTGGCGTCGCAGCGGATCATGACGGGCGAAGGCGAGGTGTACGTCGCCGGCGGTGTGGAATCCATCTCGTGCGTTCAGAACGATCACATGAACACCTTCATGGCGAAGGAGTCGTGGCTCGACAAGAACAAGCCCGAGATCTACTGGACGATGTTGCAGACCGCCGAAACCGTGGCCAGCCGCTACGGGATTTCGCGCGAGGCTCAGGACCGCTACGGCGTGCAGAGCCAGAAGCGCGCGGCTGCCGCCCAGGAGGCCGGCCGGTTTGCCGAGGAGATCGTGCCGATGGAAGTGGTTGCAGGTGTCGCCGACAAGGACACCGGCCGGCTCATGACGCGCAAGGTGATGGTGGCAGCCGATGAAGGCATCCGCGCCGACACTAACTACGAGGCGGTGTCGAAGATCCGAAGCGCGACGCCGGGCGGCGTGATCGCCGCCGGCAACGCCAGCCAGTTCTCCGATGGCGCTTCGGCATGCGTCGTGATGAGCGCGGCGCGCGCCGGAAAACTGGGTCTCGCGCCGCTCGGCATCTTCCGCGGCTTCGCGGTGGCTGGCTGCGAGCCGGACGAGATGGGAATCGGGCCCGTCTTTGCGATTCCGAAACTGCTCGAGCGCGCCGGAAAGAAGGTCGACGATATCGACCTCTGGGAGCTCAACGAAGCCTTCGCCGTCCAGGTGCTCTACTGCGCCGACCGGCTGGGCATTCCGAACGAACGACTCAACGTGAACGGTGGGGCCATCGCTGTCGGACATCCGTATGGCATGACAGGGGCCCGGCTCGTGGGTCACGCGCTGATCGAAGGAAAACGGCGCGGGGCGAAGCTCGTCGTGGTTACCATGTGCATCGGTGGTGGCATGGGGGCCGCGGGTCTGTTCGAGATATGCTGAAAAACATCATCGCGATCATCATCGCCGTGGCGGTCGGCGCCGTCGGCTACTCCTTCTGGCAACGCAAGGACGCCGAGGAGAGTCCGCTGGTCGTGATGGTCGCCCAGATGCGCACGCGCGCCATCATCGAGCACGAGCGTGTCGTGACAGTCTGGTACAAGGCCTGTCCCGAGGTCACCGGCGTCAATCCCCAGGTCATGGTGATCTGGCCCGCCAAGCTCAATTACGAAATCGACCTGGCGGAAACCAAACTATCGTTGAGTGCCGACGGCGTGCTGCACGTCCAGACGCCGCCCATCCGGGCCGATGATCCTTCGGTCCCCTCGGAAGTCGGGGAATACATGGCGCAGACCTCTTTCTGGACGCTCGACAGCGAACAGGCGATCGTCATGCGCGAAATGCAGAAGGCCACGCCGCTCGCGCGGCACCTGACCGCCTATTTCCTTCGCAACGACGCGGGCTTGAGCGATTACTTCAAGGAAGAGTTGGAGACCTACCTGCGCGGCATCGCCGGTGCGCTGGGTGTCGTGGTCAAGAAGATCGAAGTCGAAATTCCCGAGGTCAAGGTCAACATTCCGCCTCGGCCCGAGATCACCTTGTGCGAAGGTACGGTGGCGCTCGCCAACGGAATGGGTTTTGCGCGCCGCCAGGATGACGGCACCACGATCGGCATCTATCCGAAGAAAGCCGCACCGAAACCGACGCCCACTCCGTAAGACAAATCGGCACGGCGCGGCGCTATCATCGCCGCTCACACTCAAACGGAGAGCCGTCCCATGGAAGCTGTCGACGTGCGTGGCCGATTTGTCTGGCATCAGCTGATGACGCGTGATGTGCCGGGAGCCAAGAGTTTCTATTCGGGGCTCGTGGGATGGAATGCCCAGCCCTGGCCTCTCGATCCCGCCTACACGGTCTGCCATGCGGCGGACGTGCCGGTCGCCGGCATCATGGAGATGCCCACCGATCTGCCGCCCGACGTGACGTCGCACTGGATTCAGTACATCGGCACTCGCGATGTCGACAGCACGGCGGACGCGGCGGTGCGTGCCGGGGGCTCCATTCTCAAGGCGCCCAGCGACATGAAGGGAGCAGGGCGCTACGCCGTGCTCAGCGATCCGCAGGGCGCTGTGTTCGCCATCATCGATCCGGAGAACGCCCGGC
>Ga0315912_10005441_pt1 | contig 11721 bp, 7 predicted proteins | sample VfabasoilMG_FD_204469 | JGI IMG/M metagenome (GOLD analysis project Ga0315912, IMG submission 204469) | Garden soil microbial communities collected in Santa Monica, California, United States - V. faba soil | ecosystem: Environmental > Terrestrial > Soil > Garden | place: USA: California...
CACCCTCTCCGCCAACAGGAAAAAGCCCGGAATTACCGGGCTTTTTTTTTGGCGGTTAAGGGGTGGGGGATGAGAACCCACGGTAAGTGGGGTCGACAAAAACCGTCGGGACACGGTTTTTGGACAGCGATAGCTGGTGCGAACCGCACGCCGGCCATGGATGGCAAAGGCGCAATCCCACCCTCTCCGCCAACAGGAAAAAGCCCGGAATTACCGGGCTTTTTTTTGGCGGTAAGGGGTGGGGGATGAGAACCCACGGTAAGTGGGTTCGACAAGAACCGTCGGGACACGGTTTTTGGACAGCATCAGCTGGTGCGGACCGCACGCCGGCCCGCCCTCTCCGTCACACGCCCTTATTTAAAATCAAAGGATTACAGAGGGTTTATCAGACTGTCCAGCATTCGGCCCACTGGCAGGCTGTTTTCGCGGCCACCATGGGTACGGAACTGCACGTACTTGCGCCGCGTTACGCAAGGTCGTAACGGGGGAAAGGGACGGCGCCTGCATGGGACCGGCATACAACGAACACGACCTCAGCTACTTCACGCAGCAGATCGATGGCATCGCCTTCGGCGGGTGGTATCGCCACCTGGGCACCGACGCCATCGAGGTGCTCACAGTGGGACTGATGCGCACGGTTCGACTCGACGGCCGCTTGCCGGCTGATGCCGCGGGCCAGGCCATGGAGGAATTCGTCAGAGCGCGTAAGCGCGTGGGACTGCCCATCCCGCGCGCCATGCATGTCGAGTACCCGGAGGGCGATACACCGACCGTCGTTTGCGATCAGCTGGTTGGAGGAAAGCTGGGGAGCAGCTGAGAGCAGAGGTATGGCGTAGGCGCTGCCCGCCACCGGTTCCAGTGAGTCGTGTTCTCGGATTGCGCGCTGCGGAAATCCGGCGTGCCGGTCCATGCGTACAAGGTGCACGATCTGTGCTGTGGTGCCGAAACTGTCGGTGCGGTTCGAGCGTATGACTCCCGGTCTTGGTGTATGGCGAAGGGAAAATTTCGATAGCGGTCAGGGTCGGATTCACGCAATGTGCGCGCCGCACAATGTGAACCCGACCATATGCCTGCAGCGCAGGATCGAGGTAGTGTTCGCGAACCTCGGCCGGGCTCTGTGGTCCGATTGCGGGGTCATGGCCAGCGGCCATGGATCTGGCTACGACTGGGCGACATAACGGAGAAGTTTTGAAAGCAGCACTGGCGATCATCGCAATGCTCTTGCTCGGGACGTGTTCCCAGCCTCCCAGCGTCCTCGAGCAGATTCTCAAATCCGGCGAGCTGCGCGTGGTGACGCGCAATCTTCCCAGCACGTACTACCTCGGGGCTGCCGGTCCGCAAGGACCCGAGTTCGATCTGGTCAATCGCTTCGCCGCCGAGTTGGGGGTCAAGCTCTATATCTACTCTGTGCCCAATGTGGCCGACGTGGTGCGCGAGCTGGCGTCGGGCCGGGCGCAGATTGCTGCGGCTGGCTTGACGCGAGGCTTGCCGCTGCCCGAGGGCGTGACCTTCGGTCCGCCGTTCCAGCAAGTGCGCGAGCACCTCATCTATCGACAGGGCGCGTCGCGACCACGCAGTCTGCTGCAGGCCCTGGCGGGACACATCGAGGTCGTCGCCGGCAGTGCACATGCTGCCACGCTCGAAGAGTTGCGCACCGCCAATCCCAATCTGACCTGGGTGGAGAATCCCGGCGCCGAGACCGACGAGCTGCTGTACCGCATGTCGCGTCGCGAATTCGATTTCACCGTGGCGGACTCCAACGAGTTCGCCATCGGTCGAGCTTTCCACCCCGAGATTCGGGTGGCCTTCGACCTTTCTGGCGGCAAGGCCTTGTCCTGGGCCATCGATACCAGCGATCCCAGTCTGTTGAATCGCGTGACCGCCTTCTATGCCTCGATCAAGGCCGAGGGCCAGCTCGCTGCGATTCTCGATGCGTACTACGGTGGTACGGAGCGCTTCGACTACATCCAATCGCGAGTCTTCATGGCGCATGTGGAAGAACGCCTGCCGCAGTATCGACAGTGGTTTCGTGAGGCGGCAGCCGAAGTGGGTGTGGATTGGCGGCTGCTCGCGGCCATCGGCTATCAGGAATCGCACTGGGATCCGACCGCGACCTCGATGACGGGAGTGCGCGGCCTGATGATGCTGACCGAGGAAACCGCACGTGGGCTCGGGATCGCCGATCGCCTGGATCCCCGCGCCAGCATTTTCGGTGGGGCGCGCCACTTCGTGCAGGTGCGCAACCAGTTGCCGCGACGCATCGTCGAACCAGAGCGCACCTGGTTCACGCTCGCAGCGTACAACGTCGGGCTCGGCCATCTCGAAGATGCGCGCATCATCACGCAGATGCACGGCAAGAATCCGGATCTCTGGAGTGACGTGAGTGAACACCTGCCATTGCTCACCCAGGTCAAGTGGTATACGCGCGTGAAGCGCGGCTATGCCCGTGGCTGGGAGCCCGTACGCTTCGTCGAGAACATCCGCAGCTACGCGGACATCCTCGATTGGGCCGGTGCGGAGGGCATGCTGGCAGGGCGTCGTGACACGGATGTGGTGATCAGTTCCACGGCGGTGCCGGCGACGACGAAGTTCAGGCCATAGGTCTGAGTGAAAACGCGTCGCGGCGCTTAGCAGGGCGTTGAAAAACTCTTTCAAGGGCCCTGCTAGTGCCGGGCCACGGACGGCCCGGCGAAATCATGTGCGTCAAGCACTTGATTTCGCGAGCGCCGCAAAAACCACGCTTTTTGCAAGCGAGGGTTGAAAAAGTCCAGGACGGGCTTTTTCAACAACCTGTTAGATATCCGTCGTCACTTCTTCTTTGCAGTCGAGCGTTCTGCGTAGGTGCGTGCCAGCTCTTCGGAGAACAGGGCCGGCAGGCCTTGCTCGTTGCGGTGGTTGACGACCTGGAAGAACTCCACGAACAGGTCCCAATACTTCATCTTGTTGGTCGCTCCCAGCAGCGCACCGCGCTTGAGGCCGCGGTCGAAGCGCTCCTGCAGATCGCGGGGTTCCAGGCCCTTCATCAGCTCATCCACGCCTGCGTGGATGGCACTGACCAGGGCCGCCTGGTGCATGCGGTGCTCGGCAAACGATTCGCGGATGGCATCCACCGGACCGAGCTGTCGAGTGGCATGCGGGTCGAGGAGCTTCAACACCGCCTCATCGACGCTGCTAGCCACCTTGAGTGGATTGGTCTCGGGCTGCGTGGGCGTCGTCGTGGTGAGCCGCAGACGATGCTTGAGATCGGTGCGGCCCTTGTGCGCGTCCATCAGGCCCAGGGCCGTTTCGCGAACCATCTGCCCCGCGAGCGCGAGCAAGGTGTTCTGTGAATCGCTGGGCAGTGCCGTCGCGTCGATGCCGGCGCCACGGCAAAAAGCTTCGAAGCCGGTGCCGATTTCCGCATCGCTCACGCCGCGTCGCGTTGCAGCACTGGTCAGTGCCGTCATCGTGGCGCGATCGTAGGGCCGAGTCTGCATTTGCCAATCGTCCGTGCCCTTGGCGCGCGGTGCATCGCCGCCGAGCGCTTCGAGAAGCGATTCGATGCTGGTGGGCTTGACGATCGGGGCTTTCGGAGCTGGGCGCGTCACCTTGGGGTCAGCGGGTGCCTCGGCGACCGCGTTGGGCGCTGAGGCCCAATTGAAGGCGTCGCTGCCGTTGCTCGCGGGCTGATCGCGCAACAGGTCGGTCAAGTCCAGCTCTTCACCGAGGTCCTCACCCAGGGAGGACATGGTGCTGCTGCTCGAGTTGACGCGCGGCAGGACTGGCACCTGACCACTGGCGTCCGAAGAGAAATCGTTGTGTTCATCGATGCTGACGGCGATTTCGTACTCGCCGAGGCGCAATTTGTCGCCATTCAGTAGCGAGTAGGGCCCGTCCATGGAGCTCGGTGCGTCCGAGCCATTGATGAAGACGCCATTGGTACTGGTGTCCTCCAGAATCCATTTGCCGGCGCGGAACACGATCTTGCAGTGGTGACTGGATACGTAGCGGTCCGGATCGGGCAACACCCAATCGTTGTCCTGCGCGCGCCCGATACGACCGCCGGTCACACCGAACAGTTTGGAGCTGCGCCTACCGAGCGCTTTGTGATGGTCACTGACGACGCGAAGTTTCAACGACATCGGCTTAACGCCCTGGGGTGCGCTATGTAATATGCGCGGAGACTATCAACCTGGCCGATTCTCCATATGGCAGCGAGTCACATTTTCAAGGTCGTCTTCATCAATCAGGGAAAGGTCTATGAGATCTACGCGCGCAAGGTGAGCCACGGGTCGCTCCTCGGCTTCGTCGAGGTGGAAGAACTGGTGTTCGGTGAGCGTACTGCAGTCGTCGTGGACCCTGCTGAGGAGCGCATCAAGGCTGAGTTCGAAGGCGTGCGGCGCACCTATCTGCCGATGCATTCCATCGTCCGCATCGACGAGGTGCGCAAGCAAGGCATCAGCAAAATCAGCGCCCTGGAAGGCTCCAACGTGACGCAACTCCCGATTCCGATGTACACGCCCGATCCGCGCAAATAGCGTCGGCAACGGCAGGCGCGAGGGTGGCTGCGTGCTTCACTTAAGGCGCCGCCGTAGCCGCTTTTCCGCTATCATCCGCGCCCGTCAGTCATGATGCGCCGCCAACTCAGCGGGTCGCGCGCCCGCGCCCAGCCATGCTCACCCCGCGCCCTGCCATGCTCACGTTGCCCGGTGCGCCCGCACTTTCCGAATTTCGCCTCACCAAGCTCCTCACTGCGCTGCGCGCAGAGCATCCCGGCATTGGAGCCCTGAGTACTCGCTACCTGCACTTCGTGCAGCTGGCGCGGCCCCTCACGTCACAGGAGCTGACCCGGCTAAAGCGTTTGCTGAGCGATGAGGAACATGGCCGCGACGTGCTGGGCCAGACCCTCATCGTGATTCCGCGCCAGGGAACCATCTCGCCCTGGTCGAGCAAGGCCACCGACATCGCACGGGTGTGCGGACTCGATGCAGTCCTGCGCATCGAGCGCGGCATCGAATACGCGTTTCTCGCGGATCGAGCCCATCGCAACAGTACTCCCGACAGTACCCCTGACGGTACTTTGAGCCGCAGCGAGCTGCAGTCCGCAGCGCACCTGCTGTACGACCGCATGACCGAGACCGCGGTGCTCGATGTCGATGCGGTCGCCAGCCTGTTCCTGACTCAGGCACCGCGTGGGTTGGAATCCATCCCGTTGTCGTCGGCGGGCAGGGCGGCGTTGGTCGATGCCAATCAGCGCCTCGGCCTCGCACTCTCGGAAGATGAGATTGCCTATCTCGATGCCAGCTTCGGCCGGCTGGGGCGCGATCCCACCGATGTCGAGTTGATGATGTTCGCGCAAGCCAACTCCGAGCACTGCCGGCACAAGATCTTCAATGCGCCGTGGATCATCGATGGGCAGCCCGCGCCGCAGACCCTGATGGCCATGATTCGCAACACGCACGCGCGTGCGCCCCAGGGCGTGCTCTCGGCGTATCGCGACAATGCGGCGGTGATCGAGGGCACGCACGGCTCGCGCTGGTTCGCGAACCCGCAGACGCATCGTTACGCCGCGAGCCGCGAGCCCATCGACATTCTCATGAAGGTCGAGACTCACAATCATCCCACCGCAATTTCACCCTTTCCGGGCGCGGCCACGGGTGCGGGCGGTGAGATTCGCGATGAGGGTGCCACGGGCCGTGGTGCCAAACCCAAGGCTGGGCTGTGTGGATTTTCGGTGTCGCACCTGAAGATTCCCGGCCTGCCGCAGCCCTGGGAACGCGAGTTCGGCAAGCCCGAGCGCATTGCTGCGGCGCTGCAGATCATGCTCGAAGGGCCCATCGGCGCGGCGGCGTTCAACAACGAGTTCGGGCGCCCCAACATCCTGGGCTACTTCCGCAGCTTCGAGCTCCAGACGCAGGACGGGCTGCGCGGCTATCACAAGCCCATCATGATCGCCGGCGGGCTTGGCAACGTGCGGCGCAATCACGTCGAGAAGAGCGAGATACCGCCGGGCTCCAAGATCATCGTGCTGGGCGGGCCCGGCATGCTCATCGGCCTGGGCGGCGGTGCGGCTTCTTCGCTCGGCAGCGGCGCGAGCCATGCGGATCTGGACTTCGCCTCGGTTCAACGGGGCAATCCCGAGATGCAACGGCGTGCCCAGCAGGTCATCGACCAATGCTGGGCGGCGGGCGAGGACAATCCCATCCTGCTGATCCACGACGTAGGTGCCGGTGGACTGTCCAACGCGATTCCCGAATCCATCGATCACAGCAAGCGCGGTGGCCGCATCGATCTGCGCAGCGTGCCCTCTGCCGAGCCCGGCATGTCGCCGCTCGAGATTTGGTGCAACGAGTCGCAGGAGCGCTATGTGTTGATAGTCGCGGAACAGCACTTGCAGCGCTTCGCCGAGTGGTGCGCGCGCGAGCGTTGTCCGTATGCGGTGGTCGGCACGATCAGCGACGACGGCTGGCTCAAAGTGCAGGATGAGCTGCTGCACACCAGGCCGGTGGACGTGCCGCTGCAGGTGATCCTCGGCAAGCCACCGCGCATGCTTCGCGATGTGACGACGCGCGCGCCGCGCGGCGATGACTTCAGCACGGTCGGGCTGGATGTGCGTGAAGCCGCATACCGCTTGCTGCAATTCCCGGCGATTGCTGACAAGACGTTCTTGATCAGCATCGGCGACCGCACGGTCGGTGGCTTGATCAGCCGTGATCCGTGCGTGGGGCCGTGGCAGGTCCCGGTGAGCGATGTGGCCGTGACGCTCAGCGACTACACCTCGAGTGCTGGTGAGGCGATGGCAATGGGCGAGCGCACCCCACTCGCGTTGTTGGATCCGCGCGCTTCCGCCCGCATGGCAGTGGCCGAGGCGCTGACCAACATCGTTGCTGCCGACATCGCAGCACTGAGCGAAGTGCGCCTCTCGGCGAATTGGATGGCGGCGTGTGGCGAGCCCGGCGAGGATGCGGCGCTCTATCAGGCGGTGCAGGCAGTCGGCGAGGAATTCTGCCCAGCACTGGGTATCGCGATTCCGGTGGGCAAGGATTCACTGTCGATGAAGACGCTTTGGCAGGGCGATAGCGGCGCCCACAAGATGCTCGCGCCGCTGTCGCTGATCGTCTCGGCCTTCGCGCCGGTACGCGACGCACGCCGCGTGCTCACCCCACAGTTGCGCACCGATGTCGGGCCGACGCGGCTGATCCTCGTCGACTTGAGCGCTGGCCGCCGGCGTCTCGGTGGCTCCTGCCTCGCGCAGGTCTACCAGCAGCTGGGACGTGAGGCACCGGATTGTGACGATCCGCAGCGGCTCAAAGCGTTCTTCGCCGCGCTCGGCCGCTTGCGTGCCGAGCAGCGCGTGCTCGCCTATCACGACCGCTCCGATGGCGGTGTGTTCGTGACGCTCGCCGAGATGGCATTCGCGGGACACTGCGCGGTCGACGTGGACTTGCCTGGCGATGCGGCAGAGCCTGCGTCGACGCTGTTCAATGAAGAGCTGGGTGCCGTATTGCAGGTGCGCGATGCCGACACCGACGCGGTGCTCGCGGCGCTGGACAACAGTCGCGCGATCGGTCGCGTGAGCTCCGGTGATCGTGTGGTGCTGCGCGTTGGCGGCCGTGTCGTGCTCGATGAGGCACGCAGCGAGCTGCAGCGCGCCTGGTCGCTGACCACCTATCACATGGCGGCGCTCCGCGATCATCCGCAATGCGCGCGCGAGCAATACGAGAGTGCGACCGATCCCGCCGATCCCGGCTTGCACGCGCACCTGAGCTTCGATCCCAGCGCCGACGTGGCAGCACCGTATGTCGCGCGTGGCGCGCGCCCGCTGGTCGCCGTGCTGCGCGAGCAGGGCGTCAACAGTCATGTCGAGATGGCTGCGGCATTCCATCGCGCCGGCTTCGATGCGGATGATGTGCACATGACGGATCTCACCGCCGGTCGGCTGCGCCTCGCCGACTACCGCGGTCTGGTGATCTGCGGTGGCTTCTCGTATGGCGATGTGCTGGGCGCAGGGCAGGGCTGGGCCAAGTCCATTCTCTTCAACGCGGCGCTGCGTGATGCGTTCGGCGAGTTCTTTGCGCGCTCCGACACGTTCTCACTAGGAGTGTGCAACGGCTGCCAGATGATGGCGAGTCTGAGTTCGCTGATCCCGGGCGCGCAGCACTGGCCACGCTTCGTGCGCAATCGCTCCGAGCAGTTCGAGGCGCGTCTGAGCCTGGTGGAAGTGCTGCCCTCGCCATCGCTGTTCTTCCAAGGCATGCAAGGCTCGCGCCTGCCGATTGCCGTGGCGCACGGTGAGGGGCGCGCGGAGTTTGCGAGCAGCGCTGGGCTGGATGCTTGCATGACGCAACAGCAGGTCGCGCTGCGCTTCGTCGACAACCATGGCCGGCCGACGGATCGTTATCCCGCCAACCCCAACGGCTCGCCGCACGGCATCACTGGCATCACTTCGAGCGATGGCCGCGTGACCTTGCTGATGCCGCATCCGGAGCGCGTGTATCGGACGCTGCAGAACTCTTGGCATCCGCAGGAGTGGGGCGAGGAGGGTCCGTGGCTGCGGATCTTCAGGAATGCGCGGTGTTGGGTGGGGTGATCCTCACCTGCTGTCAACGCAGATGCTGTGCTGTTGTCGGCTGCTGAGTCTGTGTGGACCCTGACCAGCGCTGCAACGTTGTCCGCTGTGTCGTTCATGCGGTGATCTCTTGCAGCAGGTTCGCGACGCCAAGATCAGCGGCCCACTTTTCCAGAGAGTCGAATCGGGGGAGTGAGACACCGCAGGCACGGCCGGTTGCCGCGTCTTCCCCGTTTGAACGCCGTGGTTCCAGCCGCCCTCAGCGCACGCCGGTATTCACATCCTTGTTCCAATTCCCCGCCGCCGATTGAGCTGCCGCATTCAGCGGCCGCGCGAGCAACCCTGTCTGTGTCATGCGGATTTCATAGCGCGCGGTCTCCGCCATGGGCAGGTACGTGGCGCTGCCGTAAATAGCATCGACGAAGGGCAGCCAGCGCCGATGGCGGATGGACATCTCCCACAGGTCGAGCCCGGGATTTTGCGCGAGCGCGTACACGGTACGGTCGCCCTTGCGCTCCTGCTCGATGTCGCGATAACGCCCCGCGATGCGCTCCAGGCGGAACTGCGCATCCAGTCCCAGCACGTTGGCCCAGCCCTGCCACTTGAGCACGCGCGCATCGATCTGCCAGTCATCGCCGTTCAGCATGAAGACTTGAATCTGCCCCTCGGGCACTTGAGTCAGCGTGGCGCGGTAGCGCTGTGCACCGCGCTCCTCGAACACGATCTGTGCGACGGGCGCCTCGCGGGTGAGGCGTGCATAGGTGTGCAGGTTCACCGAGATGACGAAGGTGAGGGCGGCGACGCCCAGCAGGATCACGCCGAGGAAGCCGGAACCGGCCGCTTGCAGGAAGTGCGCGCGCAGCAGGCGCTGGCAGGCGACACCTACCAGCAAAACCCCGACGACCGCGAAGATCAACGCGACGGCGTCGGAATTCATCGCGTGCGGATGCGACCGAGCGCCCCGGAATTCTCATTCCTTCGGCGTCGTGCGCCGAAATTCGTCGTGCGCAGCGCGTGCATGCCAAGCTCAGTTGCCATCCTCAGCCCTCCAGCTTGCGGTACTTGATGCGATGTGGAGTGTCGGCATCTTCACCCTTGCGGCGCCGGTAGTCCTCCACGTAGTCGCCGTAGTTGCCTTCGAACCAGACGACCTCGCTGTTGCCTTCGAACGCCAGGATGTGCGTGGCGATGCGATCCAGGAACCAGCGATCGTGCGAGATCACCACCGCACAGCCCGGGAAGCTCAACAGCGCCTCTTCGAGTGCTCGCAGTGTCTCGACGTCCAGGTCGTTGGTGGGTTCGTCGAGCAGGATCACATTGCCGCCGCTCTTGAGCACCTTCGCGAGGTGCACGCGGTTGCGCTCACCGCCCGACAGGTCACCAATGAGTTGCTGCTGTTGCGTGCCGCGGAAGTTGAAACGTCCCACGTAGCCGCGCGAGGAGGTCTCATAGCTCCCGACGGTGATGAGATCGAGCCCACCGGAAATCTCCTGCCAGACGGTCTTGGAATCATCCAATGATTGGCGCGATTGATCCACATAGGCGAGCTGCACCGAAGGTCCGATGCGCACCGTCCCCCCATCGGGTTTTTCCTGACCGGTGAGAATCCGAAACATCGTGGTCTTACCGGCGCCGTTGGGTCCGATCACTCCGACGATGCCACCAGCCGGCAGATTGAAGTTCAAATTGTCGAACAGCAGCCGGTCACCGAAGCCTTTCTTCAGTCCCTGGGCTTCGATCACCAACTCGCCCAGGCGCTGGCCCGGCGGAATGTAGATTTCGTTGGTCTCGTTGCGCTTCTGGAACTCTTGCGAGGCGAGTTCCTCGTAGCGTTGCAGGCGCGCTTTGCTCTTGGCCTGGCGCGCCTTGGGATTCTGCCGCACCCATTCCAGCTCGCGCTGCAGCGTCTTGCGCAGAGCGTCTTCCTGACGCTGCTCCACGGCCAAACGCTTCTCTTTCTGGTCGAGCCACGACGAATAATTGCCCTGCCAGGGAATGCCGTGGCCGCGATCCAGCTCGAGGATCCAGCCGGCGACGTTGTCCAGGAAATAACGATCGTGCGTCACCGCGATCACGGTGCCGGCATAACCCTCGAGGAAGCGCTCGAGCCATGCCACCGACTCTGCATCCAAGTGATTGGTGGGCTCATCCAGCAGCAGCATGTCGGGCTGCGACAAGAGCAGGCGGCACAGTGCGACGCGGCGGCGCTCGCCGCCGGAAATCTTGGTCACATCTGCTTCCCACGGCGGCAGGCGCAGCGCATCCGCGGCAATTTCCAACTTGCGCTCCAGCTCCCAGCCACCCTTGGCGTCGATAGCATCCTGGAGCTTGGCCTGCTCCTCCAGGAGCTTGTTCATCAGATCTTCGCTGAGGTCCGGATCAGCGAACTTGTCGCTGACGGTGTTGAAGCGGTCGATCAAGGACTGGATGTCGCCCACGCCCTCGACCACGTTGCCGCGCACGTCCTTGGTGGCATCCAGTTGCGGCTCCTGCGCCAGCAGTCCGATCTTGATGCCGGGCTGCGGTCGGGCCTCGCCATCGATCTCCTTGTCGATGCCCGCCATGATGCGCAGGAGCGAAGATTTGCCGGAGCCGTTCAAGCCCAGCACGCCGATCTTGGCGCCTGGAAAGAACGACAACGAGATGTCGCGCAGGATGACGCGCTTGGGCGGCACCACCTTGGCGACGCGGTTCATCGTGTAAATGAATTGAGCCATGCGAGAGGTCGGCCTTGACTTGGCGTACGTTGGACGCGCTCGATTGAGCAGGGGCGCGCATGATAACGGAACTGCCGTGTCAAATGGTTTTGGACCGGCACCTGCGTCGTATGACAGATTCTGGTCACAGGCCCCCCGTGTTAGGCTCTGGCGCTCAGGGGATGGCTCGGAGAACACACACGTGACTGAACTGCACCGCTCCGGCGTCTTGCTGGTGTCGGGCGAGCAGATCGCTCGCTATGGCTTCGGGGATGGCCATCCCTTCGGTCCTGATCGGCACGAGGTCTTCATGCGCGAGCTGCACAGCGCCGGCCTGGATGGCTGCGTGCAGCGCGCCAGTCCGCGCGCGGCAACGCGTGAAGAGCTCGAGAGTTTTCACACCCCGGCCTACCTCGACTTGGTGCGCGAGCGCTCGCTCACGGGGCATGGCTATCTGGACGGCGGTGACACTCCGGC
>Ga0315912_10005442_pt1 | contig 11721 bp, 9 predicted proteins | sample VfabasoilMG_FD_204469 | JGI IMG/M metagenome (GOLD analysis project Ga0315912, IMG submission 204469) | Garden soil microbial communities collected in Santa Monica, California, United States - V. faba soil | ecosystem: Environmental > Terrestrial > Soil > Garden | place: USA: California...
CACGACGACCTCCGCGGTCCTGACCCTGCCGAAGCCGTTCTTCACCTGAAACCTGACCTTCTGCGTCCTGTCCGGCTCGAGGCCGAATTTGACCTCGCGCTTGTCACCGAATCCGCCGTCCCACTTGCCGTCGCCCGTCTCGTCCCAGCGATACATGTAGCCGGCACCTGGCGTGAGCGCGACCGTGTACTGGCCCGCGCGGTCGTCCGCCCGCAGCCGGTACGCCGCGTGCGGCGCCACGAAGAACCAGCCGATGCCGCCCAGGCCGAGCACCATCGTGAAGGCGTACGCCTGGACGCGCCCGGTCTGCGCTGCACGCAGGATCGTCCCGCCGAGCGAGACGGCGAACGCGGACACGCGGGCGATGATGCCGTCGACCACCCACTTGTCGAACACCACGGCGATCTCCGCGAGCGAGTCGACCGCGCCGATGAACGTCTCCTCGTAGAGCTCGTCGATGCGCCACTTGTCGCGCACGAGCGCGTACAGGCCCGGCGAACCTTCGGCGAGCGCCTGGGCGGGAGCGCCCTTCTGCGTCACGTACACCCAGTACGCGCCACCGACACCGACGGCGAAGGCCGCAATCGCGGCACCGAGGAACGGCCCTTCCGAGAGCTCCTCCTTGACCTTCACGCCGTCGCTGGCGGTCCTGAACACCGGCTCGAGCCAGTGGTCGAAGACGTGGATCCCGAGCAGGTGAGCGTTGGCGAAGCCCGCCACCAGGGCCAGCGCGCCGAGGATGGCGAGCGGTACCCACATCTGCCACGGCGACTCGTGCGGCACCGGGCCCTTCATGCTCGGGCCGGGCTCTTCGTGGTGGTGGTGGTGGTCGTGGCCGTGCGCGGCCGCCGGCTCTTTCCAGTTCTTCACGATCTTCCAACCGCGGAAATCGCCGAAGAAGATGCCGATCAGGAGGCGCGTCATGTAGAACGCCGTCATCACGGCGCCGGCAAGACCCATGGCGTAGAGCACCGAGCCCGCCCACGTCGGCCACACGAAGAGATCCATCCTGCCGCCGGGCGCGGGCACCGCCGTCTCGGGCGCCACGATGCTCGACGAGAACGCGCTCAAGAGGATGGCGTCTTTCGAGAAGAAGCCGCTCGTGAGGGGAAAGCCGACGATGGCGGCCCATGACGCCGCGAACGTGATGAACGTGATGGGCAGATGGCGGCGCAGGCCGCCCATGAAGCGCATGTCCTGCGACGCGTCGGCGTCGTGGATGCGCGCGTGCATGGCGTGGATCACCGAGCCCGCACCGAGGAACAAGCAGGCCTTGAAGAAGGCGTGCGTGATGACGTGGAAGAAGCCCGCCGTGAAGGCGCCCACGCCCACCCCGAGGAACATGTAGCCGAGCTGGCTCACCGTCGAATAGGCGAGCACCTTCTTGATGTCGTTCTGCGCGAAGGCGATCGACGCGGCGAGCAACGCCGTCGCGGCCCCGACGAACGCGACGACGATCATCGCCGCCGGGCTCAAGACGAAGATGAACGACAGCCGGCACACGAGGTACACGCCGGCCGTCACCATGGTGGCGGCGTGGATCAGCGCACTGACCGGCGTCGGGCCGGCCATGGCGTCCGGCAGCCAGACGTAGAGCGGCAACTGGGCGCTCTTGCCCGCGCAGCCGAGGAACAGCGCGAGCCCGACCAGCGTCGCGGTATTCACGACGACCGGGCCCTTCATCCCGAGCCAGGACTGCTGCTGGATGAGCTGCATGCCGTCCATCAGCGCGCCGCGGCCGTGCTCGAGACCGTTCCAGTCGAGGGTGCCGACGTTGCGCAACAAAAGCCCCATCGCCACCAGCAGGCCGAAGTCACCGATGCGGTTCGTGATGAACGCCTTCTTGCCGGCGGTCGCGTTGGCTTCGCCCTCGAACCAGAAGCCGATGAGCAGGTAGCTGCAGAGACCCACGCCCTCCCACCCGACGAACAGCACCGGCAGGCTGTCGCCGAGGATGAGCACGAGCATCGAGAAGATGAAGAGGTTCAGGTACGCGAAGAAGCGGTGGTACCCGGGATCCGCCTCCATGTACTTCCACGAGTAGAGGTGGATGAGGAAGCCGACGCCGGTGACCACGAGCGACATGGTGCCGCTCAGCGCATCGACCGACAGGCCCACGTTGAGCACGATCGCGGCGCCGTTTTGCCCGGACAGCTCGAGCCACTTCCAGCCCTGCCAGCTCAGGCGGACCGCGCTTTCGTTGCCGTGCTGCTCCTCGACCAGGATCAGGAAGGCCACGACGCTCAGGACGAAGGCACCGCCGACGGCGGAGAGGCCCATCAGCGTGACGGCCTCGCGCCCGAGCCGCTTGCCGAAGATGCCGTTCACCGCAGCCCCGACCAGCGGCAAGAGCACGATGAACGCGAGCAGCGTCAGATCGTTTTTGGGAAAGAGAGAAAGAAGCGCTTCCATACGTCAGAATTCCGGTCCAAGCCTAAAGCTTGAGACTGTCCCCCTCGTCACTCATCACGGTGCCCTTCAAACGATAGAACGCGAGCACGATCGCGAGCCCGACCGCGGCTTCGGCCGCGGCGACCGCGATGATGAAGAACGCAAAGATCTGGCCGGCCATGTTGGCCGGGTAGACGCGGTTGAAGGCGACGAGCAACAGGTTCACCGAGTTCAGCATGAGCTCGATGCACATGAGCTGAACGAGGACGTTCCGGCGCACCAGAAAGCCGATCGAGCCGAGCGTGAAGATCACGCCGGCGAGGATCACGTAGTGCTCGACCGCGAGACCGAGGGTCTGCATCACGCGCGCTCCTTCACGAGAGGATGGCCGGCATCGCGCGGGTGCAGCGGGCCGTGAAACAGCTTCTGGGGCGCGAGCCTCTCGGGCTTCGCCTTGGCCTTCTGGTCGCCGTGCGCCCGGGCCACCGCGATGGCGCCGACGACGGCCACGATCAACAGGGCCGTCGTGAGCTCGAACGGCACGAGCGCCTTCGTGAAGAGCTCGCGCCCCACGAGCTCGACGCTGCCGTGCTGGGGGGAGACGGGCGTGAAGAGCCAGAGGTTCTCGCGGGCGCGGAAGACGAGGAAGCCGGCACCGAGCGCGAAGAACGCCATCAAGACCCCGGCGAAAGCCCGCGCGGCCCAGCCCTTCGGCGGACCGGACGGCACCTTGCTCGCGTCCGGTCCGAGCAGCATCACCACGAAGACGAACAGCACGACGACCGCGCCTGCGTACACGATGAGCTGGATCGCCCCCATGAACTGCGCGTTGAGCCGCAGGAACAAGCCGGCGATGCCGACGATGGTGAGCAGCAGGCCGACCGCGCTGCGGATCGGGTTTCGTGCCGAGACCGTGCCGACGGCGCCGAGCAGGCTCAGCACCGCCATCACGGCGAAGAAGACGTTGCCGACCAGGTTCATGGCGTGAGCCTCCGGGTCTGCGATTTTGCCCCGTTCAAGATGTAGTCCTCGAAATTCGAGCGGTATTTGCGCACGAACGCCAGCGCCGGTTGCGCCGCGCCGTCACCGAACGCGCAGATGGTGTTGCCGGTGATGTCGGAGGCGACCTCGCTCACGCGATCGAGCTCCTCGATCGAGCCCTCCCCCGCGACGATCTTGTCGAGAATGCGCTCGATCCAGCCGCAGCCCTCGCGGCAAGGGGTGCACTGGCCGCACGACTCGTGCCGGTAGAAGCGCATCAGGTTGTGGAGGGCCAGCACCGGGTCGGCGGCATCCGAAAGCACGATCGCGCAGCAGGTGCCGAGCATGCTGCCGGTCATGCGGAACGTATCCACGCCGAGCGGCAGGTCGAGGATGCTCTTGCCGTTATAAGGAGCGAAGCGCGGGTCCGGGTGGTTGATGATCTCGTCCGGCTTGTGGACGGGGCAGGACGAGCCGCCGGGGATCACGCCGATGATCGCGCGGTCGCCGAGCACGCCGCCGCCGAGGTCGTAGATGAGCTCGCGCAGGGTGAGGCCGACCGCCGCCTCGTAGAGGCCCGGCTTTTTCACGTGGCCGCTCACGCCGAAGATGCGCGCGCCGCCGTCGTTGAAGCCGTGCAGGGCGGAAAGACGGCTGAATTCGTCGCCGCCCATGTCGAACACGGTCGGGGCGATCGCGATCGTCTCGACGTTGTTGACGGTGGTCGGGCAGCCGAACGCGCCGTACTGGGCCGGGAACGGGGGCTTCAGGCGCGGCTCGCCCCGGCGACCCTCGAGCGAGTTCAGGAGCGAGGTCTCTTCCCCGCAGATGTACGCGCCCGCGCCGGTGTGGACGTACACCTCGACCGGGTAGTCGAAGCCGAACGGTTTCTTGCCGAGGTAACCCTTGGCCCTGGCTTCGGCGATCGCCGCTTCGAGGCGAGCCTTGGAGAGGTGCAGCTCGTCGCGCACGTAGATGTACGCCGCATGCGCGCCGATGCCGAAGCAGCCGATGATGCAGCCCTCGACCAGCGAGTGCGGATTCTTCTCCATGATGGAGCGATCCTTGAACGTGCCGGGCTCACCCTCGTCGGCGTTGATGACGAGGTAGCAGGGCTTCGCCGACTGCTTGGGCATGAAGCTCCACTTCGTGCCCGCGTCGAAGCCGGCGCCACCGCGTCCGCGGATGTGCGCCTTCTTCATCTCTTCGATGACGGCTTCGCGGCCCATGCTGAGCGCCTTCTTGACGCCGCTGTAGCCGCCCGCAGCCTCGTAAGCCGAGAGCTTGTAGCCGTCGGGCTGGGAATAGGAATGCGTGAGGTAGGTGGTTTGCTTCAGCATCGCCGTCTCACCGGACCAAGGTGTCGAGGATCCGGTCCACCTGCTCGAGGGTCAGGTTCTCGTGGAAGGTCTTGTCGACCTGCATCATGGGAGCGGTACCGCAAGAGGCGAGGCACTCCGCCGTGCGCAGCGTGACCTTGCCGTCCTTGCTGGTTTCGCCCGCGTGGCAGCCGAGCCGCTTCTCGCAGTGGGCGAGGATCTGGTCGGAGCCGCGCAGGGCACAGGAGAGCGTGCGGCACACCCAGAGCTGGTGCTTGCCGACCGGCTTCTGGTTGAAGAGCGTGTAGAAAGTGACGACGCCCTTCACGTGGGCCGTCGGGAGGTCGAGCTTGTTCGCCACGAAGTCGATCACCTCTTCCGACACCCAGGAGTCGTTCGCCTCTTGGCAGAGGTGCAGGACCGGAATGCATGCCGCCATCCTGTTCGGATAGCGGCTGAGGATCTGTTCGAGCTTCAGGTGTTGCTCGGCGTTCAGCGCAAAAGCCATGCGAGGTTTCCGTCGTGAATCGGCTCGAAGATGCGGGTATCGCGGAGCCTTCACACGCCCTGGGTTTTGGGCGAGGCGAACCGTAGTGAGCCGCAAAGCAAGGTGTCAAGCTCGCCCGCGAGGAACCGCTTGTGGATCGTCGGGCGGCGCTCTAGGGTAGGGTCCGGCTCGCTAGGCGAGCGTTCCCCCTTGCGGAGGTTGCGCGGTGTTTTGCCCGAACTGTGGGACTGAGAACGACGAAGCGGCGACGACCTGCAAGAAGTGCGGGTTCAACCTCAAAGGCGCGGCTGCCCCCAAATTCAAGGGGACCATGCTGATGATGAATGCCCCTCAGGGCATGCCGCGTCCCGGCGCGCCGGCTCCTGGTCCGGCTGCGCCGCCCGCCGCTGCGCCACCGCCTGCTGCTCCGCCTCCGGCCGCACCGGCCCCCGCGCCTGGCGCCGGCTCGGCCGGCCGTCCGCAGCTCAAGGGAACGATGCTCGGCGTCGCTCCGCCCTCGATGGGGGCGTACGCGCCGCCCGGTGGCCCTCCTCCAGGCGCGCCACCGGCTGCCCCGCAGCCGGGCGCGGCCACCGCGCACCAGTTCGCGCCCACGCCGGCTCAGGCATTCGGAGCTCCGGCCGCTCCGGCGCCAGCCCCCGCGGCACCACCCCCCGGCGTGAACCCGCTCGGTGGAACGATGGTGGCCGACCCGGCCGGCATCGGCTTCAACCCCTACGGCAATCAGCCCGCCCCGGGCGGCTACGGCACGCCCCCCGCGCAACCTCCGCAGCAGGGCTACGGTCCGCCGCCCGGCCAGCAGGGGTACGGTCCCCCGCCCGGCCAAGCGCCTGGCTTTCCTCCCCCCGGTGGAGGCTACCCACCTCCGGGTGGCGGTTACGGCGCCCCGCCTCAGCAGGGCGGTTACGGCGCCCCGCCCCAGCAGGGCGGTTACGGACCTCCGCCCGGTCAACCGGGTGGATACGGCCCGCCGCCCGGTCAGCAGGGTGGCTACGGCGCTCCTCCTCCGCAGCACGGGTACGGCGCGCCCCAGCAGGGCTACGGAGCCCCCGCCGGCGGCGGCATGCCGTCCGGCGCCGCACCCATCGTGTCCGCGGGTGGCCGTCCGATCGGCAAGACGCGCAACCCGGTGATGACGCTCGTCTTCAGCATGCTGTGCTTCGTCTACGCCATCATCCAGCTCTGGCAGATGACGAACGAGCTCAAGGCGTACCGCGGCAAGGAAGACATCAAGCCGATCTTCTTCTTCATCCCCGTGTTGGGATTGATCGAGATGTGGAAGCTCGCGCCGAAGATCCTCGAAGCGAAGCAGATGGCCGGCGTCCCGAACGCCGCGGTTCAGCACCCCGCGCTCTATCTGTTCTTCTCGGTCTTCTTCTTGCCGTCCGATCTGAACGAGATCTGGCAAGCCGCCGGCGGCGGGCAACCGCGCTGAGGGGGCACCCACGACCGCGCACGCGGAGGACGTTCGGCGCAGCGGCACGCTCGGTCGTGCCGCCGTCGTCGCGTTGCTGGCCGGTGCCGCAGCGCTCGGCGCTCTGACCGACACGCCGCTCTGCCCGACGGCGTTCTTCCTCGGCATTCCCTGCCCCGGCTGCGGCCTGACCCGCGCCACGCTCGCCCTCCTGCACGGCGATCTCCGCGGAGCCCTGCAGCTTCATCCCCTGGTGTTCATCCTCGCGCCGCTCTTTTCCTTTGCCCTCGGCAAAGCCCTCTTCGAGTACGTCCGCGGCCCTGCCCCGCGGCGCAGCGTCTCGCTCGCGCGACGCTACTGGACGGGCCGCCCCGGCATCGTTCTCGCGAGCACCCTCCTCGTGCTCGTCCTCGGCGTCTGGTCGCTGCGCTTCGCTGGGTACTTCGGTGGCCCAGTGCCCGTGGTGAGCTACCGCGACTGGCGCGCGCGCTGAAGTCGCTTCTCTGAATTCCGGGTCTCCGGGAAAAAGGCCTGAAGCTTTAGCCCGCCCGCGAAGCGGGCCGGCAGGCGAAGCCTGCCCGGATCGACGTGGTGGTCTTGGAAGACCAGATCGACGTCGCGAGAGCGGCGACAACCCGTACGACAACCCGGCGAGGCCGGCGGGACAGCCTCTCTATCGCCCAGGACGCCCCGCGCCCATCGCGAAGCCCCGATCAAACATTGAATCTAAAATGCATCACGTCGCCGTCACGCACGACGTAATCCCGGCCCTCGATCGCGAGCTTGCCAGCTTCCCGGCACTTCGCTTCGCTGCCGAGGGCCACGTAGTCCTCCCACCAGATGACTTCGGCCTTGATGAAGCCGCGCTCGAAGTCGGTGTGGATGACGCCGGCAGCCTGGGGTGCCGTGGCACCGCGCCGCACCGTCCAGGCGCGTACCTCCTGCTTGCCGGCCGTGAGGAACGTGATGAGCCCGAGCAGGTCGTAGCCGGTGCGGATCACGGCATTGAGCCCCGGCTCGCTGAGCCCCGCGCTCGCGAGAAAATCAGGGCGATCGGCGGGGTCGAGCTCCGCGATCTGCGCCTCGAGCGACGCGCAGATCGGCACGACCTTGGCGCCTTCGCTCTTCGCGTGCGCCGCGAGCGCCACGTAGTGCTGGTTCTTCTCGAGGTCGGCGAGCGAGCCCTCGTCCACGTTCGCGACGTAGAAGACGGGCTTGTGCGTCAGGAGCGAGAGCTCGCGGACGATCTCCTGCTCCTTCTCGTCGAGGGCGAACGAGCGCGTGGGCTTGCCCTGATCGAGGTGCGCCGACAGCCGCTCGCACACGGTGACGGCGAGCTTCTCGAGCGGGTCGCCGCTCTTCGACTGCTTGCGCGCCTTGTCGAGGCGCTTGTTCACCGTGTCGAGGTCCTTCAGGCAGAGCTCGGTGTCGATGGTCGCCACGTCGGCCACCGGATCGACGCGGTTCTCGACGTGGATCACGTTGTCGTCGGTGAAGCAGCGCACCACGTGCGCGACGGCGTCGACCTCGCGAATGTGCGAGAGGAACTGGTTACCGAGCCCCTCACCCTTCGACGCCCCGCGCACGAGGCCGGCGATGTCGACGAAGCGAATGCTCGTGTAGACCTTACGGTCCGGGTCGCAGACCTTGGCGAGCGCCTCGACGCGCTCGTCCGGCACCATCACGACGCCGACGTTCGGCTCGATCGTGCAGAAGGGAAAATTGGCCGCCTCGGCCTTGGCCGTCGAGAGCGAGTTGAAGAGCGTGCTCTTGCCGACGTTGGGAAGGCCGACGATGCCGCACGAGAAACCCATGGCGGCCGCTCATACCGTCCCCCCGCCCTCCATGCCACCCAAAACCCCGATCCCCCAAAACTTCCCACCTTCCCTGCTTCCCTGTTCAATCCCCCTGCCTACTGCCGTGCGAGCTCCGCGAACGCCGTGAGCACGCGCGCCGCCTCCGGCGCGTCGACCGCCGGGAGCGTCTCCGGGTCGATACCCTCGGTGGACAGCACGTCGCGGCGCGCGTCGATGTAGCCACGCATCACGTCGCCGTCGAACTCGGGGTGAAACTGGACGCCCCAGCTGCGCGGGCCGAAGCGCAGCGCCGCGTGCGGGTCGCGCTCGGTCTCGCCGAGGACGCGGGCGCCGGGCGGCAGGCGCGTGACCGAGTCGCGGTGGCTCATGTTGGCGACGAACGGCGACGCGGCGGCGCCGAGCAGCGGGTCCGCTTCCAGGAGCCGCACCCGCACGCTCCCCATCTCGCGCCCGCGCGGGTTCACCTCGACGAGGCCCCCGAGCGCCTGACCGAGCAGCTGGTGCCCGAAGCAGATACCGAGCGTCGGCACGCCCGCCCGGACGACTCCGGCCACGGCTCGCTCGGCCTCGAGGATCCATGGCGCGCGCGACGTCACACTCTCGGGGGAACCCGTGATGACGAGCGCCCCGATTTCGCCCGGGTCGGGCAGCTCGCCACGGCGGGCGTCGCACACGGTCACCTCACCCGGCCACGCCGGCCCGAGCACGCCGCGAATCAGAGCCGCGAACGAGCCGCGGCGCGCTTCGACGCCCGGAACCGGGGAACCTGTCACGAGCACGCAGAGGGGGCGCAAGGTGTTGTATCTTTTTACCGCGTTGCCTCGCATCACGCACCTCGCCTTCCGCCCGCTCGACATTGCACTCAGCGAGCCCTTCGGCATCGCCGGCGGCGCCCAGCACCTGTGCCGGAACCTGCTGCTCGAGGTCGGGCTCGGGGACGGCACGCTCGGCATCGGCGAGGCGGCGCCGTTCCCCGCCTTCAACGGCGAGACCCGCGAAGACGTCGAGCGCGTGCTCGAGGCCGCCCGCGAGCGCCTGATCGGCCTCGAGGCGGCGACCTGGCGCTTGGCCTCGCGCGTCGCGCACGAGCTTTTGGGCGATGCCCCGAGCGCGCTCTGCGCCTTCGAGACGGCGCTGCTGGACGCGCTGACGCGCTCGCTCGGGGTGTCGCTGTTCGCGTTCTTCGGTGGCGCCGAGCCCGAGCTGTTCTCGGACGTGACGCTCACCACGGGCACGCCCGAGCAGGCGGAGGCTCAGGCGGCGCGCGCGCACGCTCGCGGGTTTCGCACGCTGAAGGCCAAGGTCGGCGGCGTGCCGCTCACCCAGGATCTCGAACGACTGTCGCGCGCGGCAGCGGTCGCGCCCGACGCGCAGTTCATCCTGGACGCCAACGCGAGCTTCCGTGCGGAGGAGGCCATTCGACTCCTGCGCGCGCTCGGAGCACTACGCGATCGCGTGGTCTTGTTCGAGCAGCCGACCGGCGCCGCCGACCTCGGCGGCATGCGCGCCGTGCGTGAGGCGGGCGTGCGCGTCGCCGCGGACGAGAGCGCGTGCTCGCTCGCCGATATCGAGCGGGTGATCGACGCGGGGGCGGCGGACGTGGTGAACGTGAAGATCATGAAGAGCGGCGTCGTGGCCGCCCTCGACATGGCGCTCGGGGCGCGGGCCGCGGGGCTCGAGCTGATGATCGGCGGCCTGGTCGAGACGCGGCTCGCCATGAGCACCTCGGCCTGTCTCGCGGGCGGCCTCGGCGGCTTCTCGTTCGTGGACCTCGACACGCCGCTCTTCATCGCCAAAGACCCTTTCCGGGGCGGCTTCTCGGACGACTGGCCGCGCCTCGGCCTCGCGGCCATCGAGCGCGGGCACGGAGTGCTATGTTAGAGGCTCCCGGTCGTTTCGCGTGGCAAGTTCGCAGCTCCTGCTTCCCCTGAGCGGCCTCGGCGCGCCGCTCGACCTGCCCAACAAGATCCCCCGGGCCGAGCGCGTCTTCGTCAACCACGATCTGCGCCTCTCCGGCATCGAGTGGATCGGGTTCGACATGGACTACACGCTCGCCATCTACCGGCAGGAGCGCATGGACGCGCTCAGCGTCGAGCTCACGGTCGACCGGCTGATCAAGCGCGGCTACCCGACCGCGCTGAAGGAGCTGCGCTTCGATGCGCGCTTTCCGATCCGCGGCCTGCTGGTGGATCGCAAGCACGGCCACGTGCTCAAGATGGACCGCTACAAGGTCGTGCACCGCGGCTACCACGGTCTGACGCGCCTACCGGACGAGCAGATTCGCGCGCTCTACCACGACTCGCGCATTCGCCCGCACACGTCGCGCTACCACTGGATCGACACGCTCTTCGCACTGAGCGAGGTGACGAGCTACGCCGCGGTGGTGAGCGCGCTCGAGGCGCGCGGCGACGTGGTCGACTACGACAAGCTCTTCCACGACGTGCGGGCGTCGATCGACGAGGCGCACGCCGACGGCACCGTTTACGCCCACGTGACGGGTGCGCTCGACGAATTCGTGGACCGCGATGCGGAGCTCGCTCGCACGCTGCACAAGCTGCGGTCGGCCGGGAAGAAGCTGTTTCTGCTGACCAACTCGCCCCACTCGTACACCGAGCGCATGATGACCTACCTGCTCGGCAACGCGATGCCCGAGTACCCGAGCTGGCGGCACTACTTCGAGGTCGTGATCTGCGCGGCGCAGAAGCCACGCTGGTTCCAGGAGGGGCGGCCCCTCGTGGAGCGCGACGGCGAGGCCCTCAAGCCGGTGCGCGGGCAGCTCGAGCGGGGGCGCGCCTACGAAGGCGGAAACCTCGAGGAGTTCGAGCGGCTGGTCGGCGTGAGCGGGTCGAGCGTGCTTTACGTCGGCGATCACATCTACGGCGACATCCTCCGGTCGAAGAAGGAGACGTCGTGGTCCACCGCCATGATCATCCAGGAGCTCGACGCCGAGGTCCTGGCGCACGAAGCGTCGAACGTGGATCTCACGCGCATGCGGCTTTTGGAGGAGGAGCTCGAGAAGCTCGAGGACGAGCTCCGCTTCTACCAGGCTCGCTTCAAGGAGCTGTCCCGCGCCCCCGCCGGCAACGGGGCCGAGGCCGAGCGGCTGCGCGCCAAGCGGGCGGTCGAGCGTGTGCGCGCCGAGCTGCGCAGCCACGTGGCCGAGCTCGGCGTTCGTGCGGAACGCGTGTCGACGCGGTTCCATCCCTACTTCGGCTCGCTCTTGAAGGAGCAGAACGAGATGAGCAGCTTCGGTCTGCAAGTCGAGCTCTACGCCGACATCTACATGAGCCG
>Ga0315912_10005443_pt1 | contig 11720 bp, 13 predicted proteins | sample VfabasoilMG_FD_204469 | JGI IMG/M metagenome (GOLD analysis project Ga0315912, IMG submission 204469) | Garden soil microbial communities collected in Santa Monica, California, United States - V. faba soil | ecosystem: Environmental > Terrestrial > Soil > Garden | place: USA: California...
GACCTCGACATCGAGGCCTTCGTCAGCGAAGTAGCCGGCACCAAGCGCCACCCAGAAGTTCATCCACTGCAGGTTCTGGTCGTCCGGGATCGACACGCGTACCGCGGTATCGGAGCCCGACAGCTCGGGCTGCGCATGAGTCGCCGCAGGCGCCAGCGACGCTAGCGCCGCCGCGGCGAAAGTGCGAATCCAGAACGCCGGGCGCGCAAGGAACGTCATTCAGTCTACTTCGTGCTAACGAACCGCGATCGGATTTCCGGGAGCCCCTGTCGCGCCGACGAGCTTCATCGGCGCAAAGACGAAAGCAAACTCGTAGACGCGATCGGCGGCAAGCCGGCTCAGGTCGATATTCTCGAGATTGTAGACACCGCGGCTCAGCATCCACTGGTGGCCCTCGATCGGCCGGTCGGGATTCTCGCCAGGGCTCGCTTCCGTCGCGTAATTGTCGGCCCCCATCATGAGAATGTTCTGGTCGACGAGCCACTTGATCGCCGTGATGCCGGGGCCGGGTTCGTTCGCGCCGTAGGCCGCGTTGTCCGTCATCCAGAGCTGTCCCCAGCCCGTGTAGAACAGCACCGCATCGCCCTCGCGGATCTCGATGTCCTGCGCGTCGAGCGCGTCCTCGATGTCCTCGACCGTGATGATGTAGCTTGCCGGCAGGCGCTCGATTCCCTTGAGCCGAGGCACGTCGATGAGCACGCCGCGCGTGAAAATCGTGCCGACGTTCTCGATGCCGAGGTGCGTGAGCCCGTACGAGGTACCGAACTCCGAGAGCTTGAAGCCGTTGTAGAAGACGAAGTCGCCGTCGATCCCCGTGCCGACGTGCCCGAGCCCATCGAACTGCGTGCCGATCTGGCCGATCTCGCCGCTGACGAGCTCGTCGTTGTAGACGACTGCATTCTCGCCGCCGATGTTGGCGGTCGGCAGGCCGGGAATCGTGAGACTGAAATGGCGGCTGCCGAAGAGCGGCATGCCGGTCTCGTAGCGGCGACCGAGCTCGTAAATCCGGCCTTCGCGGATCAGGGAGGCAGCCGCGAGCACGCGCGCCGGCGTGACGAGATTGGCCGCGCCGCGTTCGTCATCGGCGCCCCACTGCGACGGCCACCACTCCGGACCCGCGGGCGTCTGCGCGATGGCAGGCGTCACGAGGCCGAAAGCTGCGAGCAAGAGAGCCCGCGCGAAGCGAGGCGAGGTTTGATGAGGCATCGGTGTTTCTCCCGGAGATCCGGCTGCGAATAAAACTTGCGAGGACGGCTATGGAAGCGGGGGCAAACCGAGATGGCTCCGGATGGCCGGCCGGATACCGTCGATGTTGGTCACGACCAGATCGAGCAGTCGCGCGATGCCCTCCTCGCGCGTCGCGACGTCCTCGTCGAGCCAGACGGCGCCCGAGGACAGCACGCTGGCGTCACCGTCGGACAATGCATAGATTCCGAGATGCACGACGGCGATGAGGTCGTCGGTGTTCGCGGTGCTGACCTCGCCCGCAAACTCGCGCATGCGTTCGAACGTCTCGGGAGGCACTTCCGCGCGCACCGACTCGAGCGACGAGCCTTCGCCGACAGCCGACGGCCGGAGCATCAGCACGAGCTGCACGCCGCTGTCGGCCAGCGTTCGCATGAAGGCGCGGTTGTCCGCATCGGCGATATCGGAAACGATGGTATGACTCGCAACGGCGTCGTAATTATGTTCGCGCGCCTTGACGACGAGCGCGTCCTCGACTTCCCCGCGCAATGCCGGGTCGTCCGTCAACGCGACGACGGCGGATTTGAGCGTGACCGGTGTCTGCGCGAGCGCGCCTGACGCGAGCCCGAGGAGCAGAAGAGCGGTGAAGATTCGAGACGTCATCGGCAAAGCCAGGGGAGTCTTGTTTGCAGCCGATCATTCCCCTCCCGCGCCGGATCGTCAAGCCGCGCGACCGGGGCTTGCCAGGTCAGGTCGGCCCCACAGCTCCCGCGTGCACGGCCGCCGGGTCCAGGCCGCGCCGCAGAAACAGGTAGTTCCGGGCATCGAGGCCCTGGCGTGTGCAAGGATACTCGGCGAATTTCGACGCGCTGACGTAGAAGCCGCGATTCTTGTGCAGCAGGCTCCGATGGTCCCCGGGCGAGACGAAGAAGAAGTGCCCGTCGTAGCCGAGCTCGCGGAGATAGCCGAACATCTCGCCGCGCGCGGCGATCTCGTGATTGCACTCGAAGATCAGCGCGGGCCGATCGCGGCGGAGCAACTGCTCGGCACCGCGGAACACCTCGAGCTCGTGGCTCTCGACGTCGCATTTGATCAGGTGCACCGGCCCGAGCGCCTGCCGCGCGGCATAGTCGTCGAGCTTCTGCACGGGGACCTTGAATTCTTCCCATCCGGCAGCGGGATCGATGTGCATGCTGGCAGCGCCCGCTCCCGCCGAGGGTCGGCGCATCAGGAGCTCGCCCGCGGACGAGGAAAGTCCGAGATTCTCGATCGTGAGATTGCCGAGCCCGAAGCTCGCGCGAACGTCCTCGAGATGCCCCTTGAGCTCGGGCTGCGGCTCGAAGGCGATCACGCGGCCGGTCGGCCCCGCGGCATGCGACAGATATATGGAGTAGATGCCGCGATTCGCACCGATGTCGAGCAAGGTCCTGCCGCGAAGCGCGGCGCCGCGCACGAAACTGATCGACGGCACCTCGGACTTGAAGCGGTACCGCCAGCAGCGGTACCGCATGCGCCACTTCTGCGAAGGCGTCATCGTCGGGGCGGCCTGGCGTCCGGCGCCGGCTTGCCGGTGTTGCGATAGAGGACGGTGAGACGCTTGCGCCCATTGGCGACGATCTCGAAGCCGCGCGCCAGCAGGAAGTTCGTGACTTCGCCGAGCGTGCTCGTCTGGTCGACCCCGCGCTCGAAGCCGAGATCGGCCGAGATGTACTCGATGTCGCCGAGCAGCCCCTCGCAGCCGGCGATAGCCTCGGGCTCCGCGCCTTCCGCCTCGAGCTTGAGCAGCTTGATTCGCTTGCCCGCGAGCAGCCTGTCGAGTCGCCGCGTCGGCACCTGGATGATCTCGTCGTATTCGGGCGGCTCGATCAGCGAGGAATCGGCCATCTGCGACGACACGTAGAAGTCGAGCGTGCCATCGCGATCCCAGAGCCCGACGTTGAAAGTCTGCGACGGCGCGACGTTCTCAGCGAGACATCGGTGCTCGAGCGGCGACGGCTCGATGCCGACGTATTCGACGTCCAGGCCGTTCTCGACAAACCAGTACTTGAGCTCACCGACGTTGGCCCCGCAGTCGACGATGACGTCACCGGCCGCGAAGCCGATCTGCGGCAGGAAATAGGTTTCGCCGAGCAGCTGCAGCCGCCGCGCAATGCCGCGCTTGCAGGCGTAGTAGGCCTGCGCCTCGTGACGGAAGGAGAGTGCGTACTTGCCGGAGCGCACGACGTAGGCGCGCGTGGCCGCGTCGAAGCGAACCCGCGCGTCCACGCCCTTGAGCATCGCCCTGAGATTGAAGAGCAGGCAGAAGGTTCGTCCGCGCGTCTTGCGAGTCAGGGACATCTAGCGACCCTCGAATAACCGCGGGTTGCGCGCGATGAATTTGCGGATCCACGCCTGCAGAAACGACTGCTCCTTGCGGTGCATGTACGACCAGCCGAGCCCGCTGATGACGAGCGCGCCGACGCAGTCGACGATGAGATCCCACATCGTGTCCGTCAGCCCCGAGTCGTCGCCAAGCATCGCTTTTTGCATGTCCATGCCGAAGAAATTGTCCATCGCGAACTCGAAGATCTCCCAGACGGCACCGACGGTCACGGCAAAAAGGAATGCGAACAACGCGACGAAGCGCGGCCGCATCTGCAGGTGCACGCGCTTATTCTCGTTGAGAACGTACACGAGGAGGAAGCCGACGATGCCGAGCAGGAATCCCGAGCTCGTATGCAGCGCGATATCCCACCACCAGATTCGCTCGTAGTAGCTGCGCACCTCGCCGAGAAAGAGCGCCGAGAAAATGAATACGACGGCGAGAACGTGGATCTCGGCCGGCATCACGACGGGAAGGCGCGGGCCGAATACCATCGGGCCGGCGACGAGCAGCATGATCGCGATCACGAGCAGGGCGTTGAGCCACTGGGCGTTCCAGATCAGGGCCGCGAGCTCGATGGCCATGATCGACGTCGTGACAATGACGACCCAGCGGTCGATTCGCGCCGCGGTCCCCGTCGAATCCGCCGCCGGCACAGGCCGGCCCGAATCAGGGGCCGAACTCATCGGGCAGCGTGCTGGCGAGGACCGCCGCGATCGCCGCGCGGTCGGACGTCGTGAGAGCGGCGAATTCGTCGTCGGCCGGCGGCCCCGCAAGAATCGCCTCGATGCGCACGTTGACCGCGCCCCTGACCTGGACGGGGAGCGCGTTGAATGCCTCGCTGTAGATCAGATAGCTCAGCGGGTAACGAAAGAGCCGTGTCTCGAGATCGAGCTGGCGCAGCGATTGGCCGGACGCGTCGACGGGCCCCAGCGACTCGAAATGCTCGCGGAAGCCCGAGCCGCCGCTGATAGCGCCGGCCAGCGGCGCCGCGTCGACCATGAGCATTGCGCGCACGAGCGGCTCGACGAGCTCCGCGAGGCGCGCGTCGTCGACGTCGCCGCCCTCCTCCGCGAGCCGCCCGACCGTCTCGAAGCGCAGCCGGCTGATCGCGTTCTGCACCTCGACCTGATGCTCGAGCACCATGAGCGCGACGATGTCGCTCCGGGCAGTGAGATAGTTCGAGCTGTCGAACAACGCGCTGAGCTCATCGACGTTACCGACCCGCAGCGCTTCGAGATCCTGCAGGTCCTCGATGCGCTGGACGATGATGTTGCCGAGATGCACCTGATTGCCATGCCGCCCGGTGACGTACCAACCGCCCCAGCGGCTCCGCAGCGGCGTCGCCTGGGATGTCACGATCCAGCCCTCGTGCGAGACGAGCTCGCCGTCTGCGGCGATGTAGCCGGAGCCGAGCAGGAATCGCGGCACGCCTCCGCCCGACATGCTGTAGCTGTCGTGGCAGCGGAGGCACTTGCCGAGCTCGCGCGCAGGCGCAGGCTCGCCGCCCGCGACGTTCGCGACACTGTAGAAGACGGGTCCGAGCTCCGGATCGAAGCTCGCGATCTCGAACGCCGGCGCCCCCTGCGCCCAGCCGACGTAGGTGTCGTCGTTGAAGTAGATCGCGCGCGGCGTCGACGGGCCCACCTGACGTGTCTGCAGGGCCGTCTTCGAGAAGACGAGTACCTGGGACGACGCGTCGATGTCGAGTGCCTCGAGCGTTGCGTCGAGATAGCCGCGCTCGGCGTTGAAATCGAGCCCGAGCTCACCGCTTTCGAGAGCCGCAGCGAAACGGCCGGCACGTCCGGCAGGCTCGCCCGTCGCATAACCGATCTCCGGGTATTCCTCGGCGTAAGGTTCCGGTCCAGCGCCCCCGCCGGTCGTGTCCTCGCCCGCGTCGCAACCGGCCGCCAGCAGCGCCGATGCCAGCAGTGCGCCCGATGCAAGGTAGTATCGACTCGTCACTTTTCTAGAATAGCGCAATGAACGTCGAGCATCCGCGTCGCATCCGCAGCTTCGTCCGCCGGCCGGGACGCATTACTACGGGACAGAAGCGCGCGCTCGAGACGCTGCTGCCGAAATACGGCATCGCATTTCGCAGCGCCGTGCTGGATCTCGACCAGGTCTTCGGGCGCCGCGCCCCACGCGTGCTCGACATCGGCTTCGGCGACGGCGAGGCCCTGCTGACGGCGGCCGCCAGCTATCCCGACATCGACTACCTCGGCGCAGAGATTCACGAGCCCGGAATCGGCCATCTGCTCGTACTGCTCGAACGCTCGCGGCTCGACAACGTGCGGATCGTCGATCGCGACGCAGTCGACGTCATCGAGCAGATGCTGCCCGATGCCAGCGTCGATGCCGTGAATCTCTTCTTCCCGGATCCCTGGCCGAAGAAGCGGCATCACAAGCGCCGCATCGTTCAACCGCCGTTTCTCGCCTCGGTGGCTCGCATCCTGAAACCTGGTGCGCTGCTGCACTTCGCCACGGACTGGGAGCACTATGCCCTGTACGCGAGCGAAGCCATTCCGGCATCAGGGCTCTTTGAGATTACCTCGAACGACACGCTCGCCAACGATCCCCTGGCCTTTCGCGCGCCGACGAAGTTTGAGGCACGCGGCCGGCGGCTCGGGCATGAGGTCGTGGATTTTCTGTTCGTGAAGCGCTGAATCGGCCGGCGCTACGTCGGCTTGCCCTGGACAGTCGCAGCCGTGCCGATGGAGCGATCGACGAGACCGCTCTGCATCATGAACCAGAACAGAATGACGCCGGGCAGTGCTACGACCGTGGTCAACAGATAGAAATTGACGAAACCGAACTGCTCGATGAGTTGGCCGGCTGTCGTCCCGGTCAACACGCGCCCGAGCACGCTTGCGGCGGCGGAGAGCAAGGCGAATTGCGAGGCCGTGAACCTGAGATCGCAGAGTGCCGAGAAATAGGCCACGACGACGACACCGCCGAAGCCGCTCGCGAAGTTCTCGAAGCCGATCGTCGCCGCGAGCCCAAGGCTGGAGTGCCCGAATGCAGCGAGGCCGGCGAAGCTGAGATTCGAGATTGCCATCAGCCAGAGGCTCAGCAGGACTGAATGCTTCAGTCCCATGCGTACATAGAGCATGCCCCCGACAAAGATGCCGATCAGCAGGGCAACGAATCCGACAGTCACGTCATAGAGCGCGACTTCGTCGTTCGTGAACGCGAGATCGTTCAGCAGAAGCCGCAGCGTCAGGTTGGCCAGTGTGTCGCCGACCTTGTGCACCAGCACGAAAAGCAGAATGAGAATCGCGCCGCTGCGCTGAAAGAACTCTTGCAGCGGCTCGGCTACGGCATATGCCACGGCGGCGATGCCTCGACGCCGGGACGGCTCGCGGTGCCGCGTCGGCTCCCCGAGAACGAGGCCGGTGATCATCGCCGGCAGCGCGAAGATGGCGCAGGCCGTATAGGCGATTTCCCAGCCGACTCGCGCGGCCAGGACGAGCGCGACAGCGGCCGCCAGCGCCGAACCGATACGCCAGCCGTATTGAGACATTCCGGAGCCGGTTCCGAGCTGATGGGGCTCGAGCTGCTCGATGCGATAGGCATCGATCACGATGTCGAAGGTTGCACCGGCGATGCCGACGAGGATCGCGGCTATTGCTGTCGCCACGAGGCTCGAGGTGGGGTCCACGAGGGCCAGATTCGCCGTGGCCGCCATGACGAGCAGGCCGGCCAGCAGCAGCCAGGAAACCCGCTGGCCGAGCCGGCCGATGAGCGGCAGGCGCACGCCGTCGACGAGCCAGGCCCAGGCCCACTTCAGGTTGTACATGAGAAAAACGAGAGAGAAGTAGGTCACCGAGCTCTTGCTGAGCCCGTCCTGTGCGAGCCGGGTCGTCAGAGTCGCGCCGATCAGCGCGTAAGGCGCTCCCGAAGAAACTCCGAGGAACAGCGCGGCGAGCGGCCCAGCCTCGGTGTACGGCCTGACCGAAGCCGGCAGGCGGGATCGCAGACCGTTCAGCGCTTCAGCGAGCATCGTCACAGCGCATAGTCGATCGTCAGCGGCGCATGATCAGAGAAATACTTCCCCGTATAGATCGCAGCCCGCTCGACTGTCGCGCCGAGACCCGGGCTCAAGAGATGATAGTCGATGCGCCAACCGACGTTGTTCGCGCGCGCGTTGCCGCGCTGCGACCACCAGGTGTACTGATCGGGCTTCTGATTCACGACGCGGAAGGCATCGACGAAGCCGATCTCGCCCGTGAGCTTGTCCATCCAGGCGCGCTCCTCGGGCGTGAAGCCGGAGTTCTTCTGATTGGACTTCCAGTTCCTGATGTCGATGATCTTGTGCGCGATATTGACGTCGCCGCAGAAGATGAAGGGTTTGCCGGCCTCGAGCTTCCGCCTCAGGAATGCCTCGAAGCTCGCAAGAAACCGGAACTTGGCCTCCTGTCGCGCCTCGCTCGAGGAGCCCGAGGGGAAATAGACGCTGGCAACGTCGATGTCGGCGAATTGCGCCTCGACATAGCGGCCCTCGGCATCGAACTCCCGATCGCCGTAGCCGCAGACGATGTCCTCGGGCTCGCGGCGGCAGTAGATCGCGACGCCGCTGTAGCCGGGCTTGTCCGCGCAGGCGAGATGACGATGGAACCTCGGCGGCAAATAAAGCGACTCCTCGATCTGCTCGGGTTTCGCCTTCAGCTCCTGAACGCAGAGAATGTCGGCCTTCTGCCGCGCGAACCAGCTGAAGAATCCGTTCCGTCCGGCCGCGCGCAGCCCATTCGCGTTGAAGGAGACAACTCGCAAGCGCAGTATCATACCGGGACTTCCGCGAGAGGTTTCGAATGAAGGCCTACCAGTCCGAGTTCCTCGAACTAGCGCTCGAGCTCGAAGTGCTGCAATTCGGTGAGTTCAAGCTCAAGTCAGGACGAATCAGCCCTTACTTCTTCAATGCCGGCCGCTTCGATTCGGGCTATGCGGCCGCCAGGCTCAGCCGCTGCTACGCGGCTGCGATCGCAGACCTCGACGTCGAATTCGACGTGCTGTTCGGCGCAGCATACAAGGGCATCCCGCTCGTTGTGCTCGCCGCGGCGGCGCTCGCCGAGCGTTACGACCTGGACTACCCTTTTGCCTTCAATCGGAAGGAAGCGAAGGATCACGGCGAAGGCGGATCCTTCGTCGGCGCGTCCGTGGCGGACAAACGGGTCCTGATCGTCGATGACGTCATCACGGCCGGCACGGCCATCAAGGAAGTCTCCTCCGCGATCCAGGCTGCGGGGGGGAAGCCGGTCGGCGTGCTCGTCGCCCTCGACCGCGAGGAAATCGGCAACCGCGCGCGAATCCCGGCGCGACAGCAGCTCGAAACGGAGATCGGCCTCAAGATCTACAACATCGTTTCCCTGTCCGACCTCGTCGACCACCTCGAGACGCGCGAGGAATATGGGGCCCAGCTGCCGGCGATGAAGGCCTACCGGAACCGCTACGGCGTGGCCCTGGGCACCTAGTATCGCGGGCGTCCGGAAGGGCGAATTCGAAAAAGTGAGATGCAGCGCTTCGGCTGTCAGGAATATTTGTTATATCTATGAGCATCCTGGACGAAGATACTTGACATAATTGTGGCCGGCTCAACCCTGATACGACTGCTCTGCCTCGGCGGCCTCGGCCTCGCCGCGAATTCTGTCGTGGCCCAGGAAATCTACTGCTGGAAGGACGATGCCGGCACGACGGTCTGCGGCGACTCCGTCCCGCCCGACCAGTCCCGCTTCGATCGGGACGTCCGCAACGAGCAAGGCATCATCCTGCGATTCGAGGAAGGCGAGATCACGCCGGAAGAGCAGCAGGTGATCCTCGCGCGGATCCAGGCCGAAGAAGAAGCCAAGCGCCTGCAGGAGGCTGCCGATCGATACGACCGCGTGTTGCTCGACAGTTACGAGGACGTCGATGACATTGAGGCGCGGCGCGATCGATTCCTCGCGCAGTTCCAGGGCGAAATCATCGTTACCGAACTCTATCTCGGCAATCTGGGCAACAAGCTCGAGACGCTGATGGAAAGTGCGCATCGTTATGCGCCTTACAACGAGAGCCCCGGCGCCGATCAACTCCCCGAGAATCTGTCTCTGGATATTCAACGCACGCAGTCGTCGACCGCAAGGTTCACGCGGCGCCTGCAGGAAATCCAGAGCGAACAGCAGCGCACGCGCGAGCAATTCGAAAAAGACATCATCCGGTTCCGCGAGATCAAGGGGATCGGGAACCCCTAGCGCCTGCCCGTATGGCCGAAGCCGCCGGCCCCCCGATCGCTCGCGGCAAAACTCTCGACGACCCTGAACTCGACGGGCACGACCGGCACGACGACGAGCTGCGCAATCCGGTCGCCGGGCTCGATCCTGAAGGTCTCGTGGCCGCGATTCCAGATCGAGACCTTGATCTCGCCCTGATAGTCCGAATCGATGAGCCCGACGAGGTTGCCGAGCACGATGCCGTGCTTGTGACCCAGGCCTGAGCGCGGGAGGAGCATCGCCGCAAGGCCGGGATCGGCAAGATGAATCGCGATGCCGGTCCCGATGAGCTCTGCAGCTCCGGGCGCGAGATCGATCGGCCCGTCGAGGCAGGCGCGCAGATCGACGCCGGCCGAGCCAGCGGTGGCCGCCGCCGGGACGGGGAATACCGTGCCTATTCTGGGGTCGAGGATTCGGAGCTGAATCGCCCGATGCGCCGCGGATCCATCCATTCAGCTGGCCGCCTGGCTGCCGGATGCGCGCTCGCCGCGCCGCGCCGTGCGGAAGCGCTCGGCGATCAGGGCAATGAGCCGCCGCGCGACTGCCAGCTTGGTGTCCTCGCCGATCGCGACCGAGCCGTTTGGCCAGAACACTTCGAGAGAATTCGTCTCGCGATCGAAACCGCAGGCCGGGCCGACCTGATTCGCCGCGATCATGTCGACCTTCTTGGATTCGAGCTTCTTCAGCGCATGCTCGCGAAGCTTCTCCGTCTCGGCGGCGAAGCCGACGGTGAACGGCGCGTCTCGCATCGCGGCCACGCTTGCGAGCGTGTCGGGTGAACGCACGAGATCGAGCTTGAAGCCCTCGCCCGTGCGCTTGATCTTTTCGTTCGCCGCGACTGGCGGGCGGTAATCGGAAACGGCCGCGCAACCGATGAAGATATCGGCGCCGCGCGCGGCGGCCAGAGATTCCCGATAGAGGTCCTCGGCCGTCTCGATGCAGACGCGCTGCAGCCCTGGAGGCGCCTCGAGGTTGACGGGACCGCTGATGAGGAGAACGTCCGCGCCCGCCTCGGTAGCTGCGGCCGCGACGGCGTAACCCATTTTTCCGGAGCTGCGGTTCGTGATGTAACGGACGGGATCGATCGGCTCGCGTGTCGGGCCGGCCGTGATCACGACCCGCTTCCCGACGAGCAGGCGCGGCGCCAGCCACGTCGGCTCGGCGAGCAGAGCCCTTGCGATGTCCTCGGGCTCGAGCATGCGGCCCAGGCCCGTTTCGCCGCAGGCCTGCTCGCCTTCGGCGGGGCCGAGAAAGCGTATCCCGCGCGCCCTGAGCGTGGCGCAGTTCTGCTGCACTGCCGGGTGATCCCACATCACGCGATTCATTGCCGGCGCGAGTGTCACCCTGGCTTCGGTCGCGAGGCAGAGAGTAGTCAGGAGGTCGGTGGCGAGGCCCCCGGCGAGGGCCGCAATGAAATTCGCCGTGGCCGGCGCGACGACGATCTGGTCGGCCCAGCGCGCGAGCTCGATGTGGCCCATCGCCGCCTCGGCGATATCGTCCCAGAGATCCGTGCGCACTGGCCGTCCCGACACCGCCTGGAGCGCGGCCGGGCCGACAAACTCCCGGGCTGCCCGCGTCATCACGACCTGAACCTGGGCGCCGCCCTCGAGCAGCCGCCGGACGAGCTCAGGTGACTTGTAAGCCGCGATTCCGCCCGTGACTCCGAGCAGCACGCGACTTGCCTTGTTGCCGTTCCGATCCGCCATTCCGACTCTCGCTACGAGAGCGACCCGAGCTTACTCCGCCTGCCCGCGGCAATGCCAGCGAGCCCCGCCGCTTTTCTGCCGCAGATGCCCGGTAACGGAACGTGCTTCGCAAATTCCATCGCGGCATTCTGCCCGAGGCACCAGGGATGGAATCGCATGACGAGTCTCCGTGACAGCCCCGTCGAGCAGGCGCGCCAGCGGCTCATGCGCGCGGGCAGCAGC
>Ga0315912_10005444_pt1 | contig 11720 bp, 9 predicted proteins | sample VfabasoilMG_FD_204469 | JGI IMG/M metagenome (GOLD analysis project Ga0315912, IMG submission 204469) | Garden soil microbial communities collected in Santa Monica, California, United States - V. faba soil | ecosystem: Environmental > Terrestrial > Soil > Garden | place: USA: California...
CTATATCCCACAACTCATTGAAAATATGGTGCCGACGGTCAGGATTGAACTGACGACCTACTGATTACGAATCAGTTGCTCTACCACTGAGCTACGTCGGCATCTGGTTGGCAAATCAGCTAGTTAGGCTGCGTGGGCCGTATTGTCCCGGCAGGTGGGCACCGGGCCTGGCGCGTGGGAGACGGCGCGCGCGGACGCCTAATGCATCCACGCGCGCGCATTGTCCAGGGCCACGGCGGGGAAGGCTGGTCTTCGCCTTCCGGATAGCCTGGTGGCCGGGTCAGTGGAAGATGCGGCCGGAGTCGATGACGATGGTTTGGCCGGTCATGGTTTCCGTGCGGCACATGGTCACCACCATGTCGGCGCAGTCGTCCTTGTCCGCGGCTTTCTTTAGCAAGGAGGACGAGGCGGAGCTCGCCACCTGTTCCGGGCGCAGGTTGGTAGTGGCGCGGGTGCCTTCCAGCAGGCCGGGGGCGACGCAGTTCACCAGGGTCTCGGGCGCCATCGCCACCGCCATGCAGCGGGTGAGATGGATCAGTCCTGCCTTGGCCACGGCGTAGGCGATGGAGGAGCCGGTGGGGGCCAGGCCGGCGACCGAGGAGATGTTGACCACGCGGCCCTGGCCTTGTGCCTTCATCACCGGGGCGACGGCCTTGGTGAGGCGCATGGGGCCGGTGAGGTTCACGGCCATGATCCTGTCCCACACTTCCATGGTCAGGTTGTCGAGATCAGGGAACGGGACGTTCTTGTTGTAGGCGGCGTCGTTGATCAGGATGTCCAGCCGGCCGAAATGGGCGGTGACGCTCTGGACCAGCTGGTCCACCGCCGTGCCGTTCGTGATGTCGCAGGCGAAGGCTCGGGCATTGACCTGGTAGCGGGATGCGATGTCGCGGGCGACGGTTTCGGCTTGGTCCTTGCTCTGGGCATACATCACCGCGATATGCGCGCCTTCCCGCGCCAGGGCGTGGCAGATGCGCTGGCCGAGCCCGCCATTGCCACCGGTTACGAGCGCGACAGCGCCTTTGAGATCCATGTGATGTCTCCTGCCCTTGGGATGTATGCGCCGGATGCGCGCGCGATGTGTGCCTGGGGACACGTTGCAACCGAATGCGAAGCCCGGGCAAGGTGGCTAATAGGCACGATACGACATGGAATGGCAGGAACATGACGGACGAAACAGGGGCGGCGGTTGACGTTGCCCTGGACGGGGATGTCGCAACGCTGTGGCTGGACCGGGCGGCGCGGGGCAATGCGCTGGGGCCGGACCTGGTGGACGGCCTGGTCGCCGGCGTGGATGCGGCGCTGGCGGGTGGGGCGCGGCTGATCGTGCTGCGTGGCCGTGGGCGGAATTTCTGCACCGGGCTGGACCTGGCGGACCTGGAAACACTGACGGACGGCGACCTGGCGTTGCGGGTCCTGCGGATCGAGTTGCTGCTGCAGAAGGTGAATGCGCTGCCGGTGACGACGATGGCGATTGCGGGCGGCCGGGTGTTTGGCGCGGGGGCGGACCTGTTCGCGGTGTGCGACCACCGGCTGGCGCTGCCGGGGGCGAGCTTCACCTTTCCGGGTCCGGCTTTCGGGCTGGTGCTGGGCACGGCGCGGCTGGCGGGGCTGGTGGGGGATGGCGTGGCGCGGCGGCTGTTGCTGGCGGGAGAAGCGGTGAGCGCGGAGCGCGCGCTGGAGATCGGGTTGGCGACCGGCATGCCGGCGGAGGAGGCGGTGCCGGAGGCGATCGCGGCGGCGCGGCAGGCGGCGGTGCGGCTGGATGCGCCGACGGTGGCGGCGTTGCATCGGCGCACGCGGCGGGAGGACGATCATGGCGACCTGGCAGCCTTGGCGCGGTCCGTCGCGCGGCCGGGGTTGAAGGCGCGCATCGAGGACTATCGGGCGCGAATGACGGCGCAGCGGGCGCGCGGCTAATCGGATATCAGCAGGAACGGTGGGGACGCCCGGCATGCGTGAGGATGTGGTTTTCGTTGGTGTGTGCGACATCGCGGGGCATGTGCGCGGCAAGGGATTTCCGCGCCGGGAGCTGCCGTCCCGCATGGAGCGTGGGGTGGGGTGGACGCATTCCAACCTGATGCAATCGGCGTTCGGGTCGATCTTTGAATCGCCGTTCGGCACCGGCGGCGACCTGATGGTGGTGCCCGATCCGGCGGCGGAGGCGCGGCTGGATTTTGGCGATGGCGGGGCCGTGGAGCATTTCCTGCTGGGGGATGTGCGCAATACCGATGGCTCCCCGTGGGAATGCTGCCCGCGGGAATTCCTGCGCCGTGCGCTGGCGGCGCTGGACGCTGCGGCCGATGGCGCGCGGCTTCTGGCGGCATTTGAGCAGGAGTTCGTCTACACGGGAGTGGAAGATCTGAAGGCGCATGCGTACAGCCTGGCGGCGTGGCGAGGACAGGGCGTTTTCGGGGAAACGCTGGTGGGCATGTTGCGGGCGGTGGGGTTGAAGCCGGATTCCTTCCTGCCGGAATACGGGGACCGGCAATATGAGATGACCGTGGCGCCGGATTGGGGCGTGGCGGCGGCGGATCATGCCGTGATCAGCCGGGAGGTTGCGCGGGCCGTGGCGGCACGGCTGGGGCACCGGGCGATCTTTTCCCCCATGCCGGTGGCCGAAGGCACGGGCAATGGCGTGCATATCCATATGAGCCTGTGGGACCGCACCGGACGGCCGGCGACCCATGCGGCGGACGCGCCGATGGGCCTCAGCCCGATGATGCGGCATTTCTGTGCCGGCATCCTGCATCATCTGCCGGCGATCGCGGCGCTGACGGCGCCTTCGCCGGTTTCCTACCAGCGGCTGACCCCGAACCGCTGGGCGCCGACCGAGGTGGATATTGTGCAGCAGGATCGTGGGGCTTCCCTGCGTGTGTGTCCGGTATTCGCGACGACCGATCCGGTGGAGATCGGTCGGCAATACAATGTGGAGTTCCGCACGACCGATGCCGCCGCCAGCCCGTATATGGCGCTGGGGGCGATTGTGTTCGCCGGGGCGGACGGCATTGCGCGGCGGATGGCGTTGCCGGACGGGTCCGCGCGGCGGCCTTTGCCGCGTTCGCTGGCCGAGGCGCTGGACACGCTGGAGGCGAGTGCGGCGGTGGCGGAGTGGATGGGAGCGACGTTCCGGCACGCCTATGTGCGCCATAAGCGGGCGGAGAACGACTTCGTCGCTGGGCTTTCGCCGGCGGAACTGTGCGCGCGCTACGCGGCTGTGTACTAAGCCCGCACCTCAGGCGGGCTGCCTGATCCAGGCTTCGTCCAGCCGGACGTATTTGATGGCCTGGCGCCAGTAGGTGTAGGCGATGTGGATGTGGCCATCCGCCGTTTGGCACAGGGACGGGTAGGAGAATTCCCGGTTCAGCCGGTCCTTCGAATTGTTGGTCATGCAGTAGCCGTCGCCGGTTTCCAGGTTGCGGCGGTGCGGCCAGGTGATACCGCCGTCATCCGACACGGCGATGGTGAGCGGAGCGCGTGGGGCACCCCAGAAGGCCTCCCGCTGGGAGCTTGCGACAACCGGTTCGGCGCTGCCGATATCGTCGTACAGGGATGTGCGGCGGCCCGTGGCGTCACCGGCGCTGCTCTCGTTGAAGACCAGGGCGATGGCGCCGCTGGCCAGGGTGAGGGCCATGACGGAGCTATTGTTGTTGGGCAGTTCGGTGGGTTGCGGGGCCGACCAGATGCGGCCGCCATCGGTGGAGACGCTGCGATACACGTTGTCCGCCCAGCGGCTGCGGTAGAAGGCGAGCAGCGTATCGCCCTGCCCGGGTACGATGGACATATGCACGCAGCCGGTGCTGTCCGGCACCGGGCTTTCCCGCCAGGTTTTTCCGGCATCGGCGGAGATGAGGACGGCGGAGGTATCCAGATTGCCGGTCCAGGCACCCTGCGGCGGCTTAGTGCAGCGCCAGATCGGCAGCAGCCAGTCACCGCGCCGGTTCACAACGATGCGGCTGCGGATGAAGGTGCCGTAGCCGGGCATTTCCTCGAACAGGGTCTCGATCGGCCCCCAGCTGTGCCCGCCGTCGTGCGAGATGCGGCGGCGGACCAGGGCCGTGTCCTGGTTGCCGCCGACCTGCGCGGTCCAGAGCAGCCAGAGCGCGCCATCCGGCGCGGTGAACAGCAGGGGGTTCTGCTCGGACCGGGTCGGGTCGTCGGACAGCTTGACCGCCGGTGACCAGCGTGTGGCGCCATGGGTAAGACGTGAGAAATGGACGGAGATATCCGGAATTCCCTCCTGTGTGCCGCCGAACCAGACGCAGCCAAGATCGCCGCCCGGCAACGCGGCGATGAAGCCGGCGTGGTTCTGCACGCAGGGGGTGGGGATGAAGCATTCCTGCCGCGCCGGGTCCTCCGGCGCGGGCAGCAGTTCGGCCACAAGGTCCAGTGATCCGTCCATCATGGCCCAGGTTCGTACAGCCGGGGCGTACGTGGTGTCAAAGCCGCCTGCCGGTTCAGGCGGGCGCGGGTTCCCGTTGCAGGCGCAGCCAGAGCACGGCGCCGAAGGCGACCGCGATCAGTCCGAGCGAAGCCCAGTTTAGGGTGATCCAGCCCAGGCGGTCCTGCAGGAAACCGGCGAGGAAACTGGAGCAGGCGGAGGTGCCGAAGATCAGGAAGTCATTCAGCGCCTGGGCCTTGCCGCGTTCCGATGGGCGGTAGCAGGTGGTGACCAGCATGGTGGCGCCGACGAACAGGAAGTTCCAGCCGACGCCGTTCAGCGCCAGCGAGATACGGAAATGCCAGGCGCTGAGGCCGTCCAGCGCGACGAGGATGCCGGCCAGCAGCATGACCGCCCCCGCCGCCATCACGTTCACCACGCCGAAGCGGGTGATCAGGTGGCCCGTGAAGAAGGACGGCACGAACATGCCCATGACGTGCAGGAAGATCACCAGGGGCGCTTCCGTTTGCGGCAGGCCGCAGCCGACGATGGCGAGCGGTGAGGCGCTCATGACGAACAGCATGGTGCCGTAGGCGACCATACCGGCGACGACGGCGGCGGCGAAGCGTGGCTGAATGGCGATGTTGAAGAGCGAGCGCCGTGGGCCTTCCACATGCGTTGCCGCCTGATGCATGGCGGGGAAGCGGATGAACGACATGACGATGAAGACGATGACGTGCACGCCGACCATGGAGATGTAGGTGGCGAGGTAGAGCGGCATCATCACGTCGAACGTGGCGCGGGTAATGGCGGGGCCGAGCACGCCGGCCACGACGCCGCCGGTGGTGACCCAGGAAATGGCGCGCGCCCGGTAGTTGGGCGGCACCAGTTCCACGGCGGCGAAGCGGTACATCTGCAGGCTGGCCACCGCCCAGCCGAGCAGGAGGCCGCCGAGGCACATGAACAGGAAGTTCGCGGTGTAGAGGCCGAAGCCGCAGCAGGCCGCGCCGGCCATGCCGAAGACAGAGCCGACGCGGAAGCCGAAGTTCCGGCCCATGCGCATCATCAAGGCCGCGGCAGGGAATACCGCCAGCATGACGCCCACGTGTTGCAGCGTGGTCGGCAGGGTGGCGAGATCCCGGTGCGGGAAGAACGTGATGACCGACAGCGCGGTGGCGCTGAGCATGATCACGTTGCCGGCCTGGCCGATGGCCTGGCAGCAGGTGAGCAGGAACAGGTTCCGCCGCATCGCCGCCGTGAGGGTGGCGGCGTTGGCTTGTGTCGTGTTCATGGTGCGGGCGGTCCGTTACGTGCCGGCGTTCAGGCGAGGATAAGCCCCGGCAGGTTGCCGGCATTGCGCCATTCGGCCAGCACTTCGAAGTAGCGCAGGGAACCGGCGCCATACGTCTCCGAGAAGAAGCCCTGGCGGTTACCGGCGGCGCCTTCGCTGTTGTAGTAGCCCGGCGTGCATTCCATGAAGAAGCGGGAATTGGCGGTGGAGTGGTTGCGCACGTCGCGCACATAGGCCGTCACCGCGTCCGGCGCTGGTTCGAACGTTGTGGCGCCGCGCTTGCGCGCTTCGGTGACGATGTAGGTGATGTGCCGGGTCTGGTTCTGCAGGGACAGCGGCAGGTTTACCGTGACCGCGGCCTGCTGGCGGCCGATGAAGAAGCAATTGGGGAACCCATCGGATGTCATGCCATGCAGCGTGCGGATGCCGTCCGCCCAATGCTGAGACAGTGTCTTGCCGTCGCGGCCGACGATGTCGTAGCCGGCGCGCCTGGTGAAGGCGGAGGCTGTTTCAAACCCGGTCGCGAAAATCAGGCAGTCCAGTTCGTATTCCTGGCCGTTCACCACCACTCCGCGCTCGGTAATGCGGTCCACGCCATGGCCGTTGGTGTCCACCAGGGTCACGTTGGGGCGGTTGTAGGTTTCCAGGTATTCGTCATGGAAACAGGGCCGCTTGCAGAACTGGCGATACCAGGGCTTCAGCAACGCGGCGGTTGCCGGGTCCTTCACGATGGCGTCCACACGGGCACGCACGCCATTCATCTTGCGGTAGTCGTTCAGCTCGATCAGCTGTTCGCGTTCCTCGTCCGTCAGCTTGCGGCCGACCTTGCGGGCGGCGAGTTCGGCGGCGGTGATGGTGAGGTTGCGAAAGATGTCGGTCCAGCCGTCATGTACCAGGTCCTCATCCTGGTCGCCGCCGCTGACCAGGATGTTGAAGTTCTCCATCCGCCGCAGCTGCCAGCCGGGTTGCAGGGACGCCGCCCATTGTGGGTCGGTTTCATGGTTGTTGCGCACATCGATGGACGACGGGGTGCGCTGGAACACGAAGAGCTGCTGGGCGGCGGCGCCGAGATGCGGGATGCACTGCACGGCGGTGGCGCCGGTGCCTATGATGCCGACGCGCTTGTCCTTCAACTTATGCAAATTGCCGGTGCTGTCCCCGCCCGTGTAGGCGTAGTCCCACCGGCTGGTGTGGAATGTATGGCCCTTGAAGCTGGCGATGCCGGGAATGCCAGGCAGCTTGGGCACGCTGAGCGGCCCGTTGGCCATGGCCACGTATTGCGCTTTGAACGCGTCGCCACGGTTGGTGGTGATGGTCCAGCGCTTCGCTGCCTCATCCCAGCGCATGCCGGTAATGACGGTTTGCAGCAATGCGTTGTCATACAGCCGGTAATGCCTGGCGATGCGGCGGCTGTGTTCCAGGATTTCTGGCGCGAAGGTGTATTTGTGCTTGGGGACGTAGTTGAGTTCCTCCAGCAGCGGCAGGTAGCAGTAGGATTCTACGTCGCACATCGCACCGGGGTAGCGGTTCCAGTACCAGGTGCCGCCGAAGTCGCCGCCGGTTTCCACCACGCGCAGTTTCTCGAAACCGGCTTCGCGCAGGCGTGCCCCCATCAGCAGGCCACCGAAGCCGCCGCCGATGATGGCGAAGTCCACCTCGTCGAACACCGGTTCGCGCGTGAAGCCGGGATCAACGTAGGGGTCCTGCGCGAAGCGGGCGAATTTATCCTGGGTTTCCTGGTATTGCCCGACGCCTTCCGGGCGAACGCGCTTGTCGCGTTCGTTCAGGTAGCGGCGATGCAGCGCTTCCGGGTCGAAGTCGATGTCGCCGAAGACGGCCGCTACGGCGGGATGGATGTTCATTGGTATCGCTTCCTTGGAACCGGGTGTTCTGCGCGGTGTTATCGGCGCGGGGGCTTGGTCACAAGCCCAGCATCATCTTGGCGATGATCTCGCGTTGCACCTCGCTAGTGCCGCCGAAGATGGTTTCCGCCCGGCCGTTCAGGTATTCGGGGACGATGGTGAGGAGGTCCGCGTCGAGCGGCGGGGCGTGGTTGAGGGCGTAGAGCGGGCGCATCGGTTCTGCGGGCAGGGCCTCCGCGCCGAGGATATCGACACCGAGGCGGGTCACGGACTGTTTCACTTCCGTGGTGCGCAGCCAAAGCAGGGAGGCGATCGGGCCCGGGTTCTGGCCGGCCTGCAGGCTGGAGAGGATGCGCAGTTCCAGCATCTCCAGCGTGTCGACGTCGATCTCGATTTCACCGAGGCGGGCAGAGAGCAGCGGATCGGTGGTTGTGCCTGCGGCCAGCGTGTGCAGCCGGTCCAGCGCTATGCGCAGGCGTGCCGCGGCCATGCCGCCGCCGCGTTCGAATTCCAGCAGGTATTTTCCGTAGGACCAGCCCTTACCTTCCTCCCCGACGAGATTTGCGGCCGGCACGCGGACATCGTCGAAGAACACCTGATTCACGTCGTGGTCGCCGCCCATGGTGAGGATGGGGCGGACGGTGATGCCGGGGGATGTCATGTCGATCAGCAGGAAGGAGATGCCTTCCTGCTTGCGCTTGCCGTGGCCTGTGCGCACGAGCGCGAACATGCGGTTGGCATGGTGTGCGTGCGTGGTCCAGATTTTCGAGCCATTGATGACGTAGTGATCGCCGTCGCGCACGGCGCGGGTGGTGAGCGAGGCGAGGTCTGATCCGGCGCCGGGTTCGGAATAACCCTGGCACCAGTAGTCTTCGCCGGAGAGGATGCGGGGCAGGTAGTAGGCCTTCTGTTCCGGAGATCCGAAAGCAATGATGACAGGCGCGACCATGCGAAGGCCGAGCGCTGATAGAAGTGGTGCACCGGCGCGGGCGCATTCGGCTTCGAAGATGTAGTGCTGCGCCGGCGTCCATCCCGGGCCGCCATGTTCCGTTGGCCAGAGCGGCGCTGCCCAGCCCTTTGCGGCCAGGATGCGCTGCCAGGGCAGGGTGATGTCCGGTTCACTGAGGAAGGTAGGGGTGAGCGCCCAGGCGCGCCTGGTTTCCTCGGTGAGGTTCGTGGCGAGGAAGGCGCGAACGTCCGCCTGGAATTCCTGTTCGGCGGGGGAGAATGACAGGTCCATGCTGGGTGCTCCCGTTCATGCGGCGGCGGGCGCGGCATCGCGCAGGGCGGTGTAGCGCCGCAGGTGCCAGGAGGGCGTGCCGTAGGACACCTCGAACACCAGGAGGCGCTTGAAGTAGGCGCCGATATCCAGCTCGTCCGTTACGCCCATAGCGCCGTGCAGTTGCACGGCCTGTTCGGCGACGAAGCGGGCGGCGGCGGCGACCTTCACCTTGGCGGCGGCGACAGCACGGCCGCTGACGGCATCGGGGCTGCCATCATCGGCGCGGATGGCGGCTTTCAGGGTGATGGAGCGCGCTTCCTCGATGCGCACGGCCATGTCTACCATGCGATGCTTGAGCACCTGGTTGGCGGCGAGGGGCTGGCCGAACTGCACGCGGGTTTTCGTGTGCGCAATGGTCTTGTCCAGCAGCACCTGCATGGCGCCGATGGCATCGGCGGCCAGGGCGATGACGGTGCGGTCCAGTGCGGTTGTGATTGCGTCGGTCCGGTCGTGCATGCCGCCGAGCAATGCGTCGGTGGGTAGCAATACGCCTTCAAGGGCGATGTTGGCGGCGCGGCGGCCATCGACGATGGGGTACGGGTTCGTGATGAGGCCGGCTGTGCCCGGCGCGACCAGGAACAGGGCCAGTGGCTCGCCCGCGGCGTCGCTTTCCAGTCGCGCCGAAACAAGGATCTGGTCGGCTATTGGTGCATCCAGGGCGAAGGCCTTCTGGCCATCGAGACGCCAGCCAGCGGGTGTGCGGGTCGCTCGGGTTGCGATGCGGCCGTAGTCATGCCGGTTGCCTGGCTCGTCATGGGCGAAGGCCAGTTTCATCCGGCCTTCCGTGATGGCAGGGATCAGCGATGCGCGTTGCACCGGTGTGGCGGTTGCCGTGACCAGGCCACCGCACAGGACAGCGGTGGAGACATAGGGTTCGGCCACCAGTGCGGCGCCGAAGGTTTCAGTGAGCAGCGCGACATCCACCATGATGCCATCCAGCCCGCCCTCGGATGCGGCGAAGGGAAGGGAGAGCCAGCCCAGTTCGGCAAAGGCGTTCCAGATTTCCTGGTTGTTGCCCTGAGGGCTGGTTTCGATGCGGCGCCTGACGTCGAACCCATAGCGATCCGTGAGGAAGCGCGTCGCGCTTTCCTTCAGGGCGAGTTGTTCGGGCGCATAGCTCAGGTCCATCCACGTGTGCTCCGCTGATGCGCGGACGATAATTGGCCCCGGAGAGATGGGCTAGTGTGGCGCGGGCAGGGTGGAGGGCTTGCGTTTGCGGGTTTTGGACGACAGGCTGATTGCCAACGAGCAGGAGTTCAGCACATGAGCGGTTCAGCCGAATACACCCCGCCGAAGGTTTGGGTTTGGAACAAGGCGAATGGCGGGCGCTTCGCCAATATCAACCGACCGGTGGCGGGGGCGACGCATGAGAAGGAATTGCCCATCGGCAAGCATCCTATGCAACTTTATTCGCTGGGAACGCCGAACGGGCAGAAGGTTACCATCATGCTGGAGGAGCTGCTGGCCCTGGGGCACAGCGGCGCGGAATATGATGCCTGGCTTATCCGTATCGGCGAGGGGGACCAGTTCGGCAGCGGGTTTGTGGCCGTTAATCCGAATTCCAAGATTCCGGCGCTGATGGACCGCAGCGGACCGACGCCGGTGCGGGTGTTCGAGTCTGGTGCGATCCTGGTGTACCTGGCCGAAAAATTTGGTGCGTTGCTGCCGAAGGATGGCGGCGCGCGGGCCGAATGCCTGTCCTGGGTGTTCTGGCAGATGGGCAGTGCACCGTACCTGGGCGGCGGGTTCGGCCACTTCTATGCGTATGCCCCGACGAAGATTGAATATGCGATCGACCGGTTCGCGATGGAGACCAAGCGGCAGCTGGATGTGCTGGAGCGCCGGCTGGGGGAAAGCGCGTACCTTGCGGGGGGTGAGTATACAATTGCCGATATCGCTGTATGGCCCTGGTATGGCGGGCTGGCGAAGGGGTTGCTGTATGGGGCTGCTGAATTCCTCTCCGTGCAGGACTACAAGAACGTGCAGCGCTGGGCGGATACGATCGTGCAGCGCCCGGCGGTGAAGCGCGGGCGGATTGTCAACCGGTTGCAGGGTGACCCGGCGCACCAGTTGCATGAACGCCATGATGCCAGCGATTTCGATACGAAGACGCAGGACAAGCTGCAGGCCAAGGGCTGAACGGGCGGCGTTCCAGCCTTGATGGCCGGGCCGTATTCCTGATCCAGGAGGATACGAACGCGATGGATGACGTGGTTGACGCCGGGAAGGCGCCGCGGACGCTGTCCCGGGCGGAGCATGCCGCCCGGATGCGCGCTTATGCCGCGGAGGGTGAGCGACTGGCGGCCAGTATCGGCAATCGTGGGCCTTTGCGGCTGACCGATGATGGCGCCCTGCATCCGGACATCCAGGCGGCCTACTGGCGCCATGGCTACTACATATTTGAGGGTGTTATCGGATCTGACGAGATCGCGGCGCTGCAAGCCGATGCGATGAACATGCTGGAGCGCGCGCCGGTTGGGCCCGATGCCAGGGTGGACGCGCAGGGGCGTACCGCGCTCGGGCTGGACTACGCCAGGCTGCCCTATCGGTTCACAAGGCCGTTGGCGGATCCGTGGGGAGGAACGTCCGCTCTTGGCGGCAGGCACCCCGCGCAGATGTCTCAGCCGATACCGGATGCCGGGGCTCCGGAGCATGTTGTGTTCCTGATGTACGCGATGTGCCAGTCCATGCCTTCCGGCCTGCGGCTGTATGGGCATCCCGGGTTACTGGCGGTGGCGCAATCCATCAACGGATCGGACTTCGTTCCCTTCAATGATGCCATCTTTGTCAAGCAGCCGGGGCTCGGCGGTTCCGTCGCCTGGCACCAGGATGGGGTGACGCACTGGAATTCGCCAGATTGGGACGAGGGCATACACGGGTTCAATTTTCAGGTGCAGCTGTTCA
>Ga0315912_10005445_pt1 | contig 11720 bp, 9 predicted proteins | sample VfabasoilMG_FD_204469 | JGI IMG/M metagenome (GOLD analysis project Ga0315912, IMG submission 204469) | Garden soil microbial communities collected in Santa Monica, California, United States - V. faba soil | ecosystem: Environmental > Terrestrial > Soil > Garden | place: USA: California...
CCTGGATGTCACCGCGGCACTGGAGTCGCAAAAATACGATCCAGTGAAGATTACGCAGTCGGCCGAGAACTTCTACGTGTCACTCGGCTTTCCCAAGCTGCCAGCAACGTTCTGGGAGCGCTCGCTGCTGAGCAAACCCGCCGATCCCAATCGCGAAGTGCAGTGCCACGCCAGCGCCTGGTCCATGGACAGCAAGACGGATGTGCGCATCAAGCAGTGCATCGAGCCGACCCAGGAAGAGCTGATGACCGTGTATCACGAGCTCGGTCACGTCTACTACTACCTCACCTATCAGGATCAGCCGTATCTGTTCCAAAACGGCGCCAACGACGGCTTCCACGAAGCCATCGGCGACACGGTGAACCTGTCGATGACGCCGGAGTACTTGAACAAGATCGGCCTGCTGAGCGACTTGAAGCGCAGCACCGAGGCGACGATCAACCAGCAAATGAAGGTGGCGCTCGACAAGATCGCCTTCCTGCCGTTCGGCAAGCTCATCGACGAATGGCGTTGGAAAGTGTTCGCCGGCGAGGTGAAACCCGAGAACTACAACGCGGCGTGGTGGCAATTGCGCCAGCAGTATCAAGGTATCGCGGCGCCGGTGGCGCGCACCGAGGAGGATTTCGATCCGGGTGCCAAGTACCACATTCCCGCCAACACACCGTACACGCGCTATTTCCTGTCCTACATTCTGCAGTTCCAATTTCACAAGGCGCTGTGTGATGCCGCCGGCCACAAAGGCCCGCTCGCCGAGTGCTCGGTGTTCGGCAACGAAGCCGCCGGCAAGCGCTTCCGCGACATGTTGGCAGCGGGTGCCAGCCAGCCGTGGCCCGACACGCTCGAGAAGCTGACGGGCACGCGCCAGATGGATGCCGGCGCCATCACCGAGTACTTCGCACCGCTGCTCGGCTGGCTCGAAAAACAAAATCAAGGCAAGACCTGCGGCTGGTGAGCAGCGCTCAGTGAATGACAACCCATGAATAACAACAACAGTCCTCCACAACTCACCGCGCGCGCCATCCTCCTGGCAATGGTGCTGGCGATGATCCTGGCTGCTGCCAATACCTACTTGGGCCTGTTCGCCGGGCTCACCATCGCCACGGCGATTCCCGCAGCCGTCGTCTCGATGGCTGTGCTGCGTTTGTTCGGCGGCGGCCACATCCTGGAGAACAACATCGTGCAGACCGGCGCTTCCGCCGGCTCATCGATCGCTGCCGGCGTGATCTTCACGGTGCCGGCGTTGTTGATCCTCAACTACTGGCAGGACTTTCGGTACTGGTGGGTGCTGGCAATCGCCGGCCTGGGTGGCGTGCTGGGTGTGTTCTTTTCGGTGCCGTTGCGCCGCTCGCTCATCGTCGATCGCGGCCTGGCATTTCCTGAAGGCAAGGCGGCGGCCGAGGTGTTGCGCGCCGGCGAGAACCCGGCGCAAGGCATCAAAGTGCTGGCCATCTCCTCGCTGGTGGGCGCGCTGGCGAAGCTCATGGCCGCGAGCGGCCTGCGCGTGGTGCCGGATTCGGCTGCATTCGGATCGTTCATCGGCAAAGGCATTGCCTACATGGGGACGAATCTCTCGCCGGCGCTGCTCGGCGTGGGTTACATCGTCGGCCTCAACATCGGCATCGTGGTCGTGGGCGGTGGCATCATTTCGTGGAATATCGCCATCCCGATCTACAGCACGTTATTCCTGGATACGGATCCCGCGCTGGCGCAGCGTGTCGCCGCCGCGGGTGCGGACGGGGAAGGCGCGGCCTTCGCTATCTGGGGCTCGCAGATTCGCTACCTGGGCGTGGGTGCCATGCTGCTCGGCGGGTTGTGGACGCTGTTCGCGCTGCGCAGCTCGTTGCTGTCGGGCATTCGCAGCGGCCTGGACGCAACGCGTTCCGCGGCCAGCGGCCCCGTCGCGGACACCGAGCGCGACATGCCAATGAAGGCCATCCTGATCGGCTTGATCGTATTCACGCTGCCGCTGGCTGGACTGTATCAGGCCATCGTCCGCGACTTCGGCGTCTCCATCCCGATGACCATCATCATGATCATCGCGGGTTTCCTCTTCAGCTCGGTGTCCGCTTACATGGCCGGCCTGGTCGGCTCTTCCAACAATCCCGTGTCGGGCATCACCATCGGCACCATTCTGTTTGCAGCGTTGGTATTGATGCTGCTGATGGGTCGCGGCGCCGAGCTCGGCCCGGTGGCCGCCATCATGATCGGTGCGGTGGTGTGCTGCGCTGCTGCGGTGGCGGGGGACAATCTGCAGGACTTGAAGTGCGGCTACATGATCGGTGCGACGCCTTGGCGCCAGCAGGTGATGTTGGCAGTGGGTGCCGTCTCCTGCGCACTGGTCATGGCACCGGTGCTGAACCTGCTCGCCAAGGCCTACGGCATCGGCGTGGCAACGCCCGAGCATCCGAATCCGCTGCTCGCACCGCAGGCCACGTTGATGGCATCCGTCGCCAAGGGTCTGTTTGGTGGCGCGCTGCCCTGGGGCATGATCTGGACCGGTGTCGCGCTCGGTGCCGTGATCATCGCAGTGGATGAAATGCTCAAGCGCCGTGGTGCGAAGTTTCGAGTGCCGGTGCTGGGCGCCGCAGTGGGCATCTACTTGCCGCTGGATTTGACGGTGCCGATTTTTCTGGGCGGCTTGCTCACGCATCTGGTGGAACGCGCCAGCGGCGGCGCGCACGGGACTGACGAGGAGCGCTTGCATCGCAAGGGCGTGCTCTACTCTGCCGGCCTGATCACGGGCGAGGCACTGATGGGCATCCTCATCGCCGTCCCGATCGTGTTGGCCAAGAGTGCCGATGTGCTGGCATTGCCCGCAGCGTTCCAATTTCGTGCCAACGCCGGCGAAGTGGCCGGCCTGGTACTGTTCGCGGCGATCGCCTGGCTGCTCTATCGAACCGCGTTGCGCGGCGCGCACGAGGCGAAGGGGACACCTTCGAGCGGCGAGCCGCAGCGATCTAGCGTTTCTTCTTGAGGACCAGCAGTTCGAGCTTGCCGTTGCTGGCAATCAACCCCGACGCCATCCAGGAAGTCAGGCTCACCACGAGTGAGCCGGCGAGCGCCGGCCAGAAGCCCGTGATGTGAAAGCCCTCCAGTACCCACGCGGCCAACGCGAGCATGGCGGCGTTGATCACGGCCAGGAACACACCCAGCGTGATCAGCGTCAATGGCAGCGTGAGCATGATGGCGAGCGGGCGCAGCACGGCGTTCAGCACGCCGAGCAGCAGCGCGGACGCGACCAGCGCGATCGGGCTATCGAAGCTCAGGCCCGGCAGGATCCAGGCGGCGAGCCACAACCCCACCGCAACCACGGCGGTGCGTAGCAGGAAGCCGGTCATGGCGCGTCTCCAGACATGCCAGCAGGGGCAGCAACCTTACCTTCGCAATATTTCGCTCGTTGCTCGAGCGCGCAGCCGCGCTCGACACGGCACTATACAGGCCCCCAGCTACTGCTCAAGAAGGTCGCCATGCCCTATCTAGCTCTGATCACGGCGCTCGCCCTGCTGCAGTTTCTGTACTTCGGTATTCAAGTCGGGCGGGCCCGTGGCCGCTACAACGTGCCCGCGCCGGCCATCAGCGGCAACGACCAGTTCGAGCGGCATTTTCGCGTCCAGATGAACACTCTGGAGCAGTTGCTGATGTTCCTGCCCGCACTGTGGATGTTCGGCAGCTACGTCAGCTGGCCCGCAGCGTGCGGGCTGGGTGCAATCTTCATCGTCGGTCGTGGGATCTATGCGCGCAGCTACGTGCGCGATCCGAAATCACGCTCACTCGGCTTCGGGATGACCGTGCTACCCACGCTCACCATGCTCATCGGCGTGATCATCTGGGCGGTCAGGGCAGCAGTGATGGCGGTGTGAGGCCGGCACTCTCGTCATCTGCGGAGCAGGAGACCGAGGTTCCGAAACGTACCGTGTGGCTGCGCACCCCTATCGACTCGTGCCGCGCGCAGCTCGGCTCGAGTAGTCACTTACGCCGCTGCTGGCGATCCTGGTGCATGCGCTGATCGGCGACGATCAGCAGCTCCTTGGCGTGCGCATGATCCTCGGGAAAGCTCGCGCTGCCCAGACTGGCATTGGCGCGGATCAGCCGGTTGGCCACCGACACGGTGCCGGCGTAGATGTTGTTGCGAATGCGTTGCACGATGGGTACGGCAGCGCGCGCGTCGGTATCGACGAGCAGCACCACGAATTCATCACCGCCCAGGCGCGCTGCTATGTCGTTGGCGCGAATCGAGCGGCCGATGGCCGCGGCCACGGAGATGATGATCTGGCTGCCGGCTTCGTGCCCGAGCTGCTCGTTGGTCTGCTGCACGTTGTCCGCATCCACGATGATCAGCGTGTAGCCTCGGCCGAGGCGAGCCGCATTGCGGTGCTCGCGCTGCAATACCTGCTCGAAGGCGTGCAGGTTCAACAGGCCGGTGAGTGCATCGGTGGAGGCCAGATCGTTGATGCGGCGTGCATCGGATTGGATCTGGTCGGCGGTCCGCGCCAGGACCACAGCGATGGCGGCACCGGGCGCGAGGATGCTCAGCAGCAGCACCGCGAATTCCGAACTCAAGAACTCGGTCTGCGGGCTCAACCAGCCGACGACGGTGCACAGCAGCGCGATTGCCACCGCGATTCCCAGCAGCGGTAGCCAGCGACCCGAGGTCAAGGCGTGGGTCGCGAGCGGGATCATGTAGAGACTGGTGAGCACGCTGTGCGTGGCACCACCGGTGCCCATCACTAGCAGCGTCACGCCCGCCACCAGACTCGCGGTGTTGAACCAGCGCCGGTGCACCAGCGAGCGTTGCAACTTTGGAATCAAGCGCAGCGCCAGCATGCACAGTGCGATGCAGACCAGTCCACCGGCTGCCAGCAAGGGCCGGGTGACGCTGGAAGGCGCGAACACGAACTGCAGCGCGCCGACGCTGAGCGCCACGACTTCCAATCCCAGTACGGCGCGCGAGACGAAGTCGGGCATGCCGCTGGCCCCGAGCACGGCCTCGGCGCAGAGGTTGGGCACGATGCTGTTGCCGCGCGCACTCAACGCGCGGTTTGGCTCTGCAGTGACGCTCACGTGTGGCTCGTCCGTTCAGCGGACCGCGGCGGTCGGCTTGCCTTGTTGGAGGGTTTCCAGAGCCAGCTGCAGCTCGTAGTCCTGCGCCAGATTTCCGTAGTTCGCGACGTCCACGCGCGCCTGGCCACTACCTGGGCCACTGGCGGGTGCTGCCACCGCCACGTCGGGGTCGATGCCCTTTTCATGGATCGAGGCACCAGAGGGTGTGAAATAGCGCGAGGTGGTGAGCTTCATCGCGTAGCCATCCGACAACGGGATCACCGTCTGCACCGAACCCTTGCCGTAGGTCTTGCTGCCCACCAGGGTTGCGCGCCGATGATCCTTGAGCGCACCGGCGACGATCTCCGAGGCCGAGGCGGAGCCGCCGTTGATCAGCACCACGAGCGGAGCACCTTCGAGCACATCCCCGGCTTGCGCTTGCATTTCGAACTTGGCATCCCGCGCACGCCCATCGGCCGAGACGATCACCCCTGATTCGAGGAACTCATCCGACACACCGATCGCCGCTTCCAGGATGCCACCCGGGTTGTTGCGCAGGTCGAGCACCAGCCCGCGCAGGCCGCCGCTCTGCTCCTGCAATTCCACCAGCGCCTGATCCACGTCGAGCGCCGTGCTGGTGCTGAAGTTGGTGATGCGCACGTAGCCGAAGCCTGGCTTCAGCAGACTGCTCTTGACGCTGTGCACCTGCACCGTCTCACGTTGCAGGGTGAACAGCAGCGGCACCGCGCCGCGCGAGATGCTGAGCCGCACCGTCGAGCCGCTCTTGCCACGCAAGCGATCGATGGCATCGTCGAGGTCCTGGCCGTTCACCGCCACCTCGTCGACTGCGAGGATTCGATCGCCGGTGCGAACACCGGCACGCGCGGCCGGCCCGCCCTCGATGGGCTTGATCACCTTGACCGTGCCGTTGTCGAGCGCGAGCTCGATGCCGACGCCCGAATACTCGCCCGTGGTGTTGATGCGCATGTCGGCGAATTCATGCGGGTCGAGGAATGCGGAGTGCTGATCCAGATTGCCGATCAGGCCGCGCACCGCAGCCTTCATCAACTCGCCGTCCGGCACGCGATCCACGTAGTCCTGGCGAATGCGCTCCAGCACCTCGGCGAACAGTCGCGCGTCACGCCACGACAGCGTCTCGGTGCCCGGCGCAGGCGGCGGAATGTCACGCTCCGCATTGACGCTGGGACCCAACGATAGACCGGCACCTGCGAGCGTACCCAGTCCAAAGATCAGCATGACGCGAAACGAGGTGCGAAGAGAGGCCATGAATTTTGAGGACCGCGTTGGATGGAGCGAGCAGGCATCGAACGAAATCGTGGCAGCAGCATAGCAGCGTGCACGCGGACGGGGAGGACGACACCACGAGTCTTGCCCACAGGCGAAGCCTGATTCGTGAGTCGGGCTATTGAAGCGTGCATATTTAGACGAGCCATCGGGCTCCACATCCATGTGCCCGGGCTAAGACTGAGGCGGCTGTTCATAGCAGACGGTCCATCGGCTCCTGCCTGGGGACTGTGCTGGACTGTCCCCCTTGCGCAGGATGCCGCAGTGGCACTCGAGAGCCATCGGTGCAGCTCTGCTGAACACTCTCGCGGGTTAGGCGCGGACGCGCGCCGGCGCAGTGCGCGGCGCCGGGGCGCCGCGCAATAGCTCTTGCAAGACCATTTCCAGCGGCCGCGGGCGACCGATGGCAAAGCCTTGAACGAAGTCGACACCCAGACGCGCACACGTCGTCTGAATGGCTTCGCTCTCCACGCATTCCGCGGTGGTGCGCAACTTCATGGCCTGGGCGAGCTGCACGATGGCGTTGACCATCGCCTGCGAGCGCGCGTTACCGGCAAGATCCCGGACCAGGCCACCATCGATCTTCAGATCGGATACTGACAACGACTTCAGATACGTCAGCGATGACAGGCCGCGGCCGAAGTCATCGAGCGCAATCTCATGACCCAGATCCTGCAGGCGCCGGATCAGCAGCTCCGCGCGCACGATGTTGGCCACCGCGGCAGTCTCGGTGATCTCGAATGACAACAGACTCGGCGGCAAATTGTATTCACGCAATTTGCTCTCCAGGAACTGCGGGAATTGTTCATCGCCGATGGACTGCCCGGACAGATTCACCGCGAAGTGCGCGCCGAGCGCCTGCAACGCCGGGGCAGCGGAGGACAGGATCTCCAACGCGTACTGCACCACCCAGCGATCGATGTCGGTGGCCAGCTGGTAACGCTCGGCCGCGGACAGGAACTTGTCCGGCGGCACGTCATCGCCGGTGGGATCGATCATGCGCAGCAGCAGCTCGAAACGCCGCGGCTTGCCCTCATGGCCGAGGTGCGCAATGGGTTGCGCCTCCATCCTGAAACGATCCGATGCGATGGCATCGCGCAGTACGCCGACGAACGCCATGTCTTCATAGCGACGCACGATACTGTGATCGGCATCGTGATACGCCTCGACGCGCCCGCGGCCGCGATCCTTGGCCGCCTTGCACGCGACTTCGGCAGTGGCCAGCGCATGCGACAGCGGATTCTTGGTACTCGGCACGCTCGCCACACCCACGCTCAGCGACAAGCTCAGCCGCTTGTCCTCGTGCCGGCAATCCAGCGCGTTGATGGTGCGACACAGATTTGCCAGCAGCTGCTCGGCCGCATCGATGCCCGTGTCGGCGAGGAACAGCGCGAAACGGTCGCCCGAAATGTGCGAGGCGCTGCAGGTGGTGGGCAGCTGCGCACGCACCGCCTCGGCGATGGCGCGGATCACCTGATCACCCACGTGCATGCCGTGATTCTCATTGACCACGTGCAGGCGATCGACGTCGGCGTAGGCCACGCAATGCTGGCCCTTCACCCCGCCGCCGCCGCTGATCACTGCGAGCGCGCGCTGCTCGAAGGCGGCGCGCGACAGCAGCCCGGTGGCAGAATCGAAGCGATTCTGCAGCACGTAAGCCACGCGGCGCGCGATCATCTCCACGATGCGCACTTGGCGCAGGCTGAAGTCGGGACTCACGGCACTGCGAAACAACACCAGGATGCCCACCACGTGCTGAGCGTCCTGCCGCACCGGACACGCCAGGATCTTGTAGGCCTCGGTGCCGAAGGGATTGTTGGGCGGTGCCTTGTTGAGCGTGAGCGTGCGGCGCTGCACCTGGGTCCACGCCAGCAAATTGCGCTGTACGCGCTCGACCATTTCGCTGTCGGCACGCACGTTGGCTTTATTGGTGGAATGGGTCAGCGCAATCTTGCGCTCCGGCAGCAGCAGGGCGCCCAGCGCGCAATCCATGTGCGTGACGCAATTGCGCAGCAGCGGCTCGAGGTCGTCGCTGTCGGCACTGTCCGCGTCGCCGGCTCCCAGCAGCAGCTCCAAGTCACCATCACGCAAGGTCAGGTTGCGCTGCAGATCGCCGATGTTGAACTGATTGCACAGCTCGCGCTTGAGCACTTTGAGCACCGGCCTCAACAGCCCCAGGATGAAGGAGAACGGCCGCGAGCTCTCCTTGGTACCGCGCAGGGAAACCGCCACTGCGCCGAGCAATTCGCTGGCTTCGCGCAGGATGAAGACATAACCCGTGTCCGCGCCCCACGAGCGCTGAATGCCATCGCGATCCTCCGCGACCGGCTGCGGCGCGCGCGCCAACGTCAACGCCTCTTCGATCAGTTGCGGGATGTCCGGCCCGTCACACCCTTCAGAGATCCACAGCGGCGTGCCGGTCCGATCGTAGATGGCGATGCCCGAAGCCCGTGGCAACAACATCCGCAACAGCTGACCGTATGGATCGAGCGAAGTGGAAAGTGCCTGGGCTTCTATTGTGTCTTCGTCGTCCGGAATCGTCGCCATCGGCGTCCCCATCAATGGGCGCCATCATCGGCAACCGGGGCTTGCACGTACGTTGACTCGGCACGCACTTTCGCTGCAGGGCGTGGCAAAGAATCCGAGCTATGTTCAATCGCGGCCTTCGGGGCGCGATTGGGATAGAGCGCACCCATTTGTGAGTCGGCGCCGAGAGCGGTGGAGAGGAAGTATGAGGCTCCCTACTCCGGACTTTCTTCAGGTCATTTGACCCACTCCGACGGATCGAGCGGCCGGCGGCCGCGGCGGATCTCGAAATACAGGGCGGGCTGGCCGGTTCCCGCCGCTTCGCCCACGGCGCCCAGCGCATCACCGGGCACCACGACCTCGCCGACGCGCCGATAGAGTTGTTCGTTGTGGCCGTACAAGCTCAGATACCCCCCGCCATGGTCCAGGACCAGCAACAAGCCCAACCCCGGCAGCCAGTCGGCATACACCACGCGGCCCTGGTACGGAGCGCGAACCTGTGAGCCGCGTTCCGCGCCGATGAGCAGCCCCTGCCACTTGAGCGGCCCACCCGCTCGGGGCTCGCCGAAGCGCGCCAATAGTTGGCCCTTCACCGGCCATGGCAGCTTGCCCTTGCTCAGCTGAAAGGGGTCGGAGGAGGCCTGCGGGAATTCCTCCAGCGCACGCCGCAGCTCCGCCAGCAACTTTTCCAAGGCGTCGGCATCACGCTCGAGTTTGGCGAGCACCTCACCGCGTGATTTGAGCGATGACTGCAGCGTGGCCAGGGTACGGGCCCGCTGGGCACGGGCCGCGGCGAGTCGGCTGAGCTCCTGGGCGCTGGCTGCCTCGAGGGTCTTGAGCTTCTGGGCGGCGAGATCGATCTGCTCCGTCAGCAGATTCAGGTGCTCGAAGCGCTCACCGACCGTGATCAGCCGCTCGGCACGCGCCCGGGTCAAATAGCCGTAGTAGGTGAGATTGCGCCCCAGCCGCGCCGGATCGGTCTGGTTGAGCAGCACCTTGAGGGGCTCCTGACGCCCGCTGAGATAGGCCGCCCGCAGCTGTTCAGCCAGCGCCACACGCTGCGCATCGAGCTGGCGGCGCGCGGCATCGCGCTGCGTCTGCAGCTGCTGCAGCTGCTGCTCGCTCGCGGTACGGTCGTGGCGCACCTGGGCCAGTTGGCGGCGGGCAGCCTGCACCTGGAGGTCCTTGGCCCGCAGCTCGGTGGCGAGCGAGTCGCGCCGGGTCACCTCGGCTTGCATGGCAGTGCGGACGGACTCCATGCGGGCCCGAATCCGTTCCAGCTCCGCCTGCTTGGACTCGGGCGAGGCGGCGTGCAACTCACCCGGTAACGGCGGTGCGCCGGTCAGGCACACCAGCGTCAGCGCGGCACCGAGCGCAATGAGACTACGCAACCCCGAACCCATGCTTGATATGCACCAGCGTCGATAGACCGGACTGGAAGGTAGCAAGGTTCGGGCGAGGCCGCATTTCTCATAAGGCTCGCGATCACGCCGTGGATGTCGACTTGCCAGCGGCTGTTATACTTCGCCCCCTTTTTGCGACCGGCCCGTCCCGCAGTGCTTGCGGCGCGGCAGCGTATTGACCTGCTCGTGACCTGCGAATGAACCAATTGATCGAATATGCGGCCCGCCACCCCTACCTGCTGTCCGCGGGGGTGCTGCTGCTGCTGCTGGCGATCGCGTTGGAGCTGCGGCATCGAATGACCGGCTCGCTCACGATCAGCGCCACTGAAGCCGTGGGCCTGATGAACCAGGGCGGCGCCGTGCTGGTCGACGTGCGCACTGCAGCCGAATACGAGGCCGGGCACATCATCGACGCCCGCAGCCTTCCGGCCGGGGAGCTGCAGGGCAAGCCGTTCGACGGCATCAAGAAGTTCAAGGACAAGCCGGTGCTGGTCTACTGCGAGAACGGGACGGCCTCGGCCGCGACCGCGCAAAAATTGCGCGAGCAGGGATTCACCCGAGTTGCGACGCTGCGCGGTGGCCTGCAGTCCTGGCGCCAGGAAAACATGCCGCTGGTGAAGAGCAACCCCGTCAAGCGCAAGGATGGCAAGGCCGCATGAGCACGGGCGCCGCAGAGCAAGTGGTCATGTATTCCACGAGCTGGTGTCCGTACTGCGAGCGGGCTCGTAATCTGCTGGCCGGCAAGGGTGTCAGTTTTCAGGAAATCAAAGTCGATGAGGATCCGGCGCAGCGCGATGTGATGCTGCAACGTAGCGGTGGACGCCGCACGGTGCCGCAGATATTCGTGGGTGAGCACCATGTCGGCGGCTTCGATGACTTGGCGGCGCTGGATCGGGCCGGCGAGTTGGACAAACTACTCGGCAAGACCAGCTAGGGTCGGTAGGACCCGGCTGGCCCGAGCGCGGGCCGGCAGGTCATGGCCGACGGAATTTCAATTTCTATTCAACGATCGAGGACGCTTTAATCATGGCTGAAGAAGTTCCACCGAATGGCCAGGCTGCCCCCGACCCGAATGCACCGCAATTCGCGCCGCAGGCCGTGTACGTGAAGGACGTTTCGTTCGAGTCGCCTGCCGGGCCGCGCGTGATGCCCAATGCCGCCAATCCCACCATCAATCTGAACCTGGGTACCACCGTCAATGATCTGGGTGGTGACATCAAGGAAGTCGTGCTGACGGTACGGGTCGAGGCTCAAGCCTCGGAGAAGACCGTGTGGCTGGTGGAGTTGCAGCAGGCGGGCGCCTTCGGCATCCGCAATGTCCCGCAGGATGATGCGCAGCGACTGCTCGGAATCTTCTGCCCCAACTACCTGTTGCCGTATGCGCGTCAGGTGGTCTCGGACCTGCTCACCAAGGGCGGCTTCCCGCCGTTCCTGTTGCCGCCAGTG
>Ga0315912_10005446_pt1 | contig 11717 bp, 12 predicted proteins | sample VfabasoilMG_FD_204469 | JGI IMG/M metagenome (GOLD analysis project Ga0315912, IMG submission 204469) | Garden soil microbial communities collected in Santa Monica, California, United States - V. faba soil | ecosystem: Environmental > Terrestrial > Soil > Garden | place: USA: California...
TATTTTTAAACGGCTGTTTGCCGAGCCGCCCTATCGCGCCTATCCATACGCCGGCCTCGCGCTGCAAGCCTACCACCGGGACACCGGACGCGACGTTGAGGACCTGCTCGCCTGGTCCCGGCTGCGCGGCGCGCCCATCACTATTCGACTGGTGAAGGGGGCCTACTGGGATTCCGACACGGTCCGGTATCGCCAGGCCGGGTGGCCGATTCCGCTGTTCGAGCAGAAATCGGACACGGACGCCAACTACGAACGATTGATCCGCACCCTGTTCGACCATGCCGATCTCATCCGCCCTGCCTTCGGCACACACAATTTGCGCACTCTCGCCGTGATCGAGGCCGTAGCGGATGCCTGTGGATTGCCCCCGAATGCGCGGGAGTACCAAATGATCTACGGCATGGCCGAGCCTTTTCAACAGGCCATGGTGAAACTTGGCCGCCGTGTCCGGTTGTACACCCCCGTGGGCCTCCTGCTGCCCGGCATGGCCTATTTAGTGAGGCGTCTGCTGGAAAACACCTCGAATGAATCGTTTCTCCGAAAGGAGTATGTCGAGTCGCAACCGCTGGCACGGCTTCTCGCTCCTCCTGCCGCCCCGGCACCGTCCGCCGCTGCCAAACCGTCCAACGGCGCGTACAGTTTCATGAACGAGCCGCACAGCGATTTCTCCCAGGAGACAGTCCGCCGCGCCATGCAGGAAGGAATTTCCTCGGTTCGATCTCAATTGGGACGGCAATGGGACATAGACTCCTCGTTGCCACCACTCACAGGTCCCTGGCTGACCTCGCATAATCCATGTTACCCCGATCAGAACGTCGCTTCAGTGCGAGGCGCAGCGCGATCAGATCTTGACCGGGCCATCCAACAGGCACAAAGCCATGCCGACAGTTGGCGTCGCCGATCCGCCGAGGAGCGCGCGGCGATCTTGCGGCAAGCCGCCGCCGACATGAGCCGCCGCCGATTCGAACTCGCCGCATGGGAAGTGTTTGAAGTGGGAAAGCCCTGGCGGGAAGCGGACGCCGACGTCGCCGAGGCCATCGACTTTCTTCGCTATTATGGAGACGAGATCTGCCGTCTCTCCCGGCCTGCGAGGCTCGGAAACCGGCCGGGAGAGCTGAACCATCGCGTCTATGGCCCGCGCGGAGTGACGGCCGTCATCGCACCGTGGAACTTTCCGCTCGCCATCCCGGCCGGGATGATTGCGGCGGCGCTGGCGGCGGGCAACACCGTGCTCTTCAAGCCGTCGGAACGGTCCTCCCGGCTGGGGCTCCTGCTCACGCAGATGTTAGTTGCAGCCGGGGTGCCGCCCGGCGTGGTGAGTTGCCTACCCGGCGGACCGGACATCGGCCAGGCGCTCGTTGCACATCCACAGATTACGACGATCGCATTCACCGGATCGAAAACCGTGGGGCTCCGCATTCTGGCTGACGCCGCTCACGTACATCCGGGCCAGCCGATGGTTAAACGGGTGATCGCCGAGATGGGTGGGAAGAACGCCATCATCGTCGATGAGACGGCGGATCTCGATGAGGCGATCGCTGGAATCGTGACATCGTTTACAGGCTACGCGGGACAGAAATGCTCGGCCTGTTCACGGGTCATCGTGCATCGCGCGGTCTACGACCAGCTGACCGCCAGATTGCGGGATGCTGTGTTGAGTCTGGAGATCGGTGATCCGGCCGAGCCCGGCACTCGAGTGGGTCCGGTGATCGATGCGCGTGCGCACGCATCGATTCAGCAGTTCATTGCCGAGGGCCGTCAGGAAGGCCGGCCCCTGGTTGAGCGGTCCGTCGAGCAGGCCGGATACTTCGTCGGCCCGGCGGTGTTTGTCGATGTCGAGCCTCATCACCGTCTGGCACAAGAAGAAATATTTGGTCCGGTATTGGCAGTCATGAAGGCAGAAAGTTTTGCCGATGCCCTTCGAATGGCGAACGGAACGTCCTACGCCCTCACAGGAGGCGTCTATTCCAGAAGCCCGGCCAACCTTGCGCTGGCCCGCGACCAATTCGATGTTGGGAACCTGTACTTGAACCGGCCGATTACCGGCGCGCTGGTGAGCCGCCAGCCGTTCGGCGGACATCGATACTCAGGGGTGGGCGCGAAAGCCGGCGGGGAGGATTATCTCACGCAGTTCATGATCGCCCGCGTGATCAGCGAAAATACCCTCCGGCGTGGATTCGAATCGGCTGAGTGAGCCCTTGGCAGGCTTCACATCGTAACTTTCAAGTTCCTCGGTGATTTCCGTCACGACACCGCGATCCTCTTTCACGGCCGACAGCTCCTGCCGCTCCGAGTACTTGATCAGTCCAACACCCTTCGCGAACCAGGCCGTCATGACATCCAATCCGGCGATCGTACGCCGGCTGGCCGAGAGATGTATCCGCATGGTCATTTTGGCTTCGACCTTGATGGCGTCCTGGAACGTCCCGGCCGGCACCGTGATCGTCTCCCGGCTGATGAGACCGCTCCATCCACGCACATCGACCTTCTCATCAGTGCCGTCACGGTCCATATCCGTGCCGAAGTCGAGGCCGGTCCGATCGAACTGCTGGAACGATGACGGGATGACAAGCGGAAAGCGAAAAATCTGGTAAGGAATAATTTGCTTTTCGAGGGGCGTCCCGGGATCGGCCCCGTAATACACAATGCCGACAACATCGCGCCGGTAATAACTCTCCGAGGGACCATGATTGCCGGGATTGGTATCCTGAAACACGGTGACCGACACGCCCTTGATCGTCTTGGTTCCTGTCACCTTCGAAACATTGGTAAAGAATTTGTTCTGGACGGTCTGAAGCGGCCCCTCCGTGATCTGTCCTTTATAGGTCCACCGGCTCCCGATGGAATCGGGAAAGTAGTCGGCGGATTGGGAAATGGTGACCGGCTCTTCGGCGCCGAGGAGCGCGGGATTGAGCCCCACCCCAAGCAGAAGGCCCGCCACTCCCGCGAAAAGCAACCGTCGCATCGATCTTTGCTCCAACATCATGCCGCTCCCTCATTCAACAGACAACAGACCGTACCATAGGCATCTCGAAGGCGGCAAGCCAACGGCTGTTCCCTCCGTGAATACGTGACGAAATCAGCCCGAGGCTCATGCCTCGTGAAGCGCTCGTTCGCTCAGAAGAGCTGATGGCGAATGGCCGATAGCTGATAATATTGGAGTGGACTAGGAATCGAGGTCGAGTCGATACTGCGATCCGATTACGCGCTGTCAGCCATCAGCTATCAGCCATACGCTCCCCACCAGACGATACCCTTGCCTTCGCCCGCCGGTCCTCTCATAATCCGGACTCGCATGCCACGCTCAGCCTCGAAGACACGGACTGCTACGAGCAGGCCCGATCGATCGAACACCAGTCCCGCCGTCTTGATCACCGGCGCATCCGGCGGCATCGGTCGGGCCATTAGCTGCGCGTTCGGCAGGATCGGTTGGTATGTCGGCGTCCACTATGGTCAGAATAAACGCGCCGCAGACACGACGCTCCGGAAAGTCCTCGCGGCAGGCGGCGCGGGCGATCTCTATCAAGCGGACATCCGTGAGTCCGAGTCGGTGCAGCGGATGGTCGATGCCTGGCGCTGCCGCGTATCGAATCCATCGGCGTTGGTCTGCAACGCGGGAATCGGGTCGAGCGGTTTGCTGGTGCGTCATCGGGAACGAGTCTGGGACGACATGATAGCGACGAACCTGACGGGAACCTTTCACTGTCTCCGGGCCATGGCGCCCGTGCTGATCTCACATCGAGGCGGGTCCATCGTGGTCATCGGTTCTCACACAGGATTTCATGGCGCCACCGGCCAGGCAGCCTATGCGACATCCAAGGCCGGATTGATCGGATTGGTCAAAACTGCGGCGCTGGAGTGGGGTCCCTACAACATCAGGGTGAATCTCCTGCTGCCCGGATGGCAGAAAACAAACCTGACTGAAGGCATCTTTCCTGAAGGCAGCGGATGGCTCGACCATGCGTTGCACCAGCCCCCTTCGCTGGACGAATCGGCGCAGACCGTCGTGCATCTGACGCAGCTCACCGGCATCTCAGGGCAAGCCTGGAACTGCGACAGCCGGAACCTCTAAGAAGAGCATATGGCTGATGGCAAATGGTACAAGCAATCAGGAGCTGACATGAAACATTGTTTTTCTCAGGCTATCGCTTGTCGGTTCTTGTCAGACCATCAGCCATCTGCTATCAGCCATCAGCAATCAGCTCCTATCTTTCCATGAGCCACGGCATCTTCATAACCGGCACCGATACCGGCGTCGGCAAAACATTGGTCGCCGCTGCCGTCGCCTTGGCATTGAAGAAACAGGGCTGCGCGGTGGGTGTGATGAAGCCTGTCGAAACCGGTGTCTCGCCTTCCAAAACCGGTCAATCTGATGCCGCGAGACTTCGCGCTATCATCGACGGTGAAGACCAGCTTGGGGCGGTCTGCCCCTACCCGTTCACCTTGCCGGTGGCGCCGCTGGCTGCTGCGCAGGCCGAACGCCAGGCGATCAATCCGGAGGTCATCAGAAAGATCTATCGCCTGCTCTCCGACCGGTATGACTATATGGTCGTCGAAGGCGTCGGCGGGGTATCCGTGCCGATCACGCCGGACAGCGATGTCATGGACCTGATGGCGCAACTGAAACTGCCGGCGGTGATTGTCGGGCGATCCGGGCTTGGCGGGATCAACCATGCACTGTTGACGATCGAGGCCTTGCGGCGAAGAAAGATTCCGGTTATCGCGCTGATCTTGAACCAAACAAGTCCGACCAGGTCGAAGATATTGCGCATCCAAGAGCGCACCACCATCGGCCTGCTGCTGAAACAGGCAGGTATGCCGGTGCTCGGCCCGCTCCCCTATCGGTCAGGGTTATCGAAACGATTTCGACCGTCCGTCATTCACCTCTCCCGATCCGCAGCACTTACAAAGCTGGTAAAGTTGATACTCTCATTCGGCCGACGAAGCCGCTGACGGCCCGCCTGACATCGGATGCGTCGAGGATTGCGGAGATCACCGCCACACCGTTGGCTCCCGCCTGCATCACATCTCCGACATTCTCGAGTGTGACTCCTCCGATAGCAAAGACCGGCAACGTCGTGAGCGAACGAATCGCGCGCAGTCCTTCGATCCCGACAACCGGGTCATGATCCTGTTTGGAACCGGGCTTGAAGATCGGCCCGAAACCGATGTAGTCCGGCTTGAGTGTCTCGGCCTCCGTGACCTGGCCCCTATTGTGAGTCGAGAGCCCGATCAATTTCGCCGGCCCTATAATTCTTCTGGCATAGCCATAGGGCAAATCGCCCTGCCCAAGATGCACGCCGTCCGCATCGACCGCCAGAGCCAGATCGCAGCGATCGTTCACAATAAAGGTGACGCCCATCTCGGACGCAACTTTCCGTAGCACCGACGCGTCGTCATACGCCTCTTTCATGGAGCCCGTTTTGTTGCGGTATTGAAAAACTTTCGCTCCGGCCTCAGCAGAGGCCCTCAGCAGATCAGCAAGCGGCCGGTCAGGCCGGACCGATGGATCGAGAATCACGTAGAGGCCGGACAGTGCCATAGTTCATCGACTGAGCGATATTGGGACAGACAGAGCGTTGCTTCTCAGTGAAACCGGTTCACCTCTGCACGCTATTTCCCAATCCGCTCCAGTGCCTTTCGTTTCACGATTCGAAAGTGGGCTTCCAACTCCTGCCGCATCACCACGGCGATCAACCAATCGGGTGTCACGGAATCGAGTTCGACGGTCAGGTCGAAATCGGCGCTGGTCTGATTGCCCTCCCCGGTTGGCCGAAGCTTCCAGACACGGTGATAGCGCTTAAAGTCGCCGCCTTTGAGATCCGTCACGAGGCCGCCATTGGGCAACATCCGCGAGTCCGTGACCAGCCGATGCTCACCGGGCATCAGCGCATGTGTGATACGAAGATCGATCGTGGCAACCCCTTCATGGATGTTGAGATCGGCCACTCGCATGTGGACATCAAAGAGTTCCGGCCAATGCGGGTAGTCCGCCAGCAGCGACTGAATGACTTCCGGTTTTGCCGGAAACAGAACACGCGCCGTCGCACGAACGCCTCCGCCCGACTCCACCTTGACGTCCAGGATATCCGCATCCGAAGCCGCGCAGGTGCCCCAGGGCCACAATACCGGGCACAACGAACCGACGAGGACGAGCAACGGCAGGATGGGCATGCTGACCGCCGGGCTATCCGACGATCGCATCCAGCAACCGCTGATGGATTTTCCGCACCCGTTCAAGCTGCCCTTTCGCCGGAAACCGCTCGTAAAATCCATCGGCCCGAAACTCTTTGGCGAGCGGCGCCCAGGGCTTCACAATCTCGGCGAACGGCTGATGCGTCCGCTGCCGATCCCAGTCGCTGATCAGTTTGCGATCCACGATCAGGTCGTCCAGCACACGGATCAAGGCCTTCAACGTCACATCGCGCGTGAACATATAGCGCTCGTTCTGCCCCCAAATCTCCTCCATCACCTCTTTCACACCCTTCAGATAGTCGCGCACCAACGCGTAACACCGATCGGCCTTCATCCCCAGATGCGACTCGATCCAGCGCTGATGGGCCGTCACGACCTTGAGCAGTTCATTGAACACTTCAGACTGAAGAATCCATTTTTCCTGTTTGCTCCGCCCGCCGAGGCGATTGATTTTGCACTGCAGCGGCGAGTCCGCCTCGCTGTACAAGAGATTGACCACCTTGGCCGTGAATTTCTTTTCGGGGCTTTCCCACGACACCTTTTCATAGAGATCCACCAAATGCGACCGGTTGATCCGCGTATGGGTGGAATTGATGATCACGAACATCTCCGTCGCGAAATCGCCGCTCCGCTCGTCGAACAGCAGACAAGGCACTTCGACCTGCGGGATCTGCTCCGGATGTTTCGACTGGAAAAAGTGGAGCCCGGCCAGCCGGTGTTGCCCGTCGATCACCAAGTACTTCCCTTTCGGCTCGCTCAGGCGGCCGATCGATTCGGAATCGCCGGCCTGCTGAAACCGCAGCGTTTCATCGGTAAAGAGGAGCACCGTGCCGGGAATCATCGGTTGTGCGACGACGGTTTCGTAAAAATTGACAATCTGTTTGATTTTCTGCCGGTTCAACAGGCGCTGAAAGCCTTTCTCGCTTCGTTCGATGCCTGCGATGAACTGCGCCACTTCGTCGTGATCGGAGATCTTGCCTTGCGCAAGTTCCTCGCCTTCAAAATAGTAGCGGCTGGTAAACCGGACCTTCTCCAGCAAATCAGCCGCCTTGTAGGCGATGAAATAGAACGTGCCTTCCTTTTGCCTGATCCGTGTTGCCAGCATAGAACCTCCGTGCCATGCCTTCCCGATGATGGCAGATTCTACGCGGACCACCTGGTGGCCGCAAGAAAAGAGACTATGCTACGTTGAGACTCGACTATGCCGCCCATGTCCCTTTCACAAACAATCATGCGCGAAGCCCGCGCGTTGGGATTCGACGCCGTGGGTATCGCCCGCGTCGACGCCCCTGCCGCGCCCCTCCAACACCGGCTCTTCACCAGGCTGGCCCACTGGCTCACCCGCGGCTTCCACGGCGCAATGGCGTGGATGGAGCGGACGCCGGAGAAACGATCTGATCCCGGACTCGTTCTTCCGGGGTGCCGATCGATCGTTTCGGTTGGAGTCAACTACTTGACCAACCATCGCCCGGACGAACGGCCCGGCCACGGCCGCATCGCCCGGTACGCCTGGGGCAGGGACTACCACAAGGTGCTCAGCGATCGGCTGAAGCAACTCGAGCAGCGCCTTCACACCTTGGCGCCGGACGCCAGGACTCTGGTCTATGTGGATACCGGTCCTGTCATGGAAAAGGCCTGGGCGGAACAGGCCGGACTGGGTTGGATCGGCAAACACTCCAACCTGGTATCCGCCGAACACGGCTCCTGGCTCTTGCTGGGAGAAATCCTCACGACGTTAGATTTGGAACCGGACGAACCGGCAACGGATCTCTGCGGGAGCTGCACCCTCTGTATTCAAGCCTGCCCGACCAAGGCCATCGTTGAACCCTATGTGGTCGATGCTACCCGCTGTATTTCTTATCTGACGATCGAGTTGCGCGGTGACCAGAGTGTCATCCCGGACGAGTTACAGTCGCGCATGGGCAACAAAATCTTTGGATGCGACGATTGTCTCGATGTCTGTCCATTCAATCTGCGGGCTGAGCCGAGCCAGGAACCGGCCTTCCAACCGAGGGCCGTGACCCTCGCCCCACGCTTGGACGACCTGGCGAAGCTGGACGAACCAACCTTTGCGGCTCTGTTTCAAGGCAGCCCTATCAAGCGCGCCAAACATTCCGGCCTCCTGCGTAACGTCTCCATCGCCCAGAAAAATCAGTAGATCTCCCCCTTCCTTCTTCCCCCTCACGCCTCACCCCTTACCCCTTACCTCCTAAGAAGCCCTTCCCTTCCTCACCATGAGAGGAGTAGGCTATACCCAGTTCTCAGACGGTTCGCCAGGAGTCCTGAACAAGGAGTTCTCCGATGAACCTTCAGAACTTTCTGCTCATCTCGAAAGACCCCGAAACCATACGACTCCTCGAAGCCGTTATGCCTCCGCATACGACGGTTCAGACGGCGTCTACCATTTCCGAGGGGCTCCGCCTCTGGCAGGAAACCTCCCCCACCCTGGTCATCTGCGAAGGCAGTCCCTATGGACTCGCACCTCTGTTCGAGTATGCCCGGCAAACCCCTGTGCCCACCCCGGTCCTCGCCATCGGGGAACGCCATTCCGTGAAGGACGCCGTCGAAATCATGAGGGTCGGCGCATCGGATTATCTGACCAAACCGATTTTACGCGAGGAACTTCGAGCGGCGGTCGCACGACTGGTCCGACACCCCGTATCTGCTGCTTCATCCGATTTACCACGCGACCGGTTTGCGCCCATCATCAGCATCTCACCGCAGATGCATCTCATCAAACACTTGGCCAAAGAGGTTGCCCTGACCGATGCGACCGTGCTCATCACCGGGGAAAGCGGCACGGGGAAAGAACTGTTCGCCCAAGCGATCCATGCAACCAGCCCGCGGGCCAACGGGCCGCTGATCGCTCTGAACTGCGCCGGGATTCCTGAGAATCTGTTGGAGGCGGAATTATTCGGGTACCAGCAAGGGGCCTTTACAGACGCCAAACATGCAAAGTCCGGACGATTTCAAATGGCTGAAGGCGGCACGTTGTTTCTGGACGAAATCGGAGAGATGAGTTCAGCTGCTCAAGCCAAGCTGTTACGAGTACTGGAAGATCACATGATCGATCCGCTCGGCGATACACGCAGCCACAAGGTCAACATCCGCGTCGTCGCCGCTACAAATGAGGACCTGCTTGCCCATATCAAGGCCGGTCGTTTCCGGCTCGATCTCTACTATCGGCTCAACGTCTATCAGCTGCGGATCCCGCCCTTGCGTGAACGGCCGGACGACATCGAACCAATTCTGAGGGTCTTTCTGGAGCGCGCCAGGCAGAAACGCGGGTGCCGTATCAAAACGATCGCACCGGTAGCGCTTGCCGTGCTCCAACGCCACGACTGGCCGGGCAATGTTCGTGAATTGCACAATGTCGTGGAATGGCTGACAATCACATGTAAGGAGGACATTATCCAGCCGCACCATCTGCCGGCATCGGTCCAGACCATTTCAGCGACAAATCACTCGAGCCCATCAAGCCATGAGCCTAATCTCTCACTCTTGACCTTCGGCCTGTCGTTTCACGAGATGGAGAAAAAGTTGCTGGAAGAAGCACTCCACAAAACATCGGGTAACGTCTCCGAAGCCAGCCGCCTCTTGAAGATGACCCGCAACACGCTGCGGTATCGCATGGCGAAACATCACATTCAATAGGATGTTGAAACAGACCCCCCACTTTGTGCTCGGCCAGACCGAATCCTCAACGTAGCCCTGCGTCTACGCCTCCGGTTCGGCCATCGCCTGCGCCCGCGTCGGATGGCCTGTTTGAACATCCTGAGCTAAATGCGGCCTTCATTCTTTCCGTGATACTTTCACGACGGTCTAAGCGTAAAGCGCGCTTTCTAGATTTTCGGCTAAATCGCTCTTGCATTTTTGGATCGATCGCTCTATAAGCGGCATCTGTGAACAGAGAGGAAATGGAAGAAATCAAACGGCACTTCGGTGTCGTCGCTGAATCCCTCCGAAGCGACATTCGACAGATCGCAGAGGGACACGCCACGATTCGGAACGAACTGCAAGACCTGCGGAACGAGTTCAAAGACGAGTTCAAGGAAATGCGGGCGTTAATGCGGCTATCCTTTTCTCAACTCGACCAACGAATTGTTACCCTCGAATCGGATATTTCAATGCTCAAATCCCGCATGGACCGCCTTGAGCAAGCCACTCATAGCTGAAGAGCTGATCCCCTCTGCCTTTGTCTGGTGCCTCTGATGCCTAGCACTCACACCGCCACGACTGTTCGGACAGCCGAGGATCTCGGACATGCTCTTGGATTGTCGGCAGCCGATACGGCCGAAATGGAGTTTCGTTCAGACCTCACCGTCGCCCTGGCGAAGATCATTCAAGCAGGCCGTCTCACCCATGCGAAGATTGCTAAGCAGGCCGGCACATCGAGAACCAGAGTGACGGCGATTGCAAACGGCAACACCCACGGCGTCTCCACAGACGTACTCATCCGAGTACTCGCCGCAACAGGCCATCGCGCCGAAGTGCGGGTAGCGAGAGCAGACGCCTAGTTCCGCCTCCATTCTTGAAGCAGAATCAGCAGCGCGAATGCGGAGTCATGCAATGGCCACAATGCAGTTCTCAAGCGAGTCAAGATATCAAAGCCCGACCCCATGATGACTATTCACCATCCCCCAACAGCTCCACATCCCCCGATCATAGATGAAGTTGGCGCACAACCTTGATCGGCAGATAGAGATGCATGCGATCATCGGTGAGAGCGCAAAAGCCGAAACTTACATAAAAGGATCTCGCCCGATCCGAAAGCGCTTCGACGGCAACCGCATAAATTCCCAGCTCATCGGCCGCACGTTGTGCGCGCCGCAAGGCGTCTACCAACAACAACTCGCCCACTCCCTGTCCTTGAGACCGCCGATCAACGGCAAGCCGCCCCAAGAGAACAATCGGCACTGGATGATGAGGAAGATTCTCGGGAACCGTTTCAAATCCAACAGAGCCACTGGAAATGGTGTAGTACCCGCTGACGGAGACCGAGGCCTCAGAGACCGCAACATAGGTCCGGCCGAACCCGCGGCGGTCGTGCTGACCGGCATACCGTTGCAAGTAGAGATTGAGGGAGGGCTCTCCACAATCGAACTGTGAGCGATCGTGACGATCGCTCAATGGCACAACGATCACCGGTGTGCTCCGACAATCCGCTTATACTTCCGCGCCGCTTGGGTGAGCGCAGCACTCGGTTCATCCGACGCATCCAGCAAGGCTAGGAATTGATCGCGATCGCGATCGGAAAGCTGGATATGCCGATGCCGTTGGAGAACTTCTGTCGATTGCTGCACAAGCGTTGAGACCACGTACTCACTGATCGTTTTCCCGGAAAGCGTGGCGGCCTCTTCGATCAAGGCCTTATTGTCAGAGCGCAAGCGGACATCAAGTCTCGCGCTACTTTTCCGCGACTTTTTCCTCGCAGTGGTCGGCATAGTCCCTCCCGCGTTACTCCCACAGAATGAAGGTACGTCATATCTCCGTACACTGTCAATGTAAGCGCCGCATGACAC
>Ga0315912_10005447_pt1 | contig 11712 bp, 10 predicted proteins | sample VfabasoilMG_FD_204469 | JGI IMG/M metagenome (GOLD analysis project Ga0315912, IMG submission 204469) | Garden soil microbial communities collected in Santa Monica, California, United States - V. faba soil | ecosystem: Environmental > Terrestrial > Soil > Garden | place: USA: California...
TTTCGGCGAGACCGCGGCCGCCGGCGACGCCGGACCGGCGGGCACCTTGAAGGCCATCGAAACCGCGGATGCTGCGGTCAGGCTCGGCTTCTCGGAGAAGGTCATCGTCGTGCCCGGATACGGCATGGCCGTCGCGCAAGCGCAGCACAAGGTGTGGGAGCTCTGCCAAGCGCTGATCGCGCGGGGCGTCACCGTGAAGTTCGCGATTCACCCCGTGGCCGGCCGGATGCCGGGTCACATGAACGTGCTGCTCGCGGAGGCAGGCGTGCCTTACGACCTCATCTACGACGAAGGCGAGATCAATGCCGAGTTCGAGACCGCCGACGTCGCGCTCGTGATCGGCGCGAACGACGTCGTGAACCCAGTCGCACGCACCGACAAATCGAGCCCGATCTACGGCATGCCGATCTTGAACGCGGACAAAGCGAAGAACGTGATCGTGATCAAGCGCGGTCAGGGCGCGGGTTTCTCAGGTATCGAGAACGCGCTGTTCTATCTGGACCACGCCCGCATGTTGTACGGCGACGGCCAGGCCAAGGCCGGCGAGCTCGTGCAGGCCGTAAAGGCGTTGTAGCTCTTCAGCGCGGGGCAGTCGGCGGACGCATCTGCTGCCGCTGCTCGCGCAGCCTTTGTCGCTGCTCCGGCGTGAGCTCGCGGAATCGCTCGCGCAGCTCCATTCGCCGCTCCGGCGGCATCGTCCGATAACGGCGATACGTGTCGATGAGTCGCTGGCGCTCGGCCGGCGGCAAGCTCCGGAACTGCTGATAGCGGTTGCGGGCCGCGGCGCGTTGCTCGTCGGTCATGTTGCTCCAGACGTCGAAGCGGTCGCGCGCCTGCGCACGATCGCGTCCGTTCATCTCGAGCCAACGCTCGGCGCCGCGCGCGATCTGTTGCTGGCGCTGCGGGTCGAGCTCGGCCCAACGCTGCTCATGCGGCGCGAGCAGACGCCGCTGCGCATCGCTCAGATCGCCCCATGCAATGCCCTGCGCGTGCGCCGCACCGGCGAACGCGAACAATGCGATGCACACCGCAACGACCTTATTCGCCTTCATGATCGTCATCCTTCGGCTTCTCGTCGGGGCTGTCTCGGTCCCGATCCTCACGGTTGTCCTTCTGCCACTCTTCGATCGCATGCCACTCGTCGTCGTCCTCGTCCCACGCACCGAGATACTCGAGGAAGTCGAGATCGGGCCCGGCCTCGGGCGCCTCCTCGGCTTCCTGGCCATACGCACCGGCGATCCACCACCAGCCTCCGAGCGCGAGCAGCGTGCGGACGAAGCTGCGCATCAACCCACGCTGTCGTCTGCGGTCACGAACTCGGGCTGCTCCTCGAGCCAGCCGTAGAAATCGAGCTCCTCATCGAGCATCTCGAGGTCTTCCTCGGCCAACAGCAGCTCGAGATCGGTCAGCGACGTTGCCTGCAAATCCTCCGTTGCGGGAGGCGGCTGTCCGATCGTGAACCACACCACGAGCGCGGCGGCCGCGAGCGTGCCCACGCCGACCGGCGCGAGCGTCCATTGCCAGCCGCGTCGCGGCGACTCGAGCTCCTCGAGCGCCCGATGCCGCGCCTTTGTCAGCCGCGAGCGAGTGGCCGCGTCGAGCGCCGCTACGCTCTCGTCGAACACGCGCTTGGTGTTCCGCTCGAACCGACTTGCGTCTTTCTCGTCACTCATTCCAATGCTCCTCACCGTGCCCGGCGAGCACCTCGCGCAGCCGATGCACGGCCCGCGAGTAATGTGTCTTCACGCTGCCCTCCGTGCAATTCATCGCGACGGCCGTCTGCGCAACGTCGAGTCCCTCGAAGTTGCGCAGCGTGAACGCTTCGCGCTGCCTCGCCGGCAGCGAATCGAGCGCCCGCTCGAGCGCCTGCATCGCGTCGTCCGCCTGAACCTGCTCGAGCGGATTCTCGTTGCGTGGCGCCGGCGCCTCGGCAATCGGATCGAACTCCTCCTCGGATGCCGTGCCGCCGAAGAAACTCAATACGCGAGACCGCACCGTGCGCCGTCGCTGCATGTCTCGAATCCGGTTTTGCAGGATCCGAAAAAACAGCGGCGGCCATTCCACGCTCGGCCGGTGCGAATACCGCCGCACGAGCCGAATCATTGCATCCTGCACGATGTCGAGCGCCTCATCGCGATCGCGTACGCCCATCAGAGCGATGCGATACGCGCGCATTTCGACATCCTTCAGGAAAGCCTCGATCGCAGCACCCGTATCCAGAGCGCCCTCCCCGTCGAGGCCCATCTCCTGTCCAGCGATGGTCAATGCTAACCCCGTCATCGCCACTCCGTGGCCGTGCTAGGTCGTAAACCCATAACGGTCGGCGCGGGCGCGCGGTTGACAGTCGGCTCGAGCCGATAAGTCATTGACCGAACGTGGGTTTCCGTTCACATAATCGCGCCCCCTCAAACATTCTCGCGGGATTCGCCGGTCGGCATGGCCAGAAACCCATCACTCGTGCGAGTCGCGGTGCCCGTGCCTCTGGCCGAGCCTTTCGACTATCTCGCACCGCCGGGCGCCCCGGCGCCGGAGCCGGGGTCCCGCGTGCGCGTGCCGTTCGGGAAAGGCGAGCGCATCGGCATCGTCGTCGACCATCCCGCAACGAGCACGCTCGCGGTGGCGAAGCTCAAAACCATCGGCGCCGTGCTCGACGAAGTTCCGGCCATCGGCGCCGAGCTCATGCGGACGCTGCGCTGGGCGGCCGACTATTACCATCATCCGATCGGCGCCGTGCTCAGTCACGCACTGCCGGGCTTGCTTCGCGAGGGTCGCGCGATCGACGAGCCTCCGGAGCCGACTTGGCTACTCACGGATGCCGGACGTGCTCGAGAACCCGAGCAGCTCGCGCGCAGCGCGCGTCAACAAGCCAAGGCGCTCGCCGCCTTGCGCACGAGCGTACTGACGACGAGCGAGCTCGCCGAGCTCGACATTGGCCCAGACACGATTCAACGGCTCGCAAGCAAAGGCTGGATCGAGCCGGGGCCGCCGCATCCGCCGGCCCCCATCGAGCGCCCGGAGCCGACGGGCGCACGACCCGAGCTCACGACCGATCAACGCGACGTGCTCGCCGCGATCGCGGCGAAGCATGCGAGCGCGCCGGGATTTCACGCGCATTTGCTGCATGGCGTCACGGGCAGCGGGAAGACCGAGATCTACCTCCGCCTCATCGCCGACCGCCTCGCGGCCGGGCTGCAAACGTTGCTGCTCGTGCCCGAGATCGGGCTCACGCCGCAGCTCGTGAGCCGCTTGCGCGACCGCTTCGGCGAAGAGCTCGCGGTCCTGCATTCGGGGTTGACCGAGCGCGAGCGGTTCGACGCCTGGCGGCGCGCCTATCGCGCGCAAGCGCGTCTCGTCGTCGGCACTCGCTCGGCCGTATTTGCGCCGCTGCCTGCGCCCGGACTCATCATCGTCGACGAAGAGCACGACGCGTCCTACAAGCAACAGAGCGGCTTTCGCTACTCGGCGCGCGATCTCGCCGTGGTGCGCGCTCAGCGCCTCGACGTGCCGATCGTGCTCGGGTCCGCAACGCCGTCGCTCGAGACGTTCCACAACGCTTTGCAGGGCCGTTACTCGAAGGTCGACCTGCCTCGCCGCATCGGCAGCGCCGGCGCGCCGCAGATGCGCGTGGTGGATCTGAATCACCACGCAAGCCGACAAGCGCTGTCCACGCCATTGATCGCGGCGATCGGTCAGCACCTCGCGGCGGGCAATCAGGTTCTTCTGTTTCTGAATCGGCGCGGCTTCGCGCCGGCGCTGTTCTGCCCGGGCTGCAAGAGCACGGAGCAGTGCAAGCGCTGCGATGCGAACATGACGGTGCATGCGAAGGCCGGCATCGTGCGCTGTCATCACTGCGGCTCGGAGCGGCGGCTCGAGTGGACCTGCTCCGTGTGCGGCAGCGAGCGCGTGGCGGTGGGCGCCGGAACTCAACGGGTCGGCGACGAGCTCGCGGAATTGTTTCCGGCCGCGCGCGTCGCGCGAGTCGATCGAGACAGCACGAGCCGCAAGGGCTCGCTCGCCGCGGTGCTTCACGACGTCGAGAGCGGCGCCGTGCAGATTTTGATCGGCACGCAAATGCTGACGAAGGGCCACGACTTCCCGCGCGTGACGCTGGTCGGAGTCCTGAACGCGGACCAAGGCTTGTTCGGCACCGATCCGCGCAGCCATGAACGCCTCGCACAGACGATCCTGCAGGTTGCCGGACGAGCCGGACGCGCCGACCGCCCCGGCGAAGTGATCATCCAGACGCATCACCCCGAGCATCCGCAGCTCAAGTGCCTGCTCGAGGGCGACTACACCGCGTTCGCGAGCCTGGCGCTCGCGGAAAGGCACGACGCGCGGTGGCCGCCGTTCACGCACCTCGCGGTGTGGCACGCCGAAGCTGCGCATCGCGACGCGGCCATGTCGTTCCTCGCGGACGTTCGGGCAGTCGCCGCGAGCGGGCCGGGCAGCGTCGAGGTCTTGGGTCCCGTACCGCTGCCGATGGAGCGCAAGGAAGGGCGCTATCGCGCGCAGTTGTTGTTGCGCAGCTCGCGGCGTGGACCGTTGCACGACCTCGTCGGCCGCACGCTCGCCGCCGTGCGAAGCTCGCGCGCCGCGCGGCGCGTGCGATGGAGCATCGACATCGATCCGCTCGAGGTCTGAGCCGGTCCGTGAGAGCAGTCCTGTTAGAATCCGAGCTGGTTTCTCCGAGTCGTCCCGATGGCCCGCCGCAATCGAAATTCCCGTAGCGAATCCGCTCCCGGCTGGGTGTGGATGCTGTTCGGCTTGGGGTTGGGCCTCGTGGTTGCGATCGGCGTGTACCTGCGAGCCGAGCGCGCACCGACGTCGGGCACTTCCACCTCGAGCGCACCGACGGCCCGCGCGCCCGCGGTGACCCCGGCGCCGGCACCCGCACGAGCGCGCGAGGCCGCTCCGGCTCCGACGCAGTCGTCGGCGCCAAATCGTTTCGACTTCTACGAGATCCTGCCGCAGATCGAGGTCGGCGTTCCCGAAACGCAGACCTCCGAAGCGCCGCGCGAGCGCTCGCAACCCAAGGAAAAGCCCGGCAGCTTTCTACTGCAAGCCGGCTCGTTCGCCGCGGCGGCCGACGCCGATCGCCTGAAAGCCAGCCTCGCGTTGCTGGGATTCGAGTCGCACGTGCAGCGCGTGACGATCGGCAGCACCGTGTTCAATCGCGTGCGAATCGGACCCATCGAGGAGCTTGCAGCTGCAGAACGTGCGCAACGGCGGCTTCGCGACGCAGGCATCGACAGCCTGTTGATGCGCGTTCCGCAGTAGGCGCTCAGTCGTCGGTCAGCGACTGCCGGAAATCCACGCCGAGCGAGCGAAGCTTGCGGTAGAGATGCGTTCGCTCCATGCCGACGCGCTTCGCGAGTTGTCCGACCTTGCCGCCGCATAGCAGCAGCTGCTGCTGAAGGTAGGCGCGCTCGAAATGCTCGCGCGCCTCTCGCAACGGCATCGCGAGTAGGTCCTGCTTCACGAGCGGCTCACGATCGGTGGTGCCGGTCACGAGCTGTGCTTCGACTTCGCCCAGCGAGATTTCCTCGGGCCCGCCGAGGATCAGTAGGCGTTTGACCATGTTGCGCAGCTCGCGCACGTTGTGCGGCCACGGGTAGTTGCGGAGCCGATTCTGCGCCGCGACGCTGAAACGTCGAAACGGCAGGCCTTCGGTGTCGACGAGCACGTCGGCGTGATGCCGCAAGAGCTCGGGCACGTCCTCGGGATACTCGCGCAGCGGCGGAACTCGAATGATCACGACGCTCAAATGTGATAGCAGCTCCGGACGAAGCGTGTCGCTGCGCTCGAAGCCCGGGAACGCGCTGCTCAACACGCGACACTCGAACGGCCGGTCGACCGTTTGGCCCGTCGGACGGAAACTCCCCTGCTCGAGCGCGCTTAGCAGGATTCGCTGCGCGCTCGCGCCGATCTCGCCGAGCTCCTGAACGAACAGGATGCCGCCTTCGGCGCGTGCAAGAGCACCGGGCTCTGTGCCATCGCCGAGCAGCTCGCGTTGCGCATTGTCGTCGTGAAGATCTCCGCCCATCACGGAAACGAATGGGCCGCGCGCCTGGCTCTGGCTCGCGAGGTACCGCGCGAACAGCTCGCGGCCACTGCCCGGCTCGCCCGTGAACAACGTATGCGCGCTGTGTTGCGCGACGCGTGCGATCTGCTCGCGCAATGCGCGAATCGCCTGACTCTTGCCGGCCGGCACCATCGGTAGCGCGGCGACGCTCCGGCGTTGCTCCTTCGTGCGGCGCAACGCGAGCGCCCGCTCCACCGTGCGCAGCAACTTCGCGAGCGAGACCGGCTTTTCGATGAAATCGACCGCGCCGAGCCGCGTCGCCTCGACGGCGGTGTCGACCGTACCGTGCCCCGACATCATGACCACGGTGCCGGGCGTGCCGCCCTCGGACCATTCTCGCAGCAGCGAGATGCCGTCGGTATCCGGCATCCAGATATCGAGAAGGATGAGGTCGAAGTCTTCGCTCTTGCGCGCGGCGCGCGCTTCCTTCGCGTCGGCGGCCGTCGTTACCTCGTGGCCTTCCTCGCTAAGGATCTCATCGATCAAGGCTCGAATGTTCGCCTCATCGTCGACAACCAGAATTCGCGCGCTCATGCGCGTTCTCTCCTGTGATCGTGACGCCGATTGAGCGACTGGCCGCTCGCGTCGATGGATATCGGGATGAGTATACTGATCTCGGCTCCACCCTGCTCGCGGTTACGGGCGCTGATCTGCCCGCCGTGCTCTTCCACGAGTTTCTTGACGATGGCGAGGCCGAGACCCGTGCCCTTCGGCTTGCTCGTGACATACGGATCGAACACCTGATGAACGATCTCGCTCAGGAAGCCGGGGCCATTGTCGGCCACTCTGATCTCGACGAGGTCTGCTTCGGCGCTGCTCAAACGCCGAGTCGAGACCTCGACGCGCGCATCGTTCTGATGCTCCATGGCCTCGATCGCGTTGCGGAACAGATTGTGCAGCACCTGCCGCAGGCGCCCAGCATCGGCCTCGAGCGGCGGTAGGTCGGAGCTCAACGAGAGCGCGATCGCCAACGGCTTTTCGTGATGCGCGTAGAGATCGGAGAGCTCGGTGATCAGCGCGTTCAGGTCGAACCGCGAAATCTCCATGGTCGGCGTGCGCGCGTACTCGCTGAACGCGTTGACCATCTGCTTCATCGCTTCGACTTGTTGGATGATGGTGTGCGTCGCGCGATCGAGCAGCTCGACCTCGCCCGCTTCGGGCTTGAGGTACTTGCGGCGCAGTCTTTCGGCCGACAGTTGAATCGGCGTCAACGGATTCTTGATCTCGTGCGCGAGCCGTCGCGCTACTTCGCCCCATGCGGCGTCGCGCTGCGCCTGAAGCAGCGTCGTAATGTCGTCGAACACGATCACGTAACCATTTGGGCTGTCCGTGTCGCCGGGCAGCTCCGTACACGCACACATCAGCACGCGCCGACCGCCTTCCGCGCGCAGCATGATCTGCTCGCGCCACTCGGGGTCGCCGCGCTGCAGGTGTCCCTGCGCGACGCCGACGAACTGCTCCAGCATGGGACGGTTCGCGGCTAGCTTCACGATCGACTCGCCGACATGTGTCTCGAGGTCGACGCCGAGGATCGCGCCCGCCGCGTGATTGGCCGTGCGAATTCGCAAGTCCGGCTCGAGCGACACGACACCGGTCGACAAACGTGCCAACACGAGCTCGAGCTTGCGCCGCTCGCGCTCCGCCTGCTGTTGGCTCTGACGCGCATCCTCGCTGGCCTTGGCCAGACGCTGCGTCATGTCGTTGAACGAATGCACTAGAAAGCCGATCTCGTCGCGCGCCGGCGTCGGCACGCGCGTCGCGAAGTCGCCGCGCGCGACGGCGCGAGTCCCTTGCATCAATAGTTGAATCGGCGTGACCAAGCGGCGCGAGAACAGGAATGCGCCATAGACGGACGCGAGCAGCGAGATCAACAGCACTAGGCTCAAGGTCAACGTAAACCCGTACTTGAGGGCAGTGCGCAGGTAGATCAGCTCGCCGACTTGCTTGTAACTGCTCTCCACGGCGTTCGCGAGCGAACCCAAGCGCCGCTCGACCGGAAACGTGGCTTGCACGAACTCGAATTCGTCTCTGCGCGGGCCGTCGATCACTACGGCGACCCGAATCTGATATTGCCCGCCCGGCAAGGGTTCGATGCTGAAGTACTCCTGCTGTGTTTGGAGGTGCAGCATCACCTCTTCCGTCGGATAGCTCGCCTCGTGGAAGCCGGGGTCCACCGACGCGAGGGCCAGGATCTCGCTCCTCGGCCCGTAGACCGCGAGGTCCAGTGCGTCGCTCGAAGCCTGCATCGCGCTGAGATGGCGCACGAGGTCTGCACGCTCCAGGTTCGCGAGCTCGCGCGCAAACGCGTTCACTTCGCCGAGACGCGCGCGGGTTTGCAGATCCATCGCGGTCTTACCGAGCTCGAGCGCTTCGCCGAGGCTTTGCTCGACGTCGACACTGAGCCAGTTGTCGATGCCCCTATTGATGAACTCGACGGAGAATATATAGAGGCCGACGAGCGGCGTGATCGCAACGAGCACGAGCACGGAGACCATGCGTACGCGTAGCCGCGAGCCCGGCACGTGCCGGCGATAGTCTCGGACGAGTTGCCAGAGGTTCGTGATCGTCAGGACCAACAGCACGACGATCCCGGCGGAGTTGATCAGTACGATCCAGTCTTGGCGTTTGGCGAAGTCGTCGGTGTTTTCGGTGACTTGCGTGAACAGCAGCAGCGCGACGAACCACAGTAGTATGCCGACTGCGGCGAGTATGCCGACCAGAGTCCTTCTTATTCGTTTTGCAACCGCCACCGATACCACTCGCTAGCGATCGACCAATCTCGGCGCCAAAAGGCCAGCAGCCGCAACGGGCCGGGGAACTGTTCCTGATCCAGCGACACGCGCAGGCGGACGTCGTAGGCGCGGTCTTGCTCGAGCAGCGCCGAATCGATCAACGGAAGCCCCTCGACTTGGCCGAGAGCGGCGAGTGCAGCGCCCAGCGATCCGAACGACGCCTGCTCTCCGGTGTTCAAGTACAGCACGATGTAACGCTCGCTGAGCGCGTGATACTCGAGCTGGTACGACTGCAGCAGCTCTCCGCCTTCGTTGTCGAACCACCACCGCCGCGGATGGAAGATCTCGACGTCCAACCGAATCACGAGCGGCACGCCGGCGTGCAAAGCGTCGCTTGCTTCGGTCGATAGGCGATACGCGATCGCCGCGTCCAAGAAGTAGACACCGAAGCGAAGCTCGGTTCGGGCCGCCTGAATCTCGAAGAATCCGGGATCGTCCGCGAGCGCGGCAGCGGGCGGCGGCTCTGCTATGAAATTCTGTGCGCCGGCCCCGGCGGTAACCCACGACGTCACGATCAAAACGCACGCCCACGACAAGAGACGCAGCGTCGTTGCCGCCGTCGCGGGTGGACTATGGTTGAGGTGAAACTCCAAGGGTTCGCGACACGTGCGGCTTCCGTAGCCAAGCATAATAGAAGCCATCGCCCTCCGCCTCTCCGGTCAACAGCTGACAAGACGTCGGCGTTGCTAGTTCCGGCTCGATCGTCGGCTCTAGGCTTCGAAATGCTTCGATCTGCCGATCGTTCTCGCGTTGCAGTACCGTGCACGTGGCGTAGACGAGCAAACCTCCGGGTGCGAGCAGCGGCCACAGCGCACGCAGCATGCCGGCCTGCAGCGTCACGACGCGATCGACATCGGCAGGTCTTCGCAGCACCTTGATGTCCGGATGCCGCCGAATCACGCCGAGCGCGCTGCATGGCGCGTCGAGCAAGATTCGGTCGAACGGCTTGCGATCCCACCACTCTTGCGGCGTCGTCGCGTCACCGGCAACCAGGTTCGCAGACAGCGCGAGCCGATCGAGATTCTCGCGGACCATTTCGAGCCGAGCCCGATCTCGCTCGACGGCCCACACGTCGCAGTGACCTGCCGCGAGCTCGAGGATGTGGCCGGTCTTTCCGCCGGGTGCGGCACACGCATCGAGCACGCGATGGCCGGGCTGCAGGTCGAGGAGCAGCGCGGCGCGTTGCGCCGACAGATCTTGAACCGACACTTCTCCGGCTGCGAACCCCGGCAACGACGCGACGGGCATGGGCTCGTCGAGCCGCACGGCCGACTCGACGGCGCCGAGCGTGGCTTTCAACCCGCCTTGCTCGAGCTTCGCGAGATACTCGGCTCGGCTCGTGCGCAGCGCATTCACTCGCAGCCACATCGGCGGCGGCGCATTGTTCGCATCGAGGATTGCCGTCCACTGCTCCGGGTAGTCGTGACGCAGCGCTTCGATGATCCACTGTGGATGCGAGAAGCGTGCCTCGAGCGGCTGCTCGTCGGCGCGCGTCAGTTGCTCGTGTTCGCGCTGGAACCGGCGCAGCACCGCATTCACGAGGCCGGCCGCGTGCCGCGACCCCAGCAGCGCCGCCGCGTCGACGGTGGCGGACACGGCGGCGTGAGGCGGAATCCGCAACTCGGCGAGCTGCAGGATGCCGATCCGAAGCAGCGCGGCGAGCTCCGTCTCACCTTTCTGCAGCGGGCGGCTCAGCAGTCGGCTGCATTGCCAGTCGAGCCGGTGATGCCAACGCAACGCTCCGAACACGAGCGCTGCGAGAAGCGGCTGATCGCGCGCCGCGATGCCACGCGCCGGGAGTAGCTCGTCGACGGCGACGCCATCGTCGATCACTCGCGCCACGAGCTCCGCGGCAACCGCTCGCACCTTCGCGCCGGCGGGCGTGTGCTCAGAAGACAAATTTCACCCCGTCGAGTGAATGCGCTGCGAGATAGGCTTCGACGTCCATCACTCGCGCCGACGGCGGTTGAATCTTGCGGACGCGCAGCACGCCGCGCCCGGTCGCGACATCGATGCCGGCTCGGCTTGCCGTCAGTATCGTGCCGGGTGGCGCGGACGCTGCGGCCTCCGCCGCGACGGCGACCTCCCACACGCGGAGACGTCGACCGTCATCGAGCTGCGCCTCCGCGACCGGCCACGGATTGAACGCACGCACGCGTCGCTCGATCTCCGCCGCAGACGCGCGCCAATCGAGCACGGCTTCCGCCTTCGCGATCTTCGGTGCGGCGGTCGCGAGCTCGTCGCGCTGCCGGGTAGGAATGGACGTGCCGTCGAGCACTGCCGGCAACGCCGCGAGCAACGCTTCGGCCGCGAGGGCGGCGAGGCGATCGTGAAGCTCACCCGCGGTTTCGTGCGGCCCGATCGCAGTCGAGCGTGTGAGGTGCACGGGTCCCGTGTCGAGACCGGCTTCCATCTGCATCACGCTGATCCCCGTCGTCGTGTCGCCCGCGAGCACTGCGCGTTGAATCGGCGCGGCGCCCCGCCACCGCGGCAGAATCGAGGCATGGAGATTGATGCAGCCGCGCCGCGGCCACTCGAGTAACGCACGCGGCAGCAGCAACCCATACGCGATCACGACCATGAGGTCGGGACGTTCGCCGAAATTGGGCAGCGAACCTGGCTCGCTCAAAGCGACCGGCTGCGCGACCGGAAGCCCAAGCTCGAGCGCGTTTCTCTTCACGGGCGATGCCGTGAGCCGGCGACCGCGACCCGCGGGACGATCGGGCTGCGTCAACACGAGGGGGATCTCGGCGCCCGAGCCCACGATCGCGCGCAGGCACGGAACCGCGAAGTCGGGAGTGCCGGCGAAGGCTATACGCGTCAAGGAGGCTGCCGATG
>Ga0315912_10005448_pt1 | contig 11712 bp, 11 predicted proteins | sample VfabasoilMG_FD_204469 | JGI IMG/M metagenome (GOLD analysis project Ga0315912, IMG submission 204469) | Garden soil microbial communities collected in Santa Monica, California, United States - V. faba soil | ecosystem: Environmental > Terrestrial > Soil > Garden | place: USA: California...
CAAGCGTCTGCGCGGCGTGGACGCCGGCAAAGATCAGTCGTACTTCCTCTTCACGCTGACGCAGGACCAGCTTGCGCACGCGTTGTTCCCCGTGGGCCACCTCACGAAGCCCGAAGTTCGCGCGCACGCGGCGCGCCTTGGCCTGACCGTCGCCGACAAGCCCGACAGCCACGAGATTTGTTTTGTTCCAGACGGCGACGCCGCGGGATTTGTCGATCGCCAGCTGCCCGAAGCCGACCGCAGCGGAGAGATCGTCGATACCGCCGGCAAAGTACTCGGCCGCCACAGCGGCGTGCACCGACTGACCGTCGGTCAGCGCCGCGGCCTCGGTCTGGCCACGGGCACGCCGATGTACGTGATCAAGCTCGAGCCGGTGGACTCACGCGTGATTGTCGGCCCGCGCGAGGAGCTCGGCGGCCGCGAACTCACGGCCAGCAAGGTCAACTGGATCGCCGGCGCGCCGCCGGCTGAACCGCGCCACCTCACCGCGCGCATCCGCCACCGGCACGCGGACGCGCCGGCGCTGGTCACCGCCGCCGCTGACTCACGCGCACACGTGATGTTCGACGAACCTCAGATGGCCATCACGCCTGGGCAGGCGGTGGTGTTTTATGACGGGGAGACGGTGATCGGAGGCGGCTGGATAGGAAGCTGACGAGACGTAGTCCGGAGTGCGTAGTCCGGAGTGCGGAGTGCTGGGTCCGGAGTCCGGAGTCCGGGGTTCGGAGTCCGGAGTGCGTAGTCCGGAGTCCGGAGTGCGTAGTCCGGAGTGCGCCGTCCGCGGGTCAGACGCCGATCGTCTCCAGATAACGTTCTGCTTCGATCGCTGCCATACACCCTGACCCGGCGGCCGTAATTGCCTGCCGATAGTAGTGATCCTGCACGTCTCCGCACGCGAAGACGCCGCGGATACTGGTGCGGGCGCCGTGGGTGGTGATCAGGTAGCCGTTTTCGTCGGCGTCGAGCTGGCCCTTGAAGAGTGCGGTGTTCGGCGTGTGGCCGATGGCGACGAAGAGACCGTCGATCGGCAGCACTTTTTCGGCGCCGGTCTTGAGATGGCGCAGCGCCACGCCGGTGACAACACCGCCGTCACCTTCCTTGACTTCGAGCACCTCGGTGTCCCACTCGAAGGAAATCTTGTCCATCGCGAACGCGCGGTCCTGCATGACCTTGCAGGCGCGCAGCGAATCGCGGCGATGAATGACGGTGACGTGCGACGCGAAGCGCGTCAGGAACGTCGCTTCTTCAAGCGCGGAGTCGCCGCCGCCAACCACCGCGATCGGCTTGCCGCGGAAGAAGAAGCCATCGCACGTGGCGCACGTTGAGACGCCGCGGCCCATCAGCTTGCGCTCAGACGGCAGTCCGAGCAGCTTGGCCGATGCGCCCGTCGCAATAATCAATGACCGCGTGGTTTCCACGCCCGCTTCGGTCGTCACCGAAAACGGCGGACCCGACAGGTCCACGTTCGTCACGTTGCCGCGGATCATCTCCGCGCCGAACCGCTCGGCCTGCTTGCGCATGTTGGCCATCAGATCCGGCCCGAGGATCCCGTCTGTGAAACCCGGGAAGTTCTCCACGTGCGTGGTCATCATCAGCTGACCACCGGCCTCCAGGCCCTCAATCACAAGCGGCTTCAGATTCGCGCGAGCCGCGTACAACGCGGCCGTCAATCCGGCCGGGCCCGATCCAATGACAATGACGTTTCGGAGAGACATGAAGGAAGCCGCCTCGGGACTACGGACTACGGACTACGAACTTCGGACTATTAGATGTGTCGATCCAGCATCTGCTTGAGCGCGCTCTTGTCGACGAGTCCCACGGCCTGGTCGACGATCTGCCCGCCCTTGAAGAGAATCACGGTCGGAATGCCGCGCACCATGTACCGCATGGTGATGCTCGGATTGTCATCAACGTTCAACTTCCCGACGGCAACCTTGCCCTGATAGTCGGCAGCGACGGCGTTGATCGCCGGTTCCATCGCGCGGCACGGACCGCACCATTCGGCCCAGAAGTCCACGAGCACGGGGGTGGAAGACTTCAACACGTCGTTGTCGAAATTGCCGTCGTTGTACGTCAGAACGTTTTCAGATGCCATGTGCGCTGCTCACCTTTCCTTCCCCGGGTCTAGAAACCCGGGGCTCCGTACGAGCCTCGATCTCGGTCACGCGGCGCCTCTAGCCGACCCAACCGCTCGAGCCCGTCTGTACACTTTGCCATATTCCAGGGCCGATGCGCGCCATGAGTGATCGGCTGTCATGCCGTTCTGCATCAACTTCCGCCACGCCGCCGGGTTGTGATACAGCCGAATCGCCTGCTGCGTGATCCGCACGAGCGCGTCCGCCGATCCATCGCGGAACTTGAAGCCGTTCGCATACTGCGCGCGCGCCGTGTACGGCTGAATCGTATCGTGCAGGCCGCCAACGGCGCGAACGATCGGGACGGTGCCGTAACGGAGGCTGTACATCTGGTTCAGGCCGCACGGTTCGAATTCCGACGGCATCAGGAAGATGTCGGCGCCAGCCTCCACCAGGTGCGCCAGCCTCTCGTTGAAGCCGATTCTCGCCGCTACTCTCGATGGATGCGCGGCCGCGAGCCGTCTGAGCGCGTCCTCATATTTGGCGTCGCCCTCCCCCAGGAAAATGAAACCGGCGTCCAGGGACACGAGGTCGCGGCCGGCTTTCTGGATCTGCTCCAGCCCTTTCTGCGCGACCAGCCGCGAGACCAACCCCACCAGCGGCCGCTCCATCGCGTCGTCACCCTGCGGTAAACCGCACTCGGCGAGCAGCTCGCGCTTGCACGCGGCCTTGCCGGACAGATCGTCGAGGCTGAAATGCGAAGTCAGATACGGGTCCGTTTCCGGATTCCAGACGCTGGTGTCTATGCCGTTCAGGATCCCAACGTAGCGGTCGCCCCGTGAACGCAGAACTCCGTCCAGTCCCACGCCCATCGCAGGCGTCAGCGTTTCCTCTGCATACGTTGGACTGACGGTGGTGACAAAGTCGGCGGTGTTGATTCCGGCCTTGAGAAAATTGAACTGGCTCCAGAACTCGCCGATGTCCATCCGGAAGACGTCCCACGGAAGGCCGAGCGCCGGTACCGTCTCGCGCGGGAAGACGCCTTGATAGAAGAGATTGTGAATGGTGAGCACGCGGCCGGCCCGGTGCAGCGTTCCCCACCTGGTTTCCGTGGCCAACCGCGCCAGGGCCAGCGATCCCTGCCAGTCGTGCGCGTGCACCACATCGCAGTCCGGAATTTCCGCGCGTGCGTACTCGAGTGCGGCAACCGCCAGCATGTCGAACCGCGCGGCGTTGTCGGGATAGTCCACACCGCGTTCGGTATAGAGGCCGCCGCGATCGAAATATTCAGGAACGTCGACGAACACCACGTGCCGTCGCGGCGAGATCGTCAGAATGTGCCAGGTGACGTCGCGGTCGCGGCCGGCCTGACGTAAACGTCCCGTGCGCTTCGCGACGGCAGTGCCGTCGACTCCGCTCAGGCCAGGAATCTGTGTGTGTCGATAACGCGGAAGTACGGTGGTGGTGTCGTGGCCCAGATCTTCAAGCGCGCCCGGCAGCGCGCCCACGACATCGCCGAGACCGCCTGTTTTCGCCCAAGGCGCCGCCTCGGACGCGATCAGCAGGATACGCAGAAATTACTGAAGCTCTTCGATACCGCCAATGAGGCCCGTCGACCGGCCGACGACCCAGTTGAAGAGGTGCCGGGCTTCCCAGAAGCGGACGGTGCTGTTGTTCGCGCCGAGCACGACCACCGCGATCTGCGGCCCCTGCGGCATGCGCAACAGCGTGGCAAGGCAGTAGCCCGCCTTGCTGATGAATCCGGTCTTGGCGCCAACCACGTCCAGACCCGGCGCGAGCAAGCTGTCGCTGAGCAGACGGTTGGTGCTGTGAATGGGAATCGCGCGCGTCTTTGTTTGCGCGGTGTACTCCTGCGTGCGGACGATCGGGCCCAGCGTCGGGTCCGCGCTCGCGAACGCAATCAGGTGCGACGTGTCGTACGCGGAAGACATGTTGCCGGCATCCAGGCCCGACGGATCGACGTAGACGGAATTCGTGAGGCCAAGCGAGGCGGCCATTCCGTTCATGCGCTTCACGAAGCCGGCGGTACCGCCCTCTGACGTGCGCGCGAGCACGCGGGCCGCCGCGTTGTCTGACGCGATAAGGGCCAGGTGCAGCAGGTCGCGATAGCTGATGCGATCGCCCGAGCGAATGTAGGTAGTGGAAGCGGCGCGCATGTCTGTGGCCGTCACGGCAACCACCTGATTGAGGTCTGGCTCGTCGGCGACGAACGTCAGCGCCGTCATCAGCTTGGTCAGGCTGGCGACCGAACGAACGGCGTGTGCGTTCTGTTCCCAGAGCACCGCGTTGGTCTGCGGGTCGAACACAATCGCGGCAGCGGCCCGGACGTCCGGCACCTGATTGCCGAGCAAATCGCGCTTGTACTGCGGCGTCATCGCCTCGCGCTCAACGCGCTGGCGTTCAAGAGCCGCCGCGCGGGCCCTGGCCTGCGCCGCGCGCTGGGCGCGCTGGGCGGCCGCGGCGCGCGACTGCGCCAGACTGGTGCGGGTCTGCGGCGTTGGAGAAGGCGACGGCTTCGCCTGCGTGGTGGTCGACTTCGTCTGAGCCTTGGGACTCGTGGTTGGGGCTGGCTTGGCGCCAGAGCCGGACTGCGCCGCAAGGGTACCGGCCGCGGCCAGCATCACCATGGCCGTCGCACCCGCGACTACCGCGCTCATCGCACCGGAGTAGGACTTGCGTTCTTTCACCTGGACTCCAAAATTTGTAACGAGCCGACCTTCAAATCGCCCCGAAATTAAAGGTGTGGGATAGTAGCATCTCCCACGAGACTTTCGCTACCCACTTGTGGTGCAAAAGTCATGTCATTTGTTATCGGAACGGGACGCTATGTCCGACGTACACAATTTGCTTCGCGTTGAGGAATACCGGGCCCTTAGAAATACGATTCGGCAGCGCGGATCGCTTCGCGTGATCCTTGCCGTAGCTACGTTTTCTGTCTGGGCCGTAACAATCCTGCTCGCCAGTACTCGCTTCGTCCTCCCCTACTTCAGCCTCATCCCGCTCATCGTCCTGGTCGCCGGATTCGAAGCCGTGTTCGCGTTGCACATCGGCGTGGAACGCATCGGCCGCTACATTCAGGCGCACCACGAACCCGCGTCGAACGGGCAGGCCCGCTGGGAAGAATCTGCGATGGTGTTTCAAGGACCGGGGGGCGGTGCCAATCCGTTATTCCCTGCCGTCTTCATCGGCGCGACCCTGATTAATTTGACGATGGGGATGCTTTTTAGTTTTGACGAAAATGAGGCATTTTCATTGGCGAACCGCGCCGAGTGGATTCCAGTGGCCCTGCTCCACCTGGTCGTCATCGTGCGCGTGATTCTGGCGGTCCGGTTCTCCGCGAGCCAGCGCGCGCGGGACCTCGCCGAGTACCGTCGCGTGCTGCAGTAGCCATCCAACCATCCGGTGTCGAAGATCCATCGGAGTGGTCATTCCGACACACTGGTGTGGTTCGCTGACTAACGGGCCTTTCAAATTGCACAGCATTTAACGCAGCCCGCACATGCTGTCGAAATCGTCAGCCAGGTACGACGATTGCATGAGGCGTGGGCAGGGAGCTGCAATGAGTTTGGTTCGCCTGCTTGGGTTCAAGACGCTCGGATGTGGATGCGTCTCCGGTCGTTACCGGGACATGGCCTCCAGCCGGGAAGTGACCTATATCGAGGAAAAGGGCGCGGCCTGCTCCGTGTCAGGCCACCAGCGAAACCAGCCGCTGAGCGCCGACCGGGTTGCCCACGGCTTCTCCTCGTCCGCCGACATCGCCCGCGTAAGTTAGGGCGAGTACCCGTCACTCCCCCCGGGTCTAAAGACCCGGGGCTCCGTACATTCCCTCCTGTACTGTACTTTTCAATCCAACTGACCGAAACTCAGTCCGTCATGCCATTGGCGGTCGTTTCGCGTCGCCGGCCTATCCGGCCGCGCTTCGAACTCAAAGCCGGTAAGGCCACCCTTCAGTTCTTTTTGGGCGATTGCCTGGATGTGCTTCACGACATCGTGCCCGGCAGTGTTGACCTGGTGGTGACTTCCCCGCCCTACAACCTGGGCATCAAATACCGCTCATACAGCGACGACATGCCGCGGGGTGAGTATCTGGCGTGGACCGACAGTTGGGTCCGCGCGATCTCGCACGCGCTGTCGCCGAACGGATCGCTCTTCCTGAACGTCGGCGCCAAGCCAACAGACCCGTGGATTCCGCTCGAGGTGGCGCAGGCCGCGCGCCAGCACTTCAAGCTGCAGAACACGATTCACTGGGTGAAATCGATCGCGATCGATCGCGAGGCCGCGGGCGCCGGCAGCCGGCTCGATCGCGACATGGCCGTGGGCCACTACAAGCCAATCAACAGCGAGCGGTTTGTGAACGACTGCCACGAATACATCTTTCACTTCTCCCGCAGCGGCAAGAATCCTCTGGATCGCCGCGCGGTGGGTGTGCCCTATCAGGACCCGTCGAACATTGCGCGATGGGCGGCCGCCGGCGAGGGCTTGCGCTGCCGCGGCAACACCTGGTTCATTCCGTACGAAACGATTCAGAGCCGCGATCGCGATCGGCCGCACCCGGCGTCGTTCCCATCGAAAGTCCCGGAACAGTGCGCGCGCCTGCACGGCCTGAAGCGTGTGCAGACGATGATGGATCCGTTCCTGGGGTTGGGAACGAGCGCCGTCGCCGCCGCGCGGCTCGGCGTGAACTTCATCGGCATCGAACTCGACGAGTACTACCTGGGCGAAGCTGTAGCACGCGTGAAAAGCGCGCTGAACCCTACCGCTTGATCGTGTAGGTGTCCTTGTAGACCGCGGTCGCACCCGGCCGCAGAATCTTGATCTCAATCCGGCGGCGAATCTTCATGGGGTCGGGATTGTTCGACTCGTACCCGATCATGTAGTAATCGCTCATGTCGTTGTCGACCACCTGCAGACCGCGCTTGAAGTCGTTCGTCCGGCAAATGCACTTCCCGCCCGTTTCGGCCGCCAGCACGTCCAGCGAACTCAACGACGTGTTCACGAACTTGAACCATTCGTCGGCCGTGAGTTGCACGCCCGCGGGCGAGCCGGCGATCAGTCCGCGCGGATCCACCGGATAGAACGTCACGTTCGCGCGGCGCGCGCGGCGCACAAGCTCGCCCAGCGCCACGTTCAGTTCCGATTCCGAAAACGCCAGATGCCCGCGCTCGAACGGATTGCTGAATGCCAGCTTCGTGCTCGCGGCTGCTTCACCCACGCCCGAAATCGGATCGCGGCTGCTGGCGCCCGTGTTCATCTTTTCTTCCTGAAGCGGCGGCGACGCGTAGAGATCCTGCAGCGCCTTGTAACGGGAATCCGCCAGCGGGTTGAAGTCGTAGCCGTTGCTGACGTAGATGAACGCCTTGCGCCGGTTGGTGACCTTCTCAGCCTGGTCGAGAATTTCGTACGCCACCTTGAATGCGGTGTAGGCGTTCGCGCGGAGGCCCGATGGGCCTTCCGTGGTCTGCGCGCTGTTGATGATTTCGTGGTAACTCATCGCCGCGCCCATCACTTTGTCGATCGCCTGATTGAAGCGCAGATGTTTCGGGTCCGGGCTCACGTCGAACGAGATCGAGGAGTAGCCGGAGGACACCAGGCCGACGAGATCGTTCTCGTGAAGAATCGTGTCGCGGATGGTCTTGAGCACTTGCTTGACCATCGGCGAATCAAGCGGCTGCAGGTGCAGGTCGTCGATGAAGATGATGAAGATGCGTCCCGGTGTTTCCGGCGCGCGGCTGGTCTTGGGCAGCACCAGGCCTTCGCGCACGGTTTCGACCACGGGCACGACTTCGGTCATGACGCGACCGCCGGCCGTGGCGGCAAACGTGGTGATCTTCTGTTTGACGCCGTCTTCGTAGACTTCGAAATCCTTGAGAGTGAGACCGGGAATGAACTGGCCGCGCTCGTCGCGCACGACCACGTCGGTCGACACGACGTCAGTCGCGGACCGGTAGGTCGGGGTCTGCTGGGGCTTCTTGATCGGGATCGGCTGCGACTGCGCCGACAGCACCGAGGCTGCCGCCAGCATCGCCAACCCCAGAATCGTGGGTCTCTTCAGGTCCATCATCCGCCTCTGCCGTGGTTTCGGGCTCAGGAGCCATTATGTCACCCGGCCTGGTGTCGGCGTCTCCGCGGCCCCGCCCGCCGCGGCGGCCACGGCGTCTGGACGGCAGTTCGCCGCTAATGGCGTTCCAGCCCGCGTCAACGCCGGGCGCATTGGCGCGCACCGAAGCCTCGTCGGACCAGTCCTCAGGGTTCAGACGCTTCAGACGTTCGGTCAGCCGGTCGCGCTCTTCCGGCGTCCGGGCACGGCGGGCGATCCGCTGCAGCAACTCCTCGTAGCGCCGCCGCATCCGATGCGCTTCGGCCGCACCCAGCGTGCGTCCGAGCACCGAATCATCGGGCGGCAGCGCCGGCCGGGCGGGCGGCTCGGGTGGCGTCGGACTCCATCCGGTCCGGAGCCTCTGGTCTCGGAGCCCCGGGTCTTTAGACCCGGGGGATCCAGATCCCGATCCCCTTCGTTTCTGTTGCTGTGGTTGCGGCCGATCGCTGCTCGTTTCCGGACGCGACACCACCGCATCTCGCGTCAGCGCCTGCCAATCGAAACTGAGATCCGGATGGGTGTGTTCGAGCGCTTCCATGACTTCGGGATCAAGAGCGGTCCGTCCGAACCTGGCGCCGGCGGGCGACCTGAACAGATAGAGCAAGCGCGGACGCTGCGCGCCGCCACCACCCGGGTGGTAGGTATGCATCACATACGTGAATTCAAATCCGCGCTTGTCGCGCGACTGGCGAATGAACGGCACGCGCGCCTACCTTTTGCGCGCGCTCTTCCCCGACGGTTTGGCTTTGGCGGCTGGACGCTTGGCTTTGGCGGCCGGCTTGGGCTTCTTTGCAGGAGCCGCGGCTTTCTTGACCGGCTTCTTTTCGACAGCGGCCGGCCGCGCGGCGGGCGCGACATCAATGGGCTTGGCTGCGGCAGCGGCCGGGTCCTGAAAACTCCGCACGAGATCAAATCCGTCGTGGGTGGCGCGATAAGTCCAGATCTCCGCGGGCCGCGCGCCGGTGGCGGCGCACAACCGTTTGGCGGCATCGAACGCGGGAACTGGGACGTACAAATGGAATGGCACTCGCGCGCGCGAAAAATGCGTCCACTGCGCAAGCGCTTCGAGGTTATTGACCGACTCGCCGCTTTCAACTTCGACGACCCCGGCGAGCTTCTTGCCGGCCATCAGCACCAGGTCGGGAAAGAACGTGCCATTGCCGATCTTCACCGGCGCCAGCCGCTCATCGCCAACGTTCGTCGCTGCGTCGAGTTTTCGCTTGTACTTCGCTTGTAGGAATCGTATCAAGCGGTCGTGTTCGAGCTGCTCCCGAACCGGCCGCACGAAAATGGGCGACAACGTCCCTCCCGCAGGCTCATCCTAGCATGACGTCGGGAGTCGTTTTCGCCGGAAATGACAACTGCAGTTTCCATTTTGGCGAAAACGACTCCCGAGGTCGTTTCTGAATGCCATAATTCCGCGGTGGCTCGGCTGCTCCTTATCGATGACGACCAGGCGGTCGGCGTGACGCTGGCCCGGATGCTTGAGTTTTGTGGCCACGAGGTCACGCGGATCGAGTCAGCCGAAGCCGGGCTCAAACTGGCGGCCGCCAGCCCGCCCGATGCCCTGATTCTGGACATGAAGATGCCCGGCATGGACGGCCTTGAGTTCATGAAGCACCTGCGGGCGTCGCCGAGCCTTAAGGCGGTGCCCGTGGGCGTCATCACTGGCGACTACTTCCTGGGCGATGCGGTCCTTCAGGAACTCGCCAACCTCCAGGCGATCGTCCGCTACAAGCCGATTCGGATGGAGGATCTGGCGGCCCTGACCGATCACCTGCTCAATCGGGCCCCTGCCCCGCCGGAGCCAACGGCGTAATGGCTCCCACGGTCCAGATTCTCGGCGTCCCGCTCGACCTGGGCGGCGCACGCCGCGGAGTCGACATGGGGCCGTCGGCGCTGCGGATCGCGGGTATCGGCGAACGCCTCGCCGCGCTGGGCCGAACCGTGGCCGACAAGGGCGACTTGATCGCGCCCATTCCGGAAACTAAGGCCGAACGCGATCCGAAGAAGAAGTTTGTGCGCGAAATCGCGCGGGTGTGCCAGCGGCTGTACCAACAGGTCTATCAGGCGCATGAGCAGGGCGCGCTGCCCGTGGTGCTCGGCGGCGATCACTCGCTGGCGGCCGGGTCGGCGGGCGCGTCGGCCGACTTCGCGGCCGCCAGGGGCCAGCAAATCGGCCTGCTGTGGGTGGACGCCCACGGCGACATGAATACCCCGGCGACCACCAGCACCGGTAACGTGCACGGCATGCCGCTCGCGGCGCTCATCGGTCCGGAGCCGGCGGAGCTCTCAAAAATCGGCGCGCGATCGCCCAAAGTGCGCGCCGACAAGACCGTGCTCATCGGGGTCCGCAATCTGGACCTGCAAGAGCGCACGCGCATTCGCGACGCCGGCGTCCACGTCTTCACAATGAAGGACATCGATCGCGACGGCATCGCCACGGTGATGGAGCGCGCGCTGGCCATCGCCGGCCGCGACACCCAGGGCATCCACGTGTCGTTCGACGTGGACGTCTGCGATCCTGTGATCGCTCCCGGTGTGGGCACGCCCGTAAAGGGCGGCCTCGACTACCGCGAGGCGCACATGGTGATGGAAATGATCGCCGACTCCCAGCGCCTCCTCGCGCTGGACATCGTGGAAGTGAATCCCATCCTGGACACGCAGAACCAGACCGCGATTCTGGCGGTGGAGCTGGCGGCGTCCGCGTTCGGGCAGCGGATTATCTGACCGTCGAACTTTCAAGCTCGAAGTTTGAGTTCGGTTATTCTCTTCGCGTGAAAGTTGCGGTCATCGGCGGCGGGCCCGCCGGGTTGTACTTTTCGCTGCTGCTCAAGCAGGCCCGGCCGGACGCCGACATTACCGTCCTTGAACGCAACCGGCCGGACGACACCTTCGGCTGGGGCGTTGTCTTCTCCGATCAGACGCTCGAGAACTTCCGCGCCGCCGATCTTCCAACCTACGAACGCATCACGGCAAGCTTCGCGCACTGGGACGACATCGACGTCCACTTCCGCGGCCGGGTGATCTCATCGGGTGGACATGGATTCGCCGGCATCGCACGGAAGAAGCTGCTCAACATTCTCCAGGCGCGATGTCGCGAACTGGGTGTCAGCATCCGGTTTGAAACGGATCTGAAGGGCGACGATGACCTGCCCCGCCTTGGGCTGGGTGACGCCGATGTGATCGTGGCGGCAGACGGCATCAACAGCGCTGTCCGGACGCGCCACGCCAGTCACTTCAAACCGGACTTGCTCCCCGGTAAAGCGAAGTTCATCTGGCTCGGCACGACTTTTCCGTTCGAAGCGTTCACGTTTTATTTTGTCGAGAACGCGCACGGTGTATTCCAGGCGCATTGCTATCGCTTCGACGAGCACACGTCCACGTTCATCGTGGAGTGCGACGAAGATTCGTGGCGCAAGGCCGGGTTCGACACCCTGGATCTGGACGGCACGGTCGCGGCCTGCGAGGCGCTCTTCGCGCCTTGGCTGCAAGGCCATCGCCTGATGACGAACGCCC
>Ga0315912_10005449_pt1 | contig 11710 bp, 13 predicted proteins | sample VfabasoilMG_FD_204469 | JGI IMG/M metagenome (GOLD analysis project Ga0315912, IMG submission 204469) | Garden soil microbial communities collected in Santa Monica, California, United States - V. faba soil | ecosystem: Environmental > Terrestrial > Soil > Garden | place: USA: California...
GGCGCAACCGCGGCCCGCCTCGATCGGTCTGATGCGCATGAGGAGGACGCCGTGCCCGCACGGCGCCCGGCCTGCACCCCAGGGTGCGTCAAGACCAGATTCAGGACACCGCTCATGAAGACCCCGATTCGCAGCGCCGCCATGGTGCTGCTGCTCGCCGCGCCGCTGGGCGCTCTGGCCCAGGGCAGCGCGCACGAACACGGCGTTGCCAGGCTGGACATCGCCGTCGAGGCGAAACAGATCCTCGTGCAGTTCGAAAGCCCGCTGGACAACCTGGTCGGCTTCGAACGTGCGCCACGCACCGATTCGGAACGCCAGCGTGCCGACGCGGCCGTGGCCCGCTTGAAGGACGGCGAGCGCATGTTCCAGTTCGATCCGGTCGCCGGCTGCAAGCTGGCGCGCGCCAGCATCGACAGCCCGGCGCTGGGCCTCGGCAGCCCGGCCGGCGCGGCGCCGACGCAGGCCGGCCATGCGGAGCTCTTCGCCAGCTGGGAGTTCCTCTGCGCCGATGCGGCGAAGGCCGCGCATGTGGACGTCGGCCTGTTCGCCTTCAACCCGTTGAAGCGCGTGCAGGTGCAGCTGGCGCTGCCGAAGGCGCAGGCCAGGCGCGAACTGAAGCGGCCGAAGAACCGCATCGTGCTGGCGCCATGATCGACGCGGCCGGCCTGCGCTACCGCTGGCCGGGCAGCCGCGAGGACTGCCTGGTCATCGACAGCCTGCACGTCGATGCCGGGCGCAGCGTGTTCCTGCACGGCCCCAGCGGCAGCGGCAAGAGCACGCTGCTCGGGCTGCTGGCCGGTGTGCTGCTGCCGCGCACGGGGCATGTCCGCCTGCTGGGCCGCGACTGGGCGGCGCTGTCGGGCGCGCGGCGCGACGCCTTCCGCGCCGACCACGTGGGCTACATCTTCCAGCAGTTCAACCTGCTGCCCTATCTGAGCGTGCTCGACAACGTGCTGCTGCCCTGCCGCTTCTCCGCGCTGCGCCAGCGGCGCGCCGAGGCCGGCGCCGAGGCGCTGCTGGAGCGCGTGGGGCTGGGCGCGGCGCTGTGGCCGCGACCGGCTTCGCGACTGTCGGTGGGGCAGCAGCAGCGCGTGGCCGCGGCGCGCGCACTGATCGGCCAGCCCGAGCTGGTGATCGCCGACGAGCCGACCTCGGCACTGGACGCCGCGCTGCGTGACAGCTTCGTGGCGCTGCTGCTGCAGCAATGCCGCGCTGCCGGCAGCACGCTGGTCTTCGTCAGCCACGACGAGCGGCTGGCAGCGCACTTCGACACCACGCTGGCGCTGGCGCAGATCAACCGCGCCGCGTTGCCCGAGGCCGCATGAAGGCGGTCCTCGCCGTGGCATTGCGCAGCGCCTGGAGCCGGCGCGGCACACTCGCGCTGGTGGGGCTGTCGGTGGCGCTGTCCACCGTGTTGCTGCTGGGCGTGGAGCGGCTGCGCAGCGACGTGCGCGAGAACTTCGCGCAGTCGGTCAGCGGCACCGATTTGATCGTCGGCGCGCGCGGCGGCGCACTGCAGCTGCTGCTGTACGCCGTGTTCCGCGTCGGCGGCGCCACCAACAACCTGCGCATGGAAAGCCTGGAGGAGATCGCGAAGCACCGCGCGGTGGCCTGGATGGTGCCATTGTCGCTGGGCGATTCGCACCGCGGCTTCCCTGTGCTGGCGACGACGCCGGGCTACTTCGAACATTTCCGCTTCGGCGACAAGCAGCCGCTGTGGCTGGCGCAGGGCCGGCCCTTCAGCGGCGACCTGCCCGGGCTGTACGAGGTGGCGCTGGGCGCCGAGGTCGCGCAGCGGCTCGGCTACCGGCTCGGCGACAAGCTGACGCTCAGCCACGGCGGCGGCGAGATGCCCGGCGCCGAACATGCGGACAAGCCCTTCCACGTGGTCGGCATCCTGCAGCGCAGCGGCACGCCGGTGGACCGCACGCTGCACATCAGCCTGCAGGCGATGCAGGCGATCCACCTCGACTGGGCCGCCGGCGTGCCGCTGCCGGGGCAGAAGCTCTCGGCCGAGCAGGCGCGCGCCGCCGACCTGCAGCCCAAGCAGGTGACAGCCGCGTTGATCGGGCTGAAGAACCGCGCCGCGGTGTTCGCCGTGCAGCGCGCGCTGGCCGAATTCGAGGCCGAGCCGCTGATGGCGGTGCTGCCCGGCGTGGCGCTGGACGAGCTGTGGGACGTGGTCGGCGCCGGCGAGCGCGCGCTGCTGGCGATGTCGGCGCTGGTGGCGGTGGTCAGCCTGGCCGGGCTGGTGGCGGTGGTGCTGGCCGGGCTGAACGAGCGCCGCCGCGAGCTGGCGGTGCTGCGTGCGGTGGGCGCATCGCCGCGCCACGTGCTGCTGATGCTGGCCGCCGAAGGCACGGGGGTCACGCTGCTGGGCGTGCTGCTCGGCGTGTTGCTGCTGGCCGCGGTCATCGTCGCGCTGGCGCCTTGGCTGCAGTCGAACTACGGCATCACGCTCACGCTGTCGGCGCCGAGCGCCGCGCAATGGGGTCTGCTGGGTGCGGTGATCGCCGCCGGCTTGCTGGCCAGCCTGGTGCCGGGTTGGCGTGCCTACCGGCTGTCGCTGGCCGACGGGCTGTCGCCGCGCAGTTGAGGCGGACCTGCGAGTTCAGCTGAACAGCCAGCGCCGAATGAGCTTCGTATAACGAGGCATGACCACATAGACCATCAGGAACACGACCACTCCCGTCACCACCAGCATCGCGAGGGCATGGCTCGGTGGTACCCCCAGCTGCGCGAGCACGGGCTCGACCACCCGCGGTACCCCAAGCGCCAGCGGGTAGATGGCAGACCATGTCACCAGGTACTGCTTCCAGCGCACCGGGGCCTGGGCCTGGGCCCCGCGCGGAAACCAGAAATCCAGGCCGCTGCTGATGAAGGAACTGTCTTCGCCGGCAAACAGCGGCTGCAACTTTTCGATCAGACGGCTGCGCTCGGGCGACTCCATCCACCGTCTCAGGTGTTCCCTCGTATCGAAGCGGATCACCACCGTGTAGCTATCCGTCAGTCCGGGAACGGGACGAACGACCTGCCAGTCCCGATGGCCGGGCGACGCTTTGCAGATGGGTTCAACCTCTTCCAGCCATCGTTCGTAGGCAGCGTGTTTGTCTTCGCGCAGTCGATGGGTGATGACCACGGTCGCCGCTGGGTCCTTGGAACTCGCTGCACCCGACTGTGTATTCATGAGCCCTGCAACCTCCGCGACATCGTGATGCCAGGTTACGCTGCCAGGTGGCGCCATCGCAGACGCGCTCAGCCCGCCTCGTCGGGCGCGGCGCCCAGCAGGTGTTCGGCGTCGTCGGCGCGGCCGTGGCGCTGCAGTTCCTCGCGCAGCCCCTCTTCGGACAGGTCGATCGGCCGCGAATGGCTCCAGTCGTGCGCCACTGCGCCTTGCAGCGCCTTGATGGCCACGGCATCGTCGGTCTCGATCGCCAGTTCGCGCCGGCGGTCCAGGCTGGCCGGGCTGAAGTTGACCGAGCCGAGCATCGCGCGCGCGCCATCGGCCAGCAGCAGGTTGCCGTGCAGCCGCAGGTGCTTCAGGCGCCGCACCTGCACGCCCAGGTCGTCCAGCATGCGCAGCCCGCCGGTATCGCTGGCGATCTCCTTGGCCTCCATGCGATGCACCGCATGCGCCATCAGTTGCAGCACCACGCCGCGGCGCACCGCGCGCACCAGGCGCTCGATCATCACCGGGTCCTGGTAGCGCGCGTTCTGCACCACCAGCGTGTGGCGCGCGGCGTCGATGAAATCGGCGACGCGCTGGCGGGCGTTCAGCGGCCCCCACACCAGACGCAGCCGGCCGTGGCCATGCGGCTTGAAGGACTCGTGCGCCCAATCGGCATCGAAGCAGGCGGCGATCTCGTCGACCTCGTGCCGGTTCTTCGTCAGCACCGCGTAGTCGCGCGCCCCGGTCAGGCCGTCGGCCGTCCAGTCGCAGGACATGACCAGCGCGCGCTGATCGTCGATGACCAGCGACTTCTCGTGCAGCACCGACAGCTTGTGCGGTGCATCGGCCACCTCGACGCCGGCGGCCTGCAAGGCGGCGCGCGCCGCGGCGTTGCCGGACACGCCGCCGCGCCCGGCCTTGTTGAACAGCACGCGCACCTTGACGCCACGCCGCGCCGGCGCGGCCAGCGCTTCGATCAGCTCCGGCGCATCGAACTCGACGATCTTCAGCCGCAGCGAGGCCTGCGCCGAATGCAGCAACGCCACGATCGGCGCCGCGCCGGCATCGGGCAGGACGATGGCGCTGCGCGACATGGCCTCAGGCCTGCAGCGGCGGCGGCGCGGCCGGCGGATCGCTGCACAGCGTGCCGCCTACCGCCCAGTCGCTGCGCTCGATGTCATAGAACAGCACTTCGACCGCACTGGCCGACACACCCAGCGCGCGCACGGTGGCGTCGGTCAGTTCACGCGCCAGCGCGCGCTTCTGTTCCAGTGTGCGGCCGGCGAACATCTCCACTCGAAGGGTCGGCATCGTCGGCTCCCCGTTCAGGCGGTGGGCAGCTTGTGGTCCTTGAACATCTCGCGCAGCTTGTTCTTCTGCATCTTGCCGGTGGCGCCCAGCGGGATCGCATCGGTGAAGACCACATCGTCCGGTGTCCACCACTTGGCGATCTTGCCGTCGAAGAACTTCAGCACATCCTCGCGCGTCACTTCCGCGCCGGGCTTCTTCACCACCACCAGCAGCGGGCGCTCGTCCCACTTCGGATGGAAGGCAGCGATGCACGCCGCCATCGCCACCGCCGGGTGCGCCATGGCGATGTTCTCCAGGTCGATCGAGCCGATCCATTCGCCGCCGGACTTGATCACGTCCTTGCTGCGGTCGGTGATCTGCATGTAGCCGTCGGTGTCGACGGTGCTGACGTCGCCGGTGGGGAACCAGCCGTCAACCAGCGGGTCGCCGCCCTCGCCCTTGAAGTACTGCGACACGATCCACGGCCCCTTGACCAGCAGCTCGCCGCTGGCCTTGCCGTCGCGCGGCAGCTCCTTGCCTTCGGCATCGATGATCTTCAGGTCGACGCCGAAGATCGCGCGGCCCTGCTTGGCCTGCACCGCCATGCGCTCGGGCACCGGCATGGTCAGGTGCTTGGGCTTGAGCGTGCACACCGTGCCCAGCGGGCTCATCTCGGTCATGCCCCAGGCATGCAGCACGTGCACGCCATGCTTCTGCTCGAAGGCTTCCATCATCGCCGGCGGACAGGCCGAGCCGCCGATGACGGTGCGCTTCATGGTGCTGAACTTCAGGTTGTTGGCATCGGTATAGGCCAGCAGCCCCTGCCACACGGTGGGCACGCCGGCCGACATGGTGACGCCCTCGTTCTCGAACAGCTCGTACAGACTCTTGCCGTCAAGCGCGCCGCCGGGGAGGACCAGCTTCACACCCACCATGCAGGCGATGTACGGCAACCCCCAGGCGTTGACGTGGAACATCGGCACCACCGGCAGGATGACGTCGCGCGCCGAGGCGTTGAGCGCATCCGGCAGCGCCGCGGCATAGGTGTGCAGCGTGGTCGAGCGGTGGCTGTAGAGCACGCCCTTCGGGTTGCCGGTGGTGCCCGAGGTGTAGCACAGCGAGCTGGCTGAGTTCTCGTCGAACTGCGGCCATTCGTAGCGGTCGTCCTGCGCCTCGACCAGTTCCTCATAGCACAGCAGCCTGGGGATCTTGCTCTGCGCCGGCATGTGGGCGCGGTCGGTCATCGCGACGAAGTGCTTTACCGTCTTCAGCCGCGACGCCACTGCTTCCACCAGCGGCAGGAAGCTCAGGTCGAAGCACAGCACCTGGTCCTCGGCATGGTCGGCGATGTAGACCACCTGGTCCGGGTGCAGCCGCGGGTTCAGCGTGTGCAGCACCGCGCCGGAGCCGGAAACGGCGTAGTACAGCTCCAGGTGGCGGTAGCCGTTCCAGGCCAACGTGCCCACCGTCTGGCCCGGCTTGACGCCCAGAGCCGCCAGCGCCTTGGCCAGCTGGCGCGCACGCGCGGCCAGCTCCTTGTAGGTAGTGCGGTGCAGGTCGCCCTCGACGCGGCGCGAGACGATCTGCTGCTCGGCATGATGGCGCTCGGCGTGGATGAGCAGGTTCGAGATCAGCAGCGGGTGCGTTTGCATCAGGCCATTCATGGTCGTTCCTTGGGGTAGAGAAGCGCGATTGTCCGGCGGCGCGAGGTGCGCAGTGTGCCTCAAGCCGGGAGGCATTCGGCTCGCACATGCGCGGCCAGCGCGGCCAGCATGGCGTGCAGCGCGCGCTGCACGCGTTCGAAGCCGGCGTTGGGCACATGGCGCTCGACATCGGCGTAGCAGGAGCGCTTGATCTCGATCTGCAGCGAGTGCCGCCGCTCGTGCGGCCGGCCGTTGCGCGCGATGATCTCGACACCCTTGAACGGGTCGTTGCGCGCCACGCTGTAGCCCTGCTCGCGCAGCACGCCTTCGATCAGCGCCATCAGCGGCTCGCCGGCCGTGCGCCCGTCCAGGTCGCCCAGCACGAAGTCGGCCAGAGGCTTGACGGGCAGGCCCAGGCGCGCATAGGAATCATCGGGCATCGAATGCACGTTCAGGTGCCAGACGGCGCCGTGCTGCCGGTAGGCCGCCTCGATGGCCGCGTCAAGCGCGGCGTGGTACGGCCGGTAGCAGCGCTCGATGCGCGATTGCACTTCGGCCACCGACAGCTTGCGCTGGTAGATCGGCACCTCGCCCAGCATGCGCCAGATCAGCCCGATGCCGAGCTTCGTCTTCGGCCCGGTGGTCACCTCGCCGGGCCAGGGTGCGTCCAGCAGCTGCGGATCGATGTCGGCGAGCAGGCGGTTCGGGTCGATGTAGGCACGCGGGAAGTTCGCGGCGATGAAGGTGGCGCCGAAGCGCGGCGCCTCGGCATACAGCCGGTCGACGTACAGGTCTTCGCCGCGGCGCAGCAGTTCGAAGGGCGCGCTGGTGCCGAAATCCGCCGGGTAGGCGGTGCCGCTGTGCGGTGAGTCGATGATCATCGGCAAGGCATCCTGCATGGGGCGGGACACACTGACGGGCGGTGCGGATTCGGCGGTGTTTTGGCTCATGGGGCTTGATCTTAAGCAGGGAAGGTTGCCGCGGCTGCGCTACATTGCGCGGCGCGCCTTCGCGGCACCCCTTCCCCCATGCGCCACGCCTTCGCCATCGCCCTGCTCTGCCTGGGCCTGCACGCTCCCGCGCTGCCGGCCAGCGTCTACCTGCAGGAACTCAGCAGCAGCGAGGTGCGCGCCGCGCTGCGCGAGGGCCGGCGCACCATCATCATCCCGGTGGGCGGCGTCGAACAGAATGGGCCGCACATGGCGCTGGGCAAGCACGATTTCCGCGTGCACGCGCTGGCCGGGCGCATCGCCACCGAACTGGGCAACGCGCTGGTGGCGCCGGTGGTGGCCTATGTGCCCGAAGGCCGCATCGCGCCGCCCACCGAGCACATGCGCTACGCCGGCACCATCAGCGTGCCCGAAGCGGCCTTCAAGGCGGTCATAGCCGGCGCCGCGCACTCGCTGGCGCAGCACGGCTTCACCGACATCGTCATCCTCGGCGACAGCGGCAACTACCAGGCAGCGCTGAAAGCCGTGGCCGACGGGCTGAACCGCGACTGGAAGCGCGGCCCGGCACGCGCGTTCTTCGTCGCCGACTACTACCTGGCGGCGCAGCAGCCCTTCCACCAGCTCTTACGCGAGCGCGGCCTGAGCGACGTGCAGATCGGCAGCCATGCCGGTGCCGCCGACACCGCGCTGATGCTCGCGGTGGATGCGTCCAGGGTCTGGCCCGACAAGGCCGCAGCGCAGGCCGAGGGCGTGTCCGGCGACCCCAAGCGCGCCAGCGCCGAGCTCGGCCAGCTCGGCACCGAGCTGATCGTGCAGCGCAGCGTGGCCGCGATCCGCCAAGCCACCACCGCGCCGCGCTGAACTGTCAACGCCCGGGCCGCAGCCATCGTTCAACCTCAGCAGCAACCTCCAGCCACGCTCCATGACCCAACTTCCCATGCTCCTGCTCGGCCTGGCCGCACTCCAGGCCTTTGCGCAGAATGCCCCGGCGCCGACGGCCGGCACCGTGACCACCGCGCCCGGCGTGATGCCGGTACCGGATCCGAAGAACCTGTACAGCGAGACCGCCGCCGGCAAGATGAGCCCGAACGTGGCGCATGCGCTGGAGCGCATCTACGTGCCGAACCACAAGGCGCACACCGTGTCGGTCATCGACCCGGCGACGCTGCAGGTGGTGAACACCTTCAAGGTCGGCCTGTACCCGCAGCACGTGGTGCCGAGCTGGGATCTGAAGACGCTGTACGTGGCCAACAACGCCGAGAACAGCGACAAGGGCAGCCTGACCGTCGTGGACCCGCTGACCGGCAAGCCCGGCAAGACTGTTCCCGTGGACGACCCGTACAACATGTACTGGACGCCCGACGGCAAGCACGCGATCGTCGTCGCCGAGGCCTTCAAGCGGCTGGACTTCCGCGACCCGCAGACGATGAAGCTGGACTACAGCATCGCCACGCCCGACTGCGACGGCATCAACCATGCCGACTTCGGCATCGACGGGCGCACCGCCTTCTTCACCTGCGAGTTCAACGGCTCGATCACGAAGATCGACCTGGCGCAGCGCAAGGTGCTGGGCACGATCAAGTTGAGCCGCTACTTCGACCGGCCCGACGCGCTGGCGCTGGTGCAGACCAGCCTGAAGAGGCCGAAGTACGTGCCCGATCCGCAGCAGCTCGACGGCCGCATCTGCGTCACGCCGGGCATGCCGCAGGACGTGCGCTTCTCGCCCGACGGCAGGACGCTCTACGTCGCCGACATGATGGCCGACGGCGTGCACGTGGTCGACGCCGAGACCTTCAAGCAATTCGCCTTCATCCCCACCGGCGTCGGTGCGCACGGCCTGTATCCCAGCCGCGACGGCAAGCTGCTGTACGTGGCCAACCGCGGCAGCAACTACGTGCACGGCAAGCCCAAGGGCAAGGGCAGCGTGTCGGTCATCGACTTCGCCAGCGGCAAGGTGCTGAAGACCTGGCCGGTGCCCGGCGGCGGCAGCCCCGACATGGGCGGCGTCAGTGCCGACGGCAAGCACCTGTGGCTGTCGGGCCGCTACGACGACGTGGTCTACCGCTTCGACACGAGCAGCGGCGCGGTCGACTTCGTGGCCGTGGGCAAGCAGCCGCACGGGCTGGCGGTGTGGCCGCAGCCGGGACGCTACAACCTGGGACACACGGGCAACCTGCGCTGACTTCCACTGGGAGATTCCCGAGGTGAAGAAAGCGTCCTGACGGCGCGGCCGGGCCAAGCGCCTGGAAGCCGGGCAGACGGCATCAGCCAGTCATTGGTGCTGGGTGCCGCCGTGCGACACAATGGGTTTCATGGCGACCATGGGCTCATCGACCGGCAGCACCGCGATGACGCGGCGATGCTGCATGGCGGGCTTGGCCGCGGTGGTCTTCGGCGCCGCCGCCGCGGCGCGCGCCGCAGACCCCTTGCGCACTGCGCCGCCGTTGCAGGCGACGCTGCTGGACGGCCGCAGTTTCTCGCTTCAGCAAGCCGCAGGGAAGGTGCTGATCGTCAACTTCTGGGCCACCTGGTGTGCGCCCTGCCGCGAGGAGTTGCCGGCACTCGAGAGCTTTCGCGTGAAGTACCACGATCGAGGCGTGGAGATCATCGCGATCAGCCTCGACGAGCCTCGTCATCTTGCGGCCGTTCGCCAGGCGCTGCGCGGTCTGGGCATCAACGCGGCCTTGGCTTCCGAGTCGTCGTTCGAGGGCTATGGCCGCATCTGGCGCTTGCCCACCACCTTCGTCGTCGACCGCAACGGTCGGCTGCGCACCGATCTGTCCACCGGCGCCGCACCCCTGGACCTGCCCTGGCTCGAACGCCATGTCGTGCCGCTGCTCGGGGCCTGAATGACTGACCCAAAGGCCCGAACCCGCCTTCGGCAGCCGATGCCGATGCGCATCGAGCGGCGCCTGGCGCTTTGGCTGGCCACGCTGGCGCTCGGCCTCAACCTGCTCGCGCCTGGCCTGTGCCTGGCCCAGATGCTGGCGTCGGCGCCGCTCGGCGCCATCTGTTCCGCGGCGCCGTTCGACGGCAATGACCCGCAGACGCCGTGGCCCGGCGACGCCACGGGTCTGCGCGGCCTGCAGCATTGTGGCCATTGTGCGGTGCCGACGGTGTCGATAGCAGACGCCTCGTCGCCGCCAAGCTGGCTGCCGCTGCGCGCCGCATTGCCGCGGCTAGTTTCGACGCCCGCCCCCCTGGCGGCGCCGTCCTCCTCGCGTCCGCCCCCGCGCGGCCCCCCGCTGTCCGCCTGAAGTCCTTCGCAGCCGGCTGCGGCCGGTGCGGCCTTGCACCAGCACTCCATCGACGTCCGCTCTCGCGCGGCGTCGCCACTTCATTGCGGACACCAAAAAATGCGTCACTTCAACATCATTGGGGCAGCCTTCGCCGTCGGCATCGGGCTGCTTCCGACACTCTGCACGGCCTCCTGCGGCTCGGCCTTCTGCACCGTCAACACCGACTGGAACGTGCAGGGCGTATTCACCGAGCCCGGCGGCCGCGCAGAACTTCGCTACGAGTACCTGCCCCAGAACCAACTGCGTGCCGGCAGCCAGAAGGTCGCACCGGGCCAGGTGCCGCGCCACCACGACGAGCAGTTCACCAACAACCAAGCCCTGTTCGGCACCCTCGACTACAACTTCGGCTCGGGCTGGGGCATGAGTTTGATCGTGCCGTTGCTGCAGCGCGAGCACGAACATGTGCACAACCACCATGGCCAGGCGCTGACCGAGTCGTGGGACTTCAGTGGTCTGGGTGATGTGCGCATCGCCGGGCGCCGACAGTGGCAGCTGCCCGATGACGACGCGTCGGTGTCCCAATCCTTCGGCTTGCTGGCCGGCCTGAAACTGCCGACCGGCAGCACCACCAAGACGAACGCCAACGGCGAGGTGGCCGAACGTTCGCTGCAGCCCGGCACGGGCACCACCGATGCCTTGGGCGGTGCCTTCTACCAGGTCAGCTGGCTGCGGCACGGGTTGTCCGCCTTTGTGCAAGGCGTCTACGGCTCGGCGCTCAACAGTCACGACGACTATCGACCCGGCCACCGTTTCGCCGCCGATGCCGGACTGCGCTACGACGCCGCGCCCGGCTGGGCGCTGCTGCTGCAACTCAACGCGCTGTGGCGCGGACGCGATTCCGGCGCGCAAGCCGAGCCCGAGGACTCCGGTGGGCGCTACCTGTTCCTGAGCCCGGGCCTGAGCTGGTCGGCCACCCGCGAGCTGCAGGTCTTCGCGATCGCACAGCTGCCGCTGTACCAGCACGTCAATGGCGTGCAACTCACCGCAGCGTGGGGCGCGACGGCAGGCATCGGCTGGCGCTTCTGACGGCTGGCGCGCGTCGGCAGTGGCCCGTGGTCATGGCGGCAGACGGGGCGCGAAGTCGGCCGCGCCGATCGGCCGGAACGGCAGCCGCGTCACGCCGCGGCGACTAGGCGGGCCGCCAGCCGGTTGTGGCGTTCGATCAGCCGCGGCAGCTCGAGTGTGATGAGCTGGCCGTCGCGCACCACGACGCGGCCGTTGACCACCGAGTCACGCACGCGCGGCACGTGGCAGAAGAACAGCGCGGCCAGCGGGTCGTGCAAGGCGCCGGCCACGCCGATGTCGTCGAGCGGGATGCTCACGATGTCGGCGCTCATGCCCGGCGCCAGCGCACCGATG
>Ga0315912_10005450_pt1 | contig 11707 bp, 14 predicted proteins | sample VfabasoilMG_FD_204469 | JGI IMG/M metagenome (GOLD analysis project Ga0315912, IMG submission 204469) | Garden soil microbial communities collected in Santa Monica, California, United States - V. faba soil | ecosystem: Environmental > Terrestrial > Soil > Garden | place: USA: California...
CAGCTCGACATCAACAACATCGCCGACAAGGCGCCGCCGACCTACACGACGGACGCGCAGGTGGGTATTCAGTCGAATACCGATCCGAGCACGTACGACGTTCTGGGCCGCCGTGCGTACCTGACGATCGGAATGAAGTTCTAAGAGCTGGCTATCGCCAAACTGACCGCCGTTTCACCGCGAGGTGGAACGGCGGTTTTTTTTGCGCCGCCACATGCGGAGATCACGTAGGCCGGCGCCGGGATTCACGGGAACTTCTGTGGCTCGATGATCATCCATCGAGAACCGCCGTATGGAGTGCAACCCATGGGTCTCGTGACCAATGACATCTGTGAATGGTCAGGCGAGCAGGTCGCCGAAGCCGAGACGCTGGACAATCCATTTGGTGCCAGCGCCATGCACTCGGCGCAGGTGCAGCTCGACGCGCACCTGCATGCGTTCTGGCATCGCGCGGCCTGCAGGGTTCAGGAACGCTTGCGCAGGATGCGGTTCATTCGCGCCGCGGGCCTCGACACCCACAGGTGACGATCCGCCGAATGCTGGTATGAAGCCTTCGACAAACGCGGGTCGGTGAATCCCGTCGCGGCGGGACAAACCGTGTTGTTGCTGGCGCGGAAGCTGAGCGCGGCGGCAATGCGGCCTTCCGCGGTATCACCGAGCTCGTGCGAGAAATCGTCAGCCACCGAACATCCGGGCACGCGCGTTCCCGCATTCGAGGCAGTGTTGTCCGGCGAAAAGCCGTCGGTGTAATCGCCAAAAGCGGCGGCGTTCTCGCCGCGGAACTGGATGCTGAAGTAGGTAGTCCCGCAGTTGTCCGTCGGATAGAACCCGTACGGCTTGCCGCAGGTGGTGGAGCCGATGACGTATACCTGCACTCCCACGCCGCGAAGTCCATTGATCACCGATTCACTCGCCGAGCAGGTGCCCGCGCCGGTGATGATGTAGACACGATTGAGGTTCAGCGTGGGCAACGGGGTGCCTGCCGGTAGCGAACCGATGCCGAGCGTCGTCGAATGGAAAGGTGTCGGCACGATGGTCTGGCCGGTGACGGGATCCACCGTGGGGTGTTTGTCGTTGAACACGATGCGCTCGAAAGTGCGGCCGGCGGTCAGCGTGGTGTTGCCGACCATGTAGGCAAGCTCGGCGGCGATGTCGAGATAGCCGCCGCCGTTGTACCGCATGTCGAGGATGAGATCGCTGATGCCGATGCTGCGCAGATTGGTCACCGCCTGCACGAGGCGGGCTTCCGAAGGCGCGTTGTGATCGTTGAAGAGGATGTAGCCCACGTTGCCCGTGGGTGTCGGAAGAGTCGTGTAGTTCGGAACCGGGTCGTAAACGACGGCTTGCGACGTCAGCGTCACCGTGCGCTGCACTCCCGCGATGTCGCGCACGACGAACGAGTGCGTTTCTCCAACATCTTCGGGGAACAGGCCCGCGTTGATGGAATCGACATTCGCCTGGCTCGCGCCATTGACGGCATCCACACCGTTCACCATGAGGATTTCATCGCCACGCTGCAACGAGCCTTCGGCGGGAGTCCCCGCCGCCACGAATGCCACGACGATGCGGCGCGGTGGTGACGGCGCCAGAATTTCGAAATCGGCGCCGTATCCGGCGGAGACACCACCCTGCGACAAGGCCAGCCATTCGGGCGTGCCATAGGTGAAATGGAAACGATCCTTGGGTCGGCCGTTGGAGGTCGTGGCGTTGGTCTTCAGCAGATCGAAGTAGGCCGGCGTCTGAAAGGCGGTCGCATCCGGATACGTGACTTCGCTGTACCAGAGGTAGGTTTCCCAGGTCCACGAACGCAGCCAGTTGTTCTGGTCCGTGGTCGTGCCTGGAACGTCGGCGGTACCCGGACGTGGCGATGTGCACATCGCGTCGAAATTGGAAGCCGGGAGGAAGGATCCCGCACCGCCGCCACTGCTGCTGCCGCCGCCACCCACGGCAGGGGGCAGATTTGCTCCGCCGTTCGGAAAGTCCACCTGGCCGACATCCTCGGCCTGGAATGGCTGGTCATCGCCGCACGAGGCGAGGACGCCTAACAACGGAAAGAGCAGGACCCTGAGTTGATACCGGCGGATCAAGTGACACCTCTCCCTGGTTCAAGTCTCGCGTCAGTTGCTGCGGACGATTCGATTGAGTCTCGCCGCGGGCTTGGAGACCACGAGGCGCGAGTCCTCACTGCTGCCGAATGAGGACTTGGAAACTCGCGGCTCGGAGACACCGGATGGCGCTGGACACGACTGGTTGTTGCTCGCACGGAAATTCAGCGCGGCGGCGATGCGCGCTTCGGTCGGGTCACCGAGCGCATGCGTGAAATCGTCGGCCACCGAGCAGCCCGGAACCGAGGTTCCGCGGACGCCGGTGGTGTTCGCCGGCGAGAAGCCGTCGGTGTAGTCACCGAAGTTGGCGGCGTTCTCTCCGCGGAACTGGATGGTGAAGTAGGTAGTCCCGCAGTTGTCGGTGGGGTAGAAGCCGTACGGCTTGCCGCAGGTCGTGGAGCCGATGAGATACACCTGCACGTTCACGCCGCGCAGCGAATTGATGATCGATTCGCTGGCCGAGCAGGTGCCGGGCCCGGTGATGATGTACACGCTGTTCAGGTTCAGGGACGGCAGTGGCTGGTTGGCGGTGCCCGCGCCTGCAAAACCCTGCGTCGTGGAATGAAACGGTGTGGGCGTGAGCGTCTGGCCGGTGACGGGATTGCGGTTCGGATTCTTGTCGTTGAAGACTATCTTCTCGAAAGTGCGGCCGCTGGTCAGCGTCGTGTTGCCGATCATGTACGAAAGCTCGCTGGCAATGTCGAGATAGCCTCCACCGTTGTAGCGAAGATCGAGGATCAGGTCCGTGACGTTGGCGTTGTCGAGCAGCGAGATCGCGTTCTTGAGCGGCGTCTCGGCGGTCGCGATGTGATCGTTGAACTGGATGTAGCCGACCTGCCCCGAGGCGGTGTTGAACGTCGTGACGATCGGCACGGGAATGTGGGTGATGCTGGCCGAGGTGATGGACACCGTGCGCGTCACGTTGGCCGTGCTGCGGACCATGAAGGTGTGGGACTCGCCGAGAGTGTCGGGAAACAGTCCGGCATTCAGCGTGTCGACGATCGCCTGCGTGTTGCCGTTGACCGCATCGACGCCGTCGACCTGGAGGATTTCATCGCCGCGCTGAAGCTGCGTGGCCGCCGGCGTCCCGGCTTCGGTATAGGCAACCACGATGCGCCGATTGGGCGCCGAACCCTTGAGAATGGCGAACTCCGCGCCGTACCCGGCAGCGACGCCACCCTGTGAGAGCGCCACCCAGTCAACGGTGTCGTATGTGAAATGAAACTTGTCCTTGGGCTGCCCCGACGTGGTGATGGCCGTGGTCTTTAGCAGGTCGAAATAGGCTTCGGTGCCGTACTGCGACGGATCGCGATCGGTGACCTCGCCGTACCAGAGGTACAGCTCGTTGGTCCACGCGCGCAGCCAGTTGTTTTCGTCGGTAGCGGTACCGCGACGGTCGCTGGTGCCGGCGCGCGGTGACGCGCACATGGCGTCGTAAGTCGAGGAAGGCAGGAAAACCCCGGACTGCCAACCGGTACCGCCGCCGCCGGAAGACGAGCCGCCGCCTCCGCCACCGTCGCCGTCGCCCCCGCCGCAAGACGCCAGGGCGCCGAACACCGGAAACAGCAAGGCCCTGAATTTATGGCGGCTTTTCACTCTTCACACCCTCGAAAAATGCCCGTCACGGCAATCCGACCGAGACGTGGCACGCAATATGCCTTGATACAAGCAAACAACAAAGAGTCGCCGCCGAGCTACGGTTCAAGTCTCGTTCTATGATGTCGGCAGTCATGAATCGTCTGCTTCGACCATTCGGACTGAAGTTAGGTCCCCTGCAGGCGGGGGCCGTCTACTTTCCGTTGCATTTCCTTGCGGTTGGCATTGGCTTAAAGCTGCTCATCGCCCCTGAGGGGGTGGGTGTCTTCTGGCCTGCCACCGGTTCCCTTTTTGCGTTCCTGTTGCTCTATCCCACCCGCTACTGGCTCGCGCTGCTCGGGTTCGGTTTCCTGGCGGAGCTGGCGGCAAACGAGGTTTTCGCGCCACAGGTGGGCTACTCGCTCGCCGGCATGCTGTTCTTCGTGAAGTTCGCCGCCGGGGTTCTGGGAGCGTCGCTGGTCAACGTGAGCGTGCGGGGCCCGATTTCCTTCGCGCGACTCCGCCACATGCTGGCGTTCGCGGCGGCCGCGCTGGTCTCGACGATGGCGTGTGCCTTCGTCGCGGTGAGTGTGCGCACCGAGCTCGGTCTCGCCAGCCAGTCATTCTGGCTGCAGATTCAAAACTGGTGGATAGGCGACTTCCTCGGCGCGCTGGTGGTGACGCCGCTGTTGCTCACGATCGGAATTCACGGCGTCTCGCTCACGAGCAGCGCGCGTGGCGGGCGCGTGGCGACGTACTCGGCGTTCGGTGTTCTCGCACTGATGCTGGCGGCCGTGTTCCTTCGTCCTCATGGCGCGTCGACTTCGCCGCTCGACGTGCCGTACATCGTCTACCCGGTCCTGGTGTGGATCGCGCTGATCAGCGGGCCGCGTCGCACGGCGCTCGCCGCGGGCATCACGGTGGCCGTCGCATCGCTTGCGACCACGCGCAATCTCGGACCGTTCGCGAGTCCGTACGAATTGCAGACTTTCCTCGCGCTCTGCGTGTTGCCGGTATTGCTGTTGCAGGCAGTGATGGCCGAACGCGAGTTCGCCATCGACCAGGCCCGCGCCAGCGATGAGCGATATCGCGCGTTCGTCGCCAACAGCTCCGAAGCGATCTTTCGCTGCGAACTCGCGGAGCCCATGGCCATCACGTTGCCGGCTGACGACCAGGTCGGCTGGGTACGCAAACACGGCTATGTCGCCGAGTGCAACACGGCATTCATGGTGGCGCTCGGTGTGAAGGATGCGCAGAGTCCGGTCGTGGGCTCGCGTCTCGGCGATCACCCCACCTGGTCCAAGATCTATATCGAGCGCATCCGCGACGCCATCCGCAACGGCTACCAGGTACGCAACATCGAACACATCGTGCACGGCCCTTATGGACTCGATCGCGTGCTGCTCATCTCGATGATAGGCATCGTCGAGAATGGCCACGTGGTGCGCTTCTGGGGCAGTGGCCGCGATGTGACCGCCATGCGCGAAGCGGAAGCCGCGCTCGCACAGCACGACTCGCAACTGCGCGCGCTGGCGACGGAGATCACGCTCGCCGAAGAACGCGCGCGCCGCAAGCTCGCGAGCGAGCTGCACGACGGCCCCGCGCAGAGTCTCGTCGGACTCTCCATGCATCTCGCGGCCATCAAGCGCGGCCTCGACGATCGCGAACAGCTGCAGCGCATCGACGAATGCGAACAGGTGCTGGCCGATGCCACGTTGCAGACCCGCACGCTGATGCTCGAGCTCGCGCCACCCGGACTGCACGAGAGTGGTTTGCTCGAAGCGCTACGCTGGCTGGCCGAACGCGTCGCCAACCAGCAGCGCCTCATCGTGAGCGTGGAGGACGACGGAATTCAGAAGCCGCTCGAGGACCAGGTCACGGTGCTGCTGTTCCAGACGGTGCGCGAGCTGCTGCAGAACGTCGTCAAGCATGCACGGTCGAAACGCGCGACGGTTCGCTGCGCGGTGAGCAACGACATGCTGTCGCTGGACGTCATCGATCCCGGTGTGGGCTTCGAAGTGCACTCCATCAATCGATTGCCGACGCGCCAGGGTGGATTCGGCCTGTTCAGCATCCGTGAACGCCTCAAACTCATGGGTGGCAGCATCGACATCCACTCGATCGTCGGCGAAGGCACCACGGTTCGCATTCGCGTACCGCTCAAGACCCAGCACGGGTTGTTCGACGAGGCCTTGCGGGCCTGACCGATGCTCATCGAGCGCATCTGGGCCGCGAATTCGCTGCGGAATTTCCACTATCTCATCGCCTGCGCGGAAACCGGCGAGGCGCTCATCGTCGATCCGCTGAACGCAGCTCAATGCCTCGCGGCGGCGCGCGCTCGCGGGTTCAGCATCACCCAGGTTCTCAACACCCACGAGCATCGTGATCACACCGAAGGCAACGCGGGTGTGGTGTCGGCGACGCGTTCGAAGGTCCTGGCACATGCAGGCGCCGCCGGCACGATCGGCGGTGTCGACCGGGGCCTGGCGCGCGGCGACGTGATCAAGGTGGGGCGTACGGTGGAGCTCGAAGTACTCGACACGCCGGGCCATACGCGGTCGCACGTTTGCCTGCTCGCGCATGGCGCATCACCGGCGTTGTTCTGCGGCGATACGCTTTTCAATGCGGGCGCCGGCAACTGCCACAACGGCGGCGATCCCGGACTGCTCTACGAGACGTTCGTGAACCAGCTTGCGCGGCTACCCGATGCGACGCGTGTGTATCCCGGCCACGAATACATGGCTCGCAATCTCGCGTTCACGCTGGATCGCGAGCCAGGCAACATCGATGCGGCAGGCGCGCTCGAGGCGGCGATGGCGCAGAAGCCGGAGGATGCGCGCGTCACGACGCTCGGCGAAGAGAAACGCGTGAATGCCTTCTTGCGGTTGCAAAACCCGGGAATCATTGCGCGGCTGCGCGAGCGGTTCCCGGAGATCGGCGAGAAGCCCGACGCCCGTGCCGTGTTCGTGAAGCTGCGCGAATTGCGCAACAGCTGGTAGCTAGCCCGCCTGCCCGCCGCGGGCCTTCTCGATGATCGCCGCGATTTCCGGATCGAGTGGCATGGGTCGCACCGCGCTCACATTCGCGCCGCCCGTGTTCCCGGACGGCACGAGGCCGATGAAGGTCTTCGTCGCCGCGCCGACGATGCGCATCACCTGTCCGAAGAATTCGTGAGCGTCACGGTGACGCCAGGCCCATTGCAGCATGCGCCAGTGCACGCGCACGTGTTCCCGCGTGGACGCCTGCCCGAGCACGTGGGCACGCTCGAGGTGCGCGAATTCCTGCGCGGGATTGAGCGACGACGCGCGCAGCTCGGCATCGACGTACGGACGGATATTGTCGGCGAACCGGCTCATGACGGCCTCATGCGCTGAAAGAACCGCGGCCGCCCGGATACTGCTTCTCCCAGTTCCTGCCGTCTATCTTCGTGATGGTCATGCCCTTCACGGTATCGGAGTCGATGCAGCGGGCGTTGATGCTGAAGCCATCCGGGTGAGAGCGCGGAATGTAGAAGGGCTTGATGCCGCAACTCGCGCAGAACATGTGCTTCGCCGTGCCGGTATTGAAGGTGTAGGTGGTGAGCGCGTCCTTGCCCTTCGTGATGCGGAAGCGATCGGCCGGCACGATGAGGTGCAGGTAAGCCGTTCGCGCGCACATCGAGCAATTGCACTCGTCGATGGCGAGTTCGGCGGGCGCGTCCACTTCGAAGCGGACGCGGCCGCAATGGCAGCCGCCGGAGTGCGTGATCATCGAAGCTTTTTCGTGAGCCATGGCGTGATGAACATGAACGCGAGCCCGATGAGCATGAACCCGCCTTGCGCGGGATTGTAGTCGGAAAGCAGGCGCGACCAGCTCACTCCGATCGCCCGGCCCAGGGCGATCTCGAAAATCAGCGTGAGCACGACCCAGAAAGCGCCGACGGCAAGCTGATCACGCGGCGTGCGCGCGTTCATCCAGCGCGCGGTGAGCCAGGCGATCACGAAGATGATCACGCAGCCCACGAGCACGCCGATCTGGCGCGCGCGAAGGCCGCCGATCACCGGCGCAATGAACACTTCGCGCACGATGCCATGGCCCGTCTCGGCCAGAATGATGAGCATCCACACGAGTGCGGCGCGAAGCCACGGCATTCGACTACCTTGCGGCCTCGTGATCGAGCGTCCACTGCAGCGCGTCGGCGGCGCCGGGATCGGTCGGCCGGCCGCGCTTGCGCAGCTCCGCGATGAGCTTCTCGCGCTGTTCGCGGCTGCGATTCTGCGCCAGCTTCCACTTCACCTTGCGCGCATGCACGCGCAGCGTGACCGCGGCGATTTCCTTGAACGGGCCGCGATACATCGCGTGTTCGGTGGAGACGGGCGTGTGCCCGTCGGGTTGGTAGCGCGCCATGAGCCGGCGCTGCTGTGCCGCCAGCGCTTCCGCATCCTCGGACACGCTCGCCTCGCATTCGAAGATCACCGTGCGGTGGTAGGCCGTCGCGAACATCGCGTTCGTGGGGTGGATCCAGTTCGACGGAATGGTGCCGTGGATCTCGTCCACTTCGAACGTGCACTTGCGGTTGGAGCCCAGGTCTTTCAGCTGCTCGTCCGAGCGATGCAGATGGAGCTCGATGGTCTCGCCGAGAAAGAGGAAGGGATAGAGCCCGATGTGCGGCTGACCGTCCGCACTCACCGTGACGAAATGACCGACCTCCTGTTTCCCGACGAACTCGCGCAGTGTGTCTTCGGGAACGTTGGAGTAGTAGTCGTAGAAAATCATGGCGCGATTCTATAGTTCCTCGTACGTGTACCAGCAATACAGTTCGAAGCGAGTCGGATCATCTGGATTGCGCTTGAACACGATCATCGTGTACTCGCGCCCCACGAGCAGCCGCTCGTTCAACTGGTTCACGAAGATCATCGCGTTTCCCGGATCCGCAAAAGCCTGTTTGACCAGCTCAGCCTGTTGTCTGCCGGACTGGAAGTCCTTGCAAGGCTCGGTAGATTGAATGCCCGGGGCGACTTCGAAAGCGCGCCGAGCCAGTCTTGTCGCAAACTCCGCGGTGAGATCGACGTCGACCTGCGCAACGAGCTGACCCGCGCGCCCCGGGATGGCCACGTCCATTTCGCGCTCCGGTTCCTTCGTGCACTTCCAGGGATTCCTGGTCTTGCGCGACTCGCGCTGACAGCTCACGAGATCCCGAAGACGCGTGCCATCGGTCTGGGGCCGCCATGTGCTCGCGACGACCGCCGCCTCGTACCCACCCAGGTCGCAGTAGCTGAACGTGGAGCGAACGATCTCCTGGCCCGTCTCGGCTTTCGCCAGCTTCTCGATGTGTCGCCGCAGGTTGGGCTGGGCTTTCCTGTTGATGCAGTCCTGCGAGGCGTAGGCGGGAACGTGCCCCGCCAGCAGCGCCAGGATCAGGGAGAGAATTGAGCGCCTAACGACGCGCGCCATGAGCACCGGCCGCTCCCACGATGAGGCATATCCATCCGGCCAGAAACATGAGCCCTCCCAGCGGTGTGATGGCGCCTGACCAGCGCCAGCCGGTGAACGCGAGCAGGTACAGGCTCCCGGAAAAGATGAGGATGCCGGCGACGAACAGCGCACCGCCCACCGCGATCACGCGTGCCTGCCATTGAGTCCATCCCCAGGCGGCCGCGAACAGCGCGAACGCGTGGTACATCTGGTAGCGCACGCCGGTTTCGAAGACCGCAAGCAGATCGGGCGCCAGCGTAGATTTGAGTCCGTGCGCCGCGAACGCCCCGAGAGCCACGCCGAGGAAGGCCGCCGCGGCACCGCATATATAGAGGAGGCGGTCCGTACTCAGGAGGCTCTGCCGTTGTAGTGGTGCACCGGCACTTTCTCGAAATCGAAATCTTCGAGGCAGCGGATGTTGATGGCCGCGGTCGCAACGCCCTTCGGATCGACACCTTCGCCGAGCGGAAGAACGCCGCAATGCTTGCAGAAGCGATGCTTGATGACGTGCTTGTTGAAGGTGTAGGTAGTGAGCTCCGACTCGCCCGTGAGCTTCACCTTGTCGCGCGGCGAGAAATAGAGGAGCGAACCGCGTTTCGAACAGATGGAGCAGTTGCAGGACACGGCGCCCGTGATCTCGCCTTCCACTTCGATCGTCACTTTGCCGCAATGGCAGCCGCCGCGATATTTCATGTCAGACGCTCATTGGTGAAGCAGGACCGACAATGTATGACCGGCGGGTTTCACTGTCACCTGGTCGGTTGACTTCGACCTACGGCTCCTTGGCCGCCTCGTCGGGCCCCGTCACGATCGCGATTTCGCCGACGATCGTTCCCGGCGCGGCAGTGGAATACATGACGTTGCCGGCCGGCGTAGGAGCTGCCCTTCGCATCTGCTCGTTCATTTCCTTCTGCCACTTCTGGTACTCGGTATAGGCCGCGTACTGCTCCGAATCCAGAATGCCGCGGAATTGCGCGGCGACCCGCGCGTTGTAGTCGTCCTGCCAGTTCAGGTAGGTGGTCTTGTAGTCTTCGCCCGTGATGCCACGACGATAGTCAGGCGCAGGATTGATCTTGCGCTCTTCGAGAAGCGCCGCCAGAAGGCGCTTGCGCTGATCGTCACTCAGCTGGGAGGCATCCGAACCCGCGAGCTGCTGCGAGAGCGCCTCCACCTCCTGCCGAACGGGAATCGTCTGCTGGTATTGCTCGAGCAGCTTGAGCTTCTCGGGCCCGAGGTGCTCGGCGATCTTCGCGTCGTACGCGCGACGTGCTTCATTCGCCTTGCGAGCGTTTTCAGCCGGGTCATTGTTGTCGCGCCACATCGTGATCCCGTCGGCCTGCTGGTCGGTGATGAGATCGATGAATTTGGTGGTGTCTTCCTTGCTCAAGCCGAGATACGTGCCCACGTCGGCGTACATCTGCTTGTTTTGCGCCCGCATCTGCGCACGCATCATTTTCCGGAAGGCGTCGCCGCCCATAGGCATGCCTGGTCCATTCACCACGACCGATTCAGTCCGGTCCGTCCGCGCTTCGACGCTGGCGGTCGCGGGGGGCGGAAGGGCGCTCACGCTTTTGCCGGGTGGCACGGAAACCGCGCTGAATACGCCGCTCACCAGGGGTGGCGGCGTGGCTCGCGCTTTTTCGAGCGCGGCGATGCGGTCGTTGAGCGCGCGCGTCTCGCTGGCGAGCTGCTCCGAATAGTCCCGCTCCTTGCTGAGCTGAACGGCGAGATAGATAGTGCTCGCACCGAAAGCGAGGACCGCAATCGACAGACCAAGACCTGATGTCGTCATTTGTCCTCCCTCGAGTCCCGTTCGCGGGACAGGCCCGGCCGGCGCCGGTAAGAACCAATGGTCCCAACCAGCAAGAGACCTGCGGCGAGCGAAGCTGTTCCCGAATTGTTGGCGTTCTAGCGTTGCTGCGCCAGCAGCAGATCGAGGTAGGCGCCCTCGATCAGCTGCGAGGACTCGATTCCGAGGCGATCCATGAGGTCACTCGCTTCGCGAATGCCCTGCTCCGGGGCTTCGTCGTCCACCAGCATGACTTCGAGCTCGAGAAAATGGCCCAGGTCCTCGACGCGGTCCAGGTGAACGCGGGTACGTCCGACCAGGAAGAGAGTGCGGTATTTGCGGACACGACCGACTTGTCCATAGGCCAGCGAAAGCGATTCACGAAGTGTCTCGGGAGATGTTGTGGGTGAACGTAAGTAGAAGGACTCTTTCGGGCCCGTCTGGTTCACTCTCCGATAGAAAATCAGTTCACCCGCGTCGTTGGAGAACGCACGCAGCTTCAGACGTCCCGTCACGCAATTGAAGAAGGTGTCGTCCTGCGCGATCTCGATGGGTCCCTCGCTCGCCAGCTCCGCTACTTTTGGTGCCAACAAAGACACACTTTCTATACGAGCCTTGATCTCGATGTTGCGGGCCACGACCTAGCTCTTGAATCGCACGCCGCCGTTCGAGCGCGGCAGCTCGTTCGCCCGAAGCACGGCATCCATCGAAAAGCGGCCGGCGCCGTGGGTGGCGAGGTAGAGACCGATCAGCACCAGGCAGCCCGATGGGAAGACGCCGCGCA
>Ga0315912_10005451_pt1 | contig 11706 bp, 10 predicted proteins | sample VfabasoilMG_FD_204469 | JGI IMG/M metagenome (GOLD analysis project Ga0315912, IMG submission 204469) | Garden soil microbial communities collected in Santa Monica, California, United States - V. faba soil | ecosystem: Environmental > Terrestrial > Soil > Garden | place: USA: California...
TGTATTTACCTTAACCGATTCAGCCTGGCGCCTGATTTCGATATTCTCATCAATAATCTTACTGTTCTGATAAGAGAATATATACTGAAGTGTTAGCAGTACCGCAATAACAACAACCGCTATCCAGAGAAAACCTTTCTTTAATCCTGCCCTCATAACTTAGAAACAAATTGATCCAATCACCGCGTTGCTTATTTAATATATTTGCCGCACATTTTACATTGGATGAACAAGATACAAAACGGATTCAAAATTCAAGGTGTAGCAGTGGACGAGTTGGCTAAAACATTTGGCACTCCTCTTTATGTGTATGATGCCAGAAAAATTATTGACCAGGTGAAAACCTTGCAACGGGCATTTTCTGGAGTAAGGCTCAAAATAAAATACGCAGCCAAAGCGCTCACCAATATTTCGATATTGAAACTCGTGCGGCAAGCCGGGGCGGGTGTGGATGTAGTTTCTATTTTCGAAGCAAAATTGGCTTTGCATGCCGGCTATCTGCCATCCGAAATAATGTTTACACCCAATGGCGTAGGGTTTGATGAGATTCAATTGGGGGTGGAGCTTGGGCTCACGATTAACCTTGATAACCTGCCAATTTTGGAAAAATTCGGAAAGACCTATGGTGCGGGTTATCCGTGTGGCATCCGGCTAAATCCGCATATTATGGCAGGGGGTAATTTAAAAATTTCCACAGGCCACAGCTATTCCAAGTTTGGCATTTCGGTTCAGCAGCTTCCACAAATTTTAGAAGTTGTAAAGCGATACAACATCAATATTCAAAGCCTCCACATTCACACGGGCTCCGAAATAAATGATGTAGATGTTTACTTAATGATGGCCGATGTGCTTTTCGACATAGCTAAAAATTTTCCCCAACTCAAGTCGCTCGACTTTGGCGGGGGGTTTAAGGTGAAATATAAAGAGGGTGATAAAATCACTGACATTGATCGACTCGGTTCAGAACTTTCCAACGCCATCAACCAATATTGCAAAAAAGAAGGCCGGGATCTTGAACTTTGGATTGAACCGGGAAAATTTATTGTGAGTGAGGCTGGCTATCTTATCGCGAGGGCCAATGTGGTGAAAGAAACACCTACCGTTACTTTTGTTGGTTTGGATACCGGACTGAACCATCTGCTTCGACCTATGATGTATGATGCCTACCACGAAATTGTAAACGGAAGTAATACATCGGGCGAAATGAAACAGTATAATATCGTTGGAAATATTTGTGAGACTGATACGCTTGGTGCGGAGCGGCAGATGCACCTGGCAAGCGAAGGCGATCTAATCGTAATTAAAAATGCAGGGGCCTATAGTTTCACAATGGCTTCTAATTATAATTCACGGCCCAGGCCGGCTGAAGTTATGATCATGGATGGTAAGCCTGTTTTAATTCGCCAGCGCGAAACTTTTGAGGATTTGCTGAAGGGGCAAATTATTTGAACGTTTTCCGGCCGCATCACTTTCCCATCATAAAATATTTCACCATCACTTTCCAGTTTATTTTGGTGCCTGTCATAAGGATACCTACGCGGTAAATCCTTCCGGCAATCCAGGTGGTGAGAATAAATCCTCCAATCAATAAAGACATGGAGAGAGCAAGTTCATACCAGGGAACATCAAAGGCTATGCGGCCCACCATGGCGACCGGTGAGGTAAACGGAATAATGGACAACCAGAAACTGACCGTGCCGTGTGGATCGCGAAGAACAAACATGAACAAGCCCAGGTAGCCAATGAGCAGCGGAAGGGTGATTGGAAATTGAAATTGCTGCGACTCTTGCATAGAATCTACCGAAGAGCCCACTGCTGCAAATAATGCACCGTACATCAGGTAGCCACCTAAAAAGTAAAAAAGAAATACTAAAGCAATTTTCGCAAATGGCACATCGCTAAAATTATTCATAAACTCGGCCACCTTGCTATTCTGTTGTTCCATTTCAGCTTTCACCTCCTCGTTAACAGCTACCTTTTTCTGAACCTGTTCCATCATTTGTTTTTGCGGCATCTTCAATCCGAAATAAGCCAAAACCCCGGAGGACAAAAACGTAACGACCAATATCCAAATGGTGAATTGAGTAACTCCAACAGCAGCAATGCCAATAATTTTTCCAAGCATAAGTTGGAATGGCTTCACCGATGAAACGATAACCTCCACAATTTTCGATGTCTTTTCATCAATAACACCTTGCATAATCTGGATGCCATAAACCAGCACAAAAATGTAAATCAGGATGCCAAGCAAAAAACCTAACCCATAAAGAATTCCCGAGTTACTGGCTTTCTCTTCACCTGTATCTGAGATGTTTATTTGTTTAAAGCTGATGTCAGTCCTGAGATTTTTAAGAGTTTCCTTATCTATTTTATATGCCTCCAGTTTTAAATCGCGGATGCGCTCTTCCAAAATAGATTCGAGCGCAGCTACTTTTTCAATGCTTGGGTTTTCTTTGGTATAGATAAAAAAGCCTTCTGGTTTTTGGATGTTAAACTGCGGTATATGAAGTAAAGCAAAGTCATTAGTGATCTTATAAGCCTCCTTGGCTTGTTGAATGGGCACATTAAGATTAATGAAATTAAACTTGCTTGTATTTTCGAAGACAAATTTTCCGCTCTCATCCACAATATGAACGGTATCCGCCTTAGCCGATTCGGCCTCTTTTATCATAACATAAACCAATACCGCCATTATAGTGGGGATAATTAACGGAACCAGGATGGTTGTTAACAAAAAAGATTTTTTTTGAACGCGGTTCAAATATTCCCGCTTAATGATTAACCAAACTTTGCTCATGTGTTGATCTTTATTTGTGCCTGTCGTTTATGGAATAGTGAAATTCTTGGCCAAGAGTTTGAAAGGTCATTTACACTTCCTGTAAGTGTTTCTTTAGCGCCTCGTCTCCCTCACCTTTGATCAGGCCAATGAATATGTCGGCCATGGTCGGGAGTTTTTCCTGGAAGCTGTGTATCTCGGTCTGATCAACCAGCATCCGGATAAGTTCGTTGCCTTTGCTTCCATCTGTTATTTTAATGAGCGAGGAGAATAGATCACCCTCAATTGGTTTTTGACTGGACAACTCGTATTTCCCCGATCCTAAATTCAGATGGTTGCCTTTATGCTCGACAATAAATGTGCTGGAGCGATATTGCTCTTTCACCTGCTTTTTAGGGCCTTCCAATATTTTTTTCGATTTGTTGATGAGGGCAATATGATCGCATAGTGACTCAACCGTTTCCATGCGATGTGTAGAAAAAATAATGGTGGAGCCTTTTTCTTTTAACTCCAGAATATTTTCGGTGATGAGTTGCGCATTCACCGGGTCAAAGCCCGAGAATGGCTCATCCAGAATAATCAATTTAGGTTCGTGAAGCACCGTGCTGATGAACTGTATTTTCTGCGCCATCCCTTTCGACAAATCTTCCACCTTCTTACTCCACCAGTCTTTAATTTCAAATTTTTCAAGCCAGTACTTAATCCGCGCAAGCGCATCCTTTCTGCTCAGGCCTTTTAACTGGGCCAGATAAAGAAGTTGGTCGCCCACCTTCATCTTTTTGTATAGCCCTCTTTCTTCTGGCAAGTAGCCAATCATTTCCACATGTTTGGGTTGAAGGTGCTCCCCAAATATTTTAATCTCTCCTTCGTCAGAGTTAATTATTTGGTTGATGATTCGGATAAGGGTGGTTTTCCCAGCACCATTTGGGCCAAGCAGGCCGTAAATACTTTTTTCGGGAATGGTGATGTTAATATCGCTCAGGGCGGTATGTTCGGAGTAGCGCTTGGTTACTCCCTTCGTAATTAATGCTTCCAAGTGGGTTAAGTTTGGGTGAACAAAAAGTTCTAAGCAAACATACGGAAACTAAGGCAGGAGGTTTTAGTTGGGCACTGAGAATATATGCTTAACAAAAAGACTAAATGGAAAAATCTATGCGTTTGCGGCCGTATTAGGTTTTTGAATTACTTCTCCTTAAACAAAATTTGTCCCATTGAAACATCCAGGTCGAATGTGATTGGGTTTTTTGGATTTTTCTTGTAGGAGGAGTTGGCAAATGTGTTTGGCCCTATTTTTTTTAATCCGTTGGTGAGGTTTACACTGCACAACCATGACTCGCTGATTTTAACCAATACCGGAACATCATTGCCAGGAATCAGTATAGTCATATTGCCGGCAGCCACACTGCCAAAAACCTGGCAACCCACCAGCGGTTTATCACTAAAATCAAGAAGAATATTTCCAAAACCGACTTCCGCCAAAACCATTTTGCTGCGCGAAAGATTAATGTTTTTAACGGTGAGTGAACCCATATCCACCTTCACGTAGAAAGTATCCATGTCTACCTTGTTTTCTAATCCCTGAGCGTAGCCAACATTAACATCGGCACTACCGGTTTTTATTTTTAATTTTTGAATAGATAGCCCGGACAGGTCAACATTGGCGCTGCCCAATCCATAGGTTAAATCGAGCGAATAGGGTTTGTTATCGGTGAGATAAATCTTCCAAAACTTATCCGTTACCGAAGCTTCTTCACTGCCCATTACCTGGTAGGAAATTTTTTCTCCTACGCCACGGTTTGCCTCCTGCTTCAATGCCAGGTTTACCATGCAAATTTTATTTTTAACCACATTCGTAACTGTATGGGCATAGTTGGCCAAATCCTGATTAGAATAAACATTTAAGATTTCAGCATTCTGGCTGGGCCTTATGTAACAATTGCCCGTTTTTGCCTTAATGCAGAGTTCAACTTTATCGCACTTTTCCTTTTCTTCGATAGAAAACTGCTTTTTCACCTGCCCCAGCAGAACAGCCGAAGTCAATCCACAACCGATGACACAAAATAATTTTAGCATGACGGTGTTGAACGCATATGCAGGATACAGGTTAGCCGGAGGTAAGAAAACATCAAAAATTGCAGAATTTCGGTAATAGTCTAAGTTCCAGTAGAGCTTTTTACGGCATATTAAACCGAAAGTTGCCTATTGCATCCTGATTTTTTAGAGGGGGAACGGTGTCGGACGTCAGGAAATAAACTCCTTCATCCGATCGAAGAAACTTTTTTCGTGGGCATCCGGGTGTGGATGAAAGTTTTGAGACGATCTCAGGCTTTCCAGTTTAGCCTTCTCTTCGCTCGAAAGCTTCCTGGGCGTCCAAACATTAATGTGGATAAGCTGATCGCCAACGCTGTAGCCATTTAGGTCTTTCAATCCCTTGCCTCGAAGGCGCAATATTTTTCCGCTTTGTGTGCCCGGTTCAATTTTAAGGCGTACACGCCCACCAATAGAAGGAACTTCTACCGAAGTGCCTAAAGCGGCATCGATAAAGCTAATATGGAGATCATAAAAAATATTGTTTCCATCGCGCCTAAGCTCATGATCTTCCTGTTCTTCAATTAAAATAAGTAAATCGCCAGGCACACCTCCACCGGGTGCATCATTGCCTTTGCCCGACATGGACAGTTGCATACCATCGGCTACCCCAGCCGGGATTTTGATGGAGATCATATCCTCCTTAGAAACTAATCCCGAACTGTCTACTCCTGGCGGGCGCTTATCAACCGACTGGCCTGCGCCATTGCATGTATGGCATGTAGATGCAGAGACCATTTGGCCCAGCATAGTATTTACCACCTTCTTCACCTGGCCGGAACCTCCGCACGTTGGGCAGGTTTTGAAGGTGACGCCTTCCGCACGAACCAGCCTGTTTACTTTTATTTTTTTCTCCGTTCCGTTGGCGATCTCATCTAATGTAAGCTTGAGTTTGATGCGCAGATTGGAACCCTTGCGCTGACGTGAACGACTACCGCCTCCAAAGAAACTATCGAATGGACTTCCGCCACCGCCTCCAAAAATATCACCGAAGTTGCTGAAAATGTCGTCCATGTTCATTTCATGACCCTGGAACCCACGACCTCCCTTGTTGTGCCCAAACCTGTCGTATTGAGAGCGCTTGTCAGCATCGCTCAACACCTCATAAGCTTCAGCTGCTTCTTTAAATTTTTCCTCCGCCTCCTTGTTGCCCGGATTTTTATCAGGATGGAACTGAATAGCTTTGGTGCGGTAGGCCTTTTTTATTTCTTCCGTGGAGGCTGTTTTGCCAACACCCAGAGTTTCGTAATAGTCGCGCTTAGTCATCTGTATATTGAAAATAAATTAAGCGCCTATTACCACTTTGGCATGGCGAATAACTTTCTCGTTCAGCAAATATCCTTTCTCCACAACATCAACAATTTTTCCTTTCTGCGATTCATCGGGCACAGGCACCTGGGTGATGGCATCGTGAATGTCGGGATTAAATTCACCTGTTGACGTGTCCATTGTTTTTACTCCATTCTGCTCCAATATTTTTTTGAATTTGGTTTGTATGAGGAAGAAACCTTCGGATTCTTTATCGTTTTTTTCTTTGAACGATTTTTCAGCCCGCTCAAAGTCATCAGCCACCGCTAACAGGGTCTTCAGAATTTGTTCCCCACCTGACTGAATGAGTTCAATTTTTTCCTTTGTTGTGCGCCTGCGAAAGTTTTCGAATTCAGCATATAAACGCAGATACTTCTCCCTGGCTTCTGCCAATTCGTCCTGTAGCTTTTTCAAATCATTACCGGGCTGTTGAGCGGCTTCAGCATTGGTTGCGGACTCTTCGACCTTTACACCGTTGGTATCGTTCAAATTCTCCTGTTTTTCAACTTCTTGTTCGGGTTGAACAGTATTTTCCATTCGATTTTATTGATTAAAAACCTCCATTTGACAAGAATTTTGCCAGACCAGTCTTATTGCCAAGATGGCACTTAAGAAGGTCGTTTCCTGGCTACAACAGATTCTTCCAAATCAAATCCTTAAGCTCCATAAGTCCGGTTTGGGCCACACTCGATATAAATACAGTCGGTAAACTTTTGGGAAGTTCTTTTTTGATGGCTGCAGTAAGTTCGCCATCCAGCAAATCACATTTGGTAATGGCAAGGATTTTATTTTTATCCATCAACTCCGGATTATATTTTTTTAGTTCATCCAACAACACCGCAAACTCATTATTGATGTCGGGCGAATCGGCTGCGATCATAAATAATAGAGCCGAGTTGCGTTCGATATGTTTTAAGAACCGGATGCCTAATCCTTTTCCCTCCGCTGCACCTTCAATGATACCGGGGATGTCGGCCATTACAAATGATTTGTCATTCCGATAGGCAACAACACCCAGGTTTGGTGTGAGTGTGGTGAACGCATAATCGGCAATTTTAGGCTTGGCCGCTGAAAGAACGGAAAGCAATGTTGACTTCCCGGCATTTGGAAATCCTACTAAACCCACATCGGCCAATAATTTTAGTTCGAGAATAATCCACTCTTCTCGTCCGGGTTCACCGGGCTGCGCATGTTGGGGTGCCTGGTTAGTAGCGGTTGCAAAAAACGTGTTGCCTTTGCCACCTCGCCCTCCGGGCGACAAAATCATTTCTTCACCATCGTTACTGATCTCGCCAATAATTTCATTGGTCTCCGCATTTCTGGCGACCGTGCCGAGCGGCACTTCTACAATTTCGTCTTTACCAAAAGCGCCCGTTCTGTTTTGACCCTCGCCTGCGTGGCCATGTTCAGCACGAATATGTTTGCGGTATTTTAAATGCAACAACGTCCACAGTTGGGCATTGCCTTTTAATATCACGTGTCCGCCTCTGCCACCATCGCCACCATCGGGCCCTCCCTTGGGCACAAATTTTTCTTTATGAAAATGAAGGCACCCCGCGCCACCGTTGCCCGAGCGCGATTGGAATTTTACGTAATCAATGAAATTGGGCGAGGACAATGGAGTTCAATATTTTTAGAAACCAGAAGCAGACGTTGGAGTTGTAGCAACCAAAAACAGTGTCACCCTTTTTTATCCAAAAGACCACACACATTCGAAAATATCACTTCAATATCTCCAATTCCATTTACCGTTTTCAAGCGGCCCTGTTTTTCGTAATGCGGAAGCACGTGAATGGTCTTTCCAAAATATTCAGCAACACGTTTGTTCAGTTTATCCTCTTCGTCATCCGCCCGGTTAGATTCCAGTTTTCGTTTAGCAATTCGCGCCCGTAATTCAGCCTCCGACACATCGAGTGCTATTACGTGGTGAATTGACGTGCCGTTTTTTTTCATGAACGCATCGAGCGCCTCAGCCTGAGGCACAGTGCGGGGAAACCCGTCAAACAAAAAGCCACCAGCGTTTGGGTTTTTAGAAACTTCTTCCTGCAGCATGTCAATTGTAATCTCATCGGGAACCAGCGAACCGCTGTTCATTATTTCTTTTACCCGCTTGCCAAGGGGAGTATCATTTTTAGTATGCCAGCGAAAAAGATCTCCAGTTGAAATATGAACAAAACCGTATTTCTGAATCAGTTTTTCGCTTTGAGTACCCTTTCCGGCTCCCGGAGGGCCAAATAAAATCAGGTTGAGCATGAGTATAAAAGTTAGTTAGGTTGTGCAAGGTAAGGATTATGACTGATGCGTCAATTGCTGGTTCAAATGTTTAGCTGGCCGTCTCACACTTTCAAGACTAAACATTTGCACGATGGTAAACACTAAATCAATAATTTGCGGTGTTTTAAAAGATGTAAAATAATGGCGGGAACAAAAGCTTTTATCTTCGACTTAAATGGCACCATGATTGACGACATGGCCTGGCATTTTGACGTTTGGTATGACCTCATTGTGAACCAATTCGGAGCGCAGCTTACCCGGGAGCAGGTGAGACAGCACATGTATGGAAAAAACGAAGAAGTGCTTGCACGGATCTTTGGTACTGAAAAATTTACACCCGAAGAAGTTGCACGCATCTCCCTCGACAAAGAAAAACTATATCAAAAACTTTACAAGCCTCATCTGGCGCTGTTGCCAGGATTGAATAATTTTTTGGCACAGACTCATGCAGCCAAAATAAAAATGGCAATAGGTTCTGCTGCCCCTCCTTTCAATATCAATTTTGTGATTGATAATTTGCCCATCCGGCATTATTTCGAAGTTATTGTTAGCGGTAGCGATGTTGTAAAAAGTAAACCGCACCCGGAAACTTATTTGAAAGCCGCACAACTACTTAATATTGCTCCGGAGACTTGTATTGTTTTTGAAGATGCCCCAATGGGCGTGGAGGCAGCGGAAAGAGCGGGCATGAAAGCAATTGTTATTACCACTATGCATAAGGAAAGTGAATTCCTTAAATACAATAACGTGCTAAAGTTTGTCGAAAACTATCTCGACTTATCACCTGTTGCTTTAAGTGCCGATGAAGTTTTTTCACAGCCCGTCAAGCCAGGTTAGTTGATCGATTCGATTGAATCGTTAATTCAATTGAGGCCTTTGGCACAGTAATGATGATGGTATTATTCTTTCTTCCCTCCACTACATCAAATTCAATTGTTGCTCTTATTAGGTTTAATCGGGAGTTAATATTGCGCCAGCCGTTGCCCTCACTGTTTTGGAATTGAGTAAGGTTATACCCCATGCCGTCATCTTCAATGGTAAGCACCACTTCATCTTCAAACCCGGTAAATGCGATTGTGACTTCTTTGGCAGAAGAATGTTTTACAATGTTGCTGAGCAATTCCTGAATTACCCGATACAGGGAAATCTCCCCCAACTCACTGAATCTTACTGGAATATCGTGGTGGGAAAGTTTTACTTTTAGTGCGTCCGATTTATTTATCCGTCTTATCAATTCAGTTATTCCAGCCAGAAGCCCTTCTTTAATTAAAACCGGGGGCATAAGGTTAAATGCAATGTTGCGTATTTCAGTATGGATGTCGTTTAGAATATTTTCCGAGTTTTCGAATAATGAATCACGCTTCCCAGCTTCCTGACTTTGCCTGATGGAATTGATGTTGAGTTGCAAGGCCGAGATCAATTGACCCATGCCATCATGTAAGTCGGAAGCAAACCGCTTTCGCTCTTTTTCCTGGGAATCAATCATGGCGTTTACCTGGGCTTCGCGAAGTCTTACTTTTTGTTCCTGACTGATAGCCATCTGTTTTTGCTTATCGCGATAGCGCCACGCATAAAATCCGAGAACAATGAGCAACAGCGTTACCATCAATCCCCCGATCAAAAAATAATTTCGTTCAATAGTTGCCGTCTTTAATTCGTTCTCCCTGTTGAGCAATGAAATCTGTTGTTCTTTTTTTTCCGTCTCATACTTGGTTTGCATCTCATGAATTATCTTCAGCCGTTGTGCATTGTAAAGACTGTCTTTAAATATTTCCGCCTGCTCCTGAAGTTGATACGCTTTCTTATAGTTCCCTAAGGCTTCATATGTTTTGCCGAGGTGATCATACGTGTGCCGGCTTAAATCATCAAATCCAATTTTAAGAGATTGACTCAATCCTTTCTCAAACCAAATGGTCGCTTGTTGAAACTTCCCGGCATTGAAATAACTTTCGCCCTTATTAACGCTGTTCACAGCCACACCCTGCACATCGCCTATTTTTTGTCGTATAATGGTTGATTCATCCAGGTAGCGCATGGCTTGGTCCAGGTTCCCCTCGTTCAGCACTATTTCTGCCAAGTCGGCCAAAACATATCCCAAGCCAATGCTGTCTTTGGTTTGCACTCTTATCTGGTATACTTCATCATAATATTTTTTTGCCTCTTTATGTTTTCCCTGAATGGAAAGAAAAGAGCCTCGATGGCCAAGAGCTGTGCCCAGAATTTCCGGTTCATTCAATTCTCTGGCCAATCCCTCAGCAACATCAAGGCACTTCAAGGCATTTTCTAAATCTTTTTGTTTGTGGTAGAATACGGCCATCTCGTTGTTAAGCCTGGCAAGACCACGCTTATCTCCAATTGAATCAAACAAAGTGCGGGCGCGGAAATACTTCGGAAGAACTTCATCGTATTTTCCGGAAAGAAAAATAATAACGCCCCAACTTAAATTACCATTGGCCTCCTCCTCGGGCCAATGTTGTTCGTGCGCGGTTGTGCTCGCCCACTTTGCGAGTTCGGCAGCATGCTCAAAGTCTGCACTGTAGAGTTTATAAAAATTTTGGTTAATGAATTTAACCTTTTCGCGATCGTTAAGCTTTTGAAATTGTGGCTTAATCCCTTCCCTTGAAAAGTCCTGGCTAAACCCAAGTCGGATCAAGCAAAATAATATAAGAACCAGGAATGGCTTCATAACCATTAAAATGAGTTGATTTTACAGGTTTTAGGATTAACAAACTACCTACTTCTCGGTAGCTGCAAAATACCAAAATATGAGGATTGGCTGGCCGAGATAGGGCCGGTTTCTTTGAATAACATTAAAAACCCCTTAATATGAAATACATAATATGTCTATTGTTGGTTGTATCTCTGGCCACTCAGGCTCAAACTATCGACACCGAAAAAACTTATGAAGTCTCCAAGGAGGCGATGAAAGGATTCATTCAATCCGTTGAAAGAGACGATGCCAAACAGCGGCTGGATGTAATCTACCGCGTACGGGCGAAAAAGAAGCAGATGAAATTTATTGATTACGCTTTTGACTACAACTTCAATTTTATTGAACAATCTGAGCATGTAATTGATCTGCGTGGCGATGCCGCTCAGGATGATGAATTGACCGGGAAATTCAGGCCAAAGAAATTTAAGGGTGAGGAGTATGAAGTAGCAGGTCTTGCGGTCGATCCGAATATGATGGGCACGCTGGTGCTGAAAAAGAAGATTACCAAATTCTCCTGGAATTGGTTTCAGTTGGGCTATACTCTCAA
>Ga0315912_10005452_pt1 | contig 11705 bp, 9 predicted proteins | sample VfabasoilMG_FD_204469 | JGI IMG/M metagenome (GOLD analysis project Ga0315912, IMG submission 204469) | Garden soil microbial communities collected in Santa Monica, California, United States - V. faba soil | ecosystem: Environmental > Terrestrial > Soil > Garden | place: USA: California...
TCCGTCACGGGGTCGATGAGACCAGTGGGGCGGATGACCTGTTCGGCGAAGACGCCCTGGGTGCGGTCCATTTCCCAGGGGCCGGGGGTGGCGGAGACGAAGATGGTGAGGGGGCGGTAGGTTTCCCACTCCTCGAACTTCAGGGGGCGGTTGTCCACACAGGATGGCAGGCGGAAGCCGAAGTCGGAGAGGACGGACTTGCGGTTGAAGTCTCCGCGGTACATGCCGCCGATCTGTGGTACGGTGACGTGGCTTTCATCGACGATGAGCAGGGCGTTTTCCGGCAGATATTCAAACAGGGTGGGCGGCGGTTCGCCGGGATTGCGGCCGGTGAGGTAGCGCGAGTAGTTCTCGATCCCCTTGCAGGAGCCGGTGGTCTCCATCATCTCGATATCGAAGGTGGTGCGCTGGCTGAGGCGTTCCACTTCCAGCAGCTTGCCTTCGGCGGTGAGCTGGTTGAGGCGGAGCTTCAGCTCCTCCTTGATGTGCTGGATGGCCTGGGTGAGGGTGGGGCGCGGGGTGATGTAGTGGCTGTTGGCGTAGACGGTGATGGCATCCAGCGTCGCGGTTTTCTCGCCCGTTAGCGGGTCAAACTCCTGCACGCTCTCGATCTCGTCGCCGAACAGGGTGACGCGCCAGGCGCGGTCCTCATAATGGCTGGGGAAGATGTCCACGGTTTCGCCGCGCAGGCGGAAGGTGCCGCGCTGGAAGAAGGCGTCGTTGCGACGGTATTGCAGTTCCACCAGGGCCTTGGCGAGCTTATCGCGGTCGATCCGGCCGCCGGTTTCCAGCTTCACCACCATGCGGGCGTAGGATTCGACGGAGCCGATGCCGTAGATGCAGGAGACGGAGGCGACGATGATGACGTCGTTGCGTTCCAGCAGCGCCTGGGTGGCGGCGTGGCGCATGCGGTCGATCTGCTCGTTGATCTGGGCGTCTTTTTCTATGTAGGTGTCCGTGCGCGGAACATAGGCTTCCGGCTGGTAGTAATCGTAATACGAAACGAAATATTCCACCGCGTTGTCGGGGAAGAAGGACTTCATTTCCCCGTAGAGCTGGGCGGCGAGGGTTTTGTTGGGGGCGAGGATGAGGGTGGGCTTTTGGACCGCCTCGATCACCTTCGCCATGGTGAAGGTTTTGCCGGAGCCGGTGACGCCGAGCAGGACCTGGTCGCGTTCGTCCGCGTTAACGCCCTGGACGAGTTCGGCGATGGCGGTGGGCTGGTCCCCGGCGGGTTCGTATTCCGAGACGACGCGCAGGCGCTTGGTGAACGGCCTCGCTTCCTGCTTGGCCGGGATGAACAGGACGGGGTGCGGGTGGGCAAGGGCTTGGCTCATCGGGCAGGGGTCTCCTGCCCGATGTTATAGCCTATTTGGCCCAGTCAGGCGCGTGGGCGTCGGCGTGCCCAGCCGAGGCCGGCGAGGCCGAAGCCGAGCAGGGCGAGAGAGGCGGGTTCGGGGATGGCGCCGACAGCGGCGGCGACGTCCTCCGAACTGATGCTGCTGAGTGGTGTTTGGCCGGGAGCGGTGTAGAAGTAGGTGACCGTTACGTCGCCGGACCACGTGATATCGAAGGCGGCATCGCATGTCCCGAACGGCGACGTGATGCTGAAATCGTTGCACGTTGGAATGCCGGACGAGAAATTCTCAATAAGAGCGGTCAGGTCGAGCGTACCGTTGCCCTGGAAAGGGGTCATGGCAGCGCCTGTTAGGTTGTTGGGATTGGGGATGAAGGCGCTTCCGTTAGGTATGTCCTGCGGCGGGGTTGGCGCTGGCGTGCAACTTGAAAAGGGCGAGGCTTGGCATGACGAAATTGAGGAGAAGAACCCTGTAAACAGCGTAGCTGTCGTGGGGTCTTTGATGTTCAGATCCGTCTGAAGCGATGCAACCCCCGCGGTCCCACCCTCACCGCCTGTCACGGATACGGCGGCACCCCCGCCTACCTGAGAGTTGCTGAGAGTTACCTGAACGCTGACCAGCGAGCCCAGCACCGGATTGAACTGATCAAAGTTCATCGCCTGGGATGTGGTGCCGTTTTGGGAAATACTGAAGGTTGCGGCGTCCGCGGCCCCCATGCCACCCAGCAGGATGCCCAAACCAGTCGCGACGCCAACCAAGGTCGGCGCCAGTCCTGACTGCGTCGTCACCATAGATCCTCTCTCCGAGCCGAAATCGTTAATCTATAGTAGATTTAATCATTGCATCGGGTTCCCATGCAAGCCGGAAAGCGAACTCCTTTCGAAAGAATGACACGTGCGGCGGATTGAATCGGCATTGAGATTGCGATCCTCCATCGAGGGAACAGAATTTCCCGTGATAGCTACTGGCATGGCAGCCGAACTGATGGCGTTACAGCGCCAGTTGGACGCGAGCCAGTGGTGGAAGGCAGTGGACTTACGGTCGGCACAATGGCAACAATTGCGACTCCTGATTGCGTATGCGGCCAAAAACGTGCCATTCCACGCCCGAAGGTTGCGCGAAGCCGGAATCGACCCGGACGGGCCGTTCACCGAGGAGGACTGGCTGCGCCTGCCGACACTAACACGGCGGGAATTGCAGGCGCGGGGTGACGGGCTGGTGGCGCGCCAGGTGCCGAAGTCGCATGGCGCCGTCACGGTAACGACCTCCGGCGGCTCCTCCGGCGTGCCGGTGCGAGTGCGCAAGACGGCGCTGGACAATTTGATGTGGAACGCCTTCCACGTGCGGGAGGAGTTGTGGCACCGGGACGATCCGACCGGGACGATGGCGCGGATCCGGCGCGTGCCGCCGGGGGTGACGGAGGAACAGGAAACGGCGATCAAGTCCTTGCCGGGCCTGCGTGTGGGGGATTGGGGCGCACCCACCAACCTGCTGTGGGAGACGGGGGAGGTGGTGCTGCTGGACGACCGCGTCCCGATCGTTGAGCAGGCGGCGTTCCTGGATGAACTGAAGCCGGCTTATCTGTTTGTGTTCCCCGCCAATCTGCGCCTTCTGCTGTCCCATTACCGCGAATCCGGGAGGAGCGGGCCGCCGTTGCGTGCGGTGTGGACCCTAAGCGAAGCGGTGGACAGCGACATGCGGGCCGCCTGCCGCGCCGTATTCGGCTGCCGGATCGTGCACAACTACACGAGCGCCGAGGGCGGCTACATGGCGTTGCAGTGCCCGGAACATGAGGAGCACTACCACGTCCAGTCCGAAGGCATCCTGCTGGAGGTGCTGGACGACGCCGGCCAGCACTGCGCGCCAGGGCAGGTGGGGCGGGTGGTGATTACGCCGCTGCACAACTTCGCCATGCCGTTGCTGCGCTATGAGATCGGTGACATGGCTGAACTGGGCCCGCCCTGCACCTGCGGGCGCGGGTTGCCGGTGCTGCGGCGCATTGTGGGACGGAACTTCGATTTCGTGACCCTACCGGATGGCCGGCGGCAGCGGGTGGATGCCGGCTTCGGTCGGATCGGCGTGGTGTCGGCTATCCGCGAATTCCAGATCGTGCAACGCAGCCTGGAACGCATTGAATTGCTGGTGGTGCTGTCCCGCCCACTGACGGAGGCCGAGGAAACGGCCATCCGGACGGAACTGAGAACGAGCTTTACCGACGTATTTCAGTTTGACCTGACGCCCTGCGACAGCATCCCCCGTACCGCGGCGGGGAAGTTGCGGATTTTCGTTTCTGATCTGACGACGGGGACAGCCTAGCGGATGGGACTGGTATCCTCGATCGAGGGGGCGACCTTTCCGGCCGTGGCCACCGGAATGGCGGCCGAGATCATGGCGTTGCAGCGGCAGTTCGATGCCAGCCAGTTCTGGCCGCCGGAGGTGATGCGCGCGGCGCAGTGGCGGCAGTTGCGGTTGCTGGTGGCGCATGCCGTGCGGCAGGTGCCGTTTCACGCGCGGCGCCTGCGCGCGGCGCGGATCGACCCGGAGACATTCACCGAAGCGGACTGGCGCAGGTTGCCGGTGCTGACGCGGCGGGACCTGCAGGCGCGTGGTGATGCGTTGCAGGCGCGCGTGGTGCCGAAATCCCATGGCGGGATCACGACTTCCTCGTCCGGCGGTTCCTCCGGCGTGCCGGTGCGGGTGCGCAAGACCGCACTGGACAACCTGATGTGGAACGCGATGCATGTGCGCGACGAGATCTGGAACCGGCCGGATCCGGCGGGCACCATCGTGCGCATCCGTGGGACATCCCCGGTGCTGACGCCCGAGCAACAGGCACTGACATTCAGCGCGGGACTGTGCCTGCCGGACTGGGGGCCGCCCACCAGCCTGCTGTGGCGGACGGGGCCGATCTGGTTGCTGAACGACCACGTGCCCATTCCGCAGCAGGCAGCGTTCCTGCAAGAAAAGCAACCGGACTACCTGTTCACCTTCCCCTCGAACCTGCGGTTGCTGATGGCGCATTTTCGGGAAACTGGCGCACACCTGCCCTTATTGCGCTCCGTTTGGACCTTGAGCGAGGTGGTGGACGATACCTTGCGCGCCCTGTGCCGCGACATTTTCGGTTGCCGCATCGTGCACAATTATACCAGCGCGGAAGCCGGCTACATGGCGCTTCAATGCCCGGATACGGAGCATTTCCACGTCATGTCGGAGACCCTGCTGCTGGAAGTGTTGCGGCCGGACGGCACTCCGTGCATCCCGGGCGAGATCGGCCGGGTGGTGCTGACGCCATTGCACAACTTCGCCATGCCGCTGTTGCGTTACGAGATTGGTGATGAGGCGGAACTGGGAGGACCGTGCCAGTGCGGACGCGGCCTGCCGGTACTGCGGCGGATTGTCGGGCGCTTGTATGACTACCTGATGCTCCCCAACGGGCGGAAGCAGCGGGTGGATACGGGATTTCTGGAAATCGCCGCGATGCCGGCGGTTCGCGAATTCCAGGTAGTGCAGCGCAGCCTGGAGCACGGAGAAATCCTGATGGTGCTATCCCGCCCGCTGGCGGCGGCGGAGAAGGCGGACATTCACCGGATTCTGCGGGAGAAAGTCAGCCCTGAGTTGCGCTTCGATATTGTCGTGCGCGACGCCATTCCCCGCACGGCGGCGGGGAAGCTGCGGATTTTCGTTTCCGACCTGGCGGAGCGTTAGACCAGGGCGAACACCCGGCCCGGGCCGCCGGTGCCGCCAGAGATTTTTGGCGCGCCGGCGATGATGGTGGCGCCCTTGACGGGGAGCTGGCCGAGGTTGGCGGCGCATTCCAGGCCCCAGCGGCCGGCGCCGAGCCAGGCGAGGTGGAAGGCGAAATCCTTGGAGCCGCCGTGGTCCAGCGACAACGTGTCCACCGCCACGCCGGCGACGTTGCGCGTTAGCAGCAGTTGCGCGACGTCCGGGCGGAAGCCGGGGAAGGCCATCGCGCCGGAGGCGGTGCCGTTGCGGAATTTCGGCGTGGCCACGTTCGCGTCCCAACCGGAACGCAGCGCGACGCAGGCACCTGCCTGGATGCGACCGTATTTCTTCTCGTAGGTGGTGATGTCGTCTGGCGTGAGCTGCCCGTCCGCATTGGTGGCGGCGCGGGCGCTGATGTCGATGATGGCGAGGGGGCAGACGAGGTGCTGGACGGGAAGCTGGTCCACTGTGGGGCCGGTGGCGCTGAAATGGGCGGGGGCATCGAAATGCGTGCCGACATGCTCCGCGTAGGTGAGGCGGTTCATGTTGTAGCCGTCTGTCGCGAAATTCTTGATCTTCTCGATAACGATGGCCGGGTCACCACCATAGGTGGGGAAGTTTGGGTGCAGCGTGTGTGTCAGGTCCACCACCTTGGTGAAGGACGTGCGTAGGGATTGAGCCGCCGCCGGGGTTGGCAGGGTGGCGGCGGCCGCGATCGCAGCGAGGATACCGCGGCGGCCGAGCCTATTGGCGACGTGGCCCATGACGCAGGCGTTGCACATGGCCTATTTCCATCCCCTGAGAATTTCCGCCGTGTGCTGGCCGAGATGCGGGGCGGGGCTGAGTTCCGAGCCATCGGCCTGGCCGGAGGTGCGCGGGATGGAGACCGTGCCGAGGCCGGGCTGCAGGAAGGTCTTGATGCCGTCGCGGGCCTGGAAATGCGGGTCTGTCAGCATATCCAACGGCGAGGCGATACGGTCGCCCAGCACGTCGTTGGCTTTCAGGCGTTCCAGCCATTCGTCCGTGCCGGCGGTGAGGAAGGCTTGCCGGAACAGGGCGCGCAATTCGGCTTCGTGCTGTGTGCGGTCCGGGTTGGTGCGGTAGCGCGGGTCGTTCGCCAGGTCCGGGCGGTTGATGGCGTTGCAGAGGGCGACGAAGTGCGCGTCCTTGACCAGGGAGACGATGATCCAGCCATCTGCGGTGCGGTAGGAGCCGGCGGGGACGTTGGAGACTTCGCCGTCGCTGCCCAAGGCGGCGGCGGTGGCGACCTGGGTCATCACCAGGGCGGCGGTTCCCTGGGCCAAATCCACGTCCAGGTAGCAGCCGCCATCGCCGCGCGCGCGGGCAGCCAGGGCGGATTGCACGGCCATGAAGCCGAACATGCCAGTGATGACGTCCCCCGCGAAGACACCGACGCGGTGGGGCATGCCGTCGTTGCCCTTGTTCATGGCAGCGAGGCCGGAGAAGGCCTGCACCACGCTGTCGGAACACCGGCGTTCGGCGTTCGGGCCATCCTGGCCGAAGCCGCTGATGGAAATGTAGATGACGTTGCGGTTGGTCTCGCGGATGGTTTCGTAGTCCAGCTTCATGCGCTTCATCACGCCGGGGCGGAACGCCTCGATGATCACGTCCGCCTCGTCTGCCAGGGTGCGGGCGACGGCGTGGTCATCCGGCTTCTTCAAATCTAGCAGGACGGAGCGCTTGCCGCGGTTATAGGCGGCGAACAGCACGGAAATGTCGGTGTCCTGCGGGCGGTAGCTGACGCCGCGGCCCCAGTCCCCTTCCGGCGGTTCCACCTTCACCACGTCCGCGCCGTTCAGCGCCAGCAGATGCCCGGTGTAGGGGGAGGCGATGCCCTGGCCGAAATCCAGAACCTTCAGTCCGCGATAGGGTTTCATGCGGCTTTCCTTCCCCACAGGCGATCGGATGCGATGCGCGCGCCTTCCGCGGCGGCGGCCAACTTCACCCACACCACTTCCTCCGCCACGAATTCACGCCCTGCGAAGGTGCCGAAGCCGCAATCGGTGGAGGCGATGACGCGTTCCTTGTCGCCGACGACGCTGACGGCTTCTTCCAGCCGTCGGGCGATGACTTCGGGGTGTTCGACGAAGTTGGTGGTGGTGTCCAGCACGCCGGGGATCAGCAGCATGTGCGGCGGCAGTGGGTTGGCCTTGATGGCCGCGTATTCGTGCTGGTGGCGCGGGTTGGCGAATTCGATGGAGAGCGCGCCGACATTGGCGCGATACAGTTCCGGCAGCAGGGCGGACATGGCGATGTCGTAGATATGCGGGCCGTCATTGTTGCCCCAGCAGACATGCAGGCGGACGCGGTCGCGCGGGATGCCGGCGATGCCCTTGTTGATGGCGGCGACGTGCAGTTCCAGCTGTTTCAGGAACTCGGCTTCCGAGAGATGGCCGAAGAAGCGGTGGCGTTCCATGGCCAGGTCGGGGCTGTCGATCTGCAGCACGTGGCCGGCTTCGTGGATGGCGCGGTATTCGTGCGACAGCGCCTCCGCCAGGGCCATCAGGTAGGCTTCGTGGCTGTCGTAGTGCTGGTTGATCATCGTGGTGGCGACCACGCCGGGGGACGGGGCGGTCATGAAGCGTTCGGTGAAGCCCGTACCCATGCGGGTCAGGCGGGCCGCGTCCTCCTTGATAGGGTTGGGATTGATGTAGCGCACGTCCGCGATGGCGGCCGGTGCGTTGGTGACGCGGGCGGAGTGGGGGAAGCGGGCGGCGTTCAGGCGAACCCAGCTGGGGAACTGCGCCTGATCGCGCGATGGCGGGCGGCTCGACTCGCCGCCGAAGCCGCACATGCAGCGCGGCACATAGGTCTGGAAGCCGACGCGGGATTGTTCGCCGTCGTTGCCCACGTCCACCCCCGCCTTCACCTGCTTGGCGATGATGTCCGCGGTGGCGGCCTCCACTTCGCGCGCCAGATCGGCGGTGTCGATTGCCTCGCCGGCTTCCTGGCGGATGAGCATGTCTGCCAGTTTCTCATTGCGCGGCAGGCTGCCGACATGGGTGAGCAGTATGCGGTCGGTACTCTGGCGCATGGCATTCCTCCGGGTTGGCGGGCCGAATGGGCGGGGTTGCGTTCCGTCTCGACGGCAAGTCTAAACAGGAACCATGCGTTTCCCCAATCCGTTGGAACAGGTACGTGCTGCCATCCTGGGGCGCGTGCGCCGGTTCATGTCCGGCCAGACCGCCGCGGTGCAGGCGATGATCTGGATGGCGACGGCCGGGCTGCTGTTTTCCGTGCTGAACCTGGTGCTGCGCGTGGTGGCGCTGGAACTGTCCGGCGTGCAGGCGCAGCTGATGCGGTATATCTGCGGGTTGATTGTCATCTCCCCCTTCATCTTCCGCCTGGGGTTGAACGCCTGGCACCCGAACGGGATATGGCAGCAATTGTGGCGCGGCGTGGTGCACACGACCGGCCTGCTGATGTGGTTCACCGCGCTGCCCTTCGTGGGCATGGCGGACATCACCGCCATCGGCTTCACCCAGCCGATCTTCGTCATGCTGGGAGCGATGGTGTTCCTGGGGGAACGGATGGTGCCGGCGCGCTGGATTGCGGCCGGCATCGCCTTCCTCGGCGTCGGCATCGTCGTGGCACCGAAGCTGGAGGGCGGGGGTGGGTTCTACGCCCTGCTGCTGCTGGCGTCCGCGCCGGTGTTCGCGGGGTCCAACCTGATCACCAAGATCCTGACGCGGCGGGACCGGCCGGAAGTGATCGTGGCATGGCAGTCGCTGATCGTGGGGCTGTTCACCGTGCCGTTCGCGCTGCCGGGCTGGCAATGGCCCAGTGCCTGGCAATGGGCGGTGATGCTGGCGGCCGGCGGCATCGGCAGCGTCGGACAGTATTGTTCAACCCAGGCGATGCGGATGGCAGATTTGTCCGCGACGCAGACGATCAAGTTCCTGGAGCTGCCGTATGCGGCGTTGCTGGGATTGCTGGCGTTCGGGGATGTGCCGAGCGTTTATACGTTGGCCGGTGGTGCAGTGATCTTCGGGGCGACGACGTGGATTGCGAGAAGGGAGATGCGGAGGCGGTAGCCCGTAGTCAGGAGATCGCCGGTGGCGCGATGAGTTCGCTGATCTCGGTCGACAGCGAACCATTTGGCATTTTCGAGACGATCTGGAGCTTGACGCCGTTGGAGAGCGAAGGTGCCCACCATTGCGTGGTGCTGGTCAATCGACCATCCGGGAATTGCGACTGGGCAAACGTACGAAATGCCCAGAACGTACCTGCAGGAACGGTTACAGTCTCATATGCCTCGACTGAACGAACCATGCGCCAGGAGATCTCCTTTCTATCCGCAATCCGCAGGGCTCTGTGTTGACTTTCCTGGCGGGCGCCGATGCGAAGTGGCCAAACAGCAAAAGGGATTGGGATCACCATCCGGACGGTCATTTTGCCATCTACAAAAATCGCAACCTGCTCTCCGTCATAGTTAGCGACCGTGACGGTCCGACCATCGGTTATGCCGACGCACGGTTGCCCGTCGATGACAATATCCGGGTCCCGACGATGCGTGACGTGGAAGACCTTCTCATCAGAGCCGATCGTGACAGTGCGGCGCCACGTCCAGCTTTCACCAACCTCCGGAAACCGCATACGCGGCATATATGGCGGTTGCTCCGCCCGCGCCGGAGTGGCCAGGAATGGCCACCCCAACGCCAGCGAACCAACAATATCGCGACGTGTCAGCCGCATTCTCACATCGCCACGAAACCACCATCCACGTGGATTTCCGACCCCGTGATGTAGGAGCTTTCGTCAGAGGCCAGGAACAGCACCGCGTAGCCCACCTCGTCCACCTCGCCGACGCGGCGCAGGGGTACGCCGCGCAACATCTTCTCGCGCGTTGCTGGGTCCGCGGTGCGGCCGGAGGTGCGCATCGGTGGCATCACGCCCGGGTGGATCGTGTTCACGCGCACATTGTGCTTGCCGTACTGCACCGCGGCGGTTTTGCTCATGATGCGCACCGCGCCCTTGGACGCGTTGTAGGCCATGTGGATGCCATCCTGCCCGACGATGCCGGAGATGGAGGAGAAGTTCACGATGCTGCCCTTGCCGGATTTGATGAGTTCCGGCAGCGCCGCCTTCATGCCGAGGAACACGCCGGTGGCGTTGATTTCCATGATGCGGTGCCAGGCCGGCGTGTTCAGCAAATCCTGCTCCGCACTGCCGGAAATGCCGGCGTTGTTCACCAGGATATCAACCTTGCCGAACGCGGCGACGGTGGCGGCCACCACCGCGTTCCAGTTCTCCTCGTTCGTCACGTCCAGCTTCTCGAATCGCGCGGCGGCGCCGAGGCTTTCGGCCACCTGCTTGCCCTCGTGTTCCATCTGGTCGGCGATGACGACCTTCGCGCCTTCGCGCACGAAAAGCCGCGCCGTGGCCGCGCCCATGCCGTTGGCGGCGCCGGTGATGATGGCAACCTTGCCCGCGAGTCTCATGTTCGTCTCCTCCTGATCGTTTGGACGAGGCGTGATCGTGGCATGGCGTCCGGGGATAGCAAGGGGGCGAGCCCCAGGCGTATCATTGGCGTATGCAGCCGCTTGAATTTCGTTCTGTTCTAGTTGACGTGGCCTGGCCAGCGCTGCCCGACGCGGCGGCAGGCAATTTGCTGGCGTTGCAGTTCCAGTTGGAACGGACGGAGCGGATGGAGCCCGCGCTGCGTGCGGCGCGGCAGGCGGGGCAGTTGGAGAAACTGCTGCGGCATGCGCATGAGACGATGCCGTTCTGGCGCGCGCGGTTGAACAAGGCCGGTTGGCGGCCCGGCGCGGCGATGACGCCGGAGCTGTGGCGCAGCCTGCCGGTGCTGACGCGGGCCGAGGCGCAGGCGGCGGGTTCGCGGCTGCATTGCCAGGCGGTGCCGGCGGGGCATGGCACGGTACGGTCCTCCACCACGTCCGGTTCCACCGGGCGGCCGCTGACGGCGCTGAAGACGGATGTCTCCCTGTTCTTCTGGCATGCGACGGTGGTGCGGGAGGCGTTGTGGCACCGAGTGGACGTGGGCGGGAAGCTGGCGATCATCCGGCGCGACCATGAGAACAAGTCCCGTCCGCCGGATGGGCGCGCGGTGGCAGACTGGGGTGCGAGCATGGCGACCGTGCTGCATACCGGGCCGGGGGCTTTGCTGGACATTCGCGCCTCCACGGCGGAGCAGTTGGCCTGGCTGGTGCGGGAGAACCCGGCCTATCTGCGTTCCTGGCCATCCAACCTGCTGGCACTGGCACGGGCCTCAGAACAAGCCGGCGCGCGGGTGCCGGGGTTGCGGGGGGTGTTCACCTTCGGGGAAGCGGTGGGGGCGGAGTTGCGGGACGCATGCCGTGCGGCCTGGGGCGTGGAGGTGATCGATGCCTACAGCGCGGAGGAGCTTGGCTACGTAGCGCTGCAGTGCCCGCTTCACGAACACTACCATGCGCTGGAGGAGGACATGGTGGTGGAGGTGCTGGACGAGGCCGGGTTGCCTTGTCCGCCCGGCCAGCCGGGCCGCGTGGTCCTCACGCCGCTGCACAACTATGCCATGCCGCTGATCCGGTATGAGATTGGTGACTACGCCGAACCGGGCGCGGGCTGCGACTGCGGTCGGACATTGCCGGTGCTGTCCCGCAT